>Ga0209123_1001572_pt1 | contig 22067 bp, 16 predicted proteins | sample BarGraIncu00431A_FD_184500 | JGI IMG/M metagenome (GOLD analysis project Ga0209123, IMG submission 184500) | Arctic peat soil microbial communities from Barrow, Alaska, USA - Barrow Graham LP Incubations 004-31A (SPAdes) (version 2) | ecosystem: Environmental > Terrestrial > Soil > Wetlands >... | reverse complement strand
ATTACAGCAAAAGTATAGGCACAAGAAATCATAATAATACCGCCAATAACCCAAGCCAAAATACCTAGTTTAAGATCACCCCCAGTTGCAGTTAATACTTTTTCAGCCTTAAAAAAAACGCCACTACCAATAACGATGCCAACAACCATTGCTATTGCAGTAATAAGACCATACTTTTTTTGTAATTTTGTTTCCATGATTATACCAGTCCTTTCATAATTCATAATTTATAATTTTCAATAAATTTATTATATCATTACACTTTATAGCTTTACAAGGGTAAAATCAATAGCAATGGGTTGGTTAGCATACCGCTAGGGCAACTATGATTGGTAAAAAGTAGTAAATATTTAAATGATTAAAAATAAAAAATGTTATTTTGATACTATATTTTGTGTATTTGAATATTATGACAAATATTATTATAATAAATGGTGGGTAGATGAATTTAATAAATGAAAACATGTAGCAAAAGGCTTCTAGGAAGGGGATTAACTAATATGCCGATGATAATAATAAGAAATGATATAACAAAAATGAAAATAGATACCATTGTAAATGCTGCGAATACAGCACTAAAAATGGGAGGTGGGGTATGTGGAGCAATATTCTCTGCAGCTGGGGATGAAAAGCTTAAAGAGGAATGTGATGCACTTGGAAAGTGCAATGTTAGCGAAGCTGTTATCACAAGTGGCTATGGCCTTCCGGCAAAGTATATTATTCATACAGTTGGTCCTATATGGAAAGGTGGCAACTTAGGTGAGAAAAAGTTGTTACATAACTGTTACATTAATTCACTGACACTTGCGTTGCAATATAAGTGCAAATCTATAGCTTTCCCGCTGATATCAGCTGGAATCTATGGCTATCCGAAAGATAAGGCATTACAGATAGCAATTTCTGCAATAGGTGAATTTCTAATAAACCACGAGGTGTTGGTTTATTTAGTAGTTTATGATAAGAAATCCTTTGTTTTGAGCGGAAAACTTTTTTGCAAAATTGAAAAATACATTGATGATAATTATGTTGACAAGCATAGTATTAATGAACATCGTAGACAGATAGAGCCTTACAAATATCAACAATGTGAAGATATGCATGAGGATTACTTGAAATGTGATGTTTGCGCCCCTTTGCCTGCAAAGGGAAAGCCCAGTCTTGAGGATGTAATCAGTCAACTTGATGAGTCATTTTCACTAATGCTGCTCAGGCTTATCGATGAAAAAGGAATGACAGATGTTGAAACTTATAAGAAGGCAAATATTGACCGCAAGCTGTTTTCTAAAATTCGCAGTGGTAAAGGCTACAACCCTAGTAAAGTAACATCAATAGCCTTTGCTATAGCTATTAGATTGAGTCTGGATGAAACACGTGATTTGCTAAATAAAGCTGGATACACATTGTCTCATAGCAATAAATTTGATGTGATTATTGAGTATTTTATTGAAGAAGGTAATTATAACATATATGAGATAAATGAAGCCTTGTTCGCTTTTAATCAGGTTCTACTTGGCGTATAATTGTCGCTTTGAAAGCGACCGATTAGCATCGTAATACTGTTATCCTTTAATTATAAAAGTGAGGGGGTTAACAATATGAAAATAAACTTAACGGAATTGGTATTTATAATCGATAGGAGTGGTTCTATGTCGGGGCTTGAGAGGGATACTATAGGTGGCTTCAATGCATTGCTTAAAAAACAGAAAGAAGAGCCAGGTGAAGCAATTGTTACCACGGTACTTTTCGATGACAAATACGAGCTTTTACATGATAGAATAAACGTCAAAGGTATTCGTCCTATGACAGAAAAAGAATACTTTGTTTGCGGTTGCACTGCGCTTTTGGATGCAATAGGAAAGACAATTAATAAGACTTTGAGTGTACAGCGAAATACTAATGAGCAGGAGCGCGCAGATAAGGTGATGTTCGTAATCACAACTGATGGAATGGAAAATGCTAGCACTGAGTATAATTATGAGAAAGTAAAAAAAATGGTTGAGAGGCAGAAAGAAAAATACGGATGGGAATTTATTTTTATAGGAGCTAATATTGACGCTATTTCCATTGCTGCGAAATTTGGTATTAGTTCAGACAGAGCAGCTAATTATAATGCTGATGGCGAAGGTACTAGATTGAATTATGAAGCAGTTAGTAATGTTGTCAGTGAACTTCGTGCAAGTAGGCCTATTACTGGGAGCTGGAAAGAAGAAATTGAAAATGATTTTAAACATCGAAGTAAAAATAGTAGGAGATAGCAACTGGTGTAGAATATGGTTCGCTAGTGTCGTATAATTAGTAGATATCTTTCTATTAATATCAGATGTAAGTGTGTAATGTTTATAGAAAGGTAACTATTTTAATAAAGGAGCTATTAGATATATGAAATTTTATTTCGCACCTATGGAAGGGTTGACTGGGTACATTTATAGAAATGCCCATAATGCTTTTTTCAATAATATAGATAAATACTTTTCACCTTTTATTGTTGCAAATCAAAGTGATAGGTTTAAAACCCGGGAATTAAATGATATTTTGCCTGAAAACAACCAAGGATTAGTTTTGATTCCACAATTACTAACCAATAATGCAAAAGATTTTATTCATACTTCAAAGAAAATAAAAATACTTGGATATAATGAGATCAATTTGAATTTAGGATGTCCTTCTAGAACTGTAGTTTCAAAGAATAAAGGATCTGGATTTCTTTCAAAAAGAGAAGAACTTGATGTGTTTTTAGAGGAAATCTTTTCTCACTCCATAACAAAAATCTCAATAAAAACTAGGATAGGAAAAGATAAGCCAGAAGAATTTTATGATTTAATTGAAATATTTAATAAATACCCTATAGAAGAGCTTATTATTCATCCAAGGATTCAAAAGGATTTTTATAAAAATAAGCCTAATATGAAAATTTTTAAGGATGCCTTGATTTTAAGTAAAAACCCTGTTTGCTATAATGGTGATATTTTTACAATCAAAGATTACAAGGATTTTTCTGCTGATTTCCAGGATGTAGATACTTTAATGCTTGGCAGAGGATTATTAGCCAATCCTGGACTAACCAGTTATATTACGGATGAAACAAAATTTGATAAAAAATTGCTGAAAGACTTTCATGATAAAATTTATGAGGATTATAAAAAAATCCTCTTTGGAGATAGAAATCTCTTGTTTAAAATGAAAGAATTATGGTTTTATATGATCCCAGTGTTTTCTAATAATGAAAAGTATGCTAAAAAGATTAAGAAATCAGAAAGATTATGTGATTACGATGAGGCTGTTTCAAGCTTATTCAGAGAACAGAATATTTTAGAAAATTGAGCTGAAAACTAAAGCGAGATTAATTAATAAAGGTAAAAGAGTATGAAAGGTAGAAAATATATGGATAAAAAAGCATTACTAGGAAAAAATATTAGCTACTATCAGCGATTAGGTATCAATAAAGAAATCGCAGTATGGGAAGATGGAATAAGGAGCACTGGTGGTAGAGGTACATACGAATGGTGGTATTTTGATGCTGCATACTCAGACGGTACTAAAGTAGTTGTTATATTTTATACGAAGAATGGATTTGATGTAAGAGGACTCTCAAATCCAACAGCATCCATTGAGATAACTTATCCCAATGGAAAAAGAATATCTAAATATGTTTCTGAAGGGCGAGGACAAAAAATTCGTGCTTCAAAGGAGCGATGTGATGTAAAAATTGGTCAAAGTAGTATTAAATATTCAAAAGGGAACTATTTAATACATTTTATGGATGGTGATATTGAATACACTTGTACAATGAAACCTAAATTACCAATGTGGCGACCGGGAACAGGACATTGGTATTATGGCGAAAAACAGGAATATTATTTTGCATGGATTGTTGCACAACCTTCTGCTAATATTAGTGCCACTTTGAAAGTTTGCGATGAAACTCTTGAGTTAAGTGGAACTGGATATCATGACCATAATTGGGGCAATATACATATGAGAAAACTCATGAATCATTGGTATTGGTGTCGTGCAAATATTGGCCCTTATACAATAATTGCATGTGACATTATTACACAAAAGAAATACGACTATACTAGATTACCAGTTATTATGATAGCTAAAGATGGAATTATATTAGAGGATAATGAAGAAAAAACAGTAATCAAAAGATTAAGTACGCAGTATCACCCAATAACACGAAAATTCATTGATAATAATTTAAAGTTTGTTCATCAAGCTGACAATGGAACAAATTATCAAATAGAGTTTAAAAGAGAACATGATATTTTAGCTTTTAATATGATTGATAGAATGGAAATTTCGCAAATCTTAAGCAGTATAGTTAAAGCCATTGGGATCAATCCTACTTATATAAGATGCATTGGTGAAGTCAAGTTAACAGTTAAAAAAAATGGAAAGAAAGAGGTTTTTAAAAAAGAAGGTTTGTGGGAGCAAATGTTTTTTGGTGGCAATAAAGATGCTATTATAGAAGATTAAGAAAGAAAAGTAATTTAAATAATTAAGATTTATATATATAATCTTTTATTTTTAATATTCTGATTTTTAGAAGGAATTTAACGAATAATGTAGAAGCTATTCTATATAGTAGGTATTGGAGTAAATATAATATTAGGATAAGAAAAATATGAAATTAAGTAAGGTTAAATATATAAGGAGGGATATTATGAATGTGAAAGAAATCATTTCAAAAATGACTATTGAGGAGAAAGCAGGTTTATGCTCAGGTCGTGATTTCTGGCACACAAAGGCTATAGAGAGGTTGGGAGTTCCTGAAGTTATGGTGAGTGACGGACCTCATGGACTTCGTAAACAAGATCAAAATGCAGATAAGCCAGGTATCAATGATAGTATTAAGGCAGTATGTTTCCCTGCAGCTTGTGCCATGGCAGCATCTTTTGACAGGAAACTTATTTATGAAATGGGAGAAGCAATAGGCAATGAGTGTCAGCATGAGAATGTAAGCACGATTTTAGGACCTGCGGTAAATATAAAACGTTCCCCATTATGTGGCAGAAATTTTGAATATTTCTCCGAAGACCCATATTTGGCAACCGAAATTGCCACAAGCCATATAAACGGTGTACAGAGCAAAAGTGTAGGTACGAGTATGAAACATTTTTTGGCTAATAACCAAGAACATAGAAGAATGAGTGCAAGTTCTGAAATTGATGAAAGGACACTTAGGGAAATCTATCTTGCAGCATTTGAAGGAGCAGTAAAAAATGCAAAACCTTGGACTATCATGTGCTCTTATAATGGAATAAATGGAACTCTTGCCTCTGAAAACAAAAAATATCTCACAGATATATTAAGAGGGGAATGGGGCTTTGACGGTTATGTTATGAGCGACTGGGGAGCAGTCAATGATAGGGTTAAAGGCATAGAAGCAGGACTTGACCTTGAGATGCCTGGGTCCAATGGTGTAAACGATAACAGAATTGTTGAGGCAGTAAAAGAAGGTAGACTAGACGAGAAAATAGTAAATCAGGCAGCGGAGAGAATTTTAAATATAATTAATCGATATATTAAAAACCGAAAACCAGACACTAAGTGGGATATGGACGCTCATCACGACCTTGCCAGAAAAATTGAAAGGGAGTGCATGGTGCTTCTTAAGAATGAAGGCATTTTACCTCTTAAGAAGGGTAGCAGGATTGCATTTATAGGAGAATTTGCAGATAAACCAAGATATCAGGGTGGTGGAAGTTCTCATGTTAATTCATTTAAAATAGTAAGTGCACTGAAGGCTGCACATGGAGTAGCAGATGTCATATACGCACAGGGTTATGAGGATAATGAGGACATAATTAATGAAAAGATGATAAGTAAGGCTTGCGAGATTGCAAAGATTGCTCAGGTTGCTGTTATATTTGCTGGACTTCCGGATTCATTCGAATCTGAAGGATATGACAGGATTCACATGTCCATGCCTAACTGCCAGAATGAACTTATTAAAAGAATTGTAAAGGTGCAACCAAATACAGTAGTTGTGCTTCATAATGGTTCCCCAATTGAAATGCCATGGCAGGATGATGTTAAAGGAATACTAGAGGCTTATCTTGGAGGCCAGGCTGTTGGGGAAGCCTGCGTGGATGTACTTTTTGGAGATGTAAACCCAAGTGGTAAATTACCTGAAACATTTCCAAGAAAACTTCAAGATAATCCATCTTACTTATATTATGGAGGAGAAGGGGATAAGTCAGAATATAGGGAAGGCGTGTTTGTAGGATATAGGTATTATGATAAAAAAGATGTGGATGTCTTATTCCCATTTGGGTACGGTCTTAGCTATACCACATTTCATTACTCCAATTTGTTGTTAAGTTCAAAAGAAATAAAGGATACAAGTATGCTTACTGTCACTGTGGATGTTACAAACACTGGAGATATAGCAGGTAAAGAAATTGTACAGTTATATGTAGGCGCAAAAGAGTCTAAGATTATAAGACCTTTGAAGGAACTACGTGGTTTTGAAAAGATAAGTTTAAATCAGGGAGAGACTAAAACTGTATCATTTATTTTAACTAAACGCTCCTTTTCATATTATAATACACAAATCCATGATTGGTATGTTGAGACTGGAGATTACCAAATTCTTATTGGAAAATCATCAAGAGATATTGTATTAAATGATACAGTCCATGTAGAAGCTTCAAAAGAATTACCTTTTAAATTAACTGTGAATACTACCTATGGTGATTTAATTGAAAGGCCAGAAGCGAAAGAGGAGCTAAAATCACTTATAGATATAGTAAAAACATCTATGGATGAGATGGAAAAAGGAAAAGATGATGAAGAGTCAGATGCAATAAGTGATGACATGGGTAACGCCATGCTAAAATACATGCCTATACGCGGAGTTTTAAGCTTTGGAGAAGGTAGCATCACATACGATGAAATTACACGCATGGTAGATGAGACAAACAAGAAGCTATATGAAAAATAAAAAGAATGTCATCTTCGTAGCAAGGCGACGAATGGAGGGAAGATATGCTTATTGAAAAATTAAATGATGGATTTAAGATGAAAACTATAAATGATAAAGAATTTATGAATGCATCTGTACCGGGCTCAGTTTATAGTGATTTACTTGAAAATCATAAAATGGACGACCCATATTACCGTGACAATGAGATAAAAGCTTTAAAACTTATGGAGCATGATTATGAATATAAAAGGTGCTTTAGTACATCAAAGGACATGCTAAGTTGTGAAGAGGTTATTCTACATTTTGACGGACTGGATACCCTTGCAGATATTTATTTAAACGAGCAACATATCGCATTTGTTAATAATATGCATAGAACCTGGGAATTTGAAGTAAAGAGCCACCTTAAAGAAGAAGGAAATGAATTAAAAATAATATTTCATTCGCCAACTAGATTTATTAAAAAGGCTGATGAAAGGCAACATATTGGAGGCTCTGATGATGCTATGAGAGGATTTCCTCAGCTTAGGAAAGCTCATTGCATGTTCGGATGGGATTGGGGGCCAAGGCTTCCAGATATGGGCATTTGGAGAGATGTTTCGCTTATGGGAATAAGTAGTGCAAGAATAGACAGTGTCTATATTAGTCAGGATCACGAAGAGGGCAAGGTAAAACTTGGTTTTCAGGTGGATATAACACGTACCGAAGGCAAAACTGGTATAAGATTTAATGACGATGGAAATAAAGCAATAAGACGAGGATATTCATACACGGTTATTATTACGAGGCCTGATGGGAAAGAGCTAGTTTACAACGATTCTCCTGAAAAGATTGTAGTTGATAATCCAAAGATTTGGTGGCCTAATGGATATGGAGATCAACCATTATACAGGATAAAAGTAGTGCTAAAGCATGGCTTTGAGAATCTGGATATCTGGGATAGACGAATTGGACTTCGGACCATGACTATGAACATAACGCCAGATGAGTATGGTGAGAGCTTTGCCCATGAAGTAAATGGTATAAAAATATTCGCCATGGGTGCAGATTATATACCAGAAGATAATATATTAAGCAGGGTAACACCTGATAGAACCTATAATCTTTTGAAACAGTGCAAGGATGCACATTTTAATGTAATACGAGTATGGGGAGGAGGCAATTATCCCTATGATGCATTTTGGGATGCCTGTGATGAATTAGGACTTATAGTATGGCAGGATTTTATGTTTGCATGTGCAAATTATAATCTTACTGAAGAATTTGAAGAAAATATTAAGTTGGAATTTAAAGATAATATTAAGAGAATTCGAAGTCATCCGTCACTTGCTCTTTGGTGCGGGAATAACGAGATGGAAATGTTTGTAGCCTCAGGTAATTGGGAACTTACACCAAAACTTAAAAGTGATTATATAAAGATTTTCGAATACATTATTCCGAGGATTTTAAAAGAAAATGATCCTCGAACATTCTACTGGCCAGCTAGCCCATCATCAGGAGGTGGATTTGATAATCCCAATGATGAAAATAGAGGTGATGTGCATTACTGGGACGTATGGCATGGAAGTAAGCCATTTACAGAATATAGAAAGTTTTTCTTCCGCTATGTTTCTGAATTTGGATTTCAGTCATTTCCTGCACTTAAAACCGTAGATACATTTACAAAACCTGAAGATCGTAATATATTTTCCTATGTTATGGAAAAGCATCAGAGAAATAATGGAGCTAACAGTAAGATAATGAGTTATATGGGCGCCACATACTTATATCCTAATGATTTTGATAAGTTAATTTATGCATCGCAGCTACTTCAAGCAGATGCCATCCGTTATGGAGTGGAACATTTTCGTAGAAATAGGGGAAGATGTATGGGGACTATTTACTGGCAATTAAATGACTGCTGGCCGGTTGCGTCTTGGGCATCCATAGATTACTGTGACAGATGGAAAGCTTTACATTATTATGCTAAGAGATTTTTTTCACCACTTATGCTGTCATGTAAAGAAGAAGGAATTCTAACCCAGGATACAAATGTTAATGCTGAGCCTTATGAAGTCAAAAAATCTATTCAGCTGTGCATAGCAAATGAATCTTTGTATGATGAAAAGGTTACGGTAAGATGGGCACTTCGTAACAATAAAGCCGATATAAAGAAGGAAGCATGCTGCGAAGTATTAGCTGGAAAATTATCAAGTAAGTGGCTTGATATCGTTAATATGCAGGATGCATCTCTTTATGAAGATTATGTAAGTTATGAGATGTTAAAAAATGGAGAGGTGATATCTAAGGGTACCGTAATATTCTCTGCTGCGAAACATTTTAAATTTATTGATCCAAAATTAAGCTGTAAAATAGATGGAGATGAAATCATAATTTCAGCTAAAAGTTATGCTAGAAGTGTAGAGATAATAAATGAAAATGATGACATTCTACTTGATGATAACTATTTTGATATAAATGGAGATGAAAGAAGGATTAAAATATTAAGCGGTATACCACAAGGAATAAGGCTTAGAAGCGTTTATGACATAATGTAAGAAGGTGAAAAAATGGATTTAAAAGAAAGTGAAAAAATTTTTAATGCAGACCTAGAAGGACTTGTATACAGCGGAAGAATTGATTTTTTAAATCCTCTTGCGCCAATATTTATATTCCCGGCAAGTTCGGTTTCAATGTTATTTACAGGAGTAAGTCTTAAAATATTAGTAAAAAATAACCATAGTTATAATGATAACTATATAGGTTATATATTAGATGGGGTGCAGAAAAAGGTTCTTTTATCAAATGATGACATTTTGCAGGAAATAACACTGGCAAATGATTTACCTGGTGATAAATCCCATGAAGTAGTACTTTTTAAAAGACAAGATGCTTGCCATGAATTCACCTTTTATGGGCTTATTGTATCAAAAGATAGTAAAATATTAAATCCTCGTAAAAAACTCAGAAAATGCATAGAATTTTATGGAGACTCAGCAGTTGCTGGAGAGCTTATTGAGGCCCCGAATTATGTAGGTAAACTAAAACACAATGGGGAATATTCGAATGCCTGGAATTCTTATGCTATGATGACATCGAGAAATTTGAAGGCACAGGTTAGTATTATAGCACAGGAAGGCATATCTCTTCTTAATCATAGTGGATACTTTCATGCGCCAGAGTGTATTGGAATGGAAAGCATATATGATAAACTTCATTTTAATCCAGATATTGGACATGTCACTAATTGGGAATTCAGAGAATATACACCACAAGTTGTGGTAATTGATATTGGGCAAAATGATGCAGTTCCCGAGGATTACATGAAGGAAGATTCAAAGAGCGATAAGGCAAAGATATGGAGGGAGCATTACAAAGATTTTGTTCTAAATATACGAAAATGTTATCCAAATGCTTTTATTGTACTTACTACCACAATTATGAATCATAATTCTTCATGGGATCGTGCAATTGGTCTTATTTGTCTTAATATTAATGATTCTAAAATAATCCACTTTCTCTATTCCTCAAATGGACGAGGTACGCCTTCGTGCATTAAATTACCAGATGCGGAGCAGATGGCATTTGAACTTAGCATATTTTTAAAAAGCCTTGAACCGGAAATTTGGGGAATATAAACATAGTGGTTAATATAAAAAACCATAAACATTATAAATGCTTCTTCTAAACCGTTTACATTAACAATATAATTATTATATTGAATTAATTAAATATTAAAGGGGTTTTTTTAATGAATAATCGATGGAAAAAAATGTGTTCTTTACTGACAATAACAACAATGGTCGCAACAATGGCTATGGGATGCGGAACATCTACTAAAACAGTGCCAAAAGCTGCAGCTACAAAAGCTACTGATAAGAGTTCTACGCCAAGAAATGAAACGGTTTACTTTAATGGACAACAATGGGGCGCAATTAATGATTGGAATCCTCTATCTAGTAACTCAAATAATGCTATGGGGATTGGACAGAAGGATTCTGCTAGGACTTTAGTATATGAAACACTATATATGTATAATATGCTAGATGGTAAAATGTATCCACTCCTTGCAGATGGGGATGCAGTATGGAATAGTGCTCGTACAATACTTACAGTTAAGATGAATAAAGATGCTAAATGGAGTGATGGAACAGCAGTTACTGCAAATGATGTAGCTTACACATTTGATGCAAATGTTAAATATGAGAGTGCTGCCGGGTCAGATTATAAAACTTATATACAAAGTGTAGTAGCAAAAGATGATTCCACAGTTGTATTTACAGCAAAATTAAATAGTGCAGGGGTTGCTGTGAACCCATTAAAGGTTACAGAATATCTTCCAAAGCAATATGTAATGCAAAAAGCATATTTACAGAAAGTTGAAGCTAGAGACAAGAATGACGCTACCAAGATTAAAACAGATAAGATGAGTGACTTAGTTGCATCTGGTCCGTATAAACCTTTTATCGCAAATGATCAAAAAGTTGTATTTCAGAGAGATGAAAATTATTGGGGAAAGGCAGCTTCCTTGTGGGGTAAACTTCCAGTTCCTAAATATATTGCTCATAATATATTCAAAGATAATGCAGCCGGAGATACTGCATTCAAGACTGGTCAAGTTGATGTTTCCCAGCAGTTCATAAGCGATGTATCAAGTATGATGGCAGGCGGAAAAATATCAACATATTTACCTGAATCTCCATATTATTTAGCAGCCACAATGCCAACTGCATATTTTAATATAAAAAAACCGGGACTAGATCAAGTTGCAATTCGTAAAGCTATTGCCTTGGCAGTTGACTATGACCAGATTATAAAAACGGCTATGAGTGGGTATTCTCCATCATTTACAGAGGTTCCACGTACTTTAATGAGTCCAGCAAAATCTGAGCAGGCATTAGTAGATCAGAAATCATTAAAAAGTGTTCAGTGGACTGGAAATGACGTTGCAGCAGCGAAAAAACTTTTAGATGCTGCAGGTATTAAAGATACAAATGGTGATGGAATTAGAGAATACAAGGGGAAAAAGCTTTCATTTAAAGCTGAATGTCCACAAGGATGGTCTGATTGGAATGCTTCTCTTGAAATTGTTGCAGCAGCTGGTAAGAAAATTGGAATTGATATTACCACATATTTTCCAGATGCCAACACATTTTATGATGATTTAGGAAATAAGAACTTTGATATAGCTATGTATAGCCCATCAGCAGCGGGTATTTCCAATCCATGGACGCGTGCTTTTGGAATATTATCAAGTTCTTATAATAAAATGAAAACTCAGATGATTGGTAACTTTGGCGGATATGCAAATGCAAGAGCTGATAAATTATTAGAATTGATTCCTCATGAGACAAATCAGGCTAAACTTAAAGCATATTATACAGAATTATCTAAGATTTATTTAACAGATGTACCATCTTTCTCATTAATGTATAGACCGGAAGTATTTTATACAGTTAATGAAACTGTATGGACAAATTACCCAGAACAGGGTGTAAAATCTGATAAAAACATTGAAATACCTCCATATGATTTAACAGATGGTTATGGTATAGCAGGACTTTATACAATTAAACTAGTAACTAAGTAACAACTGAGTAGATAACTAGAATATTTGCAGAATATGCATAAATAATTAGCCATGTATTTTAAGTAATTAGTGAAAATCATGGCTAGTTTTTCATCTAAAATATTAACTAATATGAGGTGATGATGTATTGAAAGGTTATAAAAAATATTATTCGAATAAGATTATATGGTATTTATTGACTCTTATAGTGGCAGTATTTTTAAACTTTATATTGCCTCGGCTTATGCCAGGGAATCCGGTGTCAGCTATTGCACTAAGAGCAACAAAGGGTATGACAAATCAGACGGCTATACAAAAGATTTACGAGGATTATGCAAAGACATTTGGAATAAATCAACCGTTGTATGTACAGTTTTTTGAATTTGTTAAGAATTTATTTCAGGGTAATTTAGGTGTTTCTTTCACGTATTATCCAAGGACTGTATCGGACATATTGGCAAAATCTGTATGGTGGACAATATGTTTACAGTTGCCAGCTATTTTAGTTGGATGGATTTTAGGTAATGTTTTAGGTGCTATAGCTGCATATGCAAGGGGTGTATGGGATAAAGGCATACTTCCATCCTTCTTATTTTTAAGTAATATGCCAGCATTTGGAATGGCTATTTTATTACAATTTATATTTGGAGTTTATTTAAAATGGTTTCCCACTGCACTAGGATATGGATATGATTTAAATCCGAATTTCAGCCTTAGTTTTATAGGTTCAGTTATTTATCATTATCAGCTTCCGTTCTGGTCAATTGTACTCATTACTATAGGCGGACAGGCAATTGGAATGCGCTCCATGTCAATTTATGAACTTAATGAAGATTATGTTAAATACAGCCGTTTTTTAGGTATTAAGGATTCAAAGATTATAAAGTATGTCTTTAGAAATTCAATGCTTCCACAAATTACAGGGCTTGCATTGTCCCTTGGAACTATGGTGGGCGGTGCATTAGTTTCAGAGATTATTTTCAGCTATCCGGGCATTGGAACTACTTTACTTGCAGCTATAACTGGGAGAGATTATCCACTTATTTCAGGGTGTACATTGATTATTACAATTATGGTGCTTGTTGCAAACCTGGTTGTTGAGATACTTTATGGGTTTATTGATCCAAGAGTCAAGGCAGCACAGCAGGACTAATATAGGAGGTGTTTTTATGAAAGATATGATAAAACAAGTATTTCATTCCTCTAAGTTTGTTGTTGGGTTTGTTATTTTTATGATTATGTTTTTTATGATTATATTTTATCCTTTGTTTATAACAGCAGATCCACTTGATATGGTAGGCGGGCTGTTCTATAAACCAGGTACATATATAGCTGTAAAAGATGTGTTACAGACTAATGACTATACATTGAAGATAAATGCAGCTTCAGTACAACTTAAAGCTATATCAACTGTAGATAGACAAAGCATGGCTGACTGGCTTATTAAATTTGGTAATGTAAAGAAATCCGAAGTAGATATAAAGGATGTGGCGACACTAGTTAAGTTATGGCAGAGTAATTACAACTCTAAAGCCGCACAAACAGGATTACTTACGGCCGAGAAGATGAATTATGTAAGGCTAAATAGCAAATTAAATAAACTAATTAGTAATAGCGATGTATACATAGCATCGAAAAATAGTGGTGGAGTATTAGAGGCAACTAACCCACTTAATTCACAGACTTATGTCAACACCAAGGATATTGTAAATAAAAGAAGTTTTGTTTTGGGAACTGATAACTTTGGACGTGATGTATTTACAGAACTTGTGTCAGCTACGGGTACATCTTTAAAAATTGGTTTGGTTGCAGGAACTATAGCTACGCTTATTGGACTTGTGTTAGGACTTTTGTCAGGGTATGTTGGGGGAGTTTTAGATGATTTCATTATGTTTGCTACAAACATATTTACAGTTATTCCTTCTTTTATCCTTTTGGTATTAATATCATTTAGCGTAGGTCAAAGTGCAAGAGGGGTTATGCTGACAGCAGCGATTATTGGTTTTACCTCATGGCCATGGACCACAAGATCCGTACGTTCTCAGGTTATATCCCTTCGAAATCGTAATCATGTTAATCTTTCAAAATTATCTGGTCATAGTTTGCCCAGAATTGTTTTGACAGATATTCTGCCATATGTGGCGTCTTATGTGGTTATGGCATTTATACTTCAGATATCTTCTGGCATTCTTGCTGAGGCACAGCTGTCTATGATAGGCCTTGGGCCGGCTACTACTAAAGTTTCTACACTTGGTCTAATGCTTAACTGGGCAATGGCATATAAAGCACCTCTTGCAGGAGCATGGTGGGCTTTTCTACCAGTTATATTAGCAATTACATTAATATCATTTTCACTTAACTTGATGAATACAGGACTTGATCAGGTATTCAATCCACAGTTAAGAGATTAAGGAGGCATCTATGGGAAAAATAATGTTGGAAGTAAACAAGTTAAATACAAAATATGTAACAAGGCAACGAGAAGGTGTTTACGCAGTTAACGATGTCTCCTTAAAAATAGAAGAAGGTAAATCTCTTGGCATAGCAGGTGAGTCCGGATGTGGCAAGTCAACACTGGCACTTAGCATGATGGGATATTATTTTGCACCACTTCATTATATAAGTGGCGATATAATCATAGATGGTAAAAATATCTCCGGTATGAAGCCAGATGATGTACGTAGAAATATTTTGGGGAAGGAAATTTCTTATATACCACAAGCAGCTATGAATGCATTAAATCCTACGCAAAAAATTATAAGTTTAATACAAGATGTTATTCATGCACATAACCCAAAGGCAACAACTAAGGATATCCATGATATTGCTAAAGAAAGATTTGAACTATTAGGGCTGCCCCCTGAAGTACTACAAAAGCATGCAGTTGAATTATCAGGTGGTATGAAACAACGTACAGTTATTGCAATTTCAACTATTCTTTCACCAAAAGTGCTCATTGCTGATGAACCCTCATCAGCACTTGATGTTACTTCTCAGAAGATGGTTATTAAGATGCTTAGAAACCTTATGGAAAAAGGGTTAATAAAGTCAATGGTGTTTATTACCCATGAACTTCCTCTGCTTTATAATGTAACCAATGATATTATGGTTATGTATGCGGGACAAATTATAGAAAAAGGAACTGCCAAAGAAATGATATTTGATTCTATGCATCCTTATTCAAGGGGGCTCATGGGATCAATCATAGTTCCTGAGGCTGGAATTCGAGATAAAAAACTTTCTGTTATCCCTGGTACTCCTCCAAATTTAAAGGATCCTCCCAAAGGTTGCAGGTTTGCAGAACGTTGCAAATATGTAAAACCTGAATGCTCCGTGCAAAGTATTTCTCCAAAGGTATTTGGTGGTGGAAGGATGTATTGTTGTGTATATTCAATTGAGCAGCTTAAGGAGGTTTACGCAGATGAATAACGAAAAATTGGTTCCATGCCTAAGTGGAAGAGGAGTTACTAAGATATTTGGAACGACTAAAATAAACACTGTCGCTGTGGATCATATAGATTTCGATTTTTACAAGGGTGAAGTTATCTCCATTGTAGGTGAAAGCGGAAGTGGCAAGACCACATTGGCTCAGATGATATTAGGACTCATTAGTGTAACCGAGGGTGAAGTAGGTTTTGAAGGTAAGAAGAGAGATATATCCTCTCATAAAAAGAAAAAGGACTACTGGAGGGGAATACAAGCTGTATTTCAGGACCCGTTTGCTTCTTTTAATATGTTTTATAAGGTAGATGCCGTACTTTTAGACTGCATAAATATGAGGGGCGGAAAACATCTGCCAAAGGAAAAGAAGTTAGAGCTTATAACAGAGGCTTGTAGATTTGTAAACTTAAAATTTGCTGAGCTTACAAATAAATATCCATTCGAGTTATCTGGGGGGCAGATGCAGCGGCTTATGATTGCAAGGATTTTCCTATTGAAACCGAAAATTTTAATTGCAGATGAACCTACATCCATGGTAGATGCATGTTCAAGAGCAACAATATTGGATATGCTCCTGAAATTAAGAGATGAAAACAATATGACAATTATATTCATTACCCATGATATTGGACTTGCATATTATGTATCTGATAGTGTATATATTATGGAGCATGGTAAATTTGTAGAACATGGAAGTGCAGATGAGGTTATATTAAATCCTAAAGAGGATTACACTAAGAGACTAATTAGCGATGTACCTAAGATTTATGAAAAATGGGATTTATCAACTGTTGGATAAGGAAAATAATTAAAAGACACTTATTATTAAGTGCCTTTTAATTGTTTTCATGGGTGATAATGTAGAAAAAGAAGTTCTAATTAAGGTTGCAATGTGTAATCTTTAGGTATACAATAAAACTATACAATATAGGTATAGTTTAGTGGAGGCGTTTACAAATGTGGTTCACTTACAAAACATTTTGATTAGTTTTATTTGCTAAGGCTCAATGTTATGGCCTTATGGATTTCATAAATTACATTCATAAAACCGTATTAATTAAAGGGAGGTATTATATATGCTTTTTAAGACTATGGAACAACATGAAAATTTGAGGTCAAAAATTAGAGAGTTTGCCGAGGAGGAAGTTAAACCTATCGCATTTATGTTAGATCAGGAAAATAAATTTCCTACGGAAGCAATTAAAAAGTTAGCTGATATGGGGATGATGGGAATCCCATATCCAAAAGAGTACGGCGGAGCAGGTCTAGATGTACTTAGCTATGCAATCGCTGTTGAGGAATTATCAAGAGTGGATGGTGGTACAGGCGTAATTCTCTCTGCTCATACATCACTAGGTTCTTACCCAATTGCGGCTTTTGGAACAGAGGAGCAGAAACAAAAATACTTGGTGCCACTAGCAAAGGGAGAGAAACTTGGCGCATTCGGTCTCACCGAAGAAAATGCTGGTAGTGATGCTGGTGGTACGGAGACAACTGCAGTACTTGAAGGCGATCATTACATTTTGAATGGTGAAAAAATATTCATTACAAATGCAGGTAAGGCTGATATTTACATTGTTTTTGCAGTCACTACCCCAGACATAGGTATTCATGGCATAAGTGCATTTATTGTAGAGAAAGGCGCGGAAGGCTTTAGCTTCGGTAAGCATTATGACAAGATGGGTATTAGATCGTCAGTCACTGCAGAGCTGATTTTCAACAATGTGATAGTCCCTAAGGAAGATCTATTAGGTGTTGAGGGTGGTGGTTTCAAAATTGCTATGGCAACTTTGGATGGTGGCCGTATTGGTGTTGCAGCTCAGGCTCTTGGCATCGCACAAGGTGCTTATGAGAATGCGCTCGAGTATTCAAAAGAAAGAGTCCAATTTGGAAAACCTATTTGTCAGCAACAGATTATTTCTTTTAAGTTGGCTGATATGGCGACAAAGCTTCGCGCATCTAGATTACTTATTTACAGTGCAGCAGAGCTTAAACAAAATCATGAGAATTACAGCATGGAATCTGCTATGGCGAAACAATACGCTTCCGACGTTTGCCTTGAGATTGTAAATGATGCTCTTCAAATATTTGGTGGAAGCGGTTATTTAAAAGGTATGGAAGTTGAAAGGTCTTACAGGGATGCTAAGATTTGTACAATATATGAAGGAACTAATGAGATTCAACGTGTCGTTATCGCTGCTCACATCATAGGTAAGATGCCAAAAAACGAGAACACAGGTAAAGCTGCTAAGCGTGGACCTGCTACAGGTTATCGTAAAAAAGTAATTTTTAGCGATGGAACTGCGAGTGAAAAAGTAGATGCACTTGTGGAAGCTCTTAAGACAGATAAATATGATTTTACAGTTGGAATCCCAATGGATACTCCTATTACTAAGGCTGAAAGAGTAGTCAGCGTAGGTCTAGGCATTGGTGAAAAGAAAAATATGAAGCTTATAGAAGAATTGGCAGTTCAAGCCGGTGCAGCTATAGGATCTTCCCGTCCAGTAGCTGAAACTCTTAAATATTTACCACTAAATCGTTATGTTGGTATGTCTGGTCAAAAATTCAAAGGAAATCTTTACATTGCTTGCGGTATTTCAGGTGCAGGTCAGCATTTGAAAGGTATAAAGGATGCTAGTACAATTGTTGCTATAAATATCGATCCTAATGCGAAAATTTTTAAGAATTCAGATTATGGTATTGTTGGAGATATAATTGAAATATTACCATTGCTTACTGCAGCTTTAGATAATGGAGAAGCAAAGAAAGATGCTCCACCAATGGTGAAAATGAAGTCAGCTGCACCTTCGATGGTTATTCCAACTTGGAAACATTATGTATGTAATGGATGTGGTTATGAATACGATCCTGGCATGGGCGATGATGAAGGAGAAGTAGCTCCAGGTACTCTCTTTGAAAATATACCACAGGAGTGGACTTGCCCTACTTGCGGTGAAGAAAAAGATATGTTTATAGAAGTCTAATTACTATAATAATTAAATAGAATAATATGTTTTTAGTGTAAAGGAGGATTATATATATGTATTGTGTTAGAAATATAACTGAGGATCTTTATTGGGTTGGTGGAAGCGATCGACGTCTTGCCCTTTTTGAAAATATTCATCCTATTCCAAGGGGCGTTTCGTATAACTCTTATTTACTAATAGATAAGAAGACAGTACTCTTTGATACAGTTGATTGGTCAATTTGCCGTCAGTTTATTGAAAATATTAAGGCAGTTCTAGGTAGCAAATCTTTAGATTATTTGGTTATTAACCATATGGAACCAGATCATGCGGCGTGCATTGAAGAAATTATTCTTCGTTATCCTGATGTAAAGATTGTATGCAACCATAAAGCTTTCTTGTTCATGCATCAGTTCGGTTTCAATATAGATGACAACGTAATAGAAGTTAAAGAAGGCGATACAATGCCATTTGGAAAACATATAGTTACATTTGTGGCTGCTCCAATGGTACATTGGCCAGAAGCTATGGTGACATTTGATACTACAAATGGTGTATTATTTTCTGCTGATGCTTTTGGATCTTTCGGATCATTGGATGGTAAGCTTTTTAATGACGAGATGAACTTTGACCGCGATTGGATTGACGATGCCAGAAGGTATTATACAAACATTGTAGGCAAGTATGGCCCTCATGTTCAAGATCTTTTAAGGAAAGCTGGAACTATTGACATCAAGATTATCTGTCCACTACATGGACCGGTATGGCGTAATGATTTGGGATACTTTTTAGATAAGTACGACAAGTGGAGCAGGTATGAACCTGAGGAAAAAGGTGTAATGATCGTTTATGGAACAATGTATGGCAATACGGAAGCTGCTGCAAACGACTTAGCGACAAGGCTCGTGGAAAAGGGAATGACGAATGTTGTAATGTACGACGTTTCAAAAACTCATGTATCATATTTGATTTCTGAGACATTCAAATATAGTCATGTGGTTCTTGCATCTGTAACCTACAACCTAAAGATTTACCCACCGATGCTTTCTTATATAATGGATATGAAAGCATTAAATCTTCAAAAACGTACTTTTGCTCTTATAGAAAATGGTTCATGGGCTCCTCAATCAGGTAAATTGATGCGTGAACTTTTGGGTGAGATGAAAGGAATGAATGTTTTAGATAATGAAATGTCAATAAACTCCAGTATGAAAGAAGAGGATGGGGATTTAATGGATACCCTTGCAGGTAACATTATTGAGTCAATGAAGTAATTTTAGGAAAACATAAATATTAGATCTGCTCATAGATAAAATTCGTGAGTAGGTCTATTTTTGCTTGTATATGTTAATCATATATATTAGTTTTTGTTGACAAAATACAATAAATATCTTAAAGTATAAAGTATACCAAATGAGTATACTTAGGGAGATATAATATGAAAATAACACAAGAAGCAGATTACGGTCTTAGGGTAGTAATTTATTTATGTAAATTAGGTTATGGTGAAAAGGTAGAATCAAAAGTAATTTCAGAAAAAGAGGGTATACCGCTAAGATTTCTATTAAAACTTTTAAGAAAGTTAATACAAGCAGATATTATAAGATCTTATAGGGGAGTCAAGGGAGGATATGCTATAAATAAATTGCCAGAGCAAATAAATTTAAGAGATGTTATTGAAGCAATAGATGGCCCAATATGTGTTAATAGATGTGTAATTGAACCAAGTTTTTGCAATTTGAATAAAAGTGGTGTATGCGTTGTGCATAGAGCTATGACAAAAGTACAAAAAAGTTTAAATGCAGAACTAGAAAGTATAAATTTCAAACAATTAGTAGATGGAGAAATTTGAAGATATTTATTTAGTTTAGGCAAAGAATATGAATATTACTATACTATACTTTCGTAATAGTATAGTAATTATTAAAATTGATTATTTCTTATTAAATAAACATAAATAAATGATTTAGTAAACTAGTTTACTAAATCATTTATTTATGTTAATATAAGAGTATAGCAATATAAAATTATTTAAATATGAGGTTAGATATGACAAATACCGATAAGATTACGATTAGAGAAATTGCAAATTTAGCAGGTACTTCTAAAACAACTGTTTCTTTTTATTTAAATGGTAAAACACAGAAGATGTCTGAACAAACAAGACAAAGGATAGCAGAGATAATAAAAGAAACAAATTATAAACCTAGTATGGCTGCTAGAAGTCTAAATTCAAAAAGTTCTAAACTGCTCGGGATAATGATTGGAGATATTACTAATACATTTTCAAACCAAATTGTTAAAGGAATTGAAGATGTGGCAAGTAAAAAGGGTTATCAACTTATTGTAGCAAATAGTAATTATGATTATTTTAGGGAAGAAAACCTTATAGATAGGATGTTAGCTATGGGTGTTGATGGGTTTATTGTCCAACCTACAATTCAATTTAAGGAAATCTCTAAAAAGGCAAAAAAACCAATGGTTTTCTTTGACAGTAATGTTTACGATTATAAAACAAAATGGGTAAAAACAAACAATTATGATGCCACTTATGAAGCGACTCTTGCTTGTGTAAATAATGGATATAAAAAATTTCTTCTAATCACAGCAGATCCAAGTTTACTAAGTACTCGGATTGAAAGAACTTCTGGTTATATAGATGCTTTATTAGATCATGATTTAGCTTATGAAAAGTTAATTGTTGAAGATAATGATGAAAATAATCCTAAAAAGATATCAGATTTTCTTGTTAAACATATTAATGAAAAAGAAAAGGAATTAATTTTTGTTCCTAACTGTTGGGCTTTACCAATGGTATTTATTGCACTAAAAGATTATTATCATTTAATGCCTGAGTTAGGTCTTATGGGATTTGATAATACTGAGTGGACTAATTTCGCGTCGCCAAGTATAACAACTATTGTACAACCTGCTTTTAAGGAAGGACAACAAGCAGCAAGTATTTTAATTGATCAAATTGAAAGTAAAAATGAAGAAAATGGTCAACAAGTACTAAATTGTATTGTAAATTGGAATGAATCTACATTGTAGTACATCAATGGTACGCTAAAATTTTATTAAATTAACTGAAGATTTTAAAGAAACATATAAATAATATATATTTCTTTAATATATATAAATATTATAAATTCGAGGAGGAATATTTTATGAATATAATTAA
>Ga0209123_1001571_pt1 | contig 22067 bp, 22 predicted proteins | sample BarGraIncu00431A_FD_184500 | JGI IMG/M metagenome (GOLD analysis project Ga0209123, IMG submission 184500) | Arctic peat soil microbial communities from Barrow, Alaska, USA - Barrow Graham LP Incubations 004-31A (SPAdes) (version 2) | ecosystem: Environmental > Terrestrial > Soil > Wetlands >... | reverse complement strand
TTCTCTCTTCTTTTTATTTACCCGGTTTGCATTTAACTCTTCATCCTCGTAAAGATTCCAGACCAAATTGAAGGTATCTAAGGCCTCTTTACAAGCTCTCTGCCGTTTTAGATAATTATATATTACATGCTTGTCGGCAACAGTTTTTGGGCAATCCCGATCATCCCTCATATCTCTTGCTAAATCACCCGCAGCATTATCCAGATCTACATAGTTTGAAATGCACCAATCGTAAAAACTCTTAACCTTCGGTCGGATGTCCACCTTGCGTATTTTGAAATGCCAATTTAGCACCGTCTGGTCAAGTGGCTCAAACCCTGCCTTCAGCATCGCCATTTTAAGCTGGCCATTGGATAAATATTCATGGACTACTTCCTCAAATAGGTGCTTTAGGCGATAACTGCTCTGTATGTGATTGTAATGTTTCTCCGGTTTAACGAACTCATTGAGCCACCAATTTAATAGTTCCTTCATATCCTTTGAGAGATGATCATATTCCGCTTTGATTTGCTCCATTGTTTCCATCTATTTCACACTCCTTATATTTGTTAGGCTGATCAATCCTTACGCTTATACCTTTTCACTTAAATACCCACAATTCTTTCAAGTTACTTCCCCGAATGTTAGCCCGAATAATTCAAAACTAATCTATACCGATAACCTTCCTTACACCCCTAAACCTGAACTAAGAACTGAACGAACCAAGTTTTTCGATAATCTACATACGTTTATAGCCTATAGATCATAGGGCTATACAGTAATATATAAATATATAGTTTTATAATTTATATATAATTGGTTCAGTACGTTCACGGTTCACTCTCTCAAATACTCTTCTGGTCCGTAGTGGGTTGCAAAGGTCTTGTAATCTTACATCATCCCTTTTAATTCAATCCTCAAATACAGGTTTTCGCCCATTCCCCTGAACCAAGAACTGAACGAACTACGTTTTCGGATAATCTATAAGCGTTTATGGCCTATATGTCATAGGGCTATACAGTAAATATATAGTTTTATAATTTATATATTTATTGGTTCAGTACGTTCACAGTTCACTTTCTCAAATACCTTTTGTCGTCCATAGAGGGATGTGGTCTGTAATTTCCCTTTGCTCTCCCAGCCTTTTATACGCCGAAGCATAGCGCATATTTCAAGAGAGTCGGTTCTTTTAATTTCGCCTTGGTTTTTGCCAAATGCTTCACACCAAATTTCAAGTGCACTCACCGTAGTTCTAGGATTGTTCCCTTTTGGAAAGATTGAACCCTTGTTGTAGTATTCACTTAGATAATTCCGGCGTTCATATACGTCAAGAGATTCCCAGTTGACAGGCATCAGTTTATTAAGATACGCTTCGATAATACCCTCACGATCGTCCACTTCCATCGCCTCGTTTTGCATTTGTTCAGCATACTTTTCAAGCTCCTCAGGCAATTGGAGTGTTTCTCCGCAATGGTATCGAACCTTGGCTTCTGCCCATATCTGCGTTATTTCCTCATCAGTCATGCTCCAAGGTTTCTTATCGCTCACATCCACCTTCACTGGCCAGAACCTGCGGTTACCTGTCGTATCGCGAAGATAACCCCGTTCACTGTTCGTCGTGCCAATGAATATGCACTGACGTAAATGTGGTGTGGCTCTACGACCAAAGCTTGCCCTGTATATGTCGTTTTGACTGGATATGAACTGTTTCAAGGCATCTTGTTCCGTGCGTTTCATTCCTGAAAGTTCGCCGATTTCCATAATCCAATAACCTTGGAGCTTTTCAGCTGCCGTTTTGTTGTGTGTATCCGATAATTGTAGTGAATCCGAAAACCACAGACCGCCGAGCTTATTGATAAGTGTACTCTTGCCGATACCTCCAGGCCCATTTAAAACCAACATCCAGTCAAACTTGATACCCGGTTCAAACACACGAGCAACTGCAGCGGTAAAAACCTTGCGGGTAACCGATCGCACATACTCAATATCTGGCGCTCCTAAATACTCAATCAAAAGAGTGTCAAGTCTCCCCACACCATCCCATTCCGGCAAAGACATCAAATACTCCCGGATAGGGTGATAGGACCGATCATCGGTAACTTTCGTAACCGCAATATTATAGTTACGTTGTGAAAAAACGCCATGGGTCCTATCCACATAACTTATCAACTGGGCATCATCAGCATCACGCCACCATTTGCTCGGATGCTTCCAAGGGACATCGCCCTTAATCTCCATCCCGTCACTTAATTGATTAAATACAATATTTTTCAGCATTGGGTCATTTTCAAGAATAGTTATCAGATTCTTAAGAGTGTTTAGTACCACACCCTTTGAATTTATGTCAAGATGTTCTTGCCAATCAGTATCCGCGAATTCAACCTGGGATTGCTGCCAACGTTCCTCCGCAAGTTGTCTCTTTACTGCTGAATCCTTGCTTACAAACTCCAACATGGCTACAAATGAGGGCAGCTTACCCACAGGCGTACCTTCTGCCGCGACTTCATCACGATGCCTAAACTTATGCAACCTGACTAGGTCAAAAGCGTTGCAAAGCTTTCCAGATACTGGGTCAGTGGCGTGGTGAGAGTAGGCAAACTTGCCCTCATAGGTGACTACCCCTCCAAAGGTTGAGCCACCAATATAGCTGTATCGTCCCTCCATAGAACATGGTTCGTAGACGCCCACGAGGAATGTAGCGATGGCATCCTCGATACTATAAGCCCGACAAAAGGCACCGATTAAATCCTTCTTCTCAAGTGGATCTGCTTGCTTTTTAATATCACGTTGCACCATTTCGCGCTCATCCGCTGTCGTTGGCCATTGTGAAACGTCCTGCCAATCTTCATATCTGGCCAGCACGGTATCGGGATTTAATAGTTCACCTGTCCACTCCTCAAAAATATACTCCCCATCTATTGAGGTACTAGGAAAAAACATTAGCCTACTAGCCTCGAAAGTCGTATTGTCGAATTGTTCCATTCCCAGATCTTGAGCAATCATACGGGCGACCGGCTCATATTCTTCCTCTGTCATTGCTCTTGAGACCGGGTAAATCAATCTACCCCTAGGCTTCTCAGGGGCGTGCTGATGGGTAGTATGATAACAACCCGTATAGCCGAGGGCCTTGGCATCCTCAATCAAGGTCGGCCTTGCGGAGTCGCCGTCAAACGTCACAGCATAACGAGCTTCAACAAATCCTTTTTTGCGGATGCCATTTCTAAGCTTGCCAAACACTCTGCCTCCAACATCTTTAACCTTTAGTTGCTCATCCTTGCTCATTTTCCTGTATTCAGCAATTGTTTCGTTAGTTCTATGGGTATCCCGGAGTTTTTCCAAAGACTCTTCCCACGTAATCTTCCGGTTTCGCAACCGCTTAGCACGACAATTGCTACCTTCTGCTACGATCATAAGATTAATGTTCTCCTTTTATTTCAAACTGTCATTTTGTTCCTAACAATTTTAGCAACCACACTCTAACTGACTAACTATCATCAAAGACTTCGTCCAAAATGTCTAACTGATAGGTGTTGAAATCGCCTAGATCCAGGTCAGTCACTTTCCCGGTCATTATTCCGTAATCTTGACTAAGCCTCATCGCCTTTTGTTCCAGGCGATTAACTTGACGAATATCGACCTTGAGACCACGGATGCTTGCGTACCCGGCAATCGTGAAATAATCTGTAGGGTATGTTCCTATTTTAGAAGCTAACGTCTTGATGGCTTCATCTTGCTGCGCCAGTTTGAATTTAATTTCCTTCATGGATTGCAACGAAGCGATCATAATATCTTCGATGGTTGCTTGGTTTTTCATTTTTATGACATCCTTCTTTCAAGTTTTGAAGTAAGTAACCTGTCCAAAAGAAAAAGGCCTAGTGGCCTTGTTGTGTTTATCGAAGTTGCAATTTATTGGCTAATGAGTAAATTTCACGCCTTAACCGCTCCCGTTCACCCCCCCGGCTCTCTGGGTACACTGACAGCTTACCTTCCAAAGCTTCGCGGGCAGTAGTTCGGGATCGTTTTTCCTTACGCAGTTTCTTCCCCAAGTTGCTCATCATACCCTACACCTCCCTTATTCAATTGTGCTCCACTCTCCGGCGTCCGTACCAGTGAAGCATGTAACCCATACGTTTTATCCATTTCAAATCCCCCTTATTTCTGTTTCTTTAAATATTCAATAATGGTCAATATCTGCACTTTGACCTCTGAATTTAGTTCCTTTCTTAACATACGAGAAAAATTTGAATCGCACATATTTAGTTGGTCTCCAATTTGCCAAAGTCTGACCTTGGAAGTCTTGGCAGCTTGTCTGATTTCAACGTTAGCCATTTTTTCGCCCTCCTTTTATTTGATTTTTGCTATTAATGTTGCTATGATGATCATATCACGCATTATAGTTATATGAACATATAACGTTTCATATAACATATTAAGGAGGGCATCAATGTTACCTAATGCTATTCAAGACACGCAATGGGGGAAACGGCCAGTTCGCATTGAGGGGGATAGAGTCCGTTCTATTTTTGATCCTTGGATTCCTTGGCAATCTTATTCACCGTTCGATTTTTACGGGAGAGACAGAGAAGAGAGTCTTTATATGCGTTTTACTGCACTGGAATCGAATGATGACATTAGAAATTTCATTATTAATTTCGGGTTCCTAGGTATTCAAGGAAGTTCTTTACGAAAAATAATGATTGAGGATGAAGTTGTCGTCGAGGAAAGTCTTGATGAAATTAGATTCGAAATTTCCCGGATGCGGACTCTGCTGGATCTTCAACAAGCATTAACTGAGAAAGACTTGCTAAAAGCCAAACAATCCTTACTAACCCTACGATCGGTCTGTAAAGGAAGAAGACTCATCCTAATTTCGGGAGTAATTGATCCGGATAATCCCCACTGGCACGATAAAAATATAGACCCGGAAAATGAATGGGAAGTCGTAAGGCTTGATGGATACCACGCCATTGTGCAGGAGCTAAGCCATGAACTCCAAGATGTTCACCAAATGCTTATGTATGATTTTTCAACTGAACGCTATATTGGTCAGTGGAGTTTACCGACGCTATTAGCAGCAATGTATATGATGTTAAGCCTAGACTTACAGGGCGGGAAAACACTCAGAAAATGCCAGAATCCAACCTGCTCGAAATACTTTGAAGTCTACGCTAACGACACCCGGAAAATCTACCATGACCCCAGTTGTGCCTCTCTCCAAGCCCAAAGAAACTACCGCCAAAAGGCAAAAAAGAAAAAAGAGGAGGCAAGCCGAACTTCCTCAAAGGATAAAGATTAATTTTTTAACCTAGCTGCTCAAATGAAACTTCATTGCTTTCCAATACCTTCCATACTATTGCTGTCCAAAGTTGGCACCAGTCTATTGGCAAAAATAATCGGCTCAGCAGTTTTGTACCGCTGAGCCTTGTAACTAAGATTTTTCATTCACTTATTCCATTACGTTTTTTCTGATCAAATCCCGAGAATATTTGTAGGTATCGGATTGGTCAATACCTAATGCCCCATATGCTTAAGGCCGCCTCAATGAACCACACTCCTTGGTCCCCCAAGGGTGTCAGCATAATTTACAACCTTCTCATTCTCAAGGCAATTATTTATCTTGCCTTATCTTTACTAATTTCGTGTTACAGCATTATATTTACGTATAAGCCGTCTTCTGTTAGGTGCCACATATCTAGATTGAGAGAAGGCCCGGAACATTCTTCCGAACCTTATCTGAACCCGATTAAATCTCGGTGAGCTAACGGTTGTGTACATTCCCACGGCTATAAAGGTCTCTTGTTACATGCGTTTGGTGAAGAACCACTGATCTTCCGGTTGCGACCCCGTAAGGATTGTTTACGGGGTATTCATTTTTGACTTTTAAGATCAGACATGAAACTTTTCTTCTTCAATTTCCAACTCCTCGATCATTACTTTGAAGGCCGATATTCTTCACCGTTGTTGGGATGCAATGTTTCCATTTCTCCTGATTGATAATCGGATGACGGATTACCTACAAGGGTACAAACATTGTTTGTACCCATTTTATGGCCATGGCAAATACGGACTTAATTAACATTAGACTGAAATCAAAATTCTTCCGATGCCCTGATTATATTCAGTGAGTAGTCATACTCCGAAGTGTGTGCAGGCGAGCATCATCTCCAGAGAATTACCTGATTCGTGTTTAATTCACCTTCGAAAACCCCTGAAAATATTTTTCTATTATCTTGGTTACACCAAGGGTGTAAGCATTGTTTATGACCTTCTCCTTCTCATGACCTGATACAAACATTGCTTGTATCAGCTTTTCATGACAAACAGGCCTTAGCATTGCCACTATCAATTTTGTGTACAAGCCTAGAAATTATTCTCGTGTTCTGCTCAAATCTAAGTTAGGAGCTATCGATTGCGTACATTCCCACGGCTACAATTGTCACTTTTAAAATCGTATTGTTTAAGAACTGCTTTTCTTCTGTTATGTGAACATTGTTTATGACCTTTTCATTCTAATGGTAAATATGATCATTTCTTGTCTTCGCAATTCTCGGTGAGGAACCATAATTCACGCCACTGACCTGATCCGCTTAATGAGCAGATCAGCCCTTTATGGCAAATACTGCTTTGAACTTGTACCATTAATTTTGAGTTTAATTGTGACTTCTTGTTTCGACTTGCTCTAAGGATTGTCTAGTTCAGCATTTTTATGTTCGTCAACTCCTCTTTATGGGGCTCCTTTATTTAGTTGAGTTGGAACGAATCTACTAGACGAGCCAATCAGCAAACATAACATTCGAAAGCCGCCAAGTGCGCCTTTAGACGGGTTTATTTGGGAGCGATAGAACGGTTGATAAAATTTACAATGGTTAAATGATTCAAAACACCTCGCATTCTTCGACTTCCTCAATTTCAATTTTAGTTCTGTGGATATAATAATCTTCATCACTACTACAGACCAATTCATACCCTTCTTTTGATAATTCATCAAGAAGGCCAATAAGTTCTAATTCATCGCCATTATACCCTTAGTGTTATGTGGCCCTTCAAATACCCAACTTTGTATGTGTGTTTTATAATTGAATATTTTCCTCAAGACACCATGTTGATGGTATCTAACAGTACGAGTCTTTTCATTTTTGTCATCTATTGTTACCACCACCTACCTTGAAGTTATTATTACCATTCTATTTAAAAATGGGAGTAACAACCCCTATGGTATTTTTACCCATTGCCTTGATAGGAGGAACTTCACTTCAATTAGTTAGCCAGGGATCATTCAGAAAATAATCAAACACCGCTGCCATCCCCTGTCGGTGATAGTAGTGGTGTTTAAAAATCAGCAAAAAAATAAGCCCAGTATTTCTGCTGAGCCTATTTACGTATCAATACCTTTCCAAAGACACCCAATCCACCAACACACGATTCAACGCCGTCGGGTGTTGCCTGACTTCAAACAAGCGGCTTTGCCGATTATTCCAACTTATCCGAAAGGCAGCCGGTATTCAATGCACCTGCGATTGTACTTTATGGTACAAATTCGGACACGAATCAAGCGTCTGGATAAGTTTAACTACTTCAGGATCCACAAGAGGCTTTTGTAAGGCCTTGGAATTTAATTGTTATCTTATATTCTCTATTAAATTCAATATTTCTACAGGACTCTTCTTACCCCCATATTTTTCCTTTGGGTCTCAAACACAATTCACATTCTATTTTATTTTTGGATAAGAATCAATAATCCAACAGGATTTGTCATTATTTATTCAAGGTCACAAAGAAGATATATTCTCTTGCGATACCTGTCCACTAATTCGTATATCATCTCTCTGTTTAAAATGTTGCTCATTCAAACCGTGTTATTTGTTTTAATTGTTCCCGAATATTTATTCTATATAGATAACAAACTATGCACATAGTCTAGGCAAATTCAGGAGGGTGAATATGAAGGCTGTAACTTATCAAGGAGCTAGGAACATGCAAGTAAAACAGGTGGCGGATCCGTCTATTCAAAAAAAAGATGATATAATTGTCCGAATTACATCTACGGCCATTTGTGGAACTGATCGCCATATTTTCCAGGGAGTTATACCCGCTCAACCAGGATATGTTGTCGGTCATGAACCAATGGGTATTGTAGAAGATGTGGGCACTGAGGTGACAAGGGTAAAAAAGGGCGATCGAGTCGTTTTGCCGTTTAATGTTTCATGTGGTCATTGTTATTACTGTGAGCATGATTTAGAAAGCCAATGTAATAATTCCAACCCCAATCCTCAAGTAGATACAGGTGGATATTTCGGTTTAACGGAAAGATACGGGAACTATCCGGGTGGTCAAGCTGAATTATTGCTTGTACCGTTCGGCAATTTTATGCCTTTTGTAATTCCAAAATCTTGCGAATTGGAAGATGAAAAGTTATTGTTCATGTCTGATGTACTGCCTACCGCTTATTGGAGCGTGGACAACTCAGGTATGAAGCAAGGTGATACCGTGGCAGTACTTGGCTGCGGTCCTGTCGGCTTAATGGCACAAAAATTCGCATGGATGAAAGGGGCAAAGCGGGTCATAGCCATCGATAATCTTCCCTACAGACTAAACTATGCCAAAAAAATTAACAACGTTGAAATATTTAATTTTGAAGATTACAATAATATGGGTGAACATGTTAGAGAAATTACAAACGGCGGAGTGGATGTTGTTATTGATTGTGTAGGAATGGATGGCAAAAAGACCCCCTTGGAGGAGGAAGAGCAGAAGGCGAAGCTGGTTGGCGGAACGCTTAGCTCAATTAGTATCGCCATGAATGCGGTAAGGAAATTTGGCACGATACAACTAACAGGCGTATACGGCTCCAAATACAACCAATTCCCGCTTGGCAACATATGGGAGAGAAATGTGACACTTAAAATGGGACAGGCCCCCGTGATCCACTATATGCCTATGCTGTTTAAAAAAATTACGGAAGGTGAGTTTGATCCGACAGAGATTATTACTCACAAATTGCCGCTTGATAAGGCAAGTGAAGCGTATAAAATGTTTAACGACTATGAAGATGAAAGCATTAAGGTCGTATTAAAACCCTAACTAAGGTTTTCGTAACGGATGTGTTTCCGTTTCGAGTGCGAGGGGTGGCTAACGCTCTACCTCTCAGGGTTTACCAATAAGTATAAATGGTAAAAAGATAGGCTCAGCAGTGTTTAATCTGCTGAGCCTATCTTCTATTCAACCCTCACCTAAGACACTGAATCCTCTAACATTCCTTCAGAGCCGTCGGGTGCCCGTACGGGTTTATTCGTTGCGTTGGGACGGGCGGACAAATGGACAGAATTGCCCAGGCCGCTTGACCTAAAACAGGTGGTTTTTCGCATCCTCACCTCGCCAAAGACATCCAATCCGGCAACACACCATTCCGGAAGCCACCGGGTTGTGCTGGGAGACAGGTATATTAGCGGCGGTGGAGCGGTCAGAAAGTTTATGTAGATTCACTTGTGCCTGACTTCAAAAAACCTTCCTAGTACTGAGAGTGAAGCTTTGTTGATTGATTCTTCTCATTATCATTAGCTGTGGTATCCGGTCGATTTCCGTCTCTCGCCAATACCTAGTTTAATACATTCGGTAAATAATCATGTTGAACTATACATGTTTCTATCAATTCCTTAAAATTTGCTTCGACGTCTTCAAAAACTTCATTTATGTAACGTATTGTCTCCTCATAAGTTCGGAAAGTTTTCAAGGGGATGTCAGGAAGTTTATCAACCCAAGCCAGCCAGCCATAGGGGGTATTTGTAGCCATCCAAGAAACACCATAATCGAAAATTACGATCAAACTATTTTCAATCATTTCTCCGTAGTCATTAAAGCCATACTTGTGAGCTAGCTCTTCATAATGCTCCAAAAATATTTCTCCTCTCAAACCTCTGTTCTTTGATTTTCTTCCTTAACCCCCTGTAAATATTTAACTATCTGCTAGATTATCATTATGTTAGTAATTTGTATATCACTTACCCATATCCCTTTATAAATTTATTTCTTAAATTTTAGACACCTAGTCAAGTTAGTGTGTTGTACTGGAGAGGCACTTAAAAATGTAGTTCAATTATAGGAATTTATAAAGAAAAGGCCCAGCATTTCTGCTGAACCTAAACTCTGTTTACATATTCCCACCCTCCGTGGGATGAAGGGAAATTCAAACGGATATTCCAATCAACACACCATTCAATAAGTCGCCGAATGTATCCGTGACTGGTAATTCAACGAAAAAATATGCTATCTGAGAAAATCATTAACACAACTAAGTAACTAATAAGTCCACCAATGTAAACTACTAGGCTTATTCATTGTTTATAAATGCATTAGATGTATGCATGTGTAAGAGAGTCGGTTATATACAGCCGAAAGGTTGTCTATAGCTGTGTAGATATCTTGTAAGGTCGAACGAATCATCAGTATGGGTTGTGATTTGCTTTATTATTGTCGCAAGATCATTACGTGCTCTTATACATATAAAAGCTGCTAGAAATAGCGGCTTTTTTGTTTGACAATTTACTCAAATAAACCCTTGTGGAGCTTACTTTTTTCGCAAAAAAGCCCCTCGCTTGGAGGGGTTAAAAAGAAGGAGGAGGTAAGATTTTATGTTAACCGCTAGTCTTGCGGGGGTGGTTATCTTCTATATTTATCATAACCCATATTTGTTACCATTCCGTGACCTTCGTATGGGGAATATGTGAAGGCTCATAATGGTTGCAACAACCGTTTCATGAAAAACGGGGTTGAAAGCAATCATCGCTCTCAACCCCGTTTAGCTTTTTCTTAGCCGTCTAATCACTCAGTGGAATAAGTGAAACTAGCAGCAACCTTAGGATCCTTGAATAACGTCTTCTTGTGCTTGAGTAATGGTTCCCGCTGTCACTAGACTATCCAGGGCAGTTTTAACTCCATCGTTGTGTCCATTATTTGAGGCACCCCTTGAAGGTGTCATGGCAGTTTGAATCGCATCTTCTTGAGCTTGAGTAATCGTTCCTGCGGTGACTAAAGCATCTAACGCTGTTTTAACTCCATCTGGTCCTTTAACTGCGCTTGTCATCGCAGCTGTTATAGCATCTGATTGGGCTTGAGTGATCGTCCCTGCTGTCACTAGTGCTTTTAGTCCGTCTTGAGGCCCGTGGGCGTCCATGTTCTTGTCACCCTTTTGGGCTGTAATCGCATCTTCTTGAGTTTGAGTAATCGTTCCTGCTGTAACAAGAGCATCTAAAGCAGCTTTATCTCCATCTGGTCCCTTAACTGCGGTTTTCAGAGCAGCTGTTATAGCATCTGATTGGGCTTGAGTGATCGTCCCTGCTGTCACTAGTGCTTTTAATCCGTCTTGAGGTCCGTGGGCGTCCCTGTTCATGTCACCCTTTTGAGCTGTAATCGCATCTTCTTGCGCTTGAGTAATCGTGCCTGCAGTAACAAGAGCATCTAAAGCAGCTTTATCTCCATCTGGTCCCTTAACTGCGGTTTTCAGAGCAGCTGTAATAGCATCTGATTGGGCTTGAGTGATCGTCCCTGCTGTCACTAGTGCTTTTAGTCCGTCTTGAGGTCCGTGGGCGTCGCAATTAGGAGGTGTCATAGTAGTTTTGAGTGCCGCTTGAATAGCATCTTCTTGTACCTGAGTGATAGTGCCCGCCGTCAATAGACTATCTAGATGACTTTTAAATCCACCATCAACTCTGCCTGACTGTGTTTGAGAAGACTTTGGAACCGATACTGTAGAATTGTTAGTTGAAGCTGCGAATACCGCCGATGCCGATAGTAGTGTAAGTATAGCCGTGGTTATCGCAATTGTTTTTGTTCTCTTCATGATTTTAACCTCTTTCCAATTTTCAGCATTGCAATTTGATTTGCAAGAACAATATCATTATGCAATAACTATCTGAAACGAGACTGAGGTCCAGCTGAAAGTTTGCTGAAATTCGCAAGAATTACTCAATGCTATAGAATCAAGCCTGGCTTTAACTTTTTCATCTACTGGGAAAGTGATGTACATTATACGGTCACCTCTTCATATCAGAGCGGGACGTCGCAACTACCACTACAATTGCAACTTCCACAACCTCCAGCACAGCTTTCGGCATGGTCCGTCTTTACCTTCCGTATTTCAAAACCTCCACCATTATTAGACTCGGTATAATCAACGATGGTTTCATCTAAAATAGTCGCTAGTTCTATATCCGCGATTATTGAAATACCAAATTCTATATCAAGAATATCATCCTCAGTTTTTGACTCCTCCAGAGTCAAGCCGAAATTCGGTCCACCACAGCCTTCACCTACAAGATAGATCCGAAGAAATGCGTTTTCTTTGTTTTGTGCTTTTTGTATCTCTTTTACTTTTTTGGCTGCGAGTTCTGTTATTTTAATCATTACATTGTCACTCCTTTAAATTAAGCAATTTTTGAAATGATCTGACGACCTATTTGCAGATGATGTACTTTGGGGCTGCTTCATTCCACATGATCCTCAAATTAATTGATTTCTTTCAGTCTTCATACTATTTTAAGTGTTGAGCACAAACCTACATTTTGGGTAATTACTACAGCCTTTGAAATCCCCATATTTACCTTTTCTCATAATTAACCCCCCACCACATTTAGGACACCGATTAGATCCAAGCTTTTGCGCAACTTCAGCTTTCTTTTTATGTATTCCGTCTACATGCTGGGTACGGACTTCCTTCTCGCAAACATTTAGTTTTGTTAATTTTGAATATATTTCTTCTTTTTGTTGGTCGGTCAGGCTTTCGCTCATATATTCTCTGATTGTTTTTAGTAAGTTAACCGAATATATAACTTTAGAATTAGTTTTAACCTTCAATTCGGCATTAATGGAAAATACTATAATTGGGATATAATTTATTTCTTGATATTCTTGTAAGTTCTGTTTCAAAGCTTGAATATGCCCGTAGTTTTGTCTAATAGGATTATAAAACTTTTCTTTTCGCTTATAAATCACCTGTGTCCATTGTTCACCATGCTCGTCTCCTAGAATCCAGCCTTTGTAATTCTTTGTCTCAATTACAAATAAACCGTAATTTGACACAACTACGTGGTCTATCTGCGAAGTCCTCCCATCTGTTTTCAACATTAGATCATTTATAACCTTATACTTCGAAGGATCCAACCTCGATAAAAAGACTGAAATCGTTTTCTCACCAATTACACCTTTGATTTTCGGCTTAAATAGTCTATATACAAAAACAATTACAACCAATAACCATAGATACCATAGCTCTAATAATGCCTTGATCAACGATTACCCACTCCTTAAAGAATGCTTGTTTTCCCATATGCGCTCGGCTTCTTACGAAGGGCATACTATAACACTCCCTCCTACTATGATTCTTCACAAGTTGCCAAATTCCTCCATTAAATTGACGAGAATGAAAAAAGACGCTTATAAATAAAGCGTCAGACCGACTAAGGTTTTCTATTCAACTCAAATTCTACAAATCTATCCCACCCAGCAAATCACTTAACTCGACCAGTGCTTCTTTACCAAGCCGGGATGCCCTTCCCTTATCTGGGAAGGGGGCGGGCGATTACTCTGGCTATACCTATAGTGAGAAAGCAACTTTTATCTTCTACTCAGTATTTTTGTGACCAATTTCATTATTTTGCAATCTACTCGGTATCCGTATTTTCTAATCTCACCTATTTCACAATACTTCGTAAGGGGCGGTCCTGGTATCGAATGAAATACTGCATGCCGGAGCCATGTGGCTTCTATGATTTTAATTCTATTTGCTAATAATTTTTTTCTGCATATCCGAATACCAGATTTCATGGCGTTGTTGAACATATTTCAAGTCAACTTTACCTTTAAACATACCGATTAGTAAGGGACGGTTGGCTTTAATGAGGAAAGCACCCAGATGTGCAACGACCCCTAATATTAGTAGAAAAACAGCTGGACCATGGAGCATTCCTAAGATTTGTACATGACTAAGGCTTTGCGCTCCCCCATGTAATCGCTCCCCTCCAAATACTCTTCCTAAACCAGTTGCAAAAACTAGAATAATGCAAAGCAAGACATAAATGTAAGCAAGCCGCTGTTCGGGCAAATATTTGCCGTTGGGCGGCTCTTTAGCTCCTGAAAAAGTTGCTTTCATCAGTTGCATAGACGCCTTGACATCACCTTTTCGGGGGAATATTGGGGAACCACCTCGGATTATGTAATGGTAGATCAGATGAACTACCCAAATTAGCCCCATGATACATCCTCCAATAATATGGACCGTTTTACTGGTACTGAATTTAATGTTAGCAGTAATTATTCCGCTAATGACTGTTGATACCAATAACCAGTGAAGAACCATGGTGAAATAACTGTGTCGCCTTACTTTGTTTTCAGAAATTATGATTTCATTGCTCATTCTTGTTCTCCTTCTCCTTCTCATTCTCTATTTTTCAACCTAATATCTTTATAAAAGCCAACACTCAATAGGAATCCTCATCCCCAGTGAATATAAGATTGAATATTAGATTCTATATTTTTGTTACTTCCACATCATTTCTAATAATTCCTTCAAATATATACAAAACTGATCCTAAACGCTCATGTAATCTCAATTCATTCCTCACCTTTTGATAAACAAAAAAGGCTAGACCGTCAGAACGATTTAGCCAAAAATCTCGGAGTCATTAAATTTGCTGAAATAAATAGCTTGTCATAGACAATGACCCCATGACGCATGAATCATTGAATATTGAAACTCGATCAGCTTCTGTTGATGCACCTAATACATAGAGTAAGGGATAAAAATGTTCGGGTGTAAAGAATGCCAATTCTGATGATTTTCCTGCTTTCTCGTAATTAATGACATCTTGGTATTGCTTGTTGTCTATTTTTTCCTTAATATATCGATCGAACTCAACTGCCCAAGGATGACCGCCCGCCAGGCCCCAGTTTATTCTTTCAAGGTTATGGACAACATTCCCACTCCCGAATATTAATACTCCCTTTTCACGAAGAGCACTGATTTCTTGTCCTATTTCAAAATGGGTCTCGGCACTTGCGTTGCTGTCCACGCTAAGCTGATACACGGGTATGTCGGCCTCAGGGTACATTTTGGAAAGCACGGACCATGTGCCGTGATCGCACCCCCAGCTGTTATCTATTGTCACATCTCGCTTAATTATATCCTTTGTTAGGTGGGCCAGTTCAGGTGAACCCGTCGCATTGTACCTAACTCTGTACAGTTCATCTGGGAATCCATACATATCATACACCATTTTGGGTTGTTCTTCGTCCGATATCCTGCTTCCATTGGTATACCAGTGAGCCGAAACAGCTAAAATTGCTTTAGGTTTTGGAATTTGACTAGCTATTTTCGACCAATTCCTTGTATATTCATTATCTTCAATCGCATTCATAGGAGAACCGTGCCCTACAAATAAAGTCGGCATCTTTTTGGTTTCGTTTGCCATGATTTCTTCAACCTTCCACCTAATATGTTTATTTAATGAAAGTATCGTTCTCAATCTCATGAAAGGCTTGTTGCAACTCTTGATTAGTATTCATAACAATTGGCCCGCCCCATGCGATAGGTTCCTCTATCGGTTGCCCCGAGAACAACAGAAAGTGAAGCCCACCCTCTGATGCCTGTGCGAAAAACTCCTCACCTTTTCCCATAAGTACCGCTTTTCTTTGATCAACTAGTGTTTGTGCTTCGATATCAAAATAGCCGGATCCCTCCACAATATATATAAACAGCGTAGCATCTTTCTCCGTTTCTAGACGCCACTGTGATCCTGCCATAATCGTAACATCCAAAAATAGTGCTTTTACATAATCACCTTGAATAGCTCCTGAGGTTTGTTGATAATGACCAGAGATGATTCCTATAGTACAACCTTCCTCCTGTATTTTCGGGATCATTACTGAGGAAATATTCCTATACTGCGGATGTGTCATTTTGTAGCTGCTAGGTAGATTTAACCAGAGCTGAACCCCTAACATCCGCTCTGCAGCCTCGGGCATTTCCTGATGAATAATACCACTTCCCGCTGTCATCCATTGGCAGCAACCGTCTAAAATATCGCCTTTGTTGCCTAAGCTATCCCTGTGTTCTATGTTCCCTTTAATTAAATAGGTTACAGTTTCTATGCCCCTATGGGGATGAAATGGAAAACCCTTTATATAGTCGTCGGGGTCGTGAGAATCAAATGCATCCAGCATTAAAAATGGGTCGAACTCTTTTACATCGGCGCGTCCAATCACGCGTACCAGTTTAACACCCGCCCCATCGTACTGTGTAGTACCCATAATAATCTTCCGTATAGTCCTTGTCGTCATAATAATCCTCTCCTATCGGGTTAAAAATTGAAATGTCTTATATGACGTAAACTTTTATCAGTCAATCGTAGCAATACATATTGGAAACCGATAACACTCTCACTTAGCAGAGAATTTTATTGAAATATGTGTGGCGTCGCAAAATGGGCTATTTCTTGATTTGCCACAGCGACATAGAGTGACTCGATTTCTAATTTCATAGGTGAACCCCTCCGAAGATTCAATCGGAATGTTTCCTTTAACAAAAACTGGGCCACTGACTTCTTTTTCGGCATCCTGAAGTATTTCTATGGTAGGTTCATACTTAGGTTCAATCGGTTTTCCCGTTTTATCGTAGGCAACTAATCTTCCTGCTGGACATTCAGATGCTGCAATAATTGCCTCTGCTCTATAGTTCGGATTATCCGAGTTTTCGGTAAGCTCCCATACATTTCCGTCTTTCCTGTGACAGAAACGAGCTAAGGCACATCGATTATCATCGAGAAGGTCGAGAGCCGGACCCTCAAACAAATCTGCCCGGTCTTCAAACGTCTCCCTTGATGCCTTCTCCTCTCCGATAAAACCAACTTTTTCATGAGAGCCATCACAAAAGGGAGCATTCTTTGTTTGACCGCATCGGCAGAGAGCATATTCTTCAACCTGGGGAAATTCACGTCCATTTTTATATTCATAGATTTTACCCTTAGGAACTATGATCCTTTCCGCCAAAGGAACATTTCCCGTGACAAGATACGGCCCATTTTTTAATATTTTAATCTTAGCTAGTTTATTTTTGTCCATCATATGCAATCACCCTTTAAATTTTTTACGTGATTTGATTTCTTGTTCTGTTAAAATATCGACATAAGCCGTTAACAATTGATCTTCTGCTGAGCAATTTTGCTGATAATACCAGTCCCTGATGATTTTATTGATTTCGGCATCCGTTCCCTCAGCCTTATAGGGATACACAGCGAGAACTTTTCGGGTGTCTTTATCTCTTATACCTAACTTTTCAGCACTTTCGAATTTATCCATAATACACCACACCTCCATATTTATTATAAACACCCATTTAGTCGGTTTTGTGCGTTTCTTTATTTTCTAGCGTTTTATCTACCAGTGCTTTTAAGAGTTTTGCAATCGAGATCCTCGTGAAATCATCAATCAACTTTCCATCTTGATCAAATTTTGTATTAGCACCGGCTATGAAGACTTCAGGATTATTTAACGTTTGTAGATCAAGTCGAACACAGACTTGGCGAAGATGGTACTGTACACGTGCTCCCCCCAACATTCCTGGAGATGCACTCATAATCGCCAGCGGCTTACCTCTTAAGGGTAACTCGGTACCCCGTGAGGCCCAATCCAAAGCATTTTTCAAAACTGGTGGTATGGAATAATTGTACTCCGGTGTAGCTATTAGGATTGCATCAGCCGCAGATAGTTTCTCTTTAAAGTCCACTACAACCTGAGGTATGCCTTCAGCCTCAATATCTTCATTAAAAAACGGGATTGGAGTCAGATCCACGATATCCATAGTTGCGCCTTCAGGAAGTAACTCTGTTGCTGCGCGTAATGCAGCCATGTTGTAGGATTTCGCTCGTAGGCTTCCAGTAACACCGATAATCTTGATCTTTGAAGTCATCAAAACACCCCTATTAATACTTTTTTAAGTTCAACATCATGAACTATTTGTTAGTCAAACTAAAATTCTGGTCAACTAGGTATATAGCCACGCTGCTCCCTTCGCAAGGGTAGAAACGATTATTCGGTAGAGCTGGAGGGAAATAAGTATTTGAATCAAAAAAACTTAATAATGCACATTAGAGTCTATAGTCAGAGGAGAGTATATTCTAAAACCTCCATTAGTAGTCCTAAACGCTCTACTAATGGAGGTTCTTCCTGCCGACCATAATATCGACTCTAGTTCATAACCGTCGTAAAAGGTTTGACCTATCTAATTCTCTATATATTCAGACGAAATATCATGCTTGTAGCATAAACTCTGTTGCAAAATTAATGACAATATCTTTGCCTACTAATAGCCCACCCGTTTCTTGATCTAGATCAGTAAGAAGACCGAAGTCTTTGCGGTTGATTTTTGTTGTTCCACGAAAGGCAGCACGCGTTTTGCCCCAAGGATCATCTACAATACCACAAAAACTCACCTCGAGTGATACCGGGCAAGTGACGTCGCGAATCGTTAGATTACCGTCAACCGTCCAGTTTCCGCCAAGTTCGGGCGTAAAATGAGTACTACGATAAATCATTAATGGAAATTTGTCTACATCCAGGAACCTGACACTGCGAAGATCCTCGTCACGCATCGTGTTCTGCGTACTGATCGTTGCTGTAGCTATACTGATTTCCAGTGATGACTGAGATGGATCATCCATTATTACAAGTTTTCCCTCGAGTGAGTCAAATCGTCCCCGCACTTGTCCCACTATAAAATGTTGCGCAATGAATTCAGCAAAGCTGTGTATCGGGTCCAGTATATACTCGCTTGTACTGGGAAAAAGTGCATTGTTGTAAATTCTTAAACTTTTACTTATTCCATCCATATTTTTAATACCCACTCTTTTCTTTAGGAAATATTACAGGATACTATGCATTTTGGTCGATCTAGACCACTTCTTATCTTAATAGCATCCGCTTATGTCTCTCCAAAAAAGAAAGCGTCTCGATATTGTGTTGTTGTGTTGTTGTGTTTAAGCGAGGCCAATCTGCTTCATAAAACTGACAAGATCATAAAAAAGATTTTCCTCCATGATCTCACCATCGACCCAATGGGCAACCGTACAAAAGTCAACTTCGAATGATTTATTGGTTGGAGGAATAATGTCACCATTAGGAGCTTTCATTGGACCCTTCATAGTACCCGTAAATTTTGCTATGGAGCATGTCCAGTCACCTTGCGAAAAGAATACCTTATACGGACGGTTTTCAACTCGATTGTCTGGAAATGTCTTGAAAAACTCCCTAGCTTCAGCCTCGTGATCGTGTATACCCTCGGTAGGAGCGCCTCCACCTGGCCATTTCACAATTGTATCATGGGTATGCCGTTTAGAAAATGTTTCCCAATCCTGAGCGTTCCAAGCATCATCTAAGGTTTGCATTAATTCCATAATATCTTTGCTCATTATAAATTCCCCTTTCGCTCTTAATCACACTGGTTCCATGTTAAGCTCAACTAGTACAATCACTGCGCTCTCAAGGGATAGCGTCTGATCATATTCCGCTTGACTTAATTATACAGTCTCTAGTACCTAGAGAGTCAATTTTTATAATGTATTCGTACTATGCGTACATAATCGAGAAACTACTACCTATCGCCTCTTTATTGGAATTTGTATTTCTGAAAGATGTTTACCTTGGTTATTAGAAACAAGATTATCGATAATAACCCTCTCCATCGCGTCACCGATAATATCATAATTATTTGCGATAATGTAATCAATTAGCTGATGGTAAAATGGTATAGATTTACAAAATGCCTCTCTATAATAAATGCATGCGTATTCACCTTCCTCTATGACTACCACATAGGGGTTTTGATCGACGTTCTCTTCAGGTAGGATAAAGATGGCATCATGCTTTCCTAAAATTCTATTTTCCAGCGAGCTTTTGCTGACAGTTAAACCTACCATCCCAACAAAAATAGAAGACGGTTTAAATGATTTACTTTCCAGCTCCTTTAGCAGAATTTCCAATTCCGGTCGATTACTAATTTTCTGTTTGATGCACAGGATCCTTCGACTAGGCAGCCTTTTTATAAAAACCTGCCCTACTTCCTTAACTTGCATGGCCTCCTCGATTTCCTGTATGCGTTTCTCAAATCTGCTATTCATTAAGATCATTCTCTCAATTTTTTGGTTATTTACTGCTTGCTGCGCTTTTAACAATTGCAGCAAATGCAGTTCATCGCTAGATTCTAAATGGCTCTTTATACTTTTTAAAGATAACCCTAAAGCTTTAAGATAATTGATAGTGTTTAAACGCTCGAATTGATCCGCCGAATAATAACGGTAGCCACTGTCATGGTTAACTTTAGATGGGCGAAAAAGACCAATTTCCTCATAATATCTGAGGGTTCCGATTGGAACATCGTGGATTTTAGACATTTCGCCGATAGAAAATTGATAATTCATACTGCTGCTACAACTAATGGTCCTGCGATTCTTGCTCTAGTAGTTACTACAGGTGCTACAATAATTGTTACTACTGCTCCAGCGATTGCTCTTTGTAGTTCTTTTTTCCGTTCTGCATTCATTACAATTTACTCCTTGCTTAAATTAACATTTCTCTCTGTCACGTATGCCATCAGTTTAACCCAACCATATATGTTTCTCAATACTCATGTGCCGTGACAGGCATCCCGGCGGGATTTGCCATGGACTGGATGCGAAATCCCTCTGCGCTATGTGCTAGCAACCCAAATATAAAAAATGCACTTGTTACTCGAGACAACCACCTCGGCGGCTAGCGAGAGTAAAAATGATATTTCTGGGTATCCCTATTCATCAACTTTGTTCAAGATATTCCTCTTTCCAGCCAAACTTTATAAAGTATACAAATTGACAAATAATCTATTAAGATATAAATTCTAAATGTATCGATTGTGTCTTGCTGGAAAAATATACAGTGGAGAAGGAGATTTGTTTATGGAAGAGCCAAAAATCGCACAAAAATCGCCCTATGCAGTAGAAGTCGAAGAAGGAAAAACCTATCAGTGGTGTTCCTGTGGCAACAGTGCTAAACAACCCTTCTGTGACGGATCACACAAAGGAACATCTTTCAAGCCGGTCGCCTATAAGGCAGAGAAGAGTGGGCCCGTTTATTTCTGCGGGTGCAAACACACTAAAACTCCTCCTTTCTGTGATGGATCACACAACAATCTCTAATCCTAAACACAATCTGGATTTATGAGCCCCAAAAGGATAGCTGCGGCTATCCTTTAATTATAATTCACTTGTCGTCACCCCATGAACTGAGTGTACTATCTTCCATAGTAGAGATACTAGTAACCCTTCATATATAAATACGCACCAGTTTCCCAAGAACGCAGCCCCGGCGGAGGTATTGCGAGGATATCAATGTGGGAGGTGGAAGGATTGAGTAGATACGATATCCTTCATCGACCATGGTAGAGATACTTGAAGTCTAAATATTTTTAGACGAACTGGTTTAGCAAGACAGCAACCCCGGCTGGGCTCCGCCATGGACTGGATACACTATTTTCGCATGGTAAGATACCAGTAAGTTTTCAATCCAACCCCAGATAACCTGGACTAAAGCCAAGTTTTACGAAGGATGTCTTGATAAAGTGGAATAGTTCATTACCCAATAGATGAACATACCTAAAATAGGTAACGTAAATGCTATTCCGAACCAAAGAAAAGGTTTAATACCTAATGCCGACCATTCTAGGTTTCTTGCGTCCCTATAAGTTATTATAGAACTTGCAAGGTGAGTTGGGATAAACATAACAAACCAAAAAATAGGGATAACTACGCCTGCAGTAATGATGTTCAATCCTACTCCTCCTCCAAATGAAATATCTAAACCCACAGAACAATAATTTGATTTGGGGGTATTACCAGTAACCGAATAATATTAAACGAATAAGTTTCCAAGACAGCCACCCCGGCGGGCTGCGCCCAGATAGGGCTTTATATAAAGTAGTATAACGGAGCTACCATCCAAGATAACGGGTGAGTCAACCTGCTTTACCGCAATGGGAAACCTGATACGGGAAAATAGCATAGCAGGAAAGC
>Ga0209123_1001570_pt1 | contig 22068 bp, 28 predicted proteins | sample BarGraIncu00431A_FD_184500 | JGI IMG/M metagenome (GOLD analysis project Ga0209123, IMG submission 184500) | Arctic peat soil microbial communities from Barrow, Alaska, USA - Barrow Graham LP Incubations 004-31A (SPAdes) (version 2) | ecosystem: Environmental > Terrestrial > Soil > Wetlands >... | reverse complement strand
TCCCAGGGCTCAGAGTGGGATAATGTCGTACTTTATGATGATAGTTGGCCAGACCGAAATGATCCAACACAGCAAGCGCGTTGGAGATACACGGGGGTGACTAGAGCAGCTAAAAAATTAATTTGGATGAGGTAATATCATGGATATTTCAAAATTAGGACAAGCAGCTCTGTTTTACGCAAGTAAAGGCTGGAATGTTATTCCCCTCAACGAAAACAGTAAATTCCCGCCTAAAATAAAAGAATGGCAACATGAGGCTACCATTGACGTGGATATTATCACACAATGGTGGTCTAAATGGCCAAATGCTAACGTTGGTATTGCAACAGGTGAGAAGTCCGGTATATTTGTTCTTGACGTAGATGGCCCATTACATGGTACCAACGAGTCAAAAGGTATTGACGGTCACAACTCCCTAGAGGATTTACTAAATGATCATGGCGGGACTATCCCTGAGACAGTGGAGGCCATTACCCCATCAGGTGGTAGGCATATTGTATTTAAATACCCTGCTGGTGTAACAATACCTAACTCATCGAATTCGCTAGGCGATGGCTTAGACGTTAAATCCACTAATGGTTATATAGTGGCTGCTCCATCGGTGGTACCGGCCGGGGAATATAACTGGGACTGTGGGCTGCACCCAGAGGATATTCCTGCTGTTGAATGTCCAGCATGGTTATTATCTGCAATTACCACTGAGAAACCTATCAATACGGATAACCGTCCTCACTCATTTGAGCGCAGGATTACGGACGGTCCAGCAGTTCATATGTTACGAAATTGCCAGTTTATGCAGCATGTGCAACTGAATGCAGGGAAATTATCATATGGAGAATGGTTGGCAGCTCTTACTAATATTGTCCGCGCCACTGATGGTATAAAAGCAGCTCATGCGATATCAGCTCTTGATTCGACCAGGTATGAATTTAAAATTTGTAATGAAAAAATAAATGAGTGTTTAGATGGTATACAAAACCCTCAAAACTGTGATTATATTCGTAGGAATTTAGGGTTTTTAGGGTGTCCTGCTGGTGGTTGCGGTATAGCAGCCCCTTGCGGGTGGTCCCTGGGTACAGTTCCCCAAGCTAAATCTGTACTTAAACAAATCATTACGCCAACGCCTGAAAAGGTTAATAATCCTGAAACATTAAAATCATTAGCAATTGTGCAGAAAAAAGATCCATTGTTCTTTCATGATTTTTTACTTAGATGTGGTGGCTTTAAACAAGCAGTAATAGATCAACTTAAAATTAGCAAACAAGAATATCACGACAACGCCAATACTGATACCAATATTAATCACGAAATCACTGATAACAATACGGCAGCTGTGCGTCTGCTCTCACAAACATTACCAGGAATGCCTGAATATAATTTAGTTATGCCTAAGAACCCTACTAATTATTCAACATGGGTTTTTGATCGTAATGGCGTTATTAATCGCAAAACATCAACGGAAAATGTAATTACAGATACGATTGCATCATATACACCTATTATTATAAGTGAGCGAATTACCAATATTGATACCGAACAGGAAAAAGCAGCTGTATTATTTGTAACAAATACAGGGTATTGGCGCAGCGTTATCCTACCAAAATCAATCATATTTGATGGTAAAAAAATAATGTGTCTCGCTGATTCAGGATTAACCATGGATTCTGATACGGCTAAATTATTGTCAAAATGGCTGTCGAGCCTCGAGGCCGCTAATTATGGTAATATCCCTAATTTATTGGGAGTTAGTAAATTTGGTTGGCGTAACAACAATACTGAATTTGTTTATCCGGGCATGAGTAGTAATTACGTGCTAGATATCGATGAAATTATTCCAAAATCAGTAATTAATGGGTATAAACCAGCAGGGGACCATAATATATGGTTAAAAAAAATGACAGAAGTGATAAAAAATCCTTTAGCTGAATTTATCGTATCAGTATCAGCCGTAACGCCATTTATGGAAATATTAATGCAACGTATATTTTGCGTACATAACTGGGGAGAGTCGCGTGATGGTAAATCAGCAACTCAATACGCAGCTATGTCGATATGGGGTAAGCCTGATGCCATTAAAACTCTAGCTAGCTCCAGCGAAACAGGTATAGAGCGCACTGCTACATTGTGCTCAGGATTACCATTATGTATTTGTGAGCTAGAGACACTTGACGAATATCGACGTGCGGAATTCGAGAGTAAAATAATATATATGTTAACTGAGGGCAAGGGTAAACAACGTGCCACACCAAGAGGGTTACAGCCAGCAGGATCATGGTGCACAGCTGTCATATTGAATGCAGAATCACCAATTATCAAAGATAATACGAAAGGTGGAATTATTACACGCGTAATAGAGATTCAGGGCGGCCCCTTTGCTGGGAGAGAGGAATTCGCTAGTGATATATATGATGTTGTATCTCAGCATTATGGATATGCAGGATTAATTATATTAGAGCAATTGCTTAAATGCGATCGCGTTAAATTGCGAGAAACATATAAAAAAACACGCGCTAAATTAAAAACTAAATATCCTAATAAAATAGCAGCTCATATTGATGCCATATCAGCTACCGTTGTTGCGCGTAAAAATTTGGGCATATGGGTTATGGGAGAAAGTGAAGAAACTGCAAACATTAGAGCAATTAAAATGGCTGAATATGTTATAGAAAATTGTTTAGTAGATATCGCAGACTCCGATGAGTCAGAGCGTGCATGGCAATGGCTATTGGGGTGGATTGCTAGTAATAATGGGAGATTTTCTATGAGCGCAAGGAGCGCAATGCCAATACTGGGATACACTGAAAGTGGTTATATAAATATAATTAAAGCAGAATTATCAAAAGCAATGAAAGACAATGGATTTAGTCCTGATAAGATATTTCGCAAATGGGCCGACGTTGGTAAGATTCCAACTACATCCATGGGTAAGGATAGTAATAAACGAACTCTTGCCGTAAGAGGTAAGGCGATAAATGGAGTTAAGCCGTGGTTAATAAAAATAAAAGAGGAAATTGGAGAATAATTGATATAAAAATATAACAAATATAGCAATATTTAACTGTAAAAATATAACAAAACACTTAAAAGGTTGACTCTAGGTTGACTCTAATTGCAAAAGGTTGACTCTAGGTTGACTCTCTAAAACCTAGGAAACATAAGGCTTATATATAGATAGAGTCAACAGAGTCAACCTATATAGATATAGGATACATTATAGATATCTTAAACCTTATAAACATACAAATGCAAATACCATAAAATACCATATATAAAAAATTACATATACATATTTATATATATACCCTACCCCTCTGAAAAGGTTGACTCTGTTGACTCTAATGGTCACGAAGCCACGTAGTTACTGGGTTTTTTAGAGTCAACCAGAGAGTCAACCAGAGTCAACTAGAGTCAACCTAATATAAAATTACGAGGTGCGCAATATGGAACTATACGATTACATACAAATGCCTAAACCATCATTACCACCAATGCCACCATTACCTGGATCAGACATGGGCGTTATATACCAGGACCGATATAATTACCCGAATAATGATAGCAGGTTATGGCTGGAGCTGTTTCTGATAGCAGATAAGGCAGATCGTACGCTAGCAGAAAAACTTGAATATATCCGAACTACAGGAGCCGTGTTAATACTAGACCAGCAATATGGTTTTAAGATCCAGCCAGTTATAGGTGTGAATGGATGGGAGTCAATTAATCAGTACAACCAGGAACGTGAATATTTGGTAGGTCACATGCAAACGATGATCCAGTCACTCGGAGAGCTCAGGCGTAGATATGATAGTGGTAAAATAATTTAAATGAGGTGATAATATGGATAAAGCCGAGATAATCAGAATCGCCATAGAAGCGTCCAAGGAGTATGACCAGAAACAGCGGGTTAAAAATATAAAATCTAGGCATGATCGCAGGTTAAGGAATACTAGATTATTGCTTAAGCATTATAACTATTTTAGGGATCATGTCGATAATGCAATTTACAGTATAAATCAAATAAGCGCTATTGACGCATTAGATGAGATCGACGGGATGAACTCAGACATGTATATTAAGTCCATTAAGAAGTCAGCGTCATTGACTCATGTGATTATGTCTCATGTAAAGAACATGATTGATCTATATGAGGTTTATGCATTACGTAAGGGCGAGAGCGAGCTAAGAAAACTGAGGGTGCTTAAAGCTTGCTATCTTAGTGAACTTTCAATTAGTAATATTCTACTCAATGAAAGTATCTCTGAGAGTACGTATCTTAGGGATAGAGAATCTGCAATAAATACTTTAAGTTCAATGATATTTGGTATAGAGTCAATAGCTGAAATAACTGATTAGTGCCATGAACACGCATAAATACTAGGTTTCATTGGTTTTTAAAGATGACGGAAAGATGAAGGAACAGTGACATTTAAACCGTGCTATAATGATATTGTGAAATAAATACGAATTGCGAACCGCTTACAAGTGTAGGCGGTTTTTATTGTTGGAATAGAGGGATTATTTACCTTTTGCCGAAATATGTAAAAAGTAATTTAATATATGGTGGAGGTTAAATAAATGAAGCTGGATATAAAACAAAAATTTCTAACAGCAATGTATCTTGAATATCAAAAAGATGATCCAAACTATAAAGAAAACGTTACTCCAGAAAAATTACATATAAGTAAAGAGCAGTTTCAAAGCGCACTAAGTAAATTAGATAATGAAGAATTAATTGGACATGATGCAATGTTTGGTCTATTCGGCGTATCCGATACAAATAAGCCAACCTTAAAAGGTATTGAGTTTATTGAGAAACTATTTAGGATTGAATCGTCAGATATTGGTGTAACAAAAATGTGCTGTATTGGAGAAGAACTTGAAAATGATGGAAACCATAATGAGCTCTTAGGATATATAAGGCAAGCAATGATTGAGCAAGATCCATTTTACCAAGAATATTTTAAAGAATGTTCATCCTTTAGTAAGTATTCAGTTAGTTCATACAAAAATCCCTTTTTTAGTAGAAGTGAAGGATAGCATTACCTTTTATCGAAGTATGTATAAAATTGGTAAAAGGGGATGTAAATATGGAGTTGGATAATAAACAAAAAATATTAATTGCGATTTATACTGAGTATCAAAAAGATATCCCGAAAATGGATAGCATTATAAGTATATTAAGGCAACAAATAGATATTAAAGTAATTAAGGTTGCATTAGGTAAATTGGAAGATGAAGGATATATTTTTGGATTCTGGGATAAACCGAAAAGCCCTGGCAGTTCAGATAGATTCATACATCGAACGTTCAGATTTTTAAAGATTACCCGAGAGGGAATAGCATATGTTGAACAAAAACTTAGCATTAGTGCTACACTTAGTAATAAAGAAAAGGTTGAGAGTGTTGTTAAAAATACAGCAGGATGGGGATGGGAACAAATAAAAGACATAGGTATAAAAGTTTCATCTGAAATAGTAAAAGCTAGTATCGGATTATAATATTGAGCCGTGAGGCTCTTTTTCTTTTACACCAATTCAGGAGGTGAGTATCATGTAACGAGTCATCTCACTAATTTACATATAAATATAATTTAACAAGCCACCGGATGAAATACAGACCGGTGGCTATTGCTATTTTAAATATTATTAGAGAGGTGTGTACCATGACTGATACAATAGCAAATTGTCCTGAGGTTAGTTGCAAACATCATAATGGCAAAGATGGATGCAAGCTTAAGCAAATCAGTCTTAGTACAGACCTCTTTTGTTTGTCATATCAGCGTAGGTATGAGGCTGAGTATAAAGAGTTAGTGGGTAGTAGTAGGTATGTGGATCATACTAAGTGTGGAAGGTGATAGGTTAATGGATAGTTATTTCAGTACAACATCATTATGGATATCATCATTGATAATTGCTTATTATGTTGGTAAATATGTTGGTAAATATGTTGGGAGCGATACATAATGGCAACTAAACTAAAGCGCCCTTGCAATCATCCTGGATGTGGTGCATTGATATCAAGTGGATCGCGTTGTATTAAACATACGAAACAGTTTCATATTGATTATCGTAAGTCGAGGACTGATACTGATGAGCAAAGGTTTTATGGCAGTCAAGAGTGGCGAGAAATATCATTGCAACACAGGCGCGAACATCCAGTGTGTCAACAGTGTGGGATTAAGCCAAGCGAGTTAGTACATCATCGTGTTCCTGTGAGACAAGGTGGAGATCGATTGTTAAAAAGTAATTTTATTGCAGTGTGTAGGTCGTGCCAGGCGTTAGCACATCATGGTAATAAATAATGGGAGATGTTAATGTGATTAAGGGGTTTAGTGGCGAGATTAGACATGATGGTGGTTGCATTGCGTATAAAGATGGATTAGTTGCCGAGGAACATAATAATAAAACTCAAACAACCTATAAATATTACCGCGAAGATGAAAACGCCCCCGTCTTATTGTCTAGCAAGAAAACTAGATATTATGAGACTAATATTACAATAACTAATAAGTATTTTTATACTGAGAAAGGTGACTTACTACAGGACGTTGAGCAAATGTTTAAAGATGATGAACTTCAAGAACTTAAAACATTAACATATATTAACATGGGTAATGGTCAGTATGGTTGTACAATCACTCTTAATGGTAAACCTCATGCACTGTTGCAAGTTAGCGAGCCTATCGCACCTGTTAAGTCTTATTGTATTACTGAGATGACTGAGCCAATCAAACCTATTAGCATAACTGCTGAGATGATAGCAAGGGCGTTTGGTGTTCCGATAAAATATTTAAGTGAACCAACATATGGTTTTGTTACAGCTAACGAGGTGTGTAAGCATTATCACGGTGATCGATAATGCTGAGTAACTACAACAACAGGATGATAGATACTAATACGGGCGGTAGTCGTGATCTTAATAGACCGACTAATAAGCCTAACGACAATGTTATTTATGGTCGTAGTCCCATTGCTGGTGCTATTGCTGAGTTGAAGGTGATAGATAAGATTATTAGCGGCAAGAGGGTAATAGCAAGGGGGTAGGGGGTAAAATCGCTATAAAAAATACCTGCCAGCCCAGCGTGTTCCCTAACAACACGTATAAAACTCCCTTTATGAAAAATTAGACAAAAATGAGGTGGTGGTCATGGGAAGGAACGCGCAACCAATTGATATTTTAACCGCTAAAGGTAAGAAACATTTAACTAAACAGGAAATTGATCATAGAAAAAAGTCGGAAATAAAAGTTGGAGAAACTAAATTAATTTGTCCTATTTTTATTAAAAAAGATATTCCCGCCATGATGAAATGGAAGGAAATAGTCAAGATTTACAAGGATATTGATTTTGTTTCTAGTGGTGATACTGGATTATTAGCTCGGTATTGCATGACGTTTAGTGAATACCTAGCTCTACTGGATCAAAAGCAAAAGATCAATAGTTTCGAGATTAGATATGATGAAATAGAGGCATATCTTGACGAAGAATTAATTAAAGCCTTAGATTGCATTGTAAAATTTAATCCAATGATGCAACTTGATTCTGCTGTAAATAAAAAAATGGACATGTTAATCAAAATGGAGGATCGGTTATTCCTTAATCCACTAGCCAAAGTGAAAAATGTACCTAAGAAAGAACCAGTTAAAGTTGATCCACTAGCCGCCAAGGGGTTTGGTAATGTATGACGCTCAGAGAGGAACTAATACAGTATTGTAATAGTGCCATTGCCGGTGATGGCGTAGTCGCTTGTATTAAAAATAAATGGGCCTGCATGCGATTTCTACATGATCTTGAAAACGAAAATACCGATAATTTTCCATACGTTTTTAATGAAGCCGCTGCAGAGCGGTTTTTTGATTGGATGCGATTATTTAAACATACTAAGGGACCACTTGAAGGAACGCATAAAGAACCTGTAATAATTGAAAAATTTATCTTTGGAAACATATATGGATGGATTAATAGAGATAGTGGTCGCAGAAGGTTTCGTTTTGCATATTGGCAAGTAGCCCGTAAGAATGCTAAGTCTCAGGACATGGCAATCATGGGGCTTTATGAAATGTCTGCATTTGGTGAGCCTTGCGCTGAGATATATGTGGCAGCTACAAAAAAAGCCCAAACTAAATATGTATGGGCTGAAGCTGATTTGATATATAGGCGCAGCTTACTTGCTGATAAATTCCAAACTTCATACGGGGAAATCAAACACATAAAAAGCGAATCAATTTTCTGCCGAATGTCTGCAGATGATAAGGTAAATGGTGATGGTAGTAATCCGCAATGTGGAATATTGGATGAATACCATGCCCATCCAACAGACGAATATTACAATATATTAACGTCTGGTATGAAATCACGTAAACAACCATTACTTTTTATTATCACAACTTCAGGATTTGACCTTAGTCATCCCTGCTATAAAGACGAGTATCAATATGTTAGTAAAATATTGAATCCTAGTATTGATATCCATAACGAGCGCTATTTCGTAATGATTAATGAGTTAGACAAAGATGATGAAGGCAATCTGATTGATGATATCAATGATGAAAGTTGTTGGCCTAAAGCTAACCCTATAATAGCTACATCAGATGAGGGTATGGAGTCGATCAGAGCCGAATTAGTTATTGCAATAGGAAAACCCGAGAAAATGCGTGATTTATTGACAAAGACTTTCAATATTTGGATCAATCAACGCCCTAATGGTTACATGAACATGGACAAGTGGGCAGCCTGTAAGGGAAAGATACCAGACTTAACAGGCAAAGAATGTTACATAGGTATTGATATGTCGTCAAAAATAGATTTAACCTCTGTTGGTTTTGACATTCCCATTGATGACGATAAATTTATTGTGTTATCTCACTCATTTATGCCAGCTGATACGGTGGCTGCTAAACGAAATACAGATAAGGTGCCATATGATTTATGGATTGAGCAAGGATGGATTACGGTTATCCCTGGTGCCGTTGTTGATTATCGGTTCGTGCATAAATATATAAAAGCAAGGGTGAAACAACTAGGTGTCATACCCAAAGAAGCGTGCTTTGATCCTTGGAGTGCGCAGGCAATTGCGAATGATATGATCGATGATGGTTTTGAATGTATTGAGATTATCCAAGGGATGAAGACACTCTCTGAGCCGACAAAATCGTTCAGAGAATCTGTATATCAGGGCGATTTATTACATGAAGGTAATCCTGTTTTAGGATGGGCAATCAGTAATGCAGTTACTAGGCAAGATGATAAGGAAAATATACAGCTCGACAAATCAAAATCGACTGAGCGTATTGATCCAATTGCCAGTTTGATTAATGCTCATGTGAGGGCGATTGTGCAGGAGCCGAAGGAAGAACCGTCGATTTATGAAACCCGTGGACTGATTAATTTGTAATGCAAAAATAATAAAAGGTGGTAATAAACATGATTATAGGACAAGAAGTCACAAACGTAACACTGGTAGCAAATACAGAAACGTTAGTTAGGTATGACGGAATACAGCAGCTGGCTGATGTTATGAATCTAGGACCCGGCACAGTATATATTAGCTGGCGCAAAACCGCCGCAATAGGTGACTCTAATTGTTTAACACTGCCTGAAGGTGCAAGCTATGAATTAAGGCCTACGAGTGGATGGAGTATTCTAAGTATAATTGCTGCTCAGGCATCAGCTGTGCAGGTGGTGGCAAGGTAATGGGATTTAGTAATTTTAAAAATACAGGGAGCGGTGGAGGAACTGGAGCTACAGGCGCGACAGGTGCCCCGGGTGCGGCGGCGACAATAGCAGTAGATTCGGTTATTACAGGTGCGGCCGGTAGTTCGGCAGCAGTTGTTAATGTAGGTACGAGCAGCGCGGCGGCGTTTAAATTTACAATTCCGAAGGGTGATAAGGGTGATACAGGCGCGACAGGTGCCCCGGGTGCGGCCGGAAGTGATAATACCGCGCTTTATAATGCTTTATGGGCGTTGAAATGGACCGAAAAATTCATTATCAATTCCCCTGCAGACGGTTTTGTGTCAGATGTTTTACCTTTAACGCGCAATGGGACAATGGCAACTATGGATTTTCATGTAAAAACAGCTGGTAGTAATGTAGTAATAACTGTTAAGCAAAATGGAACAGCGCTGGCTCCCTCTGTTACATTGGGTAGTACTGCAGGTAAAACTACGTTAACATTCTCAACGGCTGTCACAGGCGTGGTAGATGATTTATTTACCTATACTGTAGTTGGTGCGGGGCTTGCGAGTAGTAGCGTGATGTGTAATCAGAAATGGGTGAATAGATAATGGCAAATATTGCAAGTCAGGCAACGGTAACAGCTTATAATGGTGGCACCTTCTCATATAGCTATCCTGCCTACATAGTTGATGGCGATAAAACAACATGGGCTTATAAGACTCTTGGTAATTCGATCGGTGGCGTAATATTAACTTTTCCTAGTAATGTTTTTGTCTCTACGATTTGTTTATATAATCCAGCTAATACGGCAACTGATTTTTTAGGGCTCAGAGTGTATGTTGATAATGTGTTAGTTAAAACGACTGATGCGACTATACCTTATGGGCAATCTTTATCTTTAGATATTAATGCTACAGGAAAAGTATTAAAATTTACAAATGGTTTTTCGTCTGGTGAACAAAAAATATCTGAAATAGAAGTATTTGGAAACGTTGTCGCAACTGTACCTAAAAATCAAGCAATGTCATGTGGCACATAATAAACCAGTGAGCCGAGAGGCTTATTTTTTTATGCCTGGAGGGGAGGTGAAACCTATTGAACAAATTTAAACAAATCGATATGCAAGACGTTGCTTTACTTTTTGGAGTTGGAGTTTTTGCATACGGACTATACCAGTGGTACGAACCTGCATCATTTTTATTTGTCGGTGCTGTTTTTATCAAAATAGGGATGACAAATGGGTAGGTTTTCGCGGTCATTTACGCGAGGATTCGAAAACTTAGGCATGACGCTGACAAGTCAGAATTGGTCAGACATAACAGGCAGTAAGTCGGTGGCAGGGACGGTTGTAAATGAGCAAACAGCAATGAGTTTATCTGCTGTATATGCTTGCGTTAAGGTGCTGTCTGAGACGATGGGGGCCTTGCCATTCTACTTATATAAGCAGTCGGCAACTAGTAAAGAACTAGCTAGTAAGCATTCGCTATTCAGCCTCTTGCAATCTGAACCTAATTCAGAAATGACAGCCTATACTTTTAAGGAAACGATAACTGGTCATTTATGCTTGCGTGGCAATGCTTATTGTGAGATTGAGTATGATGAAAACTGGCGACCAAAAGCGTTGTGGCTTTTGATGGCTGATCGAACGTGGCCTATGAGGGACTTAAATACTGGACAAATATTCTATCAGACGACTTTACTTGATGGCACCATGATAACACTGGCAAGTTGGCGGGTCTTGCATATAGTTGGGCAAAGTTATGATGGACTTGTGGGCATGAGTCCTATTAGAGCGCAAATGGAGACGATTGGCGGGGCACTAGCCACTCAAAAGTATGGGAATATGTTTTTTGCTAATGGAGCTAGGCCGAGTGGTGTATTGCAACATCCTAAAACATTATCGACAATAGGCATTGCTAATCTTAGAGATAGTTTTGACAACAAATATTCAGGATTAAATAATTCCCACAAGCCAATGATCCTAGAAGAAGGTATGACCTATAAATCGATATCGGTAGCACCTGATGAAGCGCAATATATTGAAACTCGAAAGCTAGGTATTGAGGATATTGCTAGAATATTTAGGGTGCCGCTACATATGATAGGTGATTTAAATCATGCAACTTTTAGCAATATTGAAAGTCAAAGCATTGAGTTTGCCACCAGAACTATTCATCCATATTGCGTAAAAATTGAACAAGAATTTATGCGTAAACTACTAACTAGTAAAGAAAAAAATAATTACTATATGCGGTTTAACATGGATGAAATGAAGCGCGGTGACCAGAAAAGCAGATATGAGAGCTATGCCATCGGTCGCAATAATTCTTTCCTTAGTGGCAATGATATTAGGCGGTTCGAGGATGAAAACCCATATGAGGGCGGCGATGATTACCATGTAGCTGTTAATCTTATGCCGATATCTGAATCAGGACCATTCTGGAAAGCTAAAAGCCAGCTAAAAAATACAGTAGACACCACTATTGCTAAAATATAAGCTAATTTTCGACGACGGGAGGTGAAAAATATTGCCAAAGAGAGAAATACCTAGTGATCAGAAGTTTTATCGTGATCTACAGTTCGAAAGGGCATCAGTTAATGAAGAAAACCGCTCAGTCGATATCTCATTTTCAAGCGAAACTGATACTGTTATGCGGTACGGTGAGCCTGAGATATTAGATCATTCTGCTGGATGCGTTGATTTAAGCAGACTTAATTCCATGGGCGTGCTGTTGTTTAACCACGATTGCGATGAAGTATTAGGCAGGGTTAGTAATGCCCGTATTGAAAATAGTCGTGGACTCGCTACAATAACTTTTGATAAAGATGATGATAGTGAAAAAATATATCAAAAGGTTTTAAGCGGAACACTCAGGGGAGTATCAGTGGGTTACTCCTATTTAGACTATTCCTGGCTGGGATCCAATGAAACTTCCGCTGATGGCAGGTTTAAAGGCCCGTGTTTACTGGTTAAACGGTGGCAGGCCAACGAGATAAGCATTGCTTCGGTTCCAGCAGATGTAACAGTCGGAATAGGTCGGTCAATGAATGACTCCTTAAGACCACTAATCGAAGGTATAGTACAGGAAACATTGGCCCGTATGAGTGCTAATCCTCCTGCAGACCCACCAAAAACTGAAAAACGATCCCTAGAAACCTACCAAAGAAAACTGAAATTAGCTGAAAAAGCCATTTAAAACGCTTAAAAACGTGAGAATGGCTTCTTTTATGCTCAAAAATATAAAAATAATGAAATGAGGGTTAATTATATGGATAAAGTCCTTGAAATGAAACGTGAGTTAGCTGATCAGACCAAAGCAATGAGAACTTATATTGATAGTATCACTGGTGAAATGACTGTCGAGCAGCGCACTGAAGCCGATACCATGGAACGTAGTATTGATACTATTATCGAAAAAATCAGCCGTGAAGAACGCCAAATTGCACGCGAATTAGCGTTGCCAACTCCTCCCGCTGCTTCAGCTCGGAACATCCCCGGAACAATCGAAATGCCTGGCATAATTACTCGATCTGAAGAAGTAGAGCCTGGTATTCGCATGGCACGTTTTATCAAAGCTGGTCTAGTCAGCGAAAAAGAAAAACGCAGTGTCGAAGAAGTTATTAAGCGCATGTATCCAAATGATAAGATACTTGAAAATGCGCGCGCCATGTCTATTGGTGTTGGTACTGATGGCGGCATGCTGGTGCCTGTTAATTTATCTGCTGAAATCATCCCATTGCTTCGTGAAAAAGGTGCAATTCGTGGACTTGGAGCAATGATTGTCCCAATGCCTGGAGGAAACATTAAAATCAATCGGCAAACTGGTGCTGCTAATTTCCAATGGGTGGGCGAAAATAAGCCAATCCTTGCTAGCAAAATAGCACTTGGACAATTAACACTTCAAGCCAAAAAGCTTGTTGGATTAATTCCACTCAGTAACGAATTGATTAATGACTCTGGCATTGCCGCTGATACTTTTGTCCGGAATGAATTGATTAACGGAATTTCTGAGTCTGAGGACATTACAGGGTTTTACGGTAACGGTACTGCTAATGCTCCTACTGGTATTTTCAACACTGTTGGTGTTACTAAGACACCACTAGGAGCATTACCTACATCCGATAATACTGCTATTATTGTTGGCAATATCATGGCTAAGAAATTTGCCAACAAGCAAACTTTTGGTTGGGTATTTAGCGGCGTGTTATGGAGTATTTTTTACAACCTTAAAGATGGTGTGGGTAATTACATCCATCGCGCTGAAATGGCCTTGGGTAAATTCCAAGGGTTCCCTTTCAGAATTTGTAACAATATTAAGGTAGGCACTGATGCCCACGCAATGACTGAGATTTACTTCGGAGATTTCAGTCAGTTCATGATTGGCGAAACTCTTGGACTGCAAATTGCTGTCAGTCAAGAAGCTAGCTATATGGATGGCGATACTTTAATTTCCGCATTCGGAAACGATCAGACTGTCATGAGGGCCATCATGCGCGAAGATTTTGGCGTAAGATATGCTGAAGCTTTTGAAATCGCTACTAACGTCTGGACTAAGGCGTAATTAAACGGTGGGGGATAAATCCCCTACCTATCAAATTAAAATATTGGAGGATGAATTATGATAAGACTTGGTGAAAGCGCAAAATTAGTTATTGGGGTAGCTCCTATTGCGCAAGTTGCAGGCAGTGCAAATGGTGTTATTATTGACCGGTTTGGTTTTTTAGATGCGATAGTGCATTTAGGGCTAGGCGCGGCTACGGGAACGCCGACAGCGCAGGGCGTATCATTGAAAATACAAACTGGTGCCGTTGCTGACGGATCAGATATGGTTGATGTTACAAGTACCACTATTGCCGCATTAACCGCGAATAACCTACAGGCAGAACTTGATATTGATCTAAGTGGGTATAAACGATATATCCGCGCTGTTATAACTACTACGTTTACTGGCGGCACTACCCCTGCAATCCCCGTAGCAGTAACCATAGCCCTCGGTAATGCAACAAATATCCCGGTATAGGTAAACGGGCAGCCTGATTAATTTTAGGCTGCCATATTTTTAAAAGGGGTGGTAATGTGCCACTAGCAAATAACGCGTTAACGACATTGAATGCCGTGAAAGATTATTTAGAGATACCACTGACGGACACCGCGCAGGACGAGTTTTTAGCTGGTAAAATAAACGGCATATCCGCCGATATTATTGATTACGTGCGGTTTGATTTAGCTGCTGAATATGTACTGCCATCTGATGGCACAGTAGATGCACCGCGAACATTACCATATAATATTGAGTCGGCTTGCATTGAATTAGTTGTAATAGCCTATCAGTGTAAGGGTAGTGAGCATCTTAAAGAGGAGATCGTAGGCCCATTACGCAGTTTTTTTGTAATGGACTGGCCCGAGCATATCCGGCAAACGCTAGATAGGTATAGGGTATATGTGATGGTATGAAAAAAGAAACTCTAACAATCCAAACTGCAACAAATACCACCGATGCCGAGGGCTATATAATTCAAACATGGGCTAATGCTGTAGACCTTAAAGGGGTACTGCTTCCATATGGTCAACAATTAGCCTTGAAAGAATACGGCTATGATGCACCGGTTAAATACAGGGCATTTAATATGCGTAAAATCAGCGAGTTTTTACAGGTTGGTAATAAAATACTGGCAAAAGGCCAAGAGCTATATATTGTTTATATCGCTGATTACGGCAAAGTGCAGGACATATTGCTAGACACTGAGATGGTAGGTGGTAAAAGTGGCTAGACGTGGTACAAGTACACGGCAGAATCAAAGTTTTAATTTAGGTTTTGCATTAGACGAATTAGGTATTGATGTGAAAAAAGCTGGGTGGGATGCCTTGGAGGTTGGAGCAGAGGTATTGGTAGCAGATATAAAAAGTAGAGTACCAAATACGACAGGGCGAGCAAAGGGTGCGTTAAGGGATAGCGTTACAGCTAAGCCCAATAGCGCAAGGACAAAAATCATCATTTCTGCTAATGCCAAAAACAAGAAAGGTAAAATGTATGGTCGTTTAGTGGAGTTTTGGCCTGGACGAGAACACCCATTTATGTATCCTGCTTATGATGCTAATCGTATGAAAATACGTCAGAGCGTTATTGATGCTATTAGAGAGGCGGTGCATCGACATGCTGTGCCTTGATAGTGAAGTATTTTCCGCACTGTCTACTGATATTACATTGATCAATCTACTTGGTGGCATCAAAGTTTATCAACCTGATCAACCAAACCCCGCACCAGATAAAAATAAATTCAAGGCAGTAGTTTTTGAAGAAATTAGCGATCCCCCTGCATCTTTTGCAGACAATAAGGAAGTAGCAACGAGAATCACATATCGAATATTAGTTTATAACTGGGAAAGTCTATTGCCGATCATGAACGCAGTTGAGCGTATTATGATCGGTATTAATTTTGTCCGTCATTCCTCTAGCAGGTTACACGAGCTACCAGTGGGCATGAGGGGTAAAGAAATATTGTTTATAACATTGAGGGAGTGTGTTTAATATATGGCTAAAGTAGGTTTAAGTAACTTTTATTATGCGTTAAATACCGCGGATACCATTACGGCGGCAACATATAGCACACCTGTAAAGATTGCAGGGCTAATTGCCGCTGATGTTAAGACTGGATCTGATACAGCGACACTATACGCCGATAATGGCCCAGCAGAGACAGCCACAGCACTTGGAGAGATCACTGTGGACATTGAGCTAAAGGACTTAACATTGGAGAATCAGGCGGCATTGTTGGGGCACGAAATCGTTGCAGGCGTAATGAGCAATAACGCTAGCGACACTGCTCCTTACGTGGCTATTATGTTTGAGAGTTTAAAATCAAACGGTAAAAAAAGATTCGTGAAATTACTCAAAGGTAGTTTTGCTGAACCTGATGATACCAATAAAACCAAAGAGGATAAGATCGCTTTTCAGACGCAAAAAATTACTGGAAAGTTTATTATTCGCGAATTTGATGGCGAGTGGAAACGAACTACGGATGAGGATGCGACAGGGTATCTGCCCGCAACAGGGGCAGCATGGTATGCGTCAGTAGAGCCAGTATAAGAAAAGGCGGCCCGTGTGGGTCGCCTAGTTTTTTATATGGATTAATTACTAATTGTTTTTAAAACTGAATAAATCACACCTACAGTAATCGCTATGAATATCCATCCACCAAAAGAAGTTGTTCCAGGCAATACGAACAATATCACTAAGCATATTATGAGCATGATCATTATAATAAAAATGGAACATCCTATATTGTTTTTAGATTTTTCAGCTTTGCGCACAGATAATCGTAATTTTTCATCATTTATAATTTGCTGTTCATGACTTATTTCTGGTTTGCCACAAGTAGGGCAATGAATATCAGTATCTTTAATTTCTGTATTACATTTTGCGCAACAATACATTATATCGTCTCCTTACATTAAACTATAAACGATTAAAAATATTAAAATAATACTATCACGATATGGAGGAAATTACCATGGAAATTATATTAAATAAAGTTGAATATACAGCTCCAACACCAGTAGTAGGGTTATGGTTTGCCGTTCAAAAGTTAAATACAGAGCAAGAAAAAAGGGTTGTTGAAATCACTAAAATGTGGGATGAAGTTAAACCGTTCGAAGGCAAAAAAAATATGGATGAACAGTCTGTTTGTAAGCTCGAAAAATCAATGGCTTATTTAAGCCAAAAAACAGAAGAAAATAAGCGAATTTTACTGGAATCTAGAATTAAGATTATTGTTGATGTCTTTGATAATAATGAAGTGACTAATGAAACAATTTTAAAATATTTGCCGTTGAAGGATGTCGCTTTAGAGTATGCAAAAATTGATAATTGGCTCAATGACATTGTTATTGGAAGGACTGCACAACTCCCAAACGATTAAACTCCGATGGTGTAAAACTACCGGAGCTGTCGGCCTATGAGCATGTTGTTTATTTATATTCCAGTCTACATGATAGTTATAAGTGGACAAAAAAACAGATAGACGGTGAGGAATTGGAGTATATTTTAGATTTATTTATTGTTTTAGCAAAAGTCAGAGGTGATCAGAATAAAGAAAAAACAGTTTATATTGATGAGGTGATTTAATGCCATCAGGGACAAGAATCGAAAGATTATTTTTATCATTAGGGCTTGATATAAGTGAATTTGATAGAGATTTAGCAGGGGCACAGCAACACGTTAGACAAGCGGCGAGTCAGTTGGGTAGAGATTTGCGATTGCAAAGGCTGAGAATGGAGATCGATCTTGCAGGGGTAGATAATGTTGATAATTCATTGCGCGGACTTGGCATCAGGTTAGGTGCTTTACGTGGTCAAATGCAGACACAGCGAAGTACAGTAGACCTTTTAAACCATGCTTATAATGAGTCTGTCAGGCTATTGGGCGCGAACAATGCTGCATCTAGAAACTTGCAGGAAAGATTGACACGTGAACAACTAGCTGAGGCGAGGTTAGCACAGCAGATCAGGCAAACCAATGCTGCTAGAAATGAGCGTGTTAGTGCTAACGTAGGTTCTGGGATGGATAATTTGGGAATGGCACTTGCACCAACGGTAGCGGCAGGAGCAGCATCGTTAAAATTAGCTGTAGATGCTGTAGAGTCTGAGAATCTATGGCGTGAATCCATGGGTAAAATGAAGACTGAGGGCGATGCGTGGTCTAAGGCATTGCGCGGGGAACTTGGATTAAATGAATTTGAATTAAGAAAATCAACAGGTATGCTCAATACCATGTTTGAAAGTATGGGTATGGGGACTCAAAAATCATACGATCTAGCTACTGGCATGGTGCAATTGGGTTATGATATGGCTAGTTTTTATAATATTTCATCTGAAGATGCATTTCTGAAGTTAAAATCGGGAATGACAGGTGAGATGGAGCCATTGAAAAATCTTGGTATATTAGTTGATGAAACGACAGTTAAAAATTACGCTTATGCAAATAGCATAACTAAGCAAGGAGAAGAATTAACCGCACAGGAAAAAGTATTAGCGAGATACGGAACAATAATGGACCAAACAAAAAGAGCGCAGGGCGATATGGCAAGGACTTTAAATGATCCTGCAAATTCTATTCGCGTATTAAAATCAAACGTCGAGCAGTTGGGTATTGAATTCGGTCAAACGTTAATACCAGCACTGCAGGACTTCGTGAAGCAAGGCAAAGAAACAGTTGATTGGTATAATAATCTTGATACTGCTAATAAGACAGTCGCTAATTCTTTTGCTAAAACGACAATAGAAGTAGGGACGGCCGCTAGCGCGATGATGGCATTGAGAATGATCGGCATACCTTTAAATCCATGGGTAGCACTTGCCACGGCAATTGGCATCGCTACAATGGGAGTAAGTGATCATCTTAAAAAACGTCAAGAACTTAAGCAATTCGAAGAATCTGAAAAGTTAGGTTCTACACCTTCCGCTGATGTTGCAAAAATTAGGACTAATCCGTACTCTGGATACAGAGAAAAGGAAGTAGAATTTGATGGGCTATTAGGTAAGGCTAGAAAATGGCAGAAAGTTAGTGACGATGAAGATGCCCAAATTGATAAGCAAGTTGAAAAAATAGCAATAATGCAAGCAAGACGGGCACAAATAGAATCCGATTTAGCAAATAGCGGCAGGCCAATCAATAAGGATATTATTGATGAACAAATGAAAAATGAGTTTGACCAGCAATATTCTGATAAAAAATGGGCAGATAACTTTCAACGCGATGCCGATAATGACAAGCGACAGGCACAAATACAGGCACAGGCGGCGGCCGAACGCCTTAAAAAAGAAAAAGAGGCCGCAGATGCAATATTAAAACTTAATGAAGAATTATCTGCTGATTTATATAAGTTACAACATAACGACCTTGAAAGTTCCATTCATGATATTGACTTAAAGGTTGCCGAGCTAAGAAAAGGCAAGGCCGATGAGGTAAATATAGTCGCATGGGCTGAAGCCGCCAAGAATAAAATAATGACTGATGCTAGCAAGGAAATTGATTTGGCGATTTATAATATCAGTCATACGGCCTTGCAAAACCGCCTCCATGATATCGACACCGAACGTCAAGCGTGGATCAAGAAGACAGGCGATGAAGTCAAGGCCACGCAACTTGCAGAGCAGGAAAAAACTAAGGCAATTAAAGATGCTATTACCTCACAATATGGTGAGGAAGTTCGGGCAGTATCAGCGGCCATAAAAGCTGGAACTAGCATATCAGACGCTTATAGGGAGGCTCATGCAAAAGTCTTAGAAGGTCAAAAAGCCGATTCTGATGCCTATAAGTATGTTAAACAACAACTTGGCGTATATGAACCTGGTGATATTAAAAAAACCGTTGTGATTGAAAACAATAGCGCTTACACGCTCAGCGAGACAATAAAAGAACTTAGTTTTAATATTGCAAAGTTTGACCCGAAGCTGGCTAATATAAACCCTAATCGCGCTAATTCAACTAATAACATTACCGTCAATGTCCCAGTAACCGCTACTCTAAATAACGACACCGATGTTACGGCCCTAGCAAACAAAGTCGCTGACGTTATGCAGCCACAACTTATAAAAGCTTTAAACGGCGGTGACGACAATGGTTATTAGCATTGGTACAGCCAAATCGTTTAAAAAGCCAGACTCATGGGAGAATACCCCGGATGATCGCCAAACGATGATTAAAATTGTCGGTGGCGTACACATCGAGGACAATGGCCTGATCGCTGATGGTGAAATACTATCATGTCAGGTCGTTTTCAATGCCGTAAATTGGGCGATTGTTAAAAATTATTGGGTAAACCGAACGATGGTTGAGGTTATTGACCATGCTGGTAATGCATTGGTCAGTAAGCGTGTTGTCGTTAAAAAATATTCATACGTTGATAAATTCCCGAAATATTATACTGTTACTCTTGAATTTTGGAGTGTGTAATATGGCTAAAATAAAATCAATTAACATGACAATTGCTAGTAAAACATTGAGTGATAGATTTGCAATACAAACATATGATGCAGCTGAAATTGATCAGGTTTTTACCGTCACTATAAAGGGCTCTAACTACACATTTAAAGCCTCTGAAGTATCCAGCAATGATACTTTAAACTCTGTCACCGGGATTTATGATATTGACGATATTTTAAATTTAGGCGTGCATCACATTTTCCCCAATACGATGTTATCTAGTATGATTACAGCTATTAACACGATGGAGGCATACGTGGCAGTGCTTGGTAAAACGCTCAACATGAATATAAGTGATTTTTGCCCTGCCGATTTTCCGACCACGCCAACAGGCAAAGAATTAATATCCGCGCTGTTTGGATGGACTGACAAAACTCCTCAGAGACTGGTTAACGTATTTATCCGGGGCGATGTTATAAATGTGCTGGAGCGTGGCAAGGAAACTGAGACGGTTGAGGTAGTTAAATACGCTAATGTGACCGTAAATAAAAAGAAGATCCGCACATTGCAAGATCCGCTGGACGTTACAGGGTCAACAGTGACAGGCGTATTGGTTGGGCAGGTCCCGCAACAGGATACCGCTAGTGCGGTTAGTTATATATCAGGTACGTTTGTTAATGGCGATAGCTCAATCACTTACAGTAATGGTCTAGTAACGTCTGAGAGCCATACTGTAAACAACGTTACCGAAACGACTACCTATGGGTATAGTAGCAATGTACCGCCAGCATATTTAACAACTAAAAATACCACAACAGCAACAGGCCATATCGATGTTGCCTATTATATCAGTGATGAAAAATTGGTCAAGGAAGTCGAAAAACATTATACAGGCAGCACGTTAGATATGACACGAACCACTAGGCATTACCCATTAGGCCAGGGCATGTGGGGCACGTCGATAGATGAGGATGGGGTAACAACTTATGGCGGTATCAGTCAAGGGGCACCAGGAGGCAAGGCCAGCGCATACAGCATAACGCAAGATTCTGCAAATCCTACTACAGCACCCAACAGAGTACCGCCTATTTATTATGTGCCCGGTAAACTATACGGTAAATATCTAGGATCCCTGCCTGTAACCGACTCAGTAACCATGGCACGTATCGCCGCTGATATAATATGGCTGGATAAAAAAATAGAGATCTGCGTATCACTGGATGCTTATGCAGATACAATATTTGACCTGTCTAAAAAAATATTATGGCAGGGTGATGAGTATTTCCTGGAGTCTAACAACATAACCGTCGATCCTGATAAAACCGTGCAGAAATTGGAGCTGATTAGATGGGCGTAGCGAGTTTGTGTAGTGCGATTGCAAATATAGTTAAGCAGGATGATGGGCAGGATGCCGTCAAGCATGGCAAAGTATCAGCGGGATTAGTGCAGGTTAATGGGCGGTCTTAT
>Ga0209123_1001569_pt1 | contig 22068 bp, 13 predicted proteins | sample BarGraIncu00431A_FD_184500 | JGI IMG/M metagenome (GOLD analysis project Ga0209123, IMG submission 184500) | Arctic peat soil microbial communities from Barrow, Alaska, USA - Barrow Graham LP Incubations 004-31A (SPAdes) (version 2) | ecosystem: Environmental > Terrestrial > Soil > Wetlands >... | reverse complement strand
TGCCAGAGTTGCGAACGGTCAATTGACGTATTCCGGTGGCCAATCAAACCGTCTCCTCTAGGTGGGAATCACCACAGATCTCTGCTATTACAGTAGGAGAGGAGTTTAATAACCGTGTGGTCTCCGCTATTAAGATACGGGCGGAGTTAAGAACCCAGGTGGTCACCGCTATTTAGCAAGAGGTGGAGTTAAGCAACCGGGTGGTCACCGCTATTAAGGAAGGGGTGGAGTTAAGTAACGAGGTGGGCACCGCTATTAAGGAAGGGGTGGAGTTAAGTAACGAGGTAGGCACCGCTATTAAGGAAGAGGTGGAGTTAAGTAACGAGGTGGGCACCGCTATTAAGGAAGGGGTGGAGTTAAGTAACGAGGTGGGCACCGCTATTAAGGAAGGGGTGGAGTTAAGTAACGAGGTGGGCACCGCTATTAAGGATGGGGTGGAGTTAAGTAACGAGGTGGGCACCGCTATTAAGGATGGGGTGGAGTTAAGTAACGAGGTGGGCACCGCTATTAAGGATGGGGTGGAGTTAAGTAACGAGGTGGGCACCGCTATTAAGGATGGGGTGGAGTTAAGTAACGAGGTGGGCACCGCTATTAAGGATGGGGTGGAGTTAAGTAACGAGGTGGGCACTGCTATTAAGGATGGGTTGGAGCATAATAACCGCGTTATTTCCGCTATTAAAGCGGGGTGGAAAGGTAAATTTCCACCGGGTCACCAAGCCGATCAACCGCTGGAACCCTCCACTATTGCGGTGGGGGATGGTTTTAAATTCCTGATTGGCTACCTGGTAACCGACGATTGGAAACGCCGGTGGTCTCTGCTGCAATCGTTGAGGACGGTCCAGCATGGGGATGGCCCCCGATGCATGAGAGGATACGACGGGCCCCACGTTGTCGTGGGGCCCATGCTGACTTTTCGATCAGGTGACCGATATGGTGACGGGTTTGCACCACGGTCCGGGTTCCCCGTCCCGAATCCCTCTTCCCCTGAAGGAATATCTGTTGAGGGATTCGAGCCCCCGGATGACGACCTTCTTACACTTCTTATGAGGAGCAGGGGCGTCATCGACCCAATTCTCTTCAATCGCCGGGTCCAGCTTGGTGAATTGGAACTGGTATCCAAAGGCACTGTCCTGGCTGTCGGCACCGGCCATGACCTCACCCGGAGCATCCAGGTTCACCACCTCGAACCCCGTAAGGGCCGTGACGGGTACTTGGGATGTATTACGGACCCTGGTACGGCGCTCGGCGAGCGGAAGGCCGGAGGTATGCAGTTGGCTTTCCTCGTCCATTGCCTGCAATTGAACGCAGAAGGCAACCCTGGTGAGTTCTTTGATGACGCGGGAAAGTTGCGCGCTGCGGTCCGGAATCCTGGAGTGGTCTCCCGCACCGGTAAGCCTGACGCTTTCCTCAAGATTCGTCCCCGCCGCGGCCAATGGTTCCAGGGGGATGTTCTTGAAGAAGGGGTGGTTGGTGAGCGCGCTGAGGACGCTGTCTTTCATCGCCACGGCCTCGGCGGGGCCGAGCGAGGCCAGGGCGTTCAGCCCGAGCAGCATGGGAACGGGAACTTGCACAGTCATAGGCACCTCCAAAAGGTTGTTTTTGCCAGATTTACATTAGAGTATCCTTATACATGTTATTTCCCGTCTTTCAAGAATATTTTTTTATTATCCCTCCCGGCTTTCCGATGTGTCGACCTGCATCCCTCGGCATTCCCGCTCTCCTCTACGCGAACGAAGGGAATGTACCGATCCACCTATACTGCCGAAAAGGCGATATGGCATGCAAGTATTGGAGCACCGGGAATTTACGGCACATTCAATACTGCACCTCAAATACCGTCCAAAACCGCCCGTACCTTTTTCGCCAGATCAAGCAGTGAAAAAGGTTTCTGGATAAAATTCACACCTTCGTTCAGCACGCCGTGGTGGGCGATGATGTCGGCGGTATAACCGGACATGAACAGGCATCTAAGCTGCGGATTGATCGACTGAAGCTCTTTAAACAGGTCGCGGCCGTTCATATCCGGCATGACCACATCCGACATCAGCAGGTGAATCCTTCCTGCTTGTTCCCTGAAGAGACGGACCGCCTCACCTGCTGTCCCGGCCGATACGACCGTGTAGCCCTGCCCTTCAAGTATCATGGCGGCCATCATCAGAATGGTCGGTTCATCCTCCACCAGCATGATGGTCTCCCTGCCGCGGGGGAGAACTTCGGCTACAGCGGCCTTGGAGGCCTGGTCACTCTCACCTGCATGGCGTGGGAGGTAGATCGTGAAGGCGGTTCCCCGACCGGGTTCACTCGCGACGCTGATGAATCCGTTATTCTGCTTGACGATTCCGTACACTGTGGCCAGCCCGAGTCCGGTCCCCTCACCGACCCCCTTGGTGGTATAGAACGGTTCGAAGATGTGGACTTTTGTTTCTTCGTCCATGCCGCGGCCATCGTCGCTTACCACAAGGCAGACATACTCCCCCGAGTCAACAGCCGTCTGGGGGGCGCAGTCTTTGGCGTCAAAGGAGCTGTTTCCCGTCGCTATGGTTATCCTGCCTACCGCGGTGATGGCATCCCGGGCGTTGACGCAGAGGTTGGCCAGTATCTGGTCCACCTGGGACGGGTCCACCTTGATGGGCCAAATGTCCGGCGCAGGATGCCAGTTGAGATTGATCTGCTCGCCTATCAGACGCTGCAGCATCTTGAGTACTCCGGAAACGGCATCGTTCAGGTCGATGACCTTGGGGGCAATGGTCTGTTTGCGGGCGAAGGCCAGCAGTTGACGGGTGAGGTCGGCGGAGCGTTCCGCGGCAGAGCGGATCTCGATGAGGCTGGCATAGACCGGCTGGGAAGGGTCCAGTCCCATCAGCGCCAGTTCGGAGTAACCGATGATGACCCCCAGCATGTTGTTGAAATCGTGGGCAACGCCACCGGCAAGTTGCCCGACTGACTCCATCTTCTGGGCTTGATGCAGTTGGGATTCGAGTATTTTCTTATCGCTGATGTCCGAATGGGTCCCCGTTAAACGCAGCGGGGCGCCCTCCTTATCCCGCTCGACCACCTTCCCGCGGGTGTGTATCCATTTCCAGTCGCCCGATTTGGTCCGCAGCCGCTGCTCGACCTCGAAAAGAGGGACCCGGCCGTCGATGTGGGCCCGCAGCCTCTCCTGGGTGATTTGCAAGTCATCGGGATGCACCAGGTCGGACCAGACCTCGACGACATCGTCAATCTCACCCTCGGCATAACCCAGGATTTCGCAGCCCCGTGGGCTCAAATAGGTTCTGCCGCTGTCGAACTGCACATCCCATAACCCGTCGTTGGTTCCTTCCAGGGCGTTTCGCAGCCGCTTCTCGCTCTCGCTCACCGCGTCCACTGCCAGCTTGAGTTCGGTAATGTCGCGCCCGATACCCAGTACGCCGATCAGCCTCCCCCCGGCATCTTTCATCGGCATTTTCGTGGTGTACAGCAGGGCGCGGTGCCCGTCGCTGCCAAAAGTGACCCACTCTTCGTTGCTGCTCGGTTCGTCTGCCGCCATTGATTTGCGGTCACGCTCACGAAAGGAGTCCGCGAGTTCCTGGCTGACAAAATCGTAGTCGGTTTTACCGATGATGTCGGCTTCCCTCGCACCGAAGAAACTCTCGAACATCGCATTGCAGGACAGGTACACTCCCTCGACATCCTTGAGCCAGATCAGGTCGGGGATGGTATCCACCAAGGTGCGAAAATGGTTCTCACTTTTGAACAGTTCGTCCTCGATCTGGCGCCGAACCAGCGTGAGGGCAACATTGTCCGCCATTGCCTCAAGAATTTCAATGACAGCGGGCGTGAAGCGATACTTGCGCTGGTCGATGAACTGCATCAGTCCCACGATCTGATCGCCGGCGTGCATCGGAATCAGCGCCACCGATTCATATCCTTCAAAGGCGCATCGGTTGCGGTGGCGCGCCTGCCGTTCGGATTGAGCGGTGCCGGCAAGCTGGGCCGAGGAGTTATTCGACCAGAAACTTCCCCGGGCGGTGAAGAACGGCTGGGCAGGGTTGAAGCACCCGCCAAGGATTTCGCCGCACATGCAGTCGGGGACGGGGTTTCCTGCCTCGTCCCTCAGGAGCTTGCCGTTAGGGCCGTTACAGAGCCGCTGCTCGGCTTGCAGGTGCTCGAAGGGGAAACCACGGGTCTCAAAATAGGGAAAGGCGTTCCCGTCGCGCAGGCGGATGCCCACCGCCTCGCAACCCGACCAGTTCTGCAGGGATGCCGTCAACGCGGACATGCAGGTATGGAGATCGGTATGGGTGTTGGCCAGCTGGAGCAGGATATCCGCCTGTCGAGTCGCGTTCTCCCTCAGCTTGCGCTCGGTGATGTCGTGAATGAACACCACCAGCTGTCCGCCGTTGACGGATCGATACTGGACGCTGATTTCGACATCGTAAACTGTGCCGTCCTTGCTGCGATGACGCGACTCGAACCGGTCCTCGCCCCGCGCCATGATTTTCTGGATGCGGGCGGCGGTTTCAGCGCCACTCTCGGTGGCTTCCAGGTCGGAAATGTGCATGGCAAGCAGTTCCTGCTCACTGTACCCGCTCATCCGGCAGTAGGAGTCGTTGACTTCCAGCAGGTATCCCCCGGTGTCCACCAGCCAGATGCCGTCCAGGGCCAGTTGCAGGATGGACCGGTGGTGTTGGTCACTTTCCGTCAGTTCACGGGTTTTTCTGGATACCGCCCGCCTGAGCATCCAGAGCCATGAAGCCAGCAACAGTACCAGAGCCGAGATGGCAGCGAAACCATACAAGAGGTAACGGAAATAGGGTGCCGAGGGAAGGGAAGATCCCATCCAGCGCTTATCTATGGTCTGGTATTCCGCCTTTTCAATGGAGGCGAATCCTTGCTCCACGAAAGCCAGCAGCCCCGCATGGCCCTTCAGGACCGCCCGGTGAAACTCTCCGTGATAAAGAGGCTCAGTCACCCGGAAATTGTTCTGAATCCCCATTTTGTTCAGATAATAGAGCGCCGGAGGCCGATCAACGGTAAACACCTTTACCTTGCCGTCACGGGCCGCCTGAATGATTTTCTCGTAGCTTGGGTATTCGACAATGTCGGTGATACCATGCTTCCTGAGCACCTCGAGGACGTTGCCGCCTGCCTTGGCAGCCACCATGAAGCCCCTGGCATCGTCCGGCCCTCGGATGCCGGAGATGTCCGCGTGGAAAAAGAGCGGCACGGCAATATCCGCGTAGGGTTGGCTGAAGTCGTATATTTTATCGCGACTCTCGTTGCGGAAGATGGTGTCGATCACCTCGAACTCGCCCGCCTGCATGCGTCGCTGCGCGTTGGACCAGTCCGCTCCGGTTAGCTCGGCATGGATGCCGGTTTTCTTTTCCCAGAGTCCCCACTGGTCGACAAGAATGCCTTTCAGCTGCCCGCGGTCGTCTCGGAAAGCATAAGGCGGATAATTGTCGTCCATGACCACGCGGATTGATTTTCGAGTGCCGGGGATTTCAGAAGGGGCCGCAAGGCAGGTGCCTGCAGAAAGCAGCAAGGCAATCAGTGCAACTGCCCGTAACAGGCCGGCGGAAAAAGTTTTCGATGTGGTGGAGTTCATTGCAGTCTCTGGACGAAGGCGGCAGCCGACGTGGGTGTATCTGTTTTTTCCGGTTATCTCAAAAACTGCCCGAAGCCGCAGAGTTTCACTGTCGGGGCGGCTCTGCAAACTTTTGCTAAGGCCACAAGTGCCACAGGGGGGGAAAAAAAGGGTTCAATGACCGGAATTGCGTTATTTAGCCTATCGGATAACCGACCAAAACATTTAAACAATTATTGAACTGGCGCGCAAGGTGAATGGTGGCGAGGGGAGCGCTGGCAGATGCCGTTCAGGAGGACTTGACCCGGAGCGGATCTGACCGCCGCCGCGCATCGACGCTGCTAAGCACCGATTTCATGCGCGCCGCCCAGAGATTTCCGGCCGTTTCCCTGTTTTTCACCAAAGTTTTCTCTTCGTTTGACGATATGAAGCTGCAGGGCCCGAGCTTCCGACCTCAGGCGGCCCAGGTCTCGAAATCGAACCGGTTGCCTGCCGCGACGCTGAGCGCGGCGCCGCCGGCCTGCAGAATGCTTGAACCGTTTCAGTTAACCGAGTACTGTTTAATAAATGTCCGGCAGCGGTTTCCGCGCTGACACCGCTTTTTTTGACGTTCCAGGAACCCGGGAGAGCCTAATAACTTGGGAAATTCAATGTTCCGTCTGACAGACCTCTCCATCCGATCTTTGCTGCTGCTTATCACCTTCGTGGTGGCGGTGCCCGCGGCGGGTATCATTCTCTACTTTGGCATCCAGTTTCGCCATGAGATGCTCGATCGTGCCCGTACTGAAACCGTAAAGCTTGCCGACCTGGTAGCCAGCGAGCAGCAGCATCTGGTTACCGGCGCCGAGCAGTTGATGAGCGTCCTGGCACAGCTGCCCGAGGTAAAAAACAGCGACGCCGCCAAGGTCGAGCCCATCCTAAGAGAGCTGCACAGGCTCAATCCCATGTACTCCAACATCGTCATCGCGGACCGCAAGGGTAACGTGTGGGCCAGCGCCGTCCCGGTCAAGCCGCCGTTTGTCGTCGCCGACAGGCGCTATTTCAGGAATGCCCTGGCAAGCGGGCGGGTGTCATCGGGTGAATACGTCATCGGCCGCGCCACGGTCAAGCCGGTTTTCAACCTGGCCTATCCGCTGAAGGACCTGCACGGCGCAGTCACCGGGGTCATAAATGTCGGCTTCGAGTTGAATCAGTATCGACTGATTTTGGGCCGCATGAGACTGCCTGCTGCCACCAGTTTCTCTCTCCTCGATCACAAGGGAGTCATTCTCTTTCGGGTCCTCGACCAGGATACGTGGATCGGGAAACCGTATCCCCCTGAGGAATTCCGCAAGATGAAGGAGGGGGCGGAGGCAGGGACGGATGTGAGACAGGGGTTTGTCGGAGATTACCGCATCATCTCCTACCGCAAAATGAGCCTGGCCGGCGAAGCAACCCCCTACATGTATGTGACTGCCGGGATTCCCGTGCAGGCGGCGCTGCACAATGCCAACAAAGCCCTCATGGAGAGCATGGCGCTTTGGGCGTTTATTCTGGTGCTGGCCTGTGCCGGGGCCCTGCTGATCGGCAAGTGGTCCATTTTGGACCGCTTCAAACTGCTGGAGGAGGCCTCCCGCCGCCTGGCAGCCGGGGACCTGCAGGTCAGGGTTTCCGATCTGGTCGTGGGAGGCGAACCGGGGAGCCTGGCGAGGTCGTTCGACTCCATGGCCCGGGAACTTTCCCGGCGCGAAGCGGAGGGTTTGCAGGCCGCCGAGGATCGCCTCGGCCTGCAGCGCCAACTGCTGCATGCCCAGAAACTGGAAAGCCTGGGAGTCCTGGCCGGGGGGATCGCCCACGATTTCAACAACATCCTGACAGCGATCATCGGCAACGCCGACCTGGCGCTGATGCGCCTTGGTCCTCAATCTCCGGCCCTGGAGAACCTGAAGAGGATCGAGCAGTCCGCCTCCCGGGCGGCAGATTTGGCCCAACAGATGCTGGCCTATTCGGGTAAAGGGAAGTTCGTGGTTGAGACCGTCGACCTGAATCTGCTCCTGAGCGAGATGCTGCACATGCTGGAGATCTCCATTTCCAAAAAGGCCGTGCTGAGCCTCAAACTTGCTCCCGAGCTTCCGGCGCTGGAGGCTGATGCCACCCAGATCCACCAGATTGTCATGAACCTCGTCATCAATGCGTCGGAGGCCATTGGCGACCGTAATGGCAGCATCACCGTCACGACCGGGTCCGGGGAGTGCGACCGGGATTTTTTTGCCGGCGCCTGGGCAAGCGAGGAACCTGCTGCCGGGCGCTACGTCTTCCTTGAGGTCCAGGACACCGGCTGCGGCATGGACCAGGAGACCATGGCGAAGATTTTCGATCCATTCTTTACCACCAAGTTCACCGGCCGGGGCCTGGGTATGGCAGCCGTACTCGGCATCGTGCGCGGACATCAGGGGAGCATCAAGGTCTCCAGCGAACCGGGCAAGGGGTCCGACTTCCTGGTCGCTTTGCCTGCCTGCGGCAAACCGGCCCGGCTGGCGCGGCATTCCGGCAGCCAGGTTCAGGTGGTGAACGGGGGCGGTACGGTCCTGCTGGTGGACGATGAGGAGGCGGTCAGGAACATCGGCAAAGGGATGCTTGAGGAACTGGGCTTTAGCGTCATCACCGCCAGCGACGGCCGGGAAGCGGTCGAAGTCTTCAAGGCAACCCGCGACATTGCCTTTGTCATCCTGGACCTGACCATGCCGGTACTGGACGGTGAACAGTGCTTCCGGGAACTGAGACAACTCAATGCCGAGGTCAAGGTTCTCATGTCCAGTGGCTACAGCGAGCAGGACGTCATCCGGCGCTTCTGGGGAATGGGGTTGGCCGGATTCCTACAGAAACCCTACCGGTTCTCGGCACTCAAGCAAGCCGTACTGAGGATAGTCGAAGCCTGACAGGGGAGCCTGCAACCGTTCGGGGATTATGTGGGGACGAATCGGGAAGCGTTGGGTAATCCACCAACAAACAAGGCACCCAGCTGTGTCAGCTAGATGCCTTGTTAAGTGTTGGTTGCGGGGACAGGATTTGAACCTGTGGCCTTCGGGTTATGCGCCCTGACGGGGTCTCACCGCTTATTCGACGCTCGACGCTGAACATCGTCTGGTTGACTTCCGCGCCGGTTATCTCTCACCCGATACAATCTAGATTACAGTAACCGTAAAAGTGATTGCAGTATTCGCGGTTCCTGGAGCGGCTAGGAGCGAGCCGGTCGGTACCTGAACATTTCCAGTGATTGCCGTGGTCACACCGCCAACCGGGGTGAAGGTCGTGCCGGAAGGCACGATAACGGTCTGGCCAGTAGTGACGGTAACCGACTGGCCGGGGGATAGTGTGGTCGTGGTCGAGCTCCCCACCACGAGGGAAAGCGACTGTGTCGCGGTGGTGACCGGACTCGACGAATCAGTCACCGTAACGGAGAAGGTGCTGGTGCCGGCGGCGGTGGGAGTCCCGGAGAGTACACCGGCGCTGCTGAGGGCTAGGCCACTTGGCAGGGTGCTCCCGCTGGCAACAGCCCACGTATAAGGAGGTGTTCCGCCGAAGGCCGTCAAGGCTTGAGAATAGGCGGTATTGATGGTTGCGGCTGGCAGGGTGGTGGTGCTTATCGCTACGTTATGCGGTGGAGCGGGGAACCACTCCACGCCACATCCGGCGAGACCGGAAACCAGCAACAGGATCGCAAGCAGGGTATTTTTCATTGTTTTCCTTTGAGTGGTAGCACTAGGGAGAGTCCGGGCGTTCTGAATGCCACACTGATTATAGCCTATGAAATCCATTCTGAATCCCAGGTGGCACAATATTCTCCAGGTTGATCTGATTGGTGCTCATGCAAGGGGAGTGGGAAGGGATGGGGCAAAGGGACAGGCAGCGACAGATTTATTCGGAAATCCGGGACAGATTTAAGTCTCTTATGCCGCGGGCATGGCTATAGTTGATAATCCGGTCAGGCCTGGTGAAGAATCCGCGCCATAACAGTTACTACCGGGATATGATCGGGGTGAGCCCCCCCTGTGGCTAGATAAAGCATCCGGTATGATGCCATTTTTTCAGATTCATGACATAACGCTCCTGGGCAGAGGTCACCATGGTGCCCGGGTGCGTTATTCTTACCAGGGCAATGGCATCTGACGGTTTGAAGCCGAACTCCACCAAAAGCTTCGCGGCTATCGTCCCGGTCCTTCCTAGGCTATCCCGGCAATGAACCAGTACCCTGCCCCCATTGGCCAGAATTTCCCTGAGTCGCTGCCCGCTGGAAAGCCAAGTCCCTTCGAACCTGGAGTCAGGGACACCGGTCTCAGGAATCGGCAGGTGATGCCACTCGACCCCCCGTTTCAGCAGAAGGGTAGGAAGCAAGGGTATCCCCAGAGCCTCGAGCTCGGACATTTCAAGCAAGGTGACGACCGCATCCGCCCCCCAGGCAGAGATGGCCTCCAGGTCGGCCTCCAGGCCGCGGCACCCGGTGGGGGCGCACGGCCCGGGTTCTTTATAACCGGGGCAAAATGCCATGCCTATCTGACCGCAATCGCCCGGCAGTGCGACAACAACTATGCCAAAGCCGGTACTGGAACCGGCAGGGGTTTCATCAACCGTGAACCCTGCCCCCCCGGGCCTGCCTGGGGGCGGGTACGCGGTCAAGGGGTGCTGCGGCGCATGCCGGACAGTGGTGGCGCAGGTCACGGCGGGGTGAGCAGTACTTCTCTTGCCGTCGTTGAGTCGTGTTTCGTCTGACCACAACTGTCTCAACATACGACTATCCATTTATTGACGTGATAGGCCGCTATTTCCCCGCTCTCGATCAAATGATCAAGAAGAGATGCGTCGACTTTCCCCGCGGACTGATTGGTGAAGATGACCCGTATTTGCATGCCCTTCCCCCTCTGATCGCTGCGCCCCGATGTATGCACAAGGAGCAACCAAAACAATGACAGGTACCCATAGCAGTTTAAACTGAGAAGACACTAAGCACTCTAAACCAACAAATACTGAGAAATAAATAGGTGAAAGTTACTGCGCGGGCGCGATTTCCCTTAGCTGCGCCTGCAACCGCAGCTAAGGGAGCGTGGGGGATGGGTTTATTTGAGAGAGGTCAAACCTTCGCGGACAGCATACTTGGTGAGTTCCGCGACGCTGTAAAGTCCCAGCTTGTTCATGATGTTATGACGGTGGACTTCAACCGTCTTGATGCTGATGTCATACTGCGCAGCAATCTCCTTGGTGTTCCTGCCCTCGGCTATCAGCTGGAGCATTTCCCGCTCCCGCGGGGTGAGGGAATTATGGGTCAGCGGCAAGCCTTCGGGGATTCTCTTGAGATAGTCCCTTATTATCAACTCTGCTATCTCCGGGCTGAAGTACTTCTCACCGCGGGCCACGGCCCGGACGGCGGTCACCAGCTCCTGGAAGCGAACCTCCTTCAGGACATACCCGGATGCCCCCGCTTCGATCACCTCCACGATGAACCTCCGGTCGCTTTCCATGGAGAACGCCAGCACCCGTGTCGCCTCCCGCTGCGCCACGATCCTGCGGGTGGCTTCGATGCCGTTGAGGCCGGGCATGGTGATGTCCATGAGGACGACATCGGGGTGCAGGTTACGGGCAAGCTCCACGGCCTCGTTGCCGTTGGCCGCCTCCCCCACGATGGCTATCCCCTGTTCTTTTTCAAACAGACTGCGCAGTCCTTCACGAAAACTCGCGTGGTCATCGGCTATCAGCACCTTCACGTTCATGGTCAATTTTCTCCTCCGCTCTCAAGCGGCTCCACCGGGACGGCAATGGTGACTCGGGTCCCCTGGCCGGGGGAGGCATCGAAGACCATCTGACCGCCGAAGTATTCTATCTTCTCACGGATGTTGTACAGCCCGTAGCCGCGCGGTTCATTCCCGGCATAAAGGGTGGTGGCGACATCGAAACCGCTTCCGGCATCCTGTACCGTGATAACCATCCTCCCGGCCACCTTTTTTAGGGAGATGCCGGCATTGCTCGTCCCGGCATGCTTGGTTATGTTGTACAGCAATTCGCGGACCACCTGGAATACCGTGGAACGGACTTCGTAGCGCAACGGTTTGAGCTCCTTGTCGTCGTCGATTGTCACCTGAAGGCCGTAATTCTCCCTGAACTCCTCCGCCAGCCATTTCAGAGCCGCCTCCAGCCCGGCATTGGCCAGCACCGGCGGTCTGAGCTGGAAGGTCAGCGTCCGGACATCCTTGACCGCCTGCAGCAGCAGGGCATCAATGGTCTCGATGGCGCCCTCCCCCTCGTCCGTCGGCAGCAGCGACGCCAGGGCATTAACTTTCATCCGGCTCAAGAGCAGGGTCGGGCCAACCTGGTCATGAAGCTCTCCCGCTATGCGGCAGCGCTCGCCCTCCTCGGCCAGGGCAAGCTGCATGGCCATGGTGTTCAGCTTGTGCTGCGCCTCGCGCAGGTCATGAATATCAATGGTGGTCCCGTACCATTTGACGATGCCCCCCTGCTCGTCGCGCAGCGGAATGCCGCGGCTCAGATGCCAGCGGTACATCCCGTCGCGGCGCCTGAGCCGGTGCTCCCGCTGGTAGTTGGTGCCTAAATGGATGGCATTGTGCCAGACCTGCCGGGTGGCTTCCCTGTCGTCGGGGTGCACGAATTCGAGTTGCCACAGGATGGTGGCCCCGATTCCATCGATCCCCGCATAATCGAGGGCGAACTGGTTCCAATAATCGATCAGACCGTCGGGCCGGGCGGTCCAGACCAACCCGGGCATGGAGTCGGCAAGCACTCGGAAGCGGTCCTCACTGGCATGAAGCGACTGCGTCAGGCTGTCCCGCTCGGTCAGCGACCGGGCGAGCTTGATGTTGCTGTAGCTCAATTTCGAGATCAGGTCGGCGAGGACGGCGTAAAAGCCCATGGTCGCTTCCAGCTTTTCCCTGTTGATGCGCGGGACCTGCTCCAGCGCCGCCAGATATTCCTTTTCCTGGAAACCGTAGCGGCGGGCCTGCTCCCGGAACAGCCCGTAATCCACCTCCTCGTCCTCGAAGAAGAACTGGCCGCAGAAGATATCTCCGTAATGGCGCCCGGCCACCATGAACGGCGTCACCGCGTCCCACAGGTTGTTCTTGCACTTGTAGACCCGGAATTCGCCCGCGGGAATCCCCTGCGAGATTTCCCGGTTACTTTCCCGGCACAACTGGCAGGTTTCCGGAGCGGCCCGGTGGAACTTGGTGCAGACGTCCTGCCAGCCGGTGAGGACCAGTGAATCCTCATCGAGCCCCATGATGCCCACCGGGATTCCGTTGATCCGGTAGAAACTGTCGACGAGCCGCTGCAACGCCTCGAGGTCGATGATGTCCCGTAGCGCCAGGTTTCCCAGGTCGCCTTCCGGGGAAAGTATGCTCTCCAGTTTGTTGCGCACCCGCTGTTCGCTGTCGATGAGGGCCTTCTCGGCCAGTTTTCGGCTGGTGATGTCCCGAGCGGTGACCACCGATCCGACGACGGCGCCATCCCTGCCGCGAATGGGGGCGAAGCTGTAACTCCCCACCCAGGTTTCGCCCGAGTCCCTGCGCCGCAGGGTGTACTCAGCATTGGACGCGGCCTCCCCCCGCAGTGCCCGGGAAACGGCCCACTGTTCCGGCGCTGCCGGTTCTCCGTTGGCCAGGTACACCTCGAAAATTTCGCAGTACTGAGCGAAGGTCCTGGCACACTCTTGCTTGCTCCGAAACTTGTGGAAGCTCGCAAAGGCGTCGTTGAATTCGATGAAGCACCCCTGGGCGTCGGATATGGAGACGGCGTCGTTCATGCTGGCCAGAGCCGCCTCCAGCTTCGTTTTGCTCGCCAGGGCCTCCTCGGCGGCCCGGACCTGCTCGGTGACATCCTGCTTGGCGCCGACGACTCGCAGCGGGGCTCCGGCCGCGTCGCGCACGATGGTTGCCCGGTCACTGATGAAAAGATAGCCGTCTCCGGGTATTTTCATCCGGTAGTCGCAGACCCAGAGGTCGGGCCCCTTAGCCAGCGCGTCCTCGAAGGAGGCGTTCACCCGCGCGCGGTCGTCGGGGTGTATCTGCTTGAGCCACCACTTGCCATGGTGATGTTCGTCCCCCGGCCGGCCGAACATCTCGTTATACGCACCGTTCCAGCGGGTGAGGCCGGTGCTGAAGTCCACCTCCCAGATAGCTTCCTTAGCCACGCTGGTGGCCAGCTGATAAAGCTCCTCGCTTTTGCGCAACTCCTCGGTCCTTTCCAGCACCCGCGTTTCCAGCGTATCCTTGAGCCTCTGCAGCTCGCTGATGTCCTTTACCTGGTGGATCGAGCTGACCATCCGGTGCGCCGTATCGAAAACCGGCGAAACGGTGACGAGGTACGTTCTGTCCAGTTTTTCTAGGAAGACTTCTTCCGAGTGAGCCAGACCATCCTGTAGCAGCTTGCTTTGGGGGCAGAGGGCAATCGGCGCAAGGCTGTCGTGAACCAGATCGTGACAGAATTTTCCGGCGAGCTCCTCGACAGGCAGCCCGATCAGATCCGCCATCGCCTTATTGGCCCGCCTGATCCGATGGTCCGTGCCCAGGAGCATGATCGGGTCAGAGTTGGCATTGAAGGTGTCCAGCCACTCCCGGTTGGCCAGGAAAAGGTCCGCTTCGACTTTGCCGCGTTCGGCGACCTCCCGGCGCAGTTGCGCGTTGGAACTCTGGAGCTCTTTGGTACTCAGGGCGATGCGTTGCTCCAGCGACCGGTTCGCCTCCAGGAGCAGCTCCAGCTCTATCTGGCGCACCTGCAGTTCATGAACCAGACGCTGCGCCTCCGGAGCGTCGAGCGACGACCCGGAATCAGCCGGCTCTGCCGCGGCCCTACCCTCGGCCTCCCTGCGCGGATCGGCTAAACGGCCTGAACAGGTATGCTCTTGCTTCATGCGCTGGCCTCACTAGTCAGGGGAACTTCCGGGAAGGGATCAGTCCCTTCGCAATAATCTTCTGGTAATAGCTGCACTCCGGCTTGTAGAGGACACAGACTGAGCAGGGATTATGATCGGTCTTAATCCAGTCGGTGACGAACTCTTTCGAAGAATTAAGAGATTCGCATTTACCATTTATGAAGTCAATTATTTTCATGATCACCTCTATGATAGGGTTTATTCTACAATGCCCAGCTGGGTTACGATGAAAGCAAGGAGGACAATAACTCTGACATGCCAGAGAGCTGGTACGGTTTCGCAAGCAAGGCCTGGAACCCGTAGCCGCGGGTCTTCTCGGCGTAAGGGCGCAGGGAACTGCTACCCCTTCCCCTTTGCGACCGGCAACGAGGCATAGAAGGTGCTCCCCGCGCCGGGCAAGCTCTCCACCCAGACCCGCCCGCCATGGGCCGCAACGATTTCCTGGACCACCGAGAGCCCGAGTCCCGTCCCCCGGAAACTCCGGCCGGCCCCGCTACCTGCCTGGTAGAACCTCTCGAAAATCCGGTCCTGGAGCTCAGGAGCGATCCCCACCCCCTCGTCCTTCACCCATATCACAAGGAATTCGCCGCCCGGTGTCACTCCGAGGGTTACGGCGCCGCCCCTGGGTGAATACTTGATGGCGTTGGAGAGGAGGTTGTCCAATATCTGCAGCAGCGGCTCCGGGTCCATCATGACCGGGGGGATCAGCACCGGGGTATCGATACCGACCCGGTGCCTTTTGGATGACTTGGCGAAGAGGGCGGCGGTCTCCTCCAATAGCGGAGCTATCTCCAGGGGAGGCGGGTCGCTTACCTTCGTTGCGGCCTTCATCCGCTGCAGGTCGAGAAAATTGCTGACCATTTCGATCAGCCGCTCGTTTTCCCTCGCGATGATGCGGAGGTACTCGTGTAACTCTCCCTGACCTACCCTCTTTTCCTGCAGGATTCTGGTGTAACCAAACATGGCAGTCAAGGGTGTCCGCATCTCATGGCTCACGGTGGATACCATGTTCTCCATGGCCAGAGCCAGTTCCCTGGAGCCGGTGACATCCGTGACTACGGACATGCGCACCAGCCTCCCGTCCAGCCAGGGGATCGCCTTGGGCACGCACTGGAACCACCTCCCGGTCTCGGTGCTCTGATACTCATGAGGATCCGGGGCTCTGCCTCCCCCTGTTATCGGCCTTGCGGGGCACGCGCAGTTACAGGGAAAGGCCTCTCCGCAACGTGCCACTTCGTTGCAGCTCTTCCCCAGCCAGTCGGCACCGAACAGCTGAGCGCCCGGACGGTTCAGATAGAACACGCTGCAAGCCTCCAACTCGCTGACCAGGACGATCACGTCCAACTCGTCGAAGATTCGGGAAACCTGGGAAACCTCGTCCAGTTGCCGAAGCAGGGCCTTCTCGGAGCACTTGCGATCGGTTACGTCGACTCCGTTGCCAAGGAAATGCGGTACTCCGGCTATCTCTATTCGATTGCCGGTCATTAGGTAATCCCTGGCTCCCTCACCGGTCCAAATCCGCAGCTCGCCGCTGGCATGTGCCAGAGTCATGACCCGCGCCAGAGTGGCGGAGAAGAGTTCCTGATCCGATTCGCAGACGATGGAAAAGAAATCCATCCCGCGCAAGGCCTCGGCAGGCAGGCAGGTTTTCTCTTGAAGTTCACGGTTCCAACGCAGGAGCGTTCCATTGAGGTCGAGCAGAAAGCAGAATCCCGGCAGATTTTCGATGAAGCTATCCGAAAGCAGCGTTTCCCGATGCTGCGCAGTCTCTTTGTTTTCCTGGCCGCCAAATTGTCCGCTCGTAAAAACCATGCCTTGCAGCACTCCCGTATCGTGTAGCAGGTTATTGCTCGCGCAAAAAAGCGTTGTTCCCAGCCGCCAGGTCCCCTGCGGAGACTCCTTGCCTGCGACTGCCGTCAGCCTGAAGGCCTACGCCGGAGCGCTAATGGCAATCCTCGCGCCACAGACACCCAGACTGGCCACAGCTTGCCGCCTGGCCGGTATTAAAGCAGGCCTCGTTCGCTTCCCCCTTTTGAATCGCTCGCACCAGTTCATTTTTTGCGAGGTTATTCAGCGCAGCATCCTCAAACCCTCTTTGGCGAGCTATTGCCCTTATCTCATCGAGTTCCATGCAGTTTTCTCCTTTTCCGGATCTCTGAGGGCAATCCCGGACCAGAAAGTGCCGCACAGTGCCCGTCGAATAAATCGGGATGCCGAGGCTGGGTGCAGAGGATGCTGAAACCAAAAATCAACGCAATGCTTGCTTAAAGGATTTTCGACCAGCCAGGTTGAATACAATGCTAGCAGCGGAGCCGTCCTGCAGGTACCATCTCGGGCAGCCTCGGAGGGAGGGTGCTGCAGTGGCATCGTTTCAGTGGCTTTGGCATCGACAACGCCGCAACCGCCTCTAGTATGAAACACCCAAATCGCGGGTGCGGTATCTGTGAATCGCCAAGCAAAGGCTGGCCCGCGCTTCGTTACCTGGTACGTTTACTACAGAGGAGGGATGGTCACGTCAGATGTCGGGCCGCGTAACTCACAGCGCCGCGGCTCTATGAATCTGTCAGGGCATCCGGCTGACAGAGAGGGCCCGCCAGTAGCTAAATTTTTCTAATGGATCAACACTACTTTAATATTCTTGTCGGGTCTATAAGGGGATTTGTCAATGATGAGTATAAAACCCTTAGTCGCAGCATAATTCGGCTTCAGGATTCTGATGCGGATGGGTCGTTTCGGGAACCCGAGGGGGAAAGGCACCAGTCCAGCGGGGACAGGCACCTGCGGAGCCAGTCCCCGCTGGACTGAGTTTTAACTTGGCCGGATAATGATACGAATGTATGAGGGGATAAGTGGGGGAGTTTGTGTCAGCTACCAACAAAAAAGGCACCCAGCTGTGTTAGCTAGATGCCTTGTAATGTTTTGGTTGCGGGGACAGGATTTGAACCTGTGACCTTCGGGTTATGAGGGCTTTGGCCCCACCTTCCCCGCACCCTATAAATTTAGCAACTTACAGTTATATTGATTAGTTGTGTATCACGGGTCTGCTTCCCATGTCAACCATCTTTACCATGTTTAGCAAATTTTGGTGTACAGTTTGGTGTACAAGGCATTTGAGCTTAAGGATTGAAACGAGATAAAGTTCGCCCGTCCGGCATGGTTTCCTGCACCTCTTCTTTGTGGTTTTTTTATCGCTTCAGACCCAACCGTTCCCACAGGAATGAGACGTCAAACGGTTCTCCACCAGTCTGCTCGGTACGATGTGCCTCAAGCTGGTCAATTGATTTGAGCAGCTCGATCACTGCCGGACGTAACCGTTTCAATTTAACCGCCTCAAGTGGGGATTTTCCTTTCAGGGCAGGTAGAGGAATCTCGGGCCAGGTCTCATAATGCTTGGCAAGGTACTGGTGGATGAGTTGGCGTTGCACCTCCTGTGGGATGCCCGGCTCCGGTGAGGGCTTTGCACCGGCCCGCGCCTTTTCCGAACGAGGGTCAACGACCTCCCTGATTTTATATGTGACAACACATCCGGCAATTCCCTCCAGCCAGGCTCGCGTCTCATCGGCCAGTTTGATTGTCCGGCAGAAAACCTCAAGAGACCCCGGTTTTTCAGGTTCAAAGATGCGCGAGACCGGCACCGGACATCCTCCAGCTCAATAAATCGAGTCCAACCGTCGACGCGATCCCCCTCAACATCTTCCTGCGCATCAAGAATCTTCTCCAGCTCCCGCCAGTTCGCCACCTTGTAATGATTGGTGGTTAGGTCGATTTTCTCCCCTGTTGAGGCGTCCACCAGTTCAGGGAGTGGTTTTGTCTCCAGTATTGAATTCATCCAGTAGTCAATAATGGTGCTGGCTGTGATGTATCGCGCAATGGTGGCATCACCGTCCTCACACTCAATTTCGTTTTTGATTTCCGCGAGGCAGTCGAGCGCCGTCTCCCGGTCCATGGGGTAGGCAGCGGTTATTCTCGTTGTCTTCAACGATCAGTATCTTTTGCGACATCGTGGTCGGTTCCTTGGGAAGCACGGGCTGGATATAGGTTGGCGAGTGAGATTTGTCACCCCTGAACGCATCCGAGTCCCTTTATCCCGAGCCGACGACGCTCTCGACCAGACTCAGGAACTCATGCGTCGACAGGCTCCCCTTTCCCTCTATGCGCCAGACCTTCCCAGCCAGGCGCGTCCGGTCGGCGGACGAGAGGTCCATGGAGGTCAGGACCAGGATAGGCACCTGCGCGGCGGGGTTCTCAAGGCCCAACTGCTCGGCGACTTCGAAGCCGTTCATTCCGGGCATGACCAGGTCAAGGACGATAAGATCCGGAGAGTTACGCTGCGCCATCTCGACACCCTCCTGGCCGTTCTTGGCCCGCAGCGCCCGATACCCTTTGCAGGCCAGGGCCTTTGCCAGTGCGGCCAGAGTCCGCGGGTCGTCCTCGATCACGAGGACCGTCTTGCCAGCGGCCAGGAGGCTTTCCGGCAGCTGGGCGCCGGCTGACTGACCAAGCGGCAGGGTAAAACTGAACCGGCTTCCCTTGCCAAATTCGCTTTTAACCCATACCCTGCCGCCGTGCAGCTCCACCAGCTGCCTGGTCAGTGCGAGGCCGAGGCCAGTACCTTCGAACCCCTTGGTATACACAGATTCCAGCTGGGTGAATGCCTGGAAGAGCTTCGGGATGTCCGATTCCCGTACTCCGATTCCGGAGTCGGCCACGGCTATCTGGAGGAAGTCTCCCTCCCGCACCACGCTCAGCTCGACGGTTCCCGCAGCTGGAGTGAATTTGACCGCGTTTGAGAGCAGGTTGAAGAGGATCTGCTTCAGTTTCCTCTGGTCCGCCACGATGTGCACCTCGGCCTCGGGGGCAACAACAAGACGTAGATCAATCCCGCCTTTGATAGCTTTCTCCCTGAGCATGGTCAGGGAGGCGTCCAGGGTCTCACGAAGCGCAAACGAGGTCAGGTAAAGCTCCATCTTGCCCGACTCAACCTTGGTGAGATCTAGAATGTCGTTGATCAGGGAAAGGAGGTGCCGGCCGCTGGTTAGGATGTTTCCCAGATATTCCTGCTGTTTTTCATTGATCGGACCGAACATCTGGTCCTGCAGCACTTCCGAAAAGCCGATGACCGAGTTGAGCGGGGTGCGCAGTTCATGGCTCATGTTGGCCAGGAATTCGGATTTGGTGAGGCTGGTTTTCTCCGCCACTACCCGGGCGCTCTCCAGTTCGACGTTCTTCTCCCGGAGCTTCCGATCCAGGCGCTTGCGATCACTTACGTCCCGGGCGGCCGCGAACACCCCCTGCAGCCTCCGGTCCCGATCATAATAGGTGGTCGCATTGAAGGAGACCGCTGTTTCCTTGCCGTCCCTGTCGCGAGCGGTGAGCTCGTAGTTGGTGACCATTTTTTCGTTCAGTACCCGCCTGATACCTGCCTCAGCCCGCTGCGGGTCGGTGAAGTAGTTCCTAAAGGGCGCGCCGATCAGTTCATCACGCGTGCAGCCGGTGAGGAGTTCCATCTGCTTGTTGACGTCGGTGACGATGCCCGACGGGTCGCAGGTCATGCTCGCATCGATGTTGGCTTCAAACAGGGAGCGGGTGTAGAACTGGTAGTCGCGCAAGCTCTGGCCAAGCTGTTCCTGGTCCGCCTGGTTCTGCTTGAGCGCGGTGATGTCGCGCATTATACCGGTGAAGTAACGCTGACCGTCCAGGTGCATTTCGTTTACCGCGATCTCCAGAGGGAAAAGGCCGCCATCTCTGCGTCGGCCCGCGAATTCGCGTCCCAGACCCATGGATTGCGCCTCAGCGCTCGCGCTGTAATGCTGCAGGGAACCGGCGTGCTGTTCCCCTTTAAGCTCGGGAATAATCATGCTGAAGTTTTGCCCGGAGAGTTCTGCTGCGCTGTAGCCAAACATCCGTTCAGCTGCTGGGTTTACAGTCTCGATGATGCTGCTGTCGGCATGCAATGTGATGATGCCGTCCGCCACGGTATTGAGAATGGTCTGGATCAGCGTGGCGTTGTCGAGCAGGCTTTGGTTTGCGGCATATTCTTTGGTGACATCGTGGAATACCAGCACGGCGCCGATCACCCGACCGTCGCGACCGCGAATCGGTGCGCAGCTGTCGGCGATGGCTCGCTCGGAGCCATCGCGTGCGATCAACATGGTGTGGTTGGCCAGCCCCTGTATCTTGCCATGTTCCAGAGCCGCCATAACAGGGATGGTAGCGGGTAAGCGGGTGTGCTGGTTTATGATGTTGAAAACCTCATCCACCGTGTGACCGGCTGCTTCCGCCTGGGTCCAGCCGGTGAGTTCCTCGGCAATGGGATTGAGCAGCGTCAGGCGTCCTGCGGCATCGGTGGCTATCACCCCGTCGCCGATGGAGTTAAGAGTTACCGCGAGCTTTTCCTCGCTCTCCTGCAGGGTGACGTTTGCCTTTTGCAGCTGCCCATTTGTCTCTTCCTGAATCACAAGCAAATGCTGCGTTTCGAGATGCACCAGATTCTTCAAGCGCTGTTGTGTTTTCAGATAGAGCAGATAGGCAAACGAGATGGCAAACAGCAGCGCGAGCAGGCTCGCTGTGACGATGACGGCGTATAGGCGACGCAGGTTCGCCTGGAACTCCGCTTCGTGCTGTGCCAGCGCGGCTTCCTCCAACTTTATAAAGCTTCCCATCTCGGCGCGAATGGCATCCATGAACCGCTTCCCGTTGCCACTGCCGACTTCCGCCAGTGCCCGAGGCATGTCGCCGTTTTGGCGCAACCGGATAAGCCGCGACAGTTCAGCCAATTTGGTTTCCACTAAGGGAGCGACTGCGTCCAGATGTTTCCGGGCGGCACCGTTTGAGGTTAGCCTGTACAACTCTTGCAGATGCTCGGTGATCGTGCCGCGCACGTCCAGGTATGGTTTCAGAAAGGCCTGGTCTCCGGTCAGCAGATAGCCGCGCTGGCCGGTCTCGGCGTCTTTCAGGTCGGACAGTAGATCGTCGGCACGGTTCAATACAAGAAAAGTGTGCTTGCGCGCTTCAGCGGCATTTTCGATCTGTCTGAAGGACCAGAAGGTCAGCGTCACCACTAGCGCAACCAGCAGGGCCACGCCCGTAATCGGAATAGCGATTTTACCTGTAATTTTCATGGATGTTTTACCCTGCTCCCGATACCCCTGAATAGCGATTCTTCGCTCGGCCTGCTGCACCCTTGTCTTTGACCATTCCCATGTGGAAGCCTGCCCTGCAAAGCAAAAAACACTTTTGCCTAACAGATTGACATTACAGCATCTCATCCATATGACCTATGTGTATTTCAACGGCACTTTGTACGTTAACAGAAATCCACGCCGCGGAAGTCATGCAGGGCCAGAAACAGGGGCTGCGCCGCGTGCGCTCTACCAGCTCCTCCGGATTCTGCCGCCTGCCTGTTTCGATCGGGACATTCCCTGATATGTCTGCCAGGTGTCAATAAAAAACAGCAGTCCCTTGACACCGTTGTTACCGTGAGTTCACTGCCTCTTTATGCTTCCAGAGTATAAACAGGGACGCAACCTGATAGCGACGGTTGTTCACTCTGATATTCGCGGGTTGGTTACCGGCATGACTTGGT
>Ga0209123_1001568_pt1 | contig 22077 bp, 23 predicted proteins | sample BarGraIncu00431A_FD_184500 | JGI IMG/M metagenome (GOLD analysis project Ga0209123, IMG submission 184500) | Arctic peat soil microbial communities from Barrow, Alaska, USA - Barrow Graham LP Incubations 004-31A (SPAdes) (version 2) | ecosystem: Environmental > Terrestrial > Soil > Wetlands >... | reverse complement strand
AAAATATGATGAAGGGAGCTACTATGGAAATTAAATGTGATACTTGCATTTGCAATGTTTTGTCAGACGAAAGGGATGTTGGTTGCGGATATGTACCTTTCTGTAATAAGGGACATTGGAGCGGAGAATATGATAATTATGATGATAATGAAGAATATTGTACTTTTAGAGATAAATGTATTGATTATAAACTAAAAAAACCAACTGGAAGGAAGTTTTGAAATGGTCAAAAAGATATTTATAGATACAGAAACTAGTGGCTTTAAACCAGGTCAAATATGCCAACTCACCTATACAATTACTATAAATGATAAGGTAGAAGCTGCTAAAAATTTCTTTCTAAATTGTGATTTTATAGACCCTGGGGCTGAAAAAATACATGGCTTTTCTGTAGAAAGATTAAAAACCCTATCAAATGGAAAATGTTTTAAAGATATTGCCGGAGAAGTCGCAGACGACTTAAAGGGCGGGATATTCATTGCTCACAATGTAAAATTCGATATTAATTTTGTGAAAACTGAAATAGAAAGAGCTCAATATCCGTTTGAAATTGCAGGACAATTTTGTACTATGAAATACTTTGAAAATATAATAAAACTAAAAGGTAAGTATTATGGTAAATATAAATGGCCGAAGTTAGAGGAGACAATGCATTTTTTAAATATAAATACTGAGAGCAAAAGCTTTAATGATGGATTACAAAGACTTTACGGTGATGATGGTATATCATTCCATGATGCGAGATTTGATGTTGCTGGGTTGATAACTGTATATTACAAAGCAATGAAAATGGGATATAAGATGTAACTTTATTATAAGCAAAGGGAGGTGAAATATTTGGACATAAATGATATAGATTTAAAATCATTAATAGAATCAGAAACAGGGAACAGATTTAACAGAAGTGGAATGATATTTTGTAATTTCCACAAAGATAAAACTCCCTCTATGAAAGTAAAATTTCTTAGCAATGCCAATAAAGAAAGATATAAATGTTATGGTTGCGGTGAAGAGGGGGATGCGGTCGACTTCATCTGTAAAACTAAAAATATGGGTTACCCAGAGGCTAGAGAGTACCTTGGCATACCACTTGAAAAAACTACACAGGAATTACAAGTAAATAGAATTAAAGAACGTGTTGAATGGGAAATCCAAACATACGATTACAGGAAGGGCATGAAGCTATTAGGGGTTTTTAGCTTTGTAGATAAAGATAATAATCCTATGTATTATAAAGTGAAATGTATAGGTACAGACGGTAAAAAATCCCTATCTTACTATCATATTGATGCTGATAATAAAGTTCAAAATAAGAGAAATGGTGAGGAGCTATTCTACAACCTGTATAACTTAATTAATGGTATTAGAGACGATAAAACAATAATTATGACTGAGGGTGAAAAGGATGCTAACACCTTAAATTCTATCTTTAAGAATAAAAATTATGTAGCAACAAGCAGCAAGGGTATTAAAGATTTTAAAATACTTCATGGTGCAAAGTTATTTGTTTGTGGAGATACTGGTGAAGCTGGCAAGAAATATGTTGATAACATTAAATATGAGTTGCTAGAGGATTCAATTGAATTTAAGATAATCAACTTTCAAGGTATTAAAGTCTTAGGAGATAACAAAGATGTTACGGACTGGTTAGAAGCCGGACATACTAAAAATGATTTATTCCAGGCATTCAAAAGAAGTTTGGATTTTAAAAATAAATATGAGTTGCAACAGGATTTCGCGGGTATTTTTAAATATGTAAAAAATAAAGATGATGAAGGACCTACTTTCCTGAAAACATATATAACAAATTTTACTCTATTAGAAGCTACGAGGATAACCTTTGTGGATAAGGATGAAGAAGGTGTCAAAGTTATTTTGCAATCTTGTACAGGCTCTAAGGTAGAAAGAATTGACCAGGCATTGGTGTTTGATGATGTTAGAACCTTTAAGAATTTTTTAGGAACTATTGATCTTTGTTTTACAGGCACAATTAATGACCTTACTACATTAAAGGCATGGATTAATAACTATTTCGCACTGGATCTAGAGGAAAGGCATGTAGGGGTAAAATTCCTATATAGGGACAACGTGAGGATGCTTATCACGAATGATGGGGCTTTTTCAGATAATAAAATTAATAAATCTATAAAAAGTGAGGATGGTACAGAGGTGAATATAAGTGATACAGAGGAAATAAATAAAGATGAAATGACGGAAGTTATGCATAATTTACTTTCTTTCGCAACACCTGAAAAAACTATAAGCATTGTAGGATCTATTGTAAATTATCTAGCAGTGGAGCAGGTCCAGTCTCTAAAACTTAAGAACCATCACCTGCTAATTGTAGGGGAGAGCGGCAGCGGTAAAAGTACAATACTGGAGAATGTAATTGCTCCTATACTTAATTATCCAAAGACAGATATAAAGAGTATAGGCCTCATTACTCCATTTGCATTGATTAAAGGCTTAAGTGATGGCAATTATCCAATGCTATATGACGAGTACAAACCTAGTCTGCTAGACAAGTATAAGAATGCAAAATTGAGTGAAACTTTTAGAAATTTATATGATAGGACAACAGTCTCCAGAAGTGATAAGAGTTTTAAAAATAGAAACTTTCAGCTTAACAGGCCTCTAATAATTGTAGGTGAGGAATGTTACCCAAACAGTGAGAAAGCATTGATGGAGCGTTCCTGTATAGTTTATTTGTCTAAAAAAGAACGAACCTCAAAGCATACTGAAAGCATGAAATGGCTAACAGAAAATGAGGATCTACTAAATAAATTAGGTAAAAGCTTAATTAATATCGTATTGGAATTAGATACTAAAGATTATAAGGTCATAAGGGAACTTGAGGCATTTGATATAAAAAGATTAAAAAATAGACCACTGGTCACCTGTATAAATGTTTGTTCAGGAATTAAAATATTTAATCTTCTTTTAAAGAAATTGGATATAGGACAAATTTTAAATTATACAGAGCTCATAACTAAAAACATTGAAGAAGAAGTTTTGGAGGATAGAGAAGAAGCACTCTCCCAGGTTGAAACTATGTTAACTAAATATAATAGCATGATTGAAGATGGTAGAGCTCGCGAGGTTGGTGAGGTTATACAACGAAGAGATGGTGGGTTATTCATTAAAACTTCTGAAATGCTAAACCAAATAAGCGAATATGTTAGATCAGTTAATAGTACATGGATACCCCTAGAATTAAAGGATTTTAGAAAACAGGCTAAGAAGTCAGGATATATTACAGGTTTTGGGGATAAGAGCATAAGAATGCCGGGACTTGAAAGGAAAATAGTGAGGTATGATACTTGTGATATTGGCAGATTTAGGGCACTAGACGTAACTTCAATATTGCCAGAGGATGCGGAGGATGTTACTGACTTAAATAATATCATTCCATTTAAATAATATAAATATATTCTTAAGGAGGTAAATATGGATAAATATGATTTTTCAAACATGGTAGCTGATTGTTTTGAAAATTTAAAATCTGATGAAGCCATTGAAATCAGAGCAAGAGAAATGATACAACATATAGAAATATATAAAATAAAAGCAAAAGAGTATTTAAAACATGGAATTCTTTAATTCTAAATATCCATTGGTTACACTTTTAAGCCTTGGTTACACTTTGGTTACACTTATTTCAAAAAAGTGTAACCACTTTAAATGAAGCTATTAGTGACTTTAAGTCTATATATATATATATGGTTACACTGTTACACTTATTTATAAATATATATATACGTAACGCGCATGCACGCGCACACACATGCATAGTATATGTTTTCAAAAGTGTAACCAATTTATCTATATGTATCAAGGCGTTGGTATGACTAGTCTAGAAGTGGTTACAGAAGGTTTTAAAAGTGTAACCAAGCAAAAACGCTTAAAATGGACTCTAGGCTAGACGGTGTAAGGTGTAGAAGGATTTTTAAAAGTGTAACCACTAAAATATGGAAACAGTAAAAGGAGCGTAACAAATATGAAGATTGACGTTAAAGATATGTATGAAGGAAGAATTATACAAATCAATTTAGATATAAAACAAGCTGTTTATAATAAAAAGTGGGCATTGAAAGCTAAACTAGAGGCTGAAAAGAAAATGCTTATGGAACGCATTGAAAAATTAGTGTAACAAAGGAGGGTACCAGATTGAGTCTATATAAGAAAACAGAATCAGTATTATATAATTATAAAAACACAGTTGCAGAAATTAAAAATATTGATTTAGAAATAGAGCATATAGAATATGTTGGATGTGGTGCTATGAGTTATGAAGAGAAATCTGCTCCAACTAATCAGTTCAGTAGTAGTGTTGAGAATGAAGTAATATCAAGAGAAAAGAGAAAGCAGCAGCTATCTTATTTAAAAGTTGAAAATATGTTATTAGTTAATAAAATAAATAATGCATTAGAAACATTAGATTCCAGATCACATGATATTATCACAATGAAGTATTTTAATAATCTTAATTATAGAGACATAAGTATTAAGCTAGATCTAACTGAAGAGTATATAGGCAACCTTAAGAAGGAAATTATAAGGAAATTGAGTTGTTTAATATTTGTTTAATATTGTATGTGTTACCTTAACACAATGATAAACTATAAATAGTAAAAGAGTATCCAATGCGGGTGCTCTTATTTTTATTAGAAAAGGAGTTGGTACAATGACAGAGAAATTGAATACAGGCAGACCTACTAAATATAGGAAAGAATATGTTAAACAGACATTTAAGTTATGTCTATTAGGTGCTACAGATAAGGAATTGGCTGACTTCTTTGATGTGAATGAGGATACTATTTATGAATGGAAAAAAGAATATCCAGAGTTTTCCGAGGCCATAAAAGGTGGAAAGGAGGAAGCTGATGCCACAGTCGCCAGCAAACTCTATCATAGGGCAATTGGCTATGAGCATACAGATACTCAATTCGCTACTTATCAGGGGGAAATTACTGACCAGAAAGAATATACTAAACATTATCCACCAGATACCGTTGCTGCTATCTTCTGGCTTAAAAATAGACAGAAGGCTAAATGGAGAGATAAGCAAGAGGTAGATTTGACTGGCAAAATGGAGCAGACAAATAAGGTAGACTTATCTGGTTTCACAATAGAACAACTTAAGGAAATGCTTAAGGAATAGTATGAACAAATTGTTAATGTCGTTAAATGATTATTTCACGACATTATCCAAGGCTTAATAATGAGCAATAGCCTCATTAAATGAAAATAATAATAAATAATGCTAATTTAATGACATAAATTACTTATTTTGAGCCTATTTGTACATAGTTTATTCATAAATAGGACTATTTTTAATGATGTTGGTGTCTCGGGCACTTGCTTGATACACCAAATTACAATTAGTTAGAGGTGATAACGTGAGTAAATTAACTAAGAAGCAGCTTGATGAAGTTAAAAAAGCTATAGAGCTTGAGGTAATGGCTAGAGAATCTACAAGGAATGAGATATATGAAGCATATCGCCAGTTTAAAGGCAGGTATGCAGTTCTTATCGGTGGTTCTGGATCCGGAAAGAGTTACGAGGTAGCTGATAAACATATAGATAGGATATTCTCCGAGAGCAATCACCGTATCTTATGTTGTAGGTCGGAGCAGAAACAAATATCAGAATCACAAGTTCCTCTTATTGCTGCAAGAATTAAGGCTAGATATGAGGAAAGCTTCATAAAGGGTGAGTGGAAAATTAATCTTAGTAAAGGTCATGAGTCCATTACCTACTTACCTAATGGAAATCAATTTATATTTTGGGGTCTTGATGATGAATCCAAGCTAAAGTCTATATTCGATATAACCTCAGTGTGGTTAGAAGAGGCTGACCAGATAGAAGAAAAAGCATTAAGAGAGTTAGAACGTAGGCTACGTGGATATCAAGGCATCAACAAGAACGGTACTGTAAAGTATATGCAGATATCTTTTTCATTTAATCCAGTGCATGAGACATGTTGGATTAAGCCTCTATACTTTGATAAGAAAGAAAGTTATCAGTTAATGTTATGTGGCAAGCAATCCTTTGAAGAGTGTTTATATTACAGGAATGTTCCTTTACCTGACTTCTTAGAGAAGATACTCATATGGGATGATAAGCTCAAGAAAGATGTTGAGAGGTATAAGGTCAATACATTGGTAATGCACTCAACATACCTGGACAATAAGTTTATAGATGATACATACTCACAAACTTTACTCAAGCAACAAGAGGATCACCCAGAAGAGTTTGAGGTATATGCGCTTGGTCAGTGGGGAATGTATGGTAATCATTTCTTTAAAGAGTTTAAGAAGAGTGTTCATGTAGTAGATCCATTTAAGATACCTTCTTATTGGGATAGGTTCACTTCAAAGGATTATGGTTTGGATATGCTAGCTAATCTATGGTTTGCGGTAGATACTCAAGGCAATGTCTTTGTATATAAGGAGCTATATCAATCAGACCTTATCATATCAGAGGCAGCCAAAAGGATTAAAGAAGTAAATGGCAATGATAAGATTGAAATGAAGTATGCTCCTCCCGACCTGGACAATAGGAGACAAGAGACTGGACGTAGTGCAATAGATATATTCAGAGAGAATGGTGAAAGCTGTAGTAAGTCTAGTAATGACAGGGAAGATGGATGGCTTGCAGTAAAGGAATGGCTCAAGGTGTATGAGACTAGAGACGAGCAAACAGGTGATGTGATACAGACTGCCAAGCTTAAGATATTTAGTAATTGTGTCAATCTTATTAGGTGTCTACCTCAGCTTAAGCAATGCGAAAACAATCCGAATGATGTAGATACCAAACCTCATGAGATTACACATGGACCAGATGCATTACGAGGTTTCTGTATTATGAGGACAAGTGCTACAGTGGCAACTATACCCAGCAAGCCATCAACATTATGGATGTTTAAAACAGAGGAGAAAGAGGAGGCATACATGAAATGGTAACAATAGCATTAATAATACTGATACCTGTTATAGCAATTATAGTGGGTTTCTTTACGTTAAAGGCATACAATCTTGGACTAACACAAAGCTTTGATATTAAGCATGAGGCTAGACCTAAAGAAGGCATAGGAATGAAAAACCCTTTAAGTTATTATGCCGATAAGAAGCAAGAGAAACAAGAAGACATACAGGCGCAAGAAGATGCCAATATAATGTCTGAATGGTTACATGGTGCTGAAAGGAAGTGAGTAAATGGATAGCGGAAAGATACAGAACTATTTTAAGCTAGGTGAACAATACTTTAACCAAATGGGATTCCCTGATACATGGCAAGAGTGTACAAAGTTTAAAGATGGAGACCAATGGCCACAAGCTACAGAGAAAACAAAGAATATGCCAAGGCCTGTTATAAATATAATTCGTTTCATAGAAGATCACAAATGTTCTAGCATATTGTCTGAGCCTATTAAGATGATATTCAAGCCTGAGGAAATTCTAATGGATGAGGCTGAGGGCATTGATATGAACATTGTAGGAGCTGAACTCTTTACACAATTTAGTGAGGTAGAGTGGACGAATGTAGATCAAGAGGGATTAAACGAGGAAGCATGTGAAAAGGCTGCAGAGTTAGGCGCTGGAATTTATCATTATTTCTTAGATAACTCAATAGTCAAAGGAAAGGTACATATTGTTAAGGGATTCATGCAAGGTGAGATATTACATCCCCTAAGCGTTATGGTAGGCAATCCGCAATGCTTAAAGACACAATTACAACCCTATATCTTAATCCCTGTCAGAGATGACCTAGAGAGCATTAAAGCACGTGCTAAAAAGAATGGTATCAAGCCAGATGAATTACTGAAGATACAGGGTGATAAGGATATTAAAGATCTAAATCCTATTGCACGTTTTGAGGTTCAAGAAAAAGCAAACGAAATTACTTGTTACTGGAAAGAAAACGGTACGATATGGATTATGAAAGTTTGCGGTAATGTAGTCACTCAACCACCTGTCGATACTGAACATAAGTTATACCCTATTGCTAGATTTAATTGGTATAAGCAAGATAAAAACTGGTATGGAATGTCTGAAACTAAGGGATTAATAAGTAATCAAAAGTCAATTAACTTTATGACTGCAATTGGTATGATGCGTGAAATATTAATGGGCATGCCTAAGCTAATGCTCAAGAAAGGTATCGTTAAAAACTTTAATAATGATCCCGCAACTCCTATTATGAATGAAGCAGGGACAGAGTGGGGCGCGCAATATTTGCAACCACCTCAACAAAGTGGTAAAGGTCAAGAACTAACAGACTTCTTATTATCCTCTACCAAAACGCATGCCGGTTCTACCGAGACCGCAACTGGCGAACTTTCAAAGAGTGCTCAAATGAACGCAACCGCAATTATGATGTTACAGAAAGCTAGTGCAGTTCCTCTAGACCAGATTAAAAAGAGGTTTAGGCGAACTCAAGAGGAAATTGGACACATAATGATGGAGTTCTGGACCATTAACTATAATACCCAAAGAGTAATTAACATTAAGGATCCAGACGGAAATGAAACTCCAACAATGTTCAGAGGTTCAGATTTTAAAGACATCTCATTGAAACTTAAAATTAGTATAGGAGCTTCAACAGAATATAGTGAAAGTTTAACAATGGCTTCTTTAGATAAATTCTTAGATAAGCAACTAATAACATTCAAACAATACTTAGAATCAGCACCAGAAAGTGTAATCCCATTTAAAGAGAAACTACTTAAAGAGTTGGAGCAACAACAAGCCGATCAAGGTAATGTTGAATTAACTCCTGAGGAACAAGCAACTATATCAATGTTACCACCAGAGCAACAACAACAAGCTATGATGGAATTACAAGGGCAAAAGGCTCAACAACAACCAATTCAATCGAATCAGCAACCTAATCAACAACCACAACAAAATCAAGGAGGAATACAGTAATGAATAAGTTTATAGGTGTTAAATTAGTAGAAGCTCAACCAATATCGTTAGGTGAGTACAATAAGTTTAAAGGTTGGAATATACCGGATAATGAAGATCCATTAAGCAAAGGGTATTTAGTTAAATACTCAGATAATTATATGTAATATTCTCCTAAAGAAGTATTTGAAGATGCTTATTTAAAAATAACTGCTAATCCCGATTTAAAAACAAATGTGTTAATATCTCAGGGTATGGTAGATAACTTTATAAAAGAAGTTCATGTATCTACGCTTGGAGAAAAAACAACTCTAGTCAGAGCAGTACTTGCAAATGGTTTTGAAATTATAGAGAGTTCGGCTTGTGTTGACAAAGAAAACTATGACGAGATATATGGGGCTGGAATTTGTCTTGAAAAGATTAAAGATAAAGTTTGGTTTTTATTAGGTTTCTTATTACAAACTGCAGTTGGAGGTATTAAATAATGGAAGATTTAACAATTAATAATTTAGAGGAATGTTTTTATCAAGCAAGTAAAGCAGATATAAAATATGTAGGTGTGAAAATACAAATGCAAGGTTTTGAAAAGCCAGAGATAATCATAAATGAAAATGCGAATTTTGATAGTAAGTTTGCTTATTATAAAAAAACTTACAACGAGGATCTAACTTTAAAAGCTTTCAATGGTATTAAAATTATAGGGTTTTCACATAGAAACACATTTGCAGATATAGAATTAGATTTACTGTAGCACTTATTTAATTATATGTGCTTTTATTATGTCCGCGAATATGACTTTAAACTAGAATGTCTTATTTAAAATTCGCTTGAGATAGCGTGAAAAACTTGAACTGAAAGGAATTTATTATGGAAGATAATTTAAACTCTAACGAGAGTACGAGTGAAGCCGTAGACACTCAGCAAACAGAACAAACTAATGAATCTACCAATGAGACCGTAAATGCGGGTAATGAAGATGTCACGACTTCACAAGTAGATGATAAGCAAGTTCAAACACCAGAGGAAAATAGCAAGTATGCATCTTTCAGAAGAGATCAAGAAGCTAAGTCACAACAAAGAATAGATCAACATTATAACAACTTGTATGGAGAGTCTAATAATGTTCATAGTGAGGCTGAATACAATCAAGCAATAGCAGCACAAGAGGCTACAGAGGCAGCAGAGTCACAAAGGCAACAATATGAGGCAGCAGGAGTTAATCCAGATATAATTAATCAGTTAATAAATGATAATCCAAACGTTAGGCAAGCAAATGAGATTATCGCACAACAAAAGGAAACTGCAAGAATCAATTCAGAAGTTAATGATTTATTTGTAGCGTTTCCAGATGCAAAGGATGCAAAAATACCAGATAGTGTATTCATAGAATCAATTAATAACGGTATATCTTTGAAATATGCTTATTCTATGTACGTAAATCAAAATGCTTCAACAATAGCAGAGCAAAAGACATTAAGAGGATTACAACAAAATGCAGCCGCTTCACCTGGCTCATTGAATGGAGACCAAGCAGAAAAAAGCGATTTTTCAAAAATGTCGTCTAAAGACTTTAATGATTTAACAGCAAGAGTTTTAAGAGGTGAAAAAATAAATTTATAGGAGTGATTATTAATGCCAACTACACAAACATTAGGAACATTATCATTAGAAAATAAAACATTTTACGATAGGGTTCTTTTAGAAAGAATGCTACCAGACTTAGTTTATGCAGATTATGGACAAAAGAAATCTGCGCCAAAACATGAAGGTGACACAATAAATTTTAGAAGGTTTAATTCATTAAGCGCAGCAGTTACACCACTTACGGAAGGGGTTACACCATCTGGGAATACACTATCAATGGCAACAGTTAATGCAACAGTAGCACAGTATGGTGATTTTGTTCAGTTCTCAGATAAAATTGATATGATTGGCATTGATCCAGTATTAACAGAAACTGTCCAACTACTTGGAGAACAGGCTTCTCTTACTTTAGATACTGTTAACAGAGATGTAATCACAGTAGGTACAAATGTACAGTACGCAGGCGGTAAAGCTTCAAGAATACTTACAACTCAATCTGATATTATGACAGGAACAGAGATTAAGAAAGCGGTTAGAACATTAAGACGTAATAATGCCAAAGAGGTTCAAGATGGTTCGTTTATAGGCATTATGTCACCAGATGTTGAGTTTGATATTATGTCAGATGCAATGTGGATTGACGTAGCTAAATATCAGAATAAAGAACAACTTTTAAAGGGTGAAGTTGGAAAGCTTTATGGTGTAAAATTTGTTAGAACCTCTAACGCTAAGAAATTTGCAGGACTTGGCGCAAGTGGAATAGATATTCAAGGTACTTTAATTATAGGTAAAAATGCTTATGGTGTTGTTGATATTAATGGTAGTGGTAAACCGGAATCAATTGTTAAGGCAGCAGGATCAGCAGGAACTAGCGACCCACTTAACCAAATCAGCACCGCAGGATGGAAAGCTTTATTTACTACAGTTAGGCTTAATGAATTAGCTATGGTAAGAATAGAATCAGCTGCTAGTTTATAGGCGATAGTTTCACACCTCTTGTAAATTCTGCAAGAGGTTTTTTCTTATGAAAGGATGATATTAATGACAGATATAGCTAAAAATAAAAAAGAAACACCAAAATTCACAGATGGACAACTTGATGAAATGGCAAAGGTAGCCGGTAAAGAATTAAACGAACAAGATAAAGTTAAAATCAGAATACCAATTGATCCACTTAATAAAACTGATTTAATAGTTCCTGTTTGCATTAATGGTTATGTATGGCAGATTGAAAGAGGAAAAACTGTATCAGTGCCAGAAGCAGTTTCAGAAATATTAGGTGAAGCGGGTTATATTTAGGAGGTAGACTATGAATTTACTTCAATTAGATACTAAAATACTACAATTAATCAACCAATATAGCATTAATGGCTCGTTGGTTGGTGTTGCTCAAAATCAAGATTATTTATTAAGGACTAGGAATTTAGTTGATACTTGTCAAAAGGAATTAGCTAACATTAGGAAAATACCTGACACTATTCACACTCTATTGGACCAAGTATCTACACATGGTACTAGTTATAATGAAAAGTATAAAATATATACTGAAATAGCATTACCAACAGATTTTAAAGAATTAAAAGATATATGGATTGAAAATGAGTTTTATAGTTCTGTTACTGATTATAAATTTGAAGGCAAATTATTGCTTATTAAAAGTAATTTAGTCGGCGATTTAGCAATTAACTACTATAAATATCCTACTACTATTGATGTTAATACAGTTGAAACGGTAGAACTAGAAATAGATATAGATGCACAAGAGCTAATTCCTTATTACGTAGCTGGAATTGTATATCTTGAAGATAATCCTACTATTGCTACAATGTTATTAAATATGTATGAATCTAAAAAAAGCGGTATAAGGGATATACTACCCGATACACCCGTTATAATTGAAAATATTTACAGTGGGTTTATGTAAAGGAAGTGAGTTTATGTTTACGGTACCTAAAATGCCAAGTTCTCCAGAGCTAAGGTTTGGCGCTGATGGTAAATATTCGCTTGATGGTGGAATTAATTTATTAAGACAAGAAACTGCATTACCTATGACACAGGCTAGTGATATCTTAAACGTTAATGCAGATGATAGAGGTACATTATCAAAGCGTAAAGGTCAGGCGCTATTAGATGTGTCACTAGGCAGTGGAGGATGTACTTCAATAATCTACAAAGGCAAAATAATTAAACAATGGTCAACATTTCTCTATTCTTATAATTTAGATGGAAGTTCACCAACTCAAATATTTTCAGGGCTAGCAATTGCTAAGTCTTTTTTTATTGTTTTTCAGGGCCTGTTATATATGCTTAATGGTACAAGTTACATTCAATTTGACGGTACAACGGCAAAGAATGTAGAACCGTATATTCCTACAGTTAGTCAGGGCAGAAAATATGATGCTTCGGCTTCTACATTATATGAGCCTTTAAATTTTTTAACTGGTGGGTTTATTGATATGTTTTCTCCTTTAGGTGCTGAAAAAGTCTTCACTATGAGTTTTAAAGGACTGGATGGCTCTACAGTTGTGTGTAGTAATGGAACAGTTGAAGGAACAGGATTCTCTGTAAATAGAACAACAGGAATAGTAACATTTACAGTTGCACCTACAGCAGGTACTAACACACTTAAGATAACCGCGTATAAAACTAACGCTGCTGATGCTTTACAGATTAAAAATTGCACATATGCAATAGAGTTTTCTAGTAGATTATTTATTACTGGTAATCCTAATTTTCCTAACAGATTATGGAAAACAGGATTAACACCAAACCAAAATCCATTACAAGCTAACTATTTTCCTGCATCTGGTTTAAGTTCATTTGATAGCGTTGTAGGCATAGACAAAAAAATGGTAGCTTTCATAAAGAAATTTGATAAGTTGATTTATCTTAAAGAAGATAGTGTCCACATCACTTACAATGAAACTCAAACAGATGGCGCAAGTGGTTTTCCTATATCAAATATAAACGAAACAATTGGGTGTGATATGCCAGGTAGTGTCCAGTTGATTAACAATATGCCAGTATTTTTTAATAGCCAAAATGGTGGTTATGCAATAGCAAGTACTACGGTTTTAGGCGAAAACGAGGTTAAGCCATTGTCCAGTAATATAAATGGTGTTGGATTAAGACCTGGTTTACTGCAAGAAACCTCAATAGACTTACAGGATTGCTCAAGTTTTAATGATGGACAAAAATATTACTTGTGCATGCCAGGCTCTGGGAGAGTGTATATTTGGGATTATTCATTAGGCTATAACTTAGCTAATCCAGAAACGCTCCACTGGTTCATATACGATACTGTACACGCAAATAATTTTTTTATGATAAATAATATTTTATGTTATTCTTCTAGCGTTAACGGTTCAATAGTGAGATTCATTGATGCTTTAAATGACTTCGGTCAACCTATAAATGGCAAATGGAAATCTAAATTAATGGATTTTGGGATCGCAGAATTTTATAAAAATGTTACCGAAATGTGGTTAACCACTAGGGCAAATTCTGATAGCACAATAATAATAAACCATTATGATGACAATGGCACAATGATTAATACTAGTATAGTTCCTAAATCTGCTACAAGCTCATTTTCGTGGGACTCGTGGGACTGGGATAATTTCACATGGGAAAACCAAAAATTTGCTCCTACTTTGAAATATCGACCCGGAGTTAAGAACATAAGATATTATCAAATTGAAATAACAAATAATGTTTTTAATGAAGATTTATCCATTGTAGCATTAGTTATAAAATGGATATCTACAAGGAAGGTGAAGTGATAATATGGGTTTTGAATTTGTACCACCAACGGGACTAAATGACGTTACGCAGTTTCCCACTAAAGATGCTTTAATAAGACAACATTTACAAGATTTTATACAACAAATACCTACTTATGTAGATGCTGAAATGGCAAGCAAAACTCAACCTAATTATATAAATCCTACACTAATAAATAATTGGTCAATATTAGGCAGTGGAACTAGGCCACCTTATTATATGAAAGATACATTAGGATTTATTTGTATAATAGGTGCAATATTAAAAGACGGTGCAAGTGGAACGGCTGCCTTTGTTTTACCGATAGGGTATAGGCCTTATCAAAATACTGCTTTTTGTATCTCCACAGGTATAGGGACTATTACTGCAGGTAAAGCGGTAATAAGTGGTTCTGATGGAACAGTAACACTATATACAAGTGATAATGCGGTTTATCTTGACGGAATAAGATTTAAGGCAGGTGTGTAAATGAAAGTATTAAAAATTGATAATGATGGTTTTTTTATAGAAGATGTAATTTTAGAAGAGGGACAATTAATTCCAATAGATTGTATCGAAATGCTATGTCCTAGTGGTTTTTATAAACCTAAATGGAACAATATAGAATGGGTTGAGGGTTTAACACAAGAGGAAATAGATATTATTAAAAATAGACCAATAGAAAAAACAGAACTTGAAATTCTCAAAGCAGAATTAATAGATCAAAAGGAAAGATTTAGAACTATGGAAGAAGATAGTGTAGGGTTCCAAGACTTTATACTAGAGACAATAGGGGGAATGTAAATATGTTTTATACTTGGAGAGTTGGCACGTATTCAAGAATGATTTACTTAGATGGAACTAGAACTTTTGAAGTGGTGGCTTTAGATAGTCCACTATATGACCAGGCTATAAAAGAATATGCTGCAACGAATTTTTCTTATAATCAAATTGATACCGCTATTGCTCAAGGTTATATAAATCAAACTCAATATGACGAAACTATAGCACTTAAATTACTTATAGAACCTAGATCATTAGCGGTAGAAATTTCACCAACAGAATAAAATCAAAGGCACTCTTTTATAGGGTGTCCTTTCTTATTAAAAGGAGGTCTACACATGGCTTATGAGGATATCTACGCACGATACAATAAATTATATGCTTCACAAAATAATGCACTTTTACAAAAGAAAAATACTGCGGTAACTGGCTACAATAATCAAACTAATGATACAAATAACCAATATGCAACTATTGCCAATAATCTTAAAAACAAATTAACGCAAGCCAAATCAAATTATACACAGCAACAAGGCGATGTTAATTCAAAATATAATAATTTATATTCTACCTATAATAATCAACAAGCTGATAACACAACTAAATTCAAGAATTTGTATACTGGATTAGATAATCAGCGTGTTGTGGCAAAAGATACTAAATATACCGATAGTAACGCAGTAGACACAGGTATCAATCAGAATCTCAATAGAGTTCAAGAAATTATGGCTAAAAATGGGTGGAGTGGTGGCGGTGAAAACCTTCAAGCTCAGCTAAATAGTAATAGTGATCGTTCCAATGGCCAAGGTAAAGTAACACAGGATTTTAATAAAGATATGTTAGGAATTGCAACAACTCAGCAAGGTTACCAAGGCCAAGAAGCCGGAATTAACAACGATATAGCAACTAGTCGAACTAATTCACAAGCGGATCAAGTTTCAGACTTAGGCTCATTATTAAGTGGCTATAATACTAATGCAGCAGACATAAACGGTCAAATGTCCTCGAGTGCTGCAGAACAGAAGACTAAAATACAAGCAATTATGGATGCTATAAATGCAGCTAATTCTGGATATGGTGCAGATAGTTCAGCATTAAGAAGTCAACTAGATAGTGAAGCGGGTACGGAAGTAGCGCAAGTTCAAGCAGTAGAAAAACAAAGAGTTTATGAGGCTCAACAATTAGTAAAGCAACAACAATATGAAGCGCAACAACAAGCAATACAAAGGGCCTATGAGAAACAACAATCGGATATAGCGTATAGTAGACAAGTGGCAAGTGCTGCAGCTAGTGCAAGGACTGCATCTGCTAAAGCAAGTGCAAGTTCTGCAAAAAAAGCGGCCGCTGCAGCTCAACCTACAAGTGGAGTTAATACAAAAATTACCGATATCAACTCAATTGTAAACGGAAATGATTATAGTATATCTGAAAAACAAAGGATATTAACAAATTATGCTAATGATTTAAAGACACAAACTGGCACAAATGCTAAATACTTAATTACTTATGTTGCACAAGCTCAGGCAAAAGTTAAACAAGAGATGTCTGATTTTGTTAATGCCGGAAGATATGCGGGAATGGAAAATAGGAGAGATATGTAATGAGTAATAGTTTAGATAAATATGGTAGCAATGGGAAATACACTACTAAGAAAAAGAAAGAAACTGAATCAACCTATAATTCAAGTACCGCTTCAAGTGATTATAAGGCTCCTTCAAATTCTATTGCTAAAAGATACGGTAGTAATGGAGATTTTTCAAATGATAGTTCAAATTTTAAAAGTGCATATGAATTTAAATCAAGTACGCCTTTTAAATCTAGCGTTAAACCAGTTACAGTATTAAAACCTACGACTAAATCTACAAGTTATTGGGATAAAGTCAAAAGTGGTGCTAAACAATTAAACTTAAGTACATTGTTTAAAAGTAAAGTTCCAACATGGCAAAAAGCGTTGGGATCCATACCCGCCGCTTTCGGTACTGTTGGTCAATGGGCAAATGGAGACTTACAAAATAATAATGGTAAAACTACAGGTAGTAAGTTTTTAGGACGTACTCTTGATGTTGCTAGAAACACCGTTACAGGTGGAGCGGTTACTAGAGATACTAATAAAAGCTCAATTAAAACTCCTATGAATACAGGCTCTAAAATAGGTAATATCGGTGCAGATTTATTAGGAATGGGTGCAGGGTTTGGGGTTAAACAACCTTTACTCAATAATAATTCTCTTGGTAGTGGACTTGATAAAGCTATCGGTAAACCAATTAATAATGCTTTGCTTAAAGGTGCTACTAAACTTGGATTAAAAACAACTAAACCTTTGACTAAAATAGCTATAGCTGGATTAAAGAGTGGAGCTGAATTTGGTGGACTCAATGGAATGACAAGTCTAGCAAATGGTAAAACAGGTAAAGAAACATTAAAAAGTGTTGGTGAGGGAGCTTTAAGTGGTTTAATATTTGGCGCCGGAGGAAAAGCGCTAGGTGAAACTGGTAAAAGTCTAAAAGGATTAATTCCACAGAAAGCTAGTTATAAGGTTAATACTCAAAGGAATCTTAAGATGAATACTAAAGTTGAGGTTCCTAAATTAAATACTCCAGAAGCTATTTTGCAACCTAAAATAAATAATCCTAAAGGAATATTAAAGCCTGGTGTTGTTAAAATGAAAAGCGATACTATGCCACTTGTTGACAGGACATTTGAGAATGTAGGTGATAAAAAAGTCAATGCTTACCAATACGATAATCCAACTTTAAAACCTTATATTAAAGAAGAGGCTAATATAATTAAAGGTGAACTTGAAAGAACGCTCAAGCCTTCCAAGGGCGCGAATAGTGTTAATGGTGAAAGTATAGGTTATGGAAACAAACGTGTCACCAGTGAAAGCATGGCTACTATAAAAGATACTACAGGTGCAAGTTATGAGAAAATTAATAAGGCACTTGATGATATAGTTGTGGACCATGGCAGAGAGAATAATGCACTTGCTAAAAAAGTAGAACTAGTAATTGATGATAGATTAACCAATGGTTATAGGGAAGATGTTCAAGGTATGAATATTCCTTCTCATGGTGAATATCTACAGGAAAAGAAATTTATTAATGATATGCCAAATGAATTAAATACTAGCACATTTAAGAGGACTAATTTACAACCAAAATTAAGTTCTCAGGTAACTTTAAAACCTTTAGATGCAAATATACCTATAGGTAATAAACTCCAAACCACAATACCTAAAAGTGATATAGTTAGTACCAATATGGATATGAAGTCAGAGGCACAAAGTAATAATTTTGGTAGAAATGATAATATAACAAATGATACTATGCTAGATGGTATTGAATTTAGTGGTAAGCCTGCAAAGGTAAGTAAAGTTTATTCTAATACTTTAAAAAATACAGATTTATTGACTAAAGTTGAAAAAAATATGTTAAAATCTAAAGATTTTTCATATGATACTAGAACAGAACAAATGAGTTTAAATGAAGCAAAACAAAGGATAGCAACCAATATTGATGGTGAAATTAAAAGCTTGAATAAGAAAGAGGTTTATAGCGGTTCTGATGTTGATACTATGATGGGTATTTTAGGTGATAATAAGCTTGTACAGGCTAGAGAAACAGGTAACTATACTGATACTAAGAATTGGCTCAAGAATGTACGTAAAGCAGGAACAGAGGGCGGACGTACTGTTCAATCCTTTGCAAAATATTCTCGAACTTCTGAGGGGAAATTAATAGAAGGTCAAAGGGTAGTTGATGCCGTAGAAGATAATTTAAAGAAAAGTAATCCTAATTTAATTGATGCTATAGATAAACAAACAAAACAGGTTATGAAAGATATAAGCACTATGACCGATAAGCAGAAAGAAGCTAGATTAAAACAAATATTCGGTAAAAAAACTAAAAGTCAACCTAAAAGTATGATTGAAAAAGTTAACGAATTAATAGAGCTTGGAGCATATGACAAGGAATCTATAAGAGACTTAATCAAGAATAAAGAAGGATTACCAACGCTTGATACTACTGATATTAAATTCATTAACGATCATATGAAACTTGCAAATGATGCTATACCTGATAGTTATATAAATAGGATGGAACTTGCAAAAGTTGGTGGGTTAATTGCTGAAAAAACTCCTTCAACAAATATGGAAAAGTTACAGGCCGCACAAAGAATTTCAATGTTATTCAATCCTAAGACCACAATAGTTAGAAATCCATTAGGAAATACTTTATTAAATACTGCAGAATCAATAAAAAATATTCCTGGTGCTGCAATAGATAAAGTTGTCTCTGGTATTAGGAAGTCAGAAAGAACGACAATACTTGCTCCTATAACAAAAGGCAAAGCAGCATTAAAAGGAGCTAAGCAAGGTATAAATGAATGGAGACTTGACATTAAAAATCATGTTGATACTGGTGTTACTGGTGGAGGTATGGAACTCCCCAATAAATCTAAAATATTTAATGAGAGTGCCAAAAATCCAGTTCAAAGAACGATTAATAAATCAGCCAATAAGATACATTCCTTTGTTGCAAGGTCTCTTAAGTTAGGGGATACACCTTTTTATAATGCAGCATATAGTGAAAGACTTGCAGAACTTAAGAAGATTAAAGGCACTACGATAATAACGGATGCAATGAAAGAAGATGCTAATCTTTATGGACTTGAAAGGACTTTGCAGAATGATAGTGCTTTTTCTGCTTTATTTACTGGTGTAAAAGGTGCAAATTTCTTAAATAAACATGAAGGTGCTAAAACAGTTTATCAAACATTTGCTAATTTAATATTGCCTTTCGCCAAAACTCCGGCAAATGTGCTTGATAAATTTGTAGATTATTCTCCAGTAGGAATATTAAAAGCTACAGCTCAAGGCATTGCTACAAAAGGCAAAGGTACATTTAATCAAAAGAAATTTGTTGATACAATGGCAAGAGGATTAACAGGCACAGGGCTTGCGGTGGTTGGATATAAACTAGCTGAGAATGGTTCAATTACAGGCACCAGAAACAAAAACACTAAAGTAGAGAATTTTGAAACTACTTTAGGCAAAGGCAATTATGCTTTTAAAGTTGGAGACAATTATCAAACTGTTGATTGGGCATTACCTGCAGCTGCTCCAATAATGATGGGAGCTGATATTTACAACTCTCTTAAGAAGAGTAAAGGATTGGGTGGTGCTCTTGCTGATGGCACTGGTAGTGCAGTTAATTTAATGTTTAATTCTACATTATTACAAGGACCTTCAAGGTTACTAGGTGGCTATAATCCTGCCGCAAGTTTAGCAAGCGGACTGCTTGGAACAACAACTCAAGCTACACCAACTATAGGAAATCAATTAAGACAATTAAAAGATCCCTTTGTTAGAGAAACATACGACCAAAATCCATTAAAACAAACTGTAAATAAATTAACTAATAGGATCCCTGGTCTTTCCACTTCATTGCCTAAAAAAGTCGATACAAGTGGTAATGACATTAAAAACTTTCAAGGCAATAACAGTATTTTCAATGTTATGCTTAATCCAGGGTTTAATACTAAATATAACGCAAGTAATACTCAAAAGGAAGTCATGAGGTTATATGATGATAGTGGAGAGACTGACCAAATACCTGGTATTGCTACGAAAGTAATAAACAAAACTAAAAATAATCCTCAGGTTAATCTAACTGGTGAAGAATTTTCCGCATATCAAAAAATGATAGGAGAAAAAACAATACAAGCGTATAATCAAGTTATAAGCGATGGTAAGTATTCTGGATCAAGTGATGCAGACAAGGCACAAATGTTATCTAGTGCTATGACAAAAGCTAAAGCACAAGCCAAAGAAGATACATTAAAAGCGAAAGGACTTTATAAAAAAGGAGGATATTAGTGGATAGTGGTTATAGTTTGTGGAAAGGTATATTTTTGGTTACTATAATTTTAATTTATTGGTTTCAAGAACCATTAAGTAAATTTGTGAATAAGAAATAACTCTAATTTAATTATTAGGGTTATTTTTATGTTCAAAATTAAGGAGGCGGATCACTAAAACTAAATAATAAAAATAGGGAGTGTTGGGGCGTGGATGAAAGAGAAATATTTAGTACTATAGTAGCGTGCATAGGAAGTCTTTTGGCATACCTATTTGGCGTATGGGACACGAGTTTAGAAGTTTTAATATTGTTTATCGCACTTGATTATATAACAGGTGTATGGGGCGCATGTGTGCTTAAGAGAGTATCGAGCATAATAGGCATTAACGGTATATTTAAAAAAATAACAATCCTTATAGTGCTAATTATGGCGGTACTTTTAGATAGGTTGATTAACAATGGAACGTGGGCATTTCGTACGCTAGTATGCTACTTTTACATAGCTAACGAGGGGATAAGCATTTTAGAAAATGCAGTAATTATAGGGATTCCAGTACCAAATAAACTTGTAAATGTTCTTAAAAATTTAAAAAATAAGGAGGAAAATTAATTATGAGTAAATTATGTTTTGATTATGGTCATGGCGGTACGGACGGTGGCGCTTGCTACAAGGGAAGAAAAGAAAGTAATGATGTATTAAGCTTAGGTAAAGCGGTTGCGGTTGAAATGAGAAGGCACGGTGTCACTGTAGATGAAATAAGGACTAGCGATGCTACTATAAGTTTGGATGCTAGAAGTAGTTTTGAAAATAAAAAAGCTTATGATTATTTTGTATCTTTTCACAGAAATGCATTCCAACCAGAAAAAGCACAAGGTGTAGAAACATATACTTATTTAAATGGTAGTACAAAGGCTAAAAATATTGCCAATAAAGTACAAGCAAATTTAGTAGCAGTAGGGTTTGTAAATAGAAAAGTTAAAGAAGCTAATTTCCATGTACTCAGAGAAACTAAAGCAGCAGCAATATTAATAGAAACAGGGTTTGTAGATAATACGAGCGATAATAATTTATTTGATAGCAAGCGTAATGAAATAATTGAGGCTATTACAAAAGCTATTTTATCAGCTTGTGGAGTTTCTTATAAAGAGAAGGTAATTGCAACTACAACAAAAACAAA
>Ga0209123_1001567_pt1 | contig 22098 bp, 24 predicted proteins | sample BarGraIncu00431A_FD_184500 | JGI IMG/M metagenome (GOLD analysis project Ga0209123, IMG submission 184500) | Arctic peat soil microbial communities from Barrow, Alaska, USA - Barrow Graham LP Incubations 004-31A (SPAdes) (version 2) | ecosystem: Environmental > Terrestrial > Soil > Wetlands >... | reverse complement strand
CGTCCGTCTCGCACTCAGATCAAGTTTTGTATGCACGTGTCGCCGCAAATCGGTCGTGCAATTGGCACCACCCCACGCAGCATGATCCCGTCATCATTGGTGATCTGCCAATCATGCCGAAACCCGCAACCAGTAGCGGCAAAGCCGGGGGATTACCTATTGGATTTATTCAACAACGCCATGCGTTTGACAGAAATCGCTGTTTTGCATCTGCGTATTCATAGCTCAAGCGCGCTACGATATCGGCAGTGGGCAGCACCGCATGGATATTTCCTGCGCCTTGCCCGCAACCCCAGACATCTTTCCATTTTTTGGGCTTGGCGAAATTCATGTCGGCAGCGTCCCCTTCCGGCAGGTTATCCGGATCGAGTCCCGCAGCCCGGATACTCGGCTTCAGGTAGTTGCCACTGACGCCGGAAAAGTAGGGCGTATATAGAATATCCGCCGCCGTCGACGTCACGATCATTTGCTTATGCTCCTGCAACGCAGCAGCTTCTTCGGAGGCGATGAAACGCGTTCCCATGTAAGCCAGTTGACAGCCCAGCGTCTGCGCAGCAAGGATCCCTGCGCCACTGGTTATGGCGCCGGCCAGCACCAGCAGGCCGTCGTAGAACGCGCGCACTTCCGGAACGAAGGCGAACGGGCTTAGGGTGCCCGCATGGCCGCCGGCGCCTGCACATACGAGTATCAGGCCGTCGGCCCCGGACGCCAGCGCTTTCTTTGCGTGGCGCACGGTGGTCACATCATGCAAGACCAAGCCGCCGTAGGCATGCACGCGGTCGACCACGGCGTCCGGCGCATGTAATGAAGTGATGACGACCGGCACCCGGTGCCGGACACAGGTCTCCAGATCGTCCGCCAGGCGCGGATTCGATTGATGCACGATCAGGTTTACCGCATAGGGTGCGATCGCTCGATCCGGATCCGCGGCGCTTAAGAGCGCCAACCCGTTCTCTATTTCGGTCAGCCACGCATCGAGCGCTTCTTGCGGACGGGCGTTGAGCGCCGGAAAGGAACCGACAATGCCGGCGCAGCATTGCGCAATAACCAGCGCCGGATTGGAGACGAGAAACATCGGCGAAGCGATTACCGGCACCGCCAGGGTTTGCAATTGAGCAGGAATCTTGATCATCATGAATTGGCAGCGAGAAAAATGCGGAAGCGGACTACGCTCATTTTTTGCGGAATGCGGCGATGCGCTGTTGCATATCGGGTCCCTTGCCGGCATTGCGGAACACTTCATGCGCCAGCCCTGCGCCGATCGCCATGCCGTCGGTGTCGCGCAGCAATTGTTTGTTGGCGCGATGGCTGAACCACGAACCGGCGAGGATTTCCCTGGCGGTGCGCTCGATTTCGGTGTCGAATTGCTCCTCCGGCACGCAGATATTCGCCAGGCCGATGGTCTGCGCATCGGCGCCCGTATAAGTGCGGCCCAGAAACATCATTTCGCGCGCCTTCGGCAAGCCGACGCGGCGCGGCAGGCGCTGGCTCATGCCCCATAAAGGCGTGAGCGCCCATTTGGCGTGGGTGTCAGCGAACCTGGCGGATGCCGAGGCAATCATCAGATCGCCGGCAAGCGCCAGTTCCAGTCCGCCGGTATAGCAATGACCGTGCACCGCAGCGATCACCGGCTGCGGCAGATTGGCCAGCGCTTCGATCACGCGCACCTGCAGGTTCCGCAACGGCGGGGCCTGGTCGGAGCCAAGGTCGTTCAAATCGTTGCCCGCGCAGAAACACCTCCCCGCGCCGCGAACGACGACGGCGCCGATATGCGCGGTTTCGGCCGATATGCGCTTGATGTGGGCATCGAGCTCCACAAACATCTGCATAGACAGCGCGTTCATTTTCTCCGGGCGATTCAGGATGAGGGTCGCCAGGCCGTCTTCTATCTGGAAAATAACCGATTCAGACATGTCCGGCTCCTTATGCCTGCGACTCGTTTTGCGCCTGCGCACCGCTTTTTGTAAGCACCAGTACATCGCTTTCGCCTTCCTGCACGATCACGTCGTTCTGGTTGATTAATTCGAACTTGCGCGCGAGTTTACCGCTGCGGCCGCTCTTGCCCGGCTCGACGGCCATGATCGTCAGTTGCAAATGGATGGTGTCGCCGACCAGCAGGGGCGCGAGGAAATTCCAGTTACGAAAGCCCAGCATGGCAATCACGGATTTCTCGAAAATGCCGAGTTCATGCATCATCCCGGTGCTGATCGCGATGCCCAGTACGCCGTGCACGACGCGCTCGCCGTAACGCGTTTTCTTGGCGAATTCGGCGTCGCAGTGGACCGGGTTCCAGTCGCCGGATATCATGGAAAAAAATGTCAAATCAGCTTCGGTAATGGTTCGTCCGCCGCTGATGAAACGTTGTTCCGCGGCAAAGTCTTCTAGGTAATACGATGTCATGTCTTATTCTCCGGGTAATACTTAGGTGGCCGCAGCCATCCTCTGGATGGCCATGTCGCGAAGTTTGCCGCGCTGAATTTTGGTGCCGTTGGAGCTTTGGGTGGTCGGAAACTCTTCCACTGTCCATATATAGGCAGGAACCTTGAACGCGGCCAGTACGGCGGCAGTACTGGCGATCATCTGCTTTTCGTTCAGTTCTTGGCCGGGCAGGGCAATGGCAAATGCCACGGCGCGTGTCTGGCGATTGATATCGACTGCCACCACCTGCACGTCGGCCACTCCCGGCAGGGCTTTGATTGCATCTTCGATTTCCGTAGGGCTGACCAGATAGCCTCCCAGGCGGATTGCATCGCCTTGTCGCGTCTGATAAACAAAACTGCCGTCGTTGCGCAGGAAGCCGATATCGCCGGTACGGAAAAATCCTTCTTTGTCGATAGCCTTGGCGGTGGCTTCCGGGGCATTGAAATAGCCGATGAAATTGGTCGCTGCGCGGATTTCTAACACGCCGCTGACACCCGACGGCAGAAGGGCTCCGGTGTCGATATCGCGAACGCGGAGCTCGGAATCTTTGCCTGCGGGCAAGCCACCTCCCTCAATGCGCTCCAGCACAGAACGACCTTGTTGCTGCAAGGAGAATAGCGCCTGCACCTCGCTTGATCCGTACAAGCCGAGCATGGGAATGCGCCGGCTCCAGGCAGACTGACCGAACTCGACCACGCCTGGATGGAAAGTCGCAAATCCGAACACGCGGGCGGACGGAAACGGATCGTGGCCGTCGACGTTCTCGATCACGCGGCGATACATTTCATCGCTGCCGAACAGATGCGTGATTCGATGCTGATTGATTAGCCGCGCGGCAGTCGGGCCGTCGAAGGTATCCATGAGCACAATCGGCTTGCCCGCAGCGAACGCGGCCAAGGCCGCACAGAAACCGAACACACCGCAAAACGGTAGCGCTGCCAGCAAACGTACGTCGTCTTCCTCGAAGCCGTAGGCTTTGGCGACAGTCTGGCTATGCAGAGTCAAGGTGCGCTGAGGATGCATCACAAGCTTGGGGCCGCTGGTGGTGCCGGAAGTGGTGAATAAAATACTGAGCGCGTCTGCGTCTCCAGTAACCGGCACCTGGCGATCAGCTAATGCGTTGATGTCGAAGGGCAGCGTCGGCTTGCCCAGTATTTTGGCGGGCGCATTGCAGTCGACATCGACCAACGCCACCCGTTCGAGGTAGGAGGCTGCGGCGTGACTGACGTCGCGCAATACTGCCGGAAAGTCAATTTTGCGAAAATTCAATTGCAGCACCAGCATTTTGGCCTGCGAACGATCCAATATGTATTCCAGTTCGTGCGAGCGATATCGGGTGTTCACAGGCATCATCGCGGCACCGATATGCGCCAGTCCGAAATAAAGAGCCATCCATTCCATCCGGTTAACCAGCCACACCGCGACCTTGTCGCCGGCAACGATGCCTTGCGCATCCAGCCATGCCGCGGTATTTTTGACCATTCGGCCGAATTGACGATAGGTGATTTCGCTGTGGCCATCAATGAAGGCGATGCTATCGCCCCTTTGAGCGACGTTGCGCGCCAGCAGTTCGGCAATGTTAGATAATGATGACATCTCAGTAAAGTTCCATAAGTTTGGCGTTATCGTTGAGTTCGGAAGGCAAGGCTTCGCGAATGATGGCGCCGGATTTCATGACGATGACCCGGTCCGAGACCTTCAGAGCTTCCTTGACATTCTGCTCGACCAGCAGGATTGCCATGCCGGTGTCGCGCTGTAGCTGACGTATCGGTTGCAGCAAATCTTGGAATAATTTCGGCGCGAGACCGATCGATGGCTCATCCATGAGCAGGCAGCGCGGCCGGCTCAGTAGTGCGCGTCCTATCGAGACCATCTGCTGCTGTCCACCCGATAGCGCGCCAGCTCTTTGCTGGTAGAAAAGCCCCAACGCCGGCAAGACGCTCATCACCCACGCCAGCCGGTCTGTGCGCTCGTTTGCAGCAACGCCAGCCGACGAGAGGCCTAACTGCATGTGTTCGGCCACAGTCAGTCCCGGGAAAATACCGCGACCCTCTGGCATCAGGGAAATACCAGCCGCCGTCAATGAGCGCGGTTCCATGACCGCGATGGATTTGTCGTCCAAAAATATCTCGCCTTTTTGCCGTCTTACCAGGCCGAACAGGGTTTTGACCAGGGTCGACTTGCCTGCGCCGTTATGACCAATCAGGCAAAGCACTTCTGCCGGGCGCAACTCGAAATCGAAATTCGACAACACGGGCCGACCCCCGTAGCCGACCTCCAGTCCGCGCGTTCGCAATACGGTGCTTGCAGCAAGGTTCATGTCGCTTGATCTCCGAAATAGATGGCAGCCAGATGCGGATCCTTGAGCACAGTTGCGGGGTCACCGTCGGCCAGCAATTTACCCTGATCCAAGAAGGCGATGCGATCAGAGATGCCGACCACGATATCAAGGTTGTGTTCAATGATGCAAACCGTCACGCCCTTTTTGACCTCGGTGCGCAGTAATTCGAGGAACAGTTCGTAGGAACCGCGATCGAGTCCGGACGCCGGTTCGTCGAGCAGCCATATTTTGGCGTCAGCCGCCATGATGCGCGCCATGCTAAGGAACTTGCGTTCGGCATAAGCCAGATCGATCGCGCGCGTGCCGGCCTTGTCCGCCAGCTGCGTGCGTTCCAGAATGTGCCTCACCTTTTCCTTGCGCGTCTTGCGTGCCTGGCTTCCGCCCGGTTGCCATATCCACGCACTCGGCTCCATCACGGTCAATACGTTTTCCTCAACAGTCATGTGGTTGAACAGGCGCAAATCCTGGAACGTGCGCGCAATACCGATCCGACCTATTTGATAATGCGATTTGCCAACGATGGATTGCCCGTTCCATAGAATATCACCTGAGTCTGGCACAAGGTGCCCCGTGATCAAGTTAAACAGTGTGGTTTTACCGGCACCATTCGGCCCCACCAGCGTGGTTACGATACCGGCGCGCAAGTCCAACGATACATTATTGGTAACTCTGAGGCCGCCAAAGTTTTTTTGCAGATTATTGATGCGCAGCAATACATTGTCTTGACTCATCCATTGCTCCTTTTTCGGGAACCGACGATGCCGCTCGGACGAAAGATCATCAGCAGCACCATGGCGCTGCCGTAGGCGATTTGCTGGATCGCGCCGATTTCGGTTTGCGGCAGAAACCACATATAGCTGAACAGACTGGGCAGCAGCATCAGCAGCACGGTGCCGACGATCGGCCCAAGCAGGGTGCCAGTGCCGCCGATGATCACCATCGCCATCAACAATACCGAAGTATCGAGCATGAAGCTTTCGACATTGATGAAGCCCAGGTAAAACGCATAAAGTGCACCCGCTACCGCTGCCAGCGCAGATGAAATCACCACCGACAAGGTCTTGATCGCGGCAACATTCTTACCGAAAGCGTGTGCAGCGGATTCGCTGTCGCGGATCGCCTTCAAGTTGCGACCGAAACTAGAACGTAACAAGATATTCGTAATCAGTAATATTGGAAGCAGGCAGCCCAGCGTGAGCAGCAGGAATTGCACGGGATCGGTGATCGCATGACCGAACAGTTCGACAGGCGGAATGCCGATCACGCCGCCAAGTCCGCCGGTGACCGATTTCCACTCCGAAAACACCGTTACCCCGAGCACCTGCAAGCCGAGCGACGCAGCGACGAAATATTCGCCCCGCACACGCAAAGCCGGCAGGGCCAATACCAGCGACAACAGGCCAGCCACCAGCATCGAAACCGGTACCGCCAGGAAAAGCGAGGCGCTGACATGCATGGAAAAATAGGCGGCGGCATAAGCGCCAACACCGAAGAAGATGGCATGCGCGATCGAGAAGATACCCGCGTAGCCCATGATGAAATTGAGCGTGATTGCGAGCACCGCATTGATGCAGATCAGCGTAGCGAGATTGAGGATATAGGCAAGCATGGCTGGACCTCTAGGAAGCAATCGCGCGACCGAAAAAACCGGAAGGGCGCAACAGAATGAACAGGAACAACACGATGAATGTGACCGCCTCACTCCATTGAGGCTCGAAATACAGCAGCGCCAGGTTTTCTGCCATGCCCAGCAAAAGGCCCGCGCATGCCGCGCCGCGAAGACTGCCGACACCGCCAACGATGGTGGCCGCCAGGCTGATCAGCATTACGTGGTGGCCAATGGCCGGATTTAGGCCTGCGTCGGCCGACGACAAAATCGCCGCCGGCACCACCAGCAGGGAGCCCAGCGCGAAGACGATGGTCGACAGTCGACGCGGACTTAATCCATAGGCGCGGATCAATTCCGGATTTTCGGACAGGGCGCGCAAGCCCATCCCGACGTGGGTGTGCATCAGGAAGAACTGCAGACCGAAGAAGAACAACAGCGCCACGACGATCGCGATCCCCGACAATGGCGACACGTACAGCCCCGAAACGATTTCGATGCTACGGCTTAGCGGGGTAGCGACCGATACGAAACTGCGCCCAAATATCATGCCGATCACGTTCTGCACGACGATGCCAATTCCGAATGACGCCACGAATACCGTAAAAAACGATCCTTCATCCGCCTGAATGGGTGCATAGACGAAGCGATCCAGCAAGACGCCGAACAGGACTGTGGCAAAGGACGCAGCCAAGATCGCCGGCAGCCAGTGGATATGTGCTACCGAATATGCATAGTAAAAAACATAAGCTGCAATGGTAAACGCCGAACCATGGGCGAAATGAAAGATCTTGGTAGAGCCGAAGATCAGCGAAAAGCCGACCGCAATGAGCGCATACAGCGCACCCACCTGCAGGCCGTTGATCAAAAGCTGTAATACCAACATGAGCCTGACCCTTGATTACTTGGTGCCGGTGGTACTGACGACCTTGCCGCCCTTGCCATCGACTTCGTTGACCTGCATGGGCATGACCACCGTGCCGTTTTCCGCAAATGTGACCTTGCCGCCGACTAAATCGAAGGTCTTGGTTTCTATGCGTTGCGCGAGAAGATTTTCACCTGTGACAGGCTTTCCATTTTTCTGCAATTGGCTCGCCAGCATGGCAAATAGCCGAACCGCGTTGTAGTAGTTGGCAATATAGGCGGTCGGCATCTTGCCGTATTTCCTTTTATAGTCATCGACAAAGCGCTTGGTGACCGGATCCTGCGTATTCCAGTCGATGAACTGCGTGGTGTAAACCGAACCCAGTGCTTCCGGCTGTGTGCCGACTTCAGGGACCGAGAAGGCGGTGTAGCTGGCCAGCAACTGCTTGATGCCGGCATCGCGAAACTGCTTGATGATTTGCAACTGCTGCGATCCGTAGGATGCGATATAAATCACGTCGGGATTAGCCGCCCGGACGCGGGCAGCGATGCCGCCGAACTGTTGCGCCGTCGCCGGCACCGACAATGCTTCGATCAGCTTTCCGCCTGCACCTGGCAGAGTGGCCTCCAATTCCTTGCGGATCGACTGACCGAGCGGATCGTCGATATAAACCAGCACGAAGCGTTCGGCTTTGCGTTCCCTTATCAGATAGGGAATGATGGCGCGAACTTCATAGTTGGCCAGCGGAATGATGTTCCAGAAGAAAGGGCCGAGGTCGGCCAGATCGGGACCTACTCCACCACCGTTGACGGCTACCGTCTTCGTGCGCGCAGCAACGGTCGAAATCGCCTTGGACACGCCGGTAAACGCCGACAGGACGTACGGCACTTTTTGTACATTTACCAGTTTATTCATGCCAATGACGCCCTGTTGCGGCAACGCCTGGCTGTCTTCATACTGGATCGACAGCTTGCCGCCAAGCAGGTTGTCGGCGTTGATATGGTCCCTCGCCAGGTTCGCGCCGGAACTGAAGATGTCGCCGTACGAGGCATTCAGTCCGCTCATGGGGAACAAGGCGCCGATGGTGAAATCCGTTGCGTGCACCGGCGCTACGGACATTGCACCTGCCATCAGCCCTGCAGCGAAAATTCGTTTAAATATAGACATGTCTATCTCCTGAAAATAATATGTTTTAAGAATTTGTTTCATTGGTACATCTGCTACATGGCCTTCTCTCCTTTCGGCATGTCTGAGCCTGCTCAGACGCCGCGAAATTGTGCGGCTCTCTTTTCGCGAAATGCTGCACTCCCTTCGCGATAATCGTCTGTATAGCCCAGTGCGCGCTGTGAAACGACCTCAAGGTCTAGTTGCTGCGCGAGCGTATTCCCGTGCGCTGCATAAATGGCAAGCTTGCTCAGTCCCAGCGCTTTGGTGGCCGAGTGCGCCAATCGATCGATCAGCGCCTGTGTTTCGGACTGAAATGCATCGTTGTCAACGCAGCGCCAGATTAAGCCCCATTGCTCGGCACGAGCTGCATCCAGTCTTTCGTTGAGCATGCACAGGCCGATGGCGCGTGCAGGACCGATCAGTTGCGGCAAAAATTGCGTTGCGCCGGCATCGGGCAGCAGCCCAAGTTTGGTGAACCCCTGCAAAAAGTAGGCGGACTTGGCGGCAATCACGATATCGCAAGCCAGCGCCAGCGTCGAACCTACGCCGGCAGCGAGCCCGTTGAGCGCACATACTACCGGCACCGGCAATGCGCGCAATTTCAAAACCAGTGGCCTGTAATAGGTTTCCAGCGATTGGCCGAGATCACGCGGCTTGCCGTCGGCGCTCGGCACGCGGTCGCCCTGGTCCTGGCCGGCGCAAAAAGCGCGCCCGACGCCGGTGAAAACCAGAACGCGCAAGTCGGGGTCGTTCTCCACGCTGGCGATTGCCGCCGCAATTTCTTCATGCATGCGGTCATTAATGCTGTTGAGCCGTTCCGGCCGATTGAGCGTAATGCGGGCAACGCCGTCGGCATATGAAAACAAAATTTCAGAATCTTTCATTGCGTCTCCGCTCGTTTAACTAAACACCGCCGACCAATAAGCTGTCAGCACATCTCAGATTTCAGCAATCTACCTGCGCAGATGCCCGCTGGCCTCGGCCTCGATACGGTGCCAGATCTCGAGCGCCATCGGTGTTTCGGACTCTTCCATAATGTGCCCGACAAGCCCAATGGAGCGGGCCATGACGCCGAAGCCGCGCACGATCTTCCAAGGGAAGCCAAACTCGCAACAGATGGCGCCGATTGCGCCTGTGGCGTTGATCGGCAGAACCTTGCCGAATGCGCGCTCGGCCTCGGCGGCGATCAGTTTCATCAGTTCGATGTAGCGACCATTCATACCGTTTTCTTCGGCAATCTGGAATAGTCTCGGGGTGCGTGGATCGATAGGTTTGTGCAGCGGATGCCCGATGCCGGGAATGATTTGCTTGCGCTCGCGGAATTCCGCGACAGTGGTTACGGCCAGCGCGCTCAGATCTGCGTCATCGCCGACACCGGCCAACGCTTCGTATAGCATTTTTGCCGCACCCTCCGTGGTGCCGACAAACACTGTGCCCAGGCCGCACAAGCCGGCGGCGACCGCTGCTTGCAGGGATTCGGGCGCGCCGGCATAGGTCAGGCGGGCAACCAGCGCACTCGGCGTAATGCCGTGTTCGACCAGGGTAATCAGCATGGCGTTGAACACGCGCGACTGGTTTTGCGTGGCTGTTTGTCCGGTCAGTTGAAAATAGGCGAAATCGCCGAGATTCATGTGGCCAAGAATTTCATTTGGCAAGTCCTTGCCGCGTATCGTGATACGGTCGGGCGTGCTGAAACCGATATCGGACCGAATCGTTGCTGCTTTACGAGTCATATCAGTATCTCCAAAATTACAAAACTGGTACTGAATTCAAGCTTTTTTCGTAGCTCCGTATGTTCGTGCCGGTATCAGACCGGATCCCAACTGAATACGTCGGCTGAGCGGTCGAGCGAGATAAAGCTTTGCCTAAGCGCCGGCATCGCATGGGCGCCAATGCTTTCCGGTGTCCACCCTTCGGAACGGTGCACTGAACGCACCGGCCGCGGCTGACTCATCAGGAAGATTTCATTGTTTCTTACAGTGAATACCTGGGCGTTCACATCATGGGCGTCATCGCTGGCCAGATACACGGCCAGCGGCGCAATCTTTGCTGGCGTCATCTGCCTGATCTTGTCGACTCTGGATTGCTGCTCTTTGTCCTTGATTGGAATCGAGCTGATCATGCGACTCCATGCAAACGGCGCAATGCAATTGGAGCGCACGTTGAACCTTTGCATATCGAGCGCAATGGATTTGGATAATGCAGTCAGCCCGAGTTTGGCCGCCGAGTAATTGGCTTGTGCAAAATTGCCGATAAGCCCCGAGGTCGACGTCATATGGATCAGCGATCCGCCGGCCTGCTCCTTGAAATGCAGCGCCGCAGCCTTGCTGATGAAATAGGCGCCGTACAGATGGACTTTGAGCACTGCATCCCATTCGTCGACACTCATTTTATGAAATAGGCTGTCGCGAAGGATGCCGGCATTGTTGACCACGCAATCTATCCGTCCGAATGTATCAACCGCTGTTTCGACCACCCTGGCGGCGCTGCCGGCTTCGGCTACGCTATCGCTGTTGGTCACGGCTTCGCCGCCCAGTGCCTTAATCTCATCGACGACCTGTTGCGCTGGGCCGCCGCTGAGTCCTTCACCATGCAGCGACGCGCCGATGTCGTTGACAACGACCCTGGCGCCATGCTGGGCCATCGCCAGCGCAATGTCGCGACCGATCCCGCCGCCTGCGCCGGTGACGACAACAACTTTTCCTTCCACTATTTTCCGAACTGTCATGCCGATTTTCCTTGTTCTCGATTTTCAAATAAGCGCTTCATTTGTTATCGGAAAGCGCGTTGGAATGCATAGTGTGAGATCGAAGATTAACTGTCAATAGAAGATAAATTAGTGTTCCGTACATCGAAATTGGATTTATGGATGAATTTGTCTGTCTTCGCCGACGATTTGTTTGGTCATTGCACTTTTTCTTGGCGCGTTGGAGCAATATGGGTCTGCGGCAATGTTCCCCTCTAGAAAACACATCGCTCTGCTGACAGCGATGTATCCTTCCAAACCTTCCTGGGGAAGCAGGGGCTGTGCAGAATCTGTTGCATCTAGCTAAAATTGAACGGCAATTCCAAAGTACGAATCACTATTTGATATTAGATTGACGCTTGTTAATCGCCGTTGCATGGTTACATGCAACGTGTTCTTGTTGATCAAGAATAGTGAAAGAAACCTTCATCGGAATGACGAAATGGATATGAAGACAATCATGAAATTCCTAGATTTACCTGCTTCCGGCTTCATGTGCATGCATGCGGCTTGCTTGCGCGGCAAGAACCTGCCGTGAGTATGCTTGGAGAAGGCCGCAAGGCGAAATCGTCGCCGCGCAAGACGGCGGTGCAGTCGATGGAAGTCCGCATCATCTTGCGCGCGCCCCGCGCATCGCATCATGGGCATCCTGCGAGCGCCGTCAAATTGATTGCGCCGATAGTGCGCGGCTTTGCGGTGCTCGACGCATTCCTGGGGCAGGATCAGTGGCTGTCCAATCAGGAAATCGTAGATCGCACGACGATTCCAAAGGCGACGGTATCGCGTCTAACCCGCACCTTGACTGACCTGAGTTACCTCACGCATTCGGAAACCCTGAGAAAATATCGGTTGGCGTCGGCGGTGCTCGATCTCGGCTATGCAGCGATGGCGGATGCCGACGTGGTATCTTTGGCGCGTCCGCTGATGCAGGATTTCGCGGATAACAACGGCGTATTCGTCGCAGTGGCGGGACGCGACGGGCTGGACATGATCCTGTTCGAAAATTGCCATAGTTCGTCCACCCTCGCAACAATAGGATTGGGAGTTGGAACACATATGCCGATCGCGGCATCCCCGATGGGATGGGCGTTGCTGGCAGGCTTGCCGGAAACAGAGCGCTCCTATCTGCTTGACCACATGCGGCGTTATCACAAACGCGACCGCTGGATGCTGCTGCGTCAGCGTATCGTGGAAGCGTCGGACCAGGTTGCGGAAAAAGGGTATTGCGCATCCACCGGGGACTGGGGCGCTGACATCACCGTCGTCGCTGTGCCGTTGAACGTGGAGGGGCGTCTGCCGATGGCGGTGGTATGCGCAGGATCGCCGCGGCTGACGAACAGGAATAAGCACGACGAGCAATTGGGGCGAAAGTTGGTGGCCATGGTCCATGTGCTAAAGAAGCTCGCGGGCGCGGAACATGGCTGAGGACGCAATGAAACCAACTGCGCGACATAGGACCGGCGCTTCCGGTCCTCAGGCGTCGGAGCAATTTTCGGTGCGGGATCAGGGAGTCGCCGCTGGCGTGAGTACGTCCACCCAGACGCTGGAGCGGGCCCTCGGTGTACTCAAGGCTTTTCGCGGCAACCCCAAGCCGCTCACTCATGCAGAACTGGTGCGACGCACCGGCTATTCCAAGGCGTCGATATCGCGCGTGGCAGCCACTTTGGTGGCGCTTGGTTACCTGGACCGAGCGCCCGACGGCGTTCGCTTCCAGATCGGCGTGCGCGGGTTGAGGATCGGCCATCGTTATTTATCGAACAGTCTCGTCACGCGCCTCGCGAAACCCATCATGCAGCAGCTTGCCGACCGCAATAATATGTCCGTCGGGCTGGCTGTGGCCAATGAGCTCGATATGATTTATATCGAGTATTGCAACAGCAGCAGCATTGCCACGTTGCGACTGGGCGTCGGGCGGACGGTGCCGATGGAGCTAAGTTCCATCGGCTGGGCGTATGTATGGGCACAGCCACCCGCACGCCGTCAACACCTGTTGTTCGATATCCTGAAAAGAATAGGCTCGTACGGTCCGGCGGTGGTCGCGAAGATGGAGCATGCTTTCGAAGACCTGGACAAGTATGGCTACTGCATGGCGGCGGGGGAATATCAACGCGACACCTTCGCAGTCAGCGTTCCGGTTCTACTCGGGGATCCCCCTGTTGTCATGACCTTAAATTGCAGTGCGGTTTCTTACGTTCCGGACCTGGGAAATATCAGACAGGTATTGGCGCCTTCTCTGCAGAGCACTGCAGAGCAATTGATCGATGCAATGGCTACCATCGATAGCGCCCTGTTTTAGGAAAGCGACAAGTTTCAAGGACATCCCGCCAAATAGGCGATGTAGACCTGCACAGCCTCAGGTTTTGAAATCATCTCGGCGGCAGGAGGCCGGCTAGATGATTTTCAGAACCCACTGAACACCACGACAAATTTTGGCATGCCAGTGGCGACAAAAATCTAGAGAATAGTGAGCAATGGGGGCGCTTTAGCCAATTTCTGATCTATTCAACAACACATGGGAAAACCCTAGGGTTCGTCACGGCGGAAGGACCTCTTAAGAAAACACGCATTCCACCTGTGGTATGCAATTGCTACACTCCAATTCAATGAGGCACCGATCATGATCGATAAGGTACTCGATGGCGAGCAGTATTTCATTTACCGCACGCCGGCCTATGCCAAAGATCGCCTAGCTATGCGACCCAGAGTGGCGCGGTAATTCTTCGGATGGAAAGTGTTTCAGAAGCTGGCGTCGTAGTCGTTGCTGCGATGTCCGGTGCTTGGTCAAAAATGGCGAACAGGAGACGTAATGCAATACTCGATAAAAAAATCCGCATTGGCAGTATGTGTTTCATTAACACTAGGGTCCATGGCAGCCAATGCAGAAGAGTTTCTGGTTGGATCCGAGTTGCCGCTTACTGGCGTGAATGCTCGCGCCGGGAATGCGGTACGCGAAGGCATCTTGGTTGCAGTTGAAATCTTCAACAAGAAGAGTGAGAAGAACAAGATAAAGATGCTTTTTCTGGATGATGAATCGCAACCGGCCAAAGCGGTGTCCGCCGTCGAGCAGTTGGCCGCAGAGAAGGTTGTGGCAATCACAGGCGGCTATGGTTCCAGCTTCGTTAGTCCAGCCACCAATGCCGCAGAAAAGGCTGGGCTGGTGTATATCACATCTGGCGGCACCGACGACAAACTGGCTTCGCGTGGGCTCAAGACTTTTTTTCGTATCAATAACACACCCGGCTACGAGAAGGCCATGGTTGGTTTGTTTGGTGACCTGAAAGTAAAGTCAGTGTCTATCATAAGTTCGACCAAGGAGGCACCTTTTGATTTAGCGAAAGAGGTGGAGAAGAAATTGAAGGCCATGGGTATTATGGTGACCATGCATCCATTCGATCCGTCCATTACCGACTTCAAGCCGATCATAAACAAGATCAAACTGCAGGACAGGCCAGAGGCGATCGCCATGCTCGGATATGAGAATGACTATGTCGGTATCCTGCGTGCGGCCAACGTTCTCAAACCGGACGTCAAGGCAGTGGTGGGGATATGGTCTCTGGCCACGCCGAAGATGGCGGTGGATTTTCCGGATCTGATGCCCAATGTTTTTGGTATAGCCCTGTTGCCATACCCGACCGAGTTCAAGAGTGCTGAGGGACGCGAGTTTGTCGAGACCTATAAGAAGCTTTTCAACAAGGAGCCTGATTATGTCGGTCAGTTTGGTTTCGTTCAGTCGCAACTATTGTTCGAGGCGCTTGGCAGCGCCGCAAAAAAGGGGACGCTGAAGCAGGGCGGTCTCGCCGAGGAGCTGCGGAAGACTAATCGGGAAACCTTGATTGGCCGGGTGCAGTTCAATGAAAAAGGCGATAACGTAAATTTCCTGCCTAGCATGGGGCAGCATCAGGGCGGCAAGATCGTGCTTGTCTGGCCAAAACAAATGGCCACTGGGAACATGAATTTCCCTGCCGTTCCCTGGTCCGTATCGAAAAAATGATTCGCGCAAGAGAATGATGATCGAGATGGAGGCTCGCTACAAAGGACAGACCGTGCGTAGTGTATCCGGTCATGTGAGCGCTATCGAAAATAAGAAACACCTTGCTGCACCTTGGGGATTGAGATGTTTGAGTTGATTTTACAGGCGCTCTATTCCGGCTTGCTTACCGGTGCGTCATACGCGCTGATTGCTCTTGGGTTGGCGCTCGTGTTCGGCACCATGAAAATCATCAATCTCGCACATGGAGAGTTGGTGTTGTTAGCGGCATATATCGCCTACATGACGGAGTCTTGGATGAAGATCAATCCGGTGTTTGCTATTCCGATCGCGTTGGTTGTGGTGTGTCTTACCTCAGTGATTGTTTATTTTCTGGTCAGCAGGATCGAAAAAGACCGGGAGCTCAATTCGCTGATCCTGACCTATGGAATTGGCATCATTCTGACAAATGCCGTGCTACTGCTCTGGAAAGCGGATATTCATTCGACGGGCAATGCGTGGTTTCAGCAGCCGCTGGTACTTGGTTCTCTCTATAGCATGAACAGTGAGGTAATCTTTTCTGTCGTCAGCGTTGTCTTGATGGTCTGCGTGTGGTGGTGGCTTTCCCGTAGTTGGTATGGTCGTGCAGTGCGTGCCGTATCGAGTAATCGTGACGCGGCCAAATTAATGGGGGTCAATCCGCAATGGACTGAACTGATTTCATTCATCGTGGCCGGTGTTCTGGCTTCCTTTGCAGGCGTTGCGATCTATAGTTCCGGCGTCATTCAACCGGCGATGGGAGGTTCACTGACTGTGAAAGCGTTCATCATCACTGTGCTGGCAGGCGCCGGTTCGATTCCGGGTGTGTTGCTCGGTGCAATACTGCTTGGGGTGGCGGAGTCGCTGACGATTACGCTGTACAGCTCGGCCCTACAAGAATTGACAGGCATGCTGCTGTTCCTTCTGGTCTTATTTGTTCTGCCGAATGGCTTGTTTGGTGCGAGAGGGAGAAGGGGATGAAGATGCGCGCATTGATGCTGGTTATTCCGATTGCGGCCTTGTATCTTCTGGTCCCGCTGTTATTTCGTTCAAATCTCTATCTGATGAGCTTGATGGTGGCATCGCTCACGATAGGCGGGGTCGCTTTGGCGTGGGCGCTACTCGGTAATTTGGGCGGCATGGTGAGCTTTGGTCACGCGGCATTTTTTGGTGTTGGATCATACGTATCGGCTCTGCTGACCATGAAGTTGGGATTGCCAGTATTGCCTGCGATGCTGTTGGGAGGTTTGGGGGCTGCCCTTGCATCGCTCGCGATGCTGCCGGCATTGCGATTGAAAGGACCGTACTTTGCGTTGGCGATACTCGCGTACGCGCAGATATTCCGCATATTGGCGACCGAGTTCCGTGGCATTACTGGTGGCGCTGGAGGCTTATCCAGCATCCCCGCTTTACCGCAGATTTTCGGCTTCGACTTTGGCAGTAAGGTTGGCGGTTACGTGGTGATCTTAACCATGGTAATCACCTTCGTCTTTATTTACTATTTGATTCGGAAGAGCTATTATGGCCTTGCCCTCAAGGCAATGCATGAGTCCGAAGATGCCACCCGTGTGGTAGGCGTCAACAGCACGCTGCTCAAAGCACTCATGTTGTGCGTTTCGGCCTTTATGACCGGCATGATCGGCGCATTTAACGCGCATTACATCAACTTCCTGGAGCCTGATTATGCGTTTGGGGCCTCCTGGACGGTGGTTCCCATAATCGCCGCGATTTTTGGTGGATATCGGACTATTTTGGGTCCATTGGTAGGCGCAATCGGCGTGTACATGATCGACCAACTTATCTTTAAAAATATGCTTCCTACAGGACATGAAATTATCCTTGGAGCAATGCTGGTGGGCATGATCATCTTCAGCCCGACCGGGCTGGTGCCGTTGATCTCAAAAAAAATCAGAACAAGAAGATTCCAGCTTTGGTCACAAAACAATTAAATCAAGAAGAAACTCATGTTAAAGCTTGATGATGTCACCATCAAATTCGATGCAATTACTGCAGTCAACAGCGTCAGCATGGAAATCGCAACGAATGAAGTAGTAGGTCTGGTTGGGCCTAACGGCGCGGGAAAAACGACTTTGTTCAATGCGATATCAGGCTTGGTTAGGCCCACCAGCGGGCAGATTTTTTTTAATTCGACGAACATCCTAAAGGCGCCACTTCATACCCGTGCACGTATGGGGATTGGCCGTTCCTTCCAGATTCCGCAGCCCATGCATGAATTGACAGTGCGGGAAAATTTATTAGTGGCACAACGCTTCGGAACAGGTAAGCTCGTACCGAGCAAAGTAGATGAAATATTAGCTTTTTTGAATCTGGCCGACAAGGCGCAACGGAATGCGGCCACGGAGCTCTCACTAACCGAACTTAAGGCACTGGAAGTCGGGAAGGCCCTGGCGACAGCCCCCAAGCTTCTGCTACTGGACGAGGTTCTAGCGGGACTCGAAACGACAGGCAAGCGCAGCTTCATGAATATGTTGATGGACTTGCACAAAAAATATGAATTGGGCATCTTGATCATCGAGCACGATATCGAGACCATCAGCACCTTGTGCAGCCGTGTGTGTGTATTGAATTTTGGTAAACTGATCGCAGACGGGACGCCGAATGAAGTATTCCGCGATCCACAAGTTATCAATAGCTATACAGGCGGTGCAAATGCTTGAGATTTGCAATGTTCGCGCGGGCTATGGCGCAATCAATATTTTGTGGGACGTGTCGCTGACTGTTGCTCGCGGCCAGTTGACCACGATCATCGGTCCCAACGGTGCAGGAAAAACGACACTGTTACGGGCGATCATGGGTCTTCTCCCTTTGTCGCAGGGTGAGGTGAAACTTAATGGGAGAGCCTTGAATGGCACGCCAACATGGAAGATGGCTGACGTGTCCATGGCAATGATTCCAGAAGGCCGTATGACTTTCCGTGACATGAGCGTTGAGGAAAATTTAATCATGGGCGCTTTCCCGAAGCAGCATCGGGCGCGCGTCAAGGAAAATCTCGACAAGTCTTATCAGATGTTTCCCCGACTGAGTGAGCGACGTAAGCAACTGGCCGGTTCACTGTCTGGCGGTGAGGCACAAATGCTGGCGATGGCACGCGGCCTCATGGCTGATCCGCAGTTATTGATTATCGATGAACCTTCACTGGGTCTGGCTCCGGTGCTGGTGAACGAGTTATTTGAGATTCTTGCACGGCTAAAGGAGGGCGGTCGGACCATCGTCCTAGTGGAACAAAATACCCATAAAGCTATCGGTGTGGCGGATCACGTGTATTTAATGCAAAGTGGGAAAGTCCTTCTGTCCCAGCCGGCTTCAGAGGTTAGTCTTGACCACTTGCATGATCTATATTTTGCACGGTGACTAGTACCTCAACACGCAAGTGTTGAAACATAATTCCGTCCCAACTTTCGATCCGCATCCTGTCGTGTGAAGTTCCACTCGATGGTTCGCTTTTCCTCGTTGCGGGTTTGCTGCCACGCATCGACTTCGGATTCCAGAAGTTCTCGATTAGCAATGCGCCGATCCAGGCATTGGCGGCTGAGAATTCCAATCTCGATCTCGGCCATGTTCAGCCAGCTCGCGTGCTTCGGTGTGTAGTGAAATTGCACGCGACGCAAGAGCTTTGCGGCCGCGCGGTTACCAAGCACATCGTCAAAGCACTTTCTGAAGTGAGTGTTCAGGTTATCGAGCACCAAGTGAATTCGTCGGGCCTTTGGCGTATGCGCCAGTGAGCAGCTCATTGATGAAAGCGACGAAGTCAATTTTCCCGCGCCGCTCGGTGATCGAGACGATTCGCTGTCCCGCTTTGGGCTCGACGGCCACGAACAGGTTGGTGGTGCCGTTGCGCACATACTCGTAGTCCTGCTTGGTGGGGTTGTGCGATGCCATGGGCAACACCGCTGTGCAACGCTGGCTCGACAAGGTTGCCATCGTGCCGGCGTCTCAGCCGCTGCTTCCGCCACCGGTCAAGCGTGCCGTGCATGACGCCGTGACACAAGGTCTTCTGTCTGAACGGCAACTGGATATTCAGTACACCAGTCCCGGCGGCAAGCAGGCCAAGTCTTCGACAGTTCACCGGCTTGGCCTGGTCCAGCATGGTGTGGTTCAGTACCTCGTCGCCACTTTCTTACAGTACGACGACCCCCGGTTGCTGCCGCTGCATCGTATCAAGTCGGCCACGCTTCTTGACGCTCCCTCCACCACACCACCCGGTTTTACGCTGAAGAGTTTCATTACGCAGGGTGCATTCGGTTTCGGCACCCAGAGTGGCAACGCGAAGCCCATCCGACTCGTAGCGGTTTTCGGACCTCAATCCGGAGCGCATCTGCTGGAATCTCCGCTTTCAACGGATCAGACTGTTCAGGAACTGGCCAATGGGCGTCTGCGCTTCACCGCCACCGTGCCCCACACGGAGCGCCTGATCTGGTGGCTGCTGAGTTTCGGCCCATTTGTGAAGGTCGAAAAACCGCTGGCGCTTCAGCGTGAAGTAGCGTCCCGCTTGCGCGAGGGCGCGGCGCAATATGGCCATCCATCAGGGGTTATTCCCGAACCAGGATTGCGCGTACCGCGCTGAATCGCCTTTGGCCGCAGTGCCGGGCATCGGTTTTGCCGATGTTTTTAGCGACGAATACTGTCGCAATAGTGGACGACCATGGGCACCTTCAAGGAGATGCCTCATGCCCATGAAACCTCCCCTTGATTTTTTCGACAACTTCAATAACAACTTTCTCAAGGTGGAACAACATGAGTCAAGCCGACGAACTGGAAAAGCTGAGCCAACTCAAAGAAAAGGGAGTGCTTAGCGCAGAAGAATTTGCTGCCAAAAAGGCGGAAATATTGAATACCAGCAGCCCCAAAGTAAAGAAGTCACGCCGCCTGTTTTGGGCAATACCCCTGCTAATCATCGGCACCATCAGCCTTTTGAATGCACTTGGCAGCCTTGCTGGCCACACTGGCCCTGTCAGCCCTGTTGGCAATTCAAATAGTTCAAAACTGCAATGCAATAGCGCTGTCGCCAAGGACACGCTTCAGAAAGCATTTGATCAGTCTCAGTTTGCAAGATCAATAAACTTGAGTGGGATTCTAGTAAGTGATGTCACAGAGCAAAGTCGCGATGCAAAATCGGGTGAGCTGTCATGCCGAGCGACCATTACGCTGAACACCACAAAAAAAGCCCCCGTGTCTTACAAAATACAGCTGAGCCCTGACGGTCATTTTTTATTGACCTTTGAAGTAATGGACGACGCCAAAAGCTCCAGCGCTATTCCCGTGACTCCAACCCCAACGAATCGAATCCAATCCATTCCAGCGCACGCAGACCCCATCGAAAGTTGTGTAGAAAATTTAACTGAAAAGTTTAGAGAAGAGTACGGTGATGACGTTCTGGTCGGGAGCGATATGCTTGACGAATGGGCAGCCGAATGTCAGAAGAAGTCGCCCGGATGAGGCAACGGGCGGAATCAGGGAATCATTGACCATTGATGCTACTCGCGACAGATGTTGTCGCAACTTTGAGCGACCATGAGCACTTCCAAGGAGATGCCTCATGCCCAAGAAACGTCAGATTTCCCGCCGCGAACCCGCCGGCTTTGCCCAGCAGGAGCAGGCCATCGAGTCACAAGCAATGCGCTATCTGTCACGCTTTCAGCACCCGGATGCCGCATTGCCGATTGAGCGTTCTGTGGCCGAGGTGGTCTCCCGCCTGATCCTGTTCTGCAAGCCTATGCACCGGGGCAGCGACTTCATCCGGCTAGGCGCTTCGGCAGCGGGTGGCTTGGTCTGGAGTGAATATGTTCTTGAGTGGGTGATTGACGAACTGCGCGAGAGCCCCCGCCGCCATGCACGCGGCGAGCCCGTTGACGAATCGCTCCAGGATTGCACGCGAAGCCATCGACAGCTCGCGTTGATGAAGCTCAGCGGCGACCTGATTGGCGAGGACGATATGCGTCTCTCTGAGCTCGTTGACCCTGAAGAACTCGTCAATCTGTCCAACGAGTGGTTCAACCCGCTGATCCGGGACTACCCACTGCGAAGCCGTCTGGCACACGACACCCTCCAATGGTTGCGAAAGTCACCCGTGCCTGAGTCACTGTTCCATCAAGCCAATGCTGTGTTTCTGGCTGACGGCCTCGGGCTGGGTCCGGCGGGCGCGCGTCTTCTGGACCTGATCGGGCTGTGCATTGCCGCACCTGCACTGAACAATGCGCTGGCAACGATTGACATCAGTGATTTCAAACGCGGGCTGCGCATCTTGGCAAACCTCATCGACTGCAACGAGGCCACCATCGAATCCCTCTTTCACCCAGACGGCATCTTGCGCCGTTGCGGCGTGCTCGAACGCACGCAAGACCCTGGCGGGCGTCACCAGCACAGTTCACTGGACGAATTGCTCACCTGTCACAACCCACGCCTTCGATCCGCCCTGACGCAGAGCTTTGATTCGGCACAAGCATTTTTCGCATCATTCCTGACGGCGGCCGCGCCCAGTCTGATCGAGCTGTCCGATGTCCACCACCTGAGACGATTCACCGAGATGACTTTGCCCGCCCTGCGCAATGCAAGCGCCCAAGGTGAACCTGGGCTGAATATCATGCTGTATGGCCCACCCGGCACCGGCAAGACCGAGTACGCCAAACTACTGGCTTGTGAAGCCGGGCTGCAACTGTTTGAAGTGGACTGCGAGGACAGTGATGGCACCGGTCTCAACACCTCGGACCGCCTGGGCAGCCTGATCCTGGCCATGCAGTCGCTCAAGGGCCGCCGCGACGCCATGGTCTTGCTGGATGAGGCTGAAGACGTGTTCCCCGATATCCACCACCTGTACGCCAAGGATCAAGGCTTCAATCCGGACATCGCCATTGCCGACGCTGGCACGGGACTGCGTGCTGGCTACAAGCTGGTATGGGGCGACAAACCCTGCCATGGCGATGTGTTT
>Ga0209123_1001566_pt1 | contig 22099 bp, 15 predicted proteins | sample BarGraIncu00431A_FD_184500 | JGI IMG/M metagenome (GOLD analysis project Ga0209123, IMG submission 184500) | Arctic peat soil microbial communities from Barrow, Alaska, USA - Barrow Graham LP Incubations 004-31A (SPAdes) (version 2) | ecosystem: Environmental > Terrestrial > Soil > Wetlands >... | reverse complement strand
ATAAATATTTTCTTTCTATTTTGGTTAAACTTCTTAGTAGATATACAGAGGAGGGGAATATTATGTCAAAGATTAATTGTAGTGTTGAAAACTGCTCACATAATAATGATAATACCTGTTTTGCTAATATAATTAATGTTGGTGGAAAAAGTGCTAAAGTGGATCGTGACACTAGTTGTGCATCTTTTTTAGATGCTGCGATTTATAGTGATCTCACAAATAACATTAATGAAGAAGGTGAAGAGTGCAACGCTATTACTTGTAATGTAGGTACTTGCACCTACAACTCTAATAATCTTTGTAATGCCGAATCTATAGATGTCAGCGGCAAAGATGTTAATCTATACCTAGAAACTAATTGTTCAACATTTAAACCCGATTAAGCATTTATTTTCAATAAAGGATCCCTTAGTATAATGCTAAGGGACCCTTTATAGCTATTTATTTATCAAAATACCTTTCTAAAAGACCTTTAAAAGCTCTTCCATGTCTTGCTTCATCTTTACACATTTCATGTACTGTATCATGAATAGCATCAAGGTTTTTTTCTTTTGCAAGAGCTGCAAGCTTCTTTTTCCCAGCACAGGCTCCATACTCAGCTTCCACTCTTGCCTTTAAATTTTCTTTAGTATTAGGCTTAACCACTTCACCTAAAAGCTCTGCAAACTTAGATGCATGCTCTGCTTCTTCAAAAGCAATTCTTTTATACGCCTCAGCAACCTCTGGAAAGCCTTCTCTATCTGCCTGCCTTGACATAGCAAGATACATACCCACCTCTGTGCATTCAGCTATAAAATTTGCTCTTAGGTCATTTATAATCTCACTATCAACCTCTCCTACTACACCAATTATATGTCCATCTGCCCATATAAAATCATCTTTTACCTCATTAAACTTACTTTTGTCAGCCTTACAAATTGGGCATATTTCTGGTGCCTCCTGTCCTTCATGTATATATCCACATACTGTGCAAACAAATCTTTTCATCTATAATCCTGGTTTCTTAAATCTAAACATATATGAACATTTAAGTTTAAAAACCAGTATTCACCTCACTTTCTATTTTTTAAAATTTATGAAAACCTTATACTATTCGGTCTTGAAATAAGGTCAAGACTTTTTAATCCGTATCTTTTAAGTACAATATTATCTTTAGTTGTCATATTAAACTGTTTATTGTTCAATGTTTTGTAAGCAGTTTGGTAGCTCCTAAGCAATATAATTGTTCACTATAGTATTTTGCTTTTTTATATATTTTAGTCAAAGATTATAAATAATAAATCTATAAAAATATATAAGAAATTCGAAATTTATTTATTTATTTATTAATTTGCCTAACCGTTGAGACATATACTCATAGCTCATGTTATCTTCATTACTTAATACTACAATAAGAACGTCCTTATCTACTTGTCTAATAATTTGACTTGAAAATCCAAGCACGTTTCCATTATGGTGATACGTAGTGTTATTTATATCTTTAGAAATAAGCCATCCATATCCATAATTGCTTTTCACAGGCGTATAAATTGTATTTAATGTCTTTTTACTTACTAGCTGCTTAGTGTATAGTGCCCTATCCCATTTATATAAATCTTCTGCAGTAGAATATATCCCCCCACCTGAAAAAGGCGCTACAGAGAAATCATAAAAGTCGTTAGGAGTTTCTTGCTTTGCTAAATGATTTGTATATCCTACCGCTAACTCTTTATTTTCTTTTCTATTGTATCCAAACCCTGAGTTATCCATTTTTAGTGGTGTAAAAATATTTTCCTGCAAATAATCACTATATGTTTTACCAGAAACCTTTTCAATAATGTACCCCAAAAGAATGTAACCAGAGTTGCTATAGTTAAATTTTTCGCCAGGACTACATACTAAATCTATATTTTTCCCTTTAATCATATTTAATGCTTCTTCTAATGTTTTTGGCATGCTATCAAGTTTTATTTCAGCTTGAATATCTCGTGGTAATCCAGATGTATGTGATAATAGCTGATGAATTGTTATTTCTTTTCCATGAGGAAAGCCAATTATATATTTATCAATCTTATCATTTACATCTAGTAAGCCTTTCTCCTCTAGCTGCATAATTGAAAGTGCTGTAAATTGTTTTGTTATTGACCCTATCAGGAATTTTGTTTGAGTAGTATTTGGGATCTTAGCTTCTTTATTTGACATACCATATGCCTTAGACAACAATACTTTTCCCTTTTGAGCAATAAAAATGCTACCATTAAATTTAATAGAATTGGCATACTTATCAATATATTCAGTTGATTCTTTTTCAGAAAATGCACTTACTTTACTATCTTGATTCTTATATAGCACAACTAGACAACTTGATACTATTAAAACTAAGGTTATTGCGAATAAAATTTTTTTTAAAGTATATTTTTTGATTTGAGACACCTTCCTTCTACCTCCTATATTTTACACTTCCTAGTATACCAAATAATTTATAATAAGGGAATGTTCATTATTAGATTTTATCCATTTTGCAATTCCCTTACCTCACTATCTGTAAGGTCACGCCACATTCCAACCTCTATCCCCTCAATTTTTATATTGATAATTCGTATTCTCTCTAGTCTTACAACTTTGTATCCAAATGCACTGCTCATTCTGCGAATTTGCTTATTCAGTCCTTGGGTGAGAATAATACTAAAAGTATTTTCGCTTACTCTGCTAACACTGCAAGGTCTTGTGGTAACTTTGCAAATATTCACTCCTGCGGACATTCCACTTATAAAAAAATCATCAAATTGTTTATTCACCGTTACTATATATTCTTTCTCATGTTCATTTTCCGATTCTAAAATTTTATTTGCTAAATCTCCATCATTTGTCATTAGAATTAGCCCTTGAGAGGCTTTGTCCAGTCTTCCAACTGGAAATATATATTCTGGATAATTCATAAAACTAATTATATTACTTTCCACGCTCTTTTCTGCAGTACAGGTAATTCCCACTGGTTTATTTAATGCAATATAAATTTTATCTTTCACTGGTATGGGCTTATTATCAATAAGAATATTATCCTCTTCTTCCACCCACTGCCCAGGTGTACACAATTGTCCATTTACTATTATTCTATTTTCCGCAATAAGTCTATTGGCATCTGTTCTCGAACAAATACCATGATTGCTAAGAAGTTTATTTATTCTCATATTATATCTTTATCCTTTCACATAGTTGTATGAAATAACGAAATGTACTTCTTTTATTATACCAAATACATATGCAGTATAAACTTAGACATAAAAAAATAACTCATAAGCAATCTGCCCATAAGTTATTTATTGGAAACATTATAATTCATAGTAACTAATTATTAATTTTTTTCATTTTTTCAATAACAACTTCAGCAAACTCTTGGGTTCCAGTGTTACCACCTAAATCACAAGTTAAATATTTTCCTTCTTTTAAAACAGCTTCCACAGCTTTCTCTATTTTCTCTGCTGCTTCTGTTTCTCCTATATATCTTAGCATCATAACCCCAGATAAAATGCAAGCGGTAGGATTTGCTATATTTTGGCCAGCTATGTCTGGAGCAGAACCATGAGCTGGCTCAAATACTGCACCTTCTTCTCCAATATTTGCACCTGGGACTAGTCCCAGTCCCCCAACTAGCCCCGCTGCCATATCTGATAGTATATCTCCATATAGATTAGGCATTACAAGCACATCATATTTTTCTGGGTTCATCACAAGCTTCATGCTCATAGCATCCACTATCATATCCCCAAAGGCTATATCTTTGTATTTATCTGCTATGTTTCTTGCACATTTTAAGAATAGTCCATCAGAGAGCTTCATAATATTTGCTTTGTGAACAGCTAATACTTCTTTTCTATTCTGCTCTTTTGCCAATTTAAAAGCATATTCTACTATTCTATCACTAGCTTTCTTACTTATTATCTTTATGCTCTCAGCAATATCCTCTGTAACCATATGCTCTATTCCTGCATATAAGTCTTCACTATTTTCTCTTACTATTATTAAATCTACATCACCAAACCTTGATGGAACCCCTTCATATGTTTTTATAGGTCTTACATTAGCATAAAGATTTAATTCCTGTCTTAATTTAACATTAACACTTCTAAACCCCTTACCAACAGGTGTAGTAATTGGTCCTTTAAGTGCAATTTTATTCTTTTTAATACTTTCTAAAACATAGGAAGGCAGAGGGGTGTTAAATTCCTCTATAACCTCTGCACCCGCATGTACTATTTCCCAATTAATTTTAACCCCACTATTTTCTATTACTTTAACAGTAGCCTCGGTTACTTCAGGTCCAATTCCATCACCAGGTATAAGTGTAATATTGTGTTCCATGCTTCTATGCACCTGCCTTTTTCAAGTTTTTTATAATATTTATTAATCCACCACTTATAAGCATTTCTTTTTCTCTTTGTGTTACCTCAGGTAGAGTTTTATAATTAACTGCTTTTGTTATATTTCTCACAATAACAGTGCCTCTTTTAATCTGCTCTGCAGCATCTTCAATAATTAATTCATCCATCACATCTATATTTTCATAGTCATGAGCATTCTCAAATACCAATGGTATTATAGCATTATTAATCAAATTAGCCTTATGAATTCTTGCAAAAGATTTTGCTATAACAGCCTTAATACCTAAATAAAGAGGTGCCAGGGCTGCATGTTCGCGGCTAGAGCCTTGCCCATAATTTGAACCTGCAATTATAATTCCACCACCATTTTCTTTAGCCAAAGCTGGGAAATTCTCGTCACATGGAGTTAAGCAAAACTCCGATAAATATGGGATATTAGACCTAAAGGGAAGTAATTTAGCATTAGATGGCATTATATGATCCGTTGTAATGTTATCCTCTAATTTAATTAATACTTTTCCCGCCACATTTTCTTTTAATTTTTCTACTTTAGGGAATGGCTTTATATTAGGGCCTCTTTTTATCTCTATATTTTTACCATCCAAAGCTGGACTTATTATTAAATTATCATTAATCAAGAATTTTTCTGGCATTGGTACTTTAATTACGACTCCAAGTTCTCTTGGATCCGTTATATATCCTGTAAGTGCAGATGCTGCCGCCACCTCTGGGCTCACAATATAAACATTAGCTGACACCGTTCCAGATCTACCTTTAAAGTTCCTATTAAAGGTTCTTAGTGATACTGCTTTAGTTGAAGGTGATTGCCCCATTCCTATACATGGACCACATGCGCTTTCTAAAATTCTTGCACCAGCATCAATCATATCAGAAAGTCCACCATTTTTAGAAAGCATACTTAAAACCTGTTTGGAACCAGGTGCAATAGAAAGTGATACCTCTTCAGGTATAGTTTTACCTTGGAGTATTTTTGACACTTTCATCATATCAACATAAGATGAATTAGTGCAGCTTCCTATTAACACTTGGTCTACCTTTATGTGTTTTAGTGATGATACAGGGACTACATTGTCTGGACTATGAGGACAAGCAGCAAGAGGCTCAATCGTGCACAAATCTATTTGAATTATCTCATCATATACTGCTCCATCGTCTGCCTTAATCTCTATATAATCACTTTCTCTATCCTGTGCTTTTAAGAATTCATAGGTTATCTCATCACTAGGAAAAATTGAAGTAGTGGCTCCAAGCTCAGCACCCATGTTTGTAATAGTTGCTCTTTCTGGCACTGTTAGTGTTTTAATACCATCCCCAGCATATTCAAATATTTTATTAACTCCACCCTTAACCGTTAATCGTCTTAATAGCTCTAATATAATATCCTTTGCTGAAACCCAAGGGCTAAGTTTTCCTGTTAACTCCACCTTTACAATTTCAGGCATTATTATATAATATTCTCCACCGCCCATCGCAACAGCTACATCTAGTCCCCCTGCCCCTATGGCAAGCATTCCTACGCCCCCACCTGTAGGAGTATGACTATCAGAACCAAGTAATGTTTCTCCTGGAACCCCAAATCTTTCTAAATGGACCTGGTGGCAAATACCATTGCCTGGTTTAGAAAAATATATGCCATGTTTTTTGGCAACATACTGTATATATAAATGGTCATCTGCATTTTCTGGACCGGTTTGCAAAGTATTATGGTCTATATATGCAACTGATTTTTTAGTTAGAACTTTATCAATTCCCATAGCCTCAAATTGAAGATAAGCCATTGTACCTGTGGAATCTTGAGTTAAAGTTTGATCTATTTTAATTGCGATTTCACCTTCAGAAATCATTTCGCCCTTAACTAAATGAGCCTTAATTATTTTTTGTGCAACAGTAAATGCCATGATATCCCTCCATTTTTCAATTTTTAATAGAACTTATAGTGTCTAGCTTATATTAACAAGCTGCAGTGTTTTGTGATTTTACTCTTAACTGTGGAATAAATTCCTTTGCAATTAATTCAAGCTCTTCACTTTTCATTACAGTGTTTCTTCCTGTTTCATATTGCTTATCAACCCATTCTTTTATAACATTAATTCCTTCGTCTTTTTTACTTGTCTTGTTTGTTCCCTTTAATCTAAAGTAAGTATTAACCCAAGCAGCTATACCTGCATGTCCTGAGTGTTCATTAACTGATACAACAATTGGCCTACCTAATATTTTCTCAGTATCAAAAATATTATATATTTCTTCATCTTTTAATATTCCATCCGCATGTATCCCCGCTCTAGTAACATTGAATTCGCTACCTACATATGGCGTTCTAGGTGGAATGCTATATTTAAACTCGCCTTCAAAATACTTACCAATTTCAGTTATAAGCTTTAGATTCATATTCTTTACATTTCCTTTTATTTGACCATATTCTATAATCATAGCTTCGAGTGGACAGTTACCTGTTCTCTCACCAATACCAAAAAGAGAAGTGTTTATAGCTGAGCATCCATGAAGCCATGCTGTAGTAGCATTGGGTACTACATTATAAAAGTCATTATGTCCATGCCACTCAAGATATTCGGAAGGAACCCCAGCATAAGTTCTTAATCCATGTATGATATGCTGTACACTTCTTGGTAACTGTGTTCCTGCATAAGGTAATCCTAGTCCTAATGTATCACAGGCCCTGATTTTTATCTTGATACCAGATTTCTTAGAAAGTTCCATAAGCTTTTGTGCAAGTGGTACAACAAATCCAAAAAAATCAGCTCTAGTTATATCTTCAAGATGACATCTTGGAACTATTCCATTTTCTAAGGCTTCTTCCACTAATGAAAGATATAAATCCATGGCGTCTTTCCTTGTTTTATTCAACTTTTTAAATATATGATAATCAGAACATGACATAAGCATTCCCGTTTCCTTGAGTCCCATCTCTTTTACTAACTTAAAGTCTTCCTTGTTAGCTCTTATCCAAGAAGTTACTTCTGGAAATTTATATCCTCTTTCCAAACACTTCCAAGCAGCATTCCTATCCTTTTCAGTATATAGAAAGAATTCAGTTTGCCTAATTATCCCAGAATTGTTATCAAGTTTGTGTAGATAGTCAAATATTTTAATTATTTGATCTTCAGTATATGTGTCCATGGCCTGTTGTCCATCTCTAAATGTAGTATCGGTAATCCAAATGTCTTCAGGTACAAACATCGGAATATGCTCACTTCCAAAAACTATCTTTGGAATTTCTGAGTACGGGAATATATTTTTGAATAAGTTAGCTTGCTGCTCATGGTTTGTCTTTAAATTACTTATTTCCATCTTATTAGCATCATTATAATTTGATGTTTGCGCCCTTTTCATTTATTATCCTCCTTGTTTATACCTTATTTTCATTTTTAATTACTACATGCATTGCTAGTGTTAATGAACCATATGAATATTAAAACTTCATTTAATTACTATTATATAGCTTAAAAGTAGTTTTGTAAAGTCATTATGCAATTTCACATAATCAATCCGTCATTTTTTCAATACCAGCCCTTATGTAATTAACCCTAAAATTAATTAATCGTTTTATAAAAAGCACCTATAAAATATACGAAATCCTCCATTATAAAGATAATTACAATTATCTTTATAATGGAGGATTTCGTTACTTAGTATTATATTTCTATAAATTCTTTGTATATATCTAACACCTCTCCTGGTTTATTTCGTTTATGCCACCCATAGGCCTCAATTAAAATTGTAATTCCTATAATAAAAGCAGTACCACGAATTAATATGGCATACTTTCCACTTAATAATTGGAAGGCTCCTGAAATTGTAATTCCCACAGAATTATTTACAAAGTGCGCAAATATACATAAATAAATCGAACCTGTATCTAAATATATTAATCCAATAATTAATCCTAGTAAAAATGCGTTTATGCCCTGGGGAATATTCATATGAACCAATGCGAAAAATAAGGCTGATACTATAAGTGCTAATGTTGGGTTTATTTTATTAGCCATGCCTTTTAACAAGATCCCCCTAAAAATAACTTCCTCATATATAGGTGCTATAACAGCAACAGTAAGTATCAAAATAATAGGTGATATAGCTATTTCATCAAAGGCCTGATTTATTAAATCAGGCATAGGTATCTTATTAACCCAGTAAATTAAGCTATTATCATATGCTAAACGAAAACCTATAATAATTATAGCAACACAAATAATTTTTTTTCTATTTAAACACTGTTTACGAGGCCTATCGTCGGATGCTTTACTATACCTATTCAATAAAATAATAACAACAAAATATTTAACTAATACACCTGCTGCAAAGTCTACATATGGTGCTACATTCGGATATTGTGTAGAAAATAAAATAAAAATCCCTATAGGTATTTGTCCTAAGAATTCTAATAAAACTGATAGAATCATTACAAAAAAAGCTTCGATTATGGTCATTTGTTTAATACTTATAGCTTCTTTTTCTATGTTTTTTAAAAATTTCACACTATCACACTCTCTAACCTTTATATTCTTTAACCAGGTATAAATTTATACTGTTTTAATTATACTATATCTTTGTTAAAATGTCGTTATATAACATTTAACACATTTTCCCTAAATTCTTAACTACAATTATTATAAGTATTCAAATTGAAAATAGAAGGGGCCTGATAGGTTTATCCCTAGCATGCCCCTTCTATTTATAGATTAACTCTAATTTAAATATTTTAATAAATTATTTACCCTTAAAACCTGACATATGTCTACCTGCACCATGTCCACCAGTCCCAATTTTGTCGGCTTGAGCCTGAGTTATACTTCCACTATCTACAAGCGCTTTTAGTGGATTAATATGATTAGCCTTGTTTGCTTCCATATAAGCTTTACGTTGCTCCTCAGTCATAGCTTTAGTCTTTTCAAAATCCGCTTTCCTTACAGCTTCTTCTTTAACCATGGCAGCTTTAATTTTATCTGATTGATCCTGAGTTATAGTCTTATCAGTTACAAGTTTTGCTAAATTTGTTTCGAAATCCTTTTGCCTTTTAGCATCTCTTTGAATTTGCTCGCTAGATTTTAGAGCATCAGCCTTTGCCTGTGTTAATATTCCGTTGCTTACTAATTCTTTATAAAAATCAGGTTTTTCTGTGCTATCTTTAGTTTTAGTTTTAGTTTTGCTACTTTTGTATGCTACAATTTTATCGCTTTCAGACTGTGTAATTATGTTTGAACTAACAGCTACTTTAAGTGTAGTTGTTAGTTCAGCTTTCGGTTGCCCTGCTTCCTTACCAAAAGGTGCCTTTCCGTTTAACTTACCAATACCACCAAATCCTACTTTGTCAGCTTGAGCCTGAGTTATAGTTCCATTATCTATAAGAGCTTTTAATGGATTACTATGATTAGTCTTGTTTGCATCCGTATAAGCTTTACGCTGCTCCTCAGTCATAGCTTTAGTCTTTTCAAAGTCTGCTTTCACTACAGCTTGTTCTTTAATCATGGCAGCTTTAATTTTATCTGATTGATCCTGAGTTATAGTCTTATCTGTTACAAGCTTTGCTAAATTTGTTTCTAAATTAATTTGTCTTTGAGCTTCCCTTTGAATTTGCTCACTAGATTTTAGAGCGTCTGCCTTTGCCTGTGTCAATATATTGTTAGTTACCAATTCACTATAAAAATCAGTTTTTTCTGCTTTATTCTCTTTTTTGTTATCTTTAGTTTTGATTTTGCTACTTTCATATGCTAAAATTTTATCACTTTCTGCCTGTGTAATTATGTTTGAACTAACACCTAATTTAAGTGTAGCTTCCCGTTCGCCCTTTTGTTGTTTAAACTCATTTTTAAAAGATGCCTTTACGTCAGTAGTTGCTGGTTTAGTTGTTGTTGCCAAAGCTAAACTAACAGAGGATAAAAGCATGCCTCCAGTTATTAATCCTGTTATTATTTTAGTTTTTAAAGATATACTTTTCATTTCAATCTCTCCTCATTTATCTATTTTATTGTTTTTGTATATCTTATATCATATCCATACATCATGTCAGCATCGTGTCAACATTATGTTTATTTTGTGTATTTTATATAAATTGTTATAATGAGGATAAAATTCTTTATTTTATTATGTGATATACTATTTTTAAAGTCGCAATAGCTGGAAATAGGATTTTAAATAAGAATGGGGGCGCGCTAATTGCTAAAACTTATAAATCTTTCAACCTACAAATGCGATATGGACAGGTTCCATTGCAATAGCTCGGAAATAACGAATTTATTAGGAAAACATAATATGGATGGTGTAGAGCTTTTAAATTCTTTAATGTGGGATGAAAATATTATCCCGAGTAGTATAGTTATAGGTGTACATTTAAGGTACTATCCTACTTGGCTGGATTTTTGGAACAATAACGAAAGTGAATTATTAAGACAGTTTGGTAGCAACGAGGGAGTAAAAAATTATTTTGGTGGAACAAATAGAGAAAGTATAATAGATAATTACAGAAAAGAAATACAACAGGCTGATAAAATTGGTGCGCAGTATGTGGTTTTTCATGTGGCTCATGTACAAGTGGAGCATTCATATACTTATGAGTTTACATACACCGATGAAGAAATTATAGATGCAACAGCAGAATTAATAAATGAAGTTTTTAAAGGTTTAAATACAAACATAAAGCTATTATTTGAAAATCTATGGGTACCTGGTTTAACATTTCTTAACAAAGAAATACTATTAAGATTATTAGAAAAGGTTCAGTATTCTAACAAAGGATTTATGCTAGATACTGCTCATTTAATGAATACTAATTTTGATCTTACCAATGAAAAAGAGGGAATACAGTATATTTTAAATACAGTAAATAATCTTGGTGAATTAAAGAAATTCATAAAAGGTATACATCTTAACTGCTCCTTATCAGGTGAATATATAAAAGAGCAAATACAAGCAAATCATAAATGTAAATTAACATTTAATGAAATGAAGAAAAATGTACTTTTTCATATAATGAAAATAGACATGCATAAGCCATTTAGTGATGTAGATGTGAAAAAACTCATTGATTTCATTGAGCCAGAATATGTTATATATGAATTTATAACAAGATCTTTTGAAGAGTTGGACGAGTATATTGCAATTCAGAATAAAGCGTTATTAATATAATCTCACGCAAAAAAAAGAGTTGTCATAAGTTATAACAACTCTTTTTTTGGTCGGGGTGACAGGGATTGAACCTGCGACCTCATGGTCCCAAACCACGCGCGCTCCCAGCTGCGCTACACCCCGAAGACAAGCCTAATTATACAAAAGAAATTCATAAATGTCAACAATATTTACAAATTTACAATAAAAGAAAAACTCCACCACATTATATATGATGGAATTATTTCTTCTTATTAGATTATATATATTTTTCCGTTTTTTCGCACTCTTTAAGTTCATTTACCAAATGCTTAATCTCCTGATCCTTATTTTTATCCATTATTAATATAACATCACCTGCATCTACAATTATAAGATCCTTTATCCCAAACCCAATTATTAATCTGTCTTTACCAAATACTGAGCAGTTTTCACTCTCTTCCATAAATGTATTGCCCAAAACATTATTACCCCGGAAATTGCTTAGAAACCTTGTGAGTGCTGCAAAGGTACCTATGTCATCCCATTCAAACTCGCATTTTATAACAAATGCCTTTCTAGTTTTCTGCATTATGCCAAAATCTACTGATATTCCATCTATTTCATTATATTGTTCTTTTATTACTTCACTTTCCTCATCAGTGTCTAAAGCTTGATATACAGTCATTAATCGCTTATACATCTTAGGTAAGTACTTCTCCATCTCTCGCAATAGAACATCTGCTCTCCATACAAACATACCACTATTCCAAAGGAAGTTTCCTTTTAAGAGCAAATCCTTTGCTACTTCAGTGTTAGGCTTTTCTAAAAAACGTTCTACTTTGAACGTGGGAATATCGCCATTTACCCTATCTCCCATTTCTATATAACCATAACCAGTTTCTGGTCTTGTGGGCTGTACACCTATGGTGACTAGCCCTCTTTTTTTGTTTGCAATTTCAACTGCTTGAAGCACTGTTTCTTTAAATTCCTTCTCATTTTCTATATAGTGATCAGATGGTAGCACTATCATTGTTGCTTCCTTGTCTTGTTTTAATAGTTTGGCAGCAGATAGACCTATACATGTAGCAGTCTCCTTGTTCACCTTATAGGTTGTTTTAAAATCATATTTTAAATTTATAAAATATATCAATGCTCTTTTGTTTCATTTGTTTATCTTCAGAAATAATAATTTTTTCTACTAAGCTTTCTACCATAATTCTATCTAAGTTTTGAAAGCTTAAGATTTTGTCAATCTCACTTTTATAAAGCGCATATATATCATTGTTACCAACTACTTCTAACTTTAAAAGTATTTCTTTTTTTCGGTTAGTTAATTCTTGTTGTTTCTTTTCTATACTTCTGGATAAAATCTTAAAATTTCTTTCACTTACTTTCTCATTAAACTTATCCAAATATAGTCCTTGGAATTGTCTATCTAACTTCTCTAATTCACTTTCTATATTTTTTAGTTTTCTATCATGGTTTTCTTTTTTATTAATTAACCTATCTATTTTATTATAAATATCTTGTTGATTTAATTCTCTTAAAGCACATTGTGTTAAATCTGCAATTATAATATCCTTTAGTTTATCTTCCTTTAAAGAATGTGCAGTACACCGTCCTCCTCCAATTTGACTATTAGTACACTTATAGCCTTGAAATTTTTTTCTATAGGACATGCTTCCTCCACATTCATTGCATTTCAATACTGAAGAAAATATATATACATTTTGACCTTTATATCTATAACTTCCTGCTCTTTTACTTATAACATTTTGAACTTGTTCAAATATTTCTTTTGATACTATACCTTTAAACTCCCCCCCATATATCCATTCTTCCTGTAGAGTAGCCCTTACTTTCTTTATTTTATAGCTGATTTTTCTCCATCTTCCTTGAACCATAATGCCACCATATTTGGGGTTATTTAAAATTGCCTTAATGGAATTATTAGTCCATAGCCCGAATTTAGAAAAAGCAAAATTATCTAATTTTGCAGAAGGTGGTGCTATGCCTTTCAAATTTAAATAAGTTGCTAATTTTCCAAACCCATACCCTTTAAGATATAGTTCAAATATTTCTTTTACAGTTTCCGTTGTTTCATCGTCTTCCGCTACTAACCTTATTGTTTTTATATTACCATCATACTCTTCTTCAAACTTATATCCATAGAGTGGCTTGCTAGCAATTGATGATCCACGTATCATTCTTTGCTTTAATCCATCCCTGGACCGCCTTGAACAATCTTTAATATACATTTCATTTAATATGTTTTTAAATGGTATAATATCGTTTATTTCCTCTAAGGTATCTACATTATCAAGCACAGATATAAAGCGTACGCCCTTTACTTTGAAATACTCTTCTAAATAATATCCCGCCGTAATATAGTTTCTGGAAAACCTTGATAGGTCACGGGTTACGATCATATTTATTATGCCTTGCTCTATATCTTCCTTCATTCGAATAAAGCTATCTCTTTCAAAATTAGAACCAGAAAATCCTGCATCTTCATATACCTCTACAAGATTATATACAGACTCGCTGTCTGTTTCACTTTTTTCAAGTAACCATTCTTTTAAACTTTGAACCTGTGCTGGCATTGACTCTTGTTGCTCCTTCTTATCTGATGAAACCCTTGCATAAACAGCTACATTCCATATTTTTCTCAAACTATTCACTGATTACTTGCCTCCTGCTGGATGGCTTTTTTATCAGTATCTATATTGTAAAATGATTTATCATATGCTACACTTTTAAATTTTAAATTTAAAAGCTTCATTGACAACAGATTCTCTATTATTGTTTTTAAATCCTTATTTCCATAATGCCTCTCTACTTTGAAAATAATTTTTGTCACTGCAAATCCTCCACTAAGTACTTCACTTTAATATATGCTATAAAAATAATAGTCATGTATATTATAATTTTCAATGATTTTACTGTAATTTTCGCTTTTTATTATAGCGGAATGTTAATTTAAAATCACAGTATATTGTTTACACAATTACGAATATTATGAACAATATGTACAATATGAACAATATACCCTGTATAGTATACTTATCAATACATTATTGCTATAATTTGCTTGTAAATATTTTACGAATAATAGCAATATATTCCTAGTTTGATAATTAACAAACGAAGTTTTGAATTATTATTTTAGAAAAATTTGTTTTTATTTCGTTAAAATATAATATACATAAAATAAATAGGGGGGATTTCATTGAATAAAAGATTAAAAGCATTAAGCTGCGCATTAGTAGCGATATTTGCACTTTCAATTGCAGTAGATAGTCCAAAGATCGGACCCTTTGGTGTAGATGCTGTTTCAGCAGCTACTGGAGTAGCTCCAGCTAAGCCAACTACTCCATCTAAACCATATACACCGTCTAAACCAACTAAATCAGGTAACACAAGCACTTCCACTACGAATTATACTTTGAATGTTGCAACAAAATTTACCCGAACACTTAACTTAGGTTGTACCGGTAGTGATGTTACATTCCTTCAAGTTAGACTTAGCAGTTATGGGTATTGGCTTAATTTTGATGGTATCTATGGAAATAAAACTTTACTTGCAGTGAAGGACTTTCAAAATAAGCATGGTTTTAAGGCTGATGGAATAGCTAGCACAAATACTTTAGCAAAGTTAACTCCAAAAATAATTGTAAAAACAACTCCAACCAGTATACTTAAATTAGGTTCTACAGATAGCGATGTCAAACTTCTTCAAAGTAGACTAAGCAGTTATGGATATAAACTTAATTGTGATGGTATGTTTGGAAACCTAACTTTATCTGCAGTTAAGGACTTCCAAAGTAAGCATAGTCTTAAGGCTGATGGAATAGTTGGACCTCTTACTATTGCAAAATTATTTGCAATAGCAGTTACACCAACGAAACCAGTTACACCACCAGTTGTTAAACCACCTGTTGTAGTAGTTCCACCAGTTGTAGATGTTGTAACAGCTGCTTCTCTAGTAGATAATGCTGCTGTTTTTGAAAAATCAATTGGCAAAGATGGTAAATGGATTATTGCGACTACTAAAGATTTAACTACTACTAAAGATCTTCTTTTAGAAGGAGAATTTAAAAACGGTAAAAAAGATGCTGTAACAGGCGCTGAGCTTATCCAACGTAAAATAGCTCTTTACACTCAAGACGATAAACGTGTTGTAACTGCTAGATTTACTTTAACAGCTCCAAAATTAACAATTGCTAGTCCTAATGCTAGCCTAGAACATGGAACTTTTAAAGGTGATCTTTATATTACAACAGCTAACTTCAAATTGATAGATACTACAGTTGTAGGAAATGTTTACGTTTCAGCAACAAACTTCACTTTGTCAAAGGAAGCTAAAATTCAAGGAAATGTATATTTCGCTACTCAAGGTGCTAAAGATACATTCAAAATACTTGATACAAGCTCCGTAACAGGAAAACAAGATTTACAAGTAGTAGACGCTGTAACAACTGCTTCAATAGTAGATAATGCTACTGCTTTTGAAAAAGCTATAGGCACTGAAGCTACAGGAGGCAAATGGATCATTACTTCCTTAGGAGATATAACATCTACTAAAGACCTTGTTCTAGATGGTAAATTATTAAACGGCAAAAAAGATGCTGCAGGCGTTGCTCTTGTACAACGTAAGATTGGTCTTTACACTCAAGCTAAACAAGATGGTAAGAACGTTGTAACTGCTAAATTCACTTTAACAGCTCCAAAATTAACAATTAAGAGCCCAGAAGCTAAAATTCAAAGCTCAAATTTCAAGGGTGACCTTTACGTTAGTTCTCGTCACTTCCTATTAACAGATTCTACAGTTACAGGAAATGTTTACGTTCATTCAACAGAATTCACGTTGTCAGCTAATGCAAAAATTGTAGGAAATGTATATTTTGATAACTTAGAAGCACAAAAAACATTTGTAATTGAAGCTGGAAGTTCTGTAACAGGAACACAAACGTTGTTACCAGAACCATCAATAGTAGATTCTGTATCATCTGCTTCATTAGTAGATAATGCGGCTGATTTCGAAAAGGCAATAAGCAAAGACGGCACATGGATTATCTGTCCTGTAAAAGATATGGTTATTGATAAAGATCTTGTTTTAGAAGGCACATTATATAACAAAAAAACTCCGCCTGCTATAGCACGTAAACTCGGTATTTACTTTCATGATGATGATCAATATACAACTGCAAAATTTACATTAACAGTTAAGTCATTAACAATTAAGAGTCCAAAAGCTACAATTCAAAAAGGAACTTTAATAGGTGACCTTTATATTGCAGCAGAAGGCTTTACATTAAAAGAAACTAAAGTTATAGGGAATGTATACTTTGCTACTCAAGCAATTAAAGATGCATTCAAGCTAGATGCTTTAAGTTCTATAACAGGAACTCAAACAGTAAAAGCTAACTAATCATTAGATTTGTTACCTACTCCATATGTATTTATACATATGGGGTTATTTTCGCCCTAAAAATGACCTATAAAGTTAATGTGGAGGTCTCCTTATTACTAGGCTCAACAATTATATTAGATTTACGAATTTCTGGAAGCTCGTTAGAAATTTTGTCAAAATAATCTTCATTGGTTACTACATAAATATTTTCGTTGCTAACTAAGCATTTTATTCTATCCACAGTGCTTCTTAAAAAGCTCTTATTATTAATAATATTCAAAAACTGCTTTGGGTTTTGTGCACGAGATAGAGGATAAAGTCTTGTTCCTTTTCCACCTGCTAAAATTAGTACATATAGCAAAAAATACCACCCCAATTTATTACTCATTTCATTTTATGAACCATTAGTCTATGTTGTGAGAACAATTTTTAATAAATAATGCTAATTGTGTGCTTTTAAAAATATAAAGTGTGTAAAACGAAATTTTTTATTTCATTTTACACACTTTATATTTATTCACATTTACTTTTCATCTAAAACAATGCTCTCTTCATCAAAAGGGGCAGCAAACTCAAAGCTGTCTGTTGAGATTTTACCACTACTTTTTTTTAGTAGTTCAAAGGCATCGTATTGTTTAAGGTCATATTGCTTTAAAACAGAACTTACATCTTTTTTCCCATGCCAAGGAAGACGCTCTGAAAATGAACTAAATAATTCTTCTCTAAAATACTCCACATCTATTCTGGGAAAATTTATCAATGGAGAGAATCCATATTCTTCAGCCTTTTCCACACCTAAAGTATCATATTTAAAATAATACTTTTCTGCTCTTCTGCTTAACTCGCCTACTTTAAAGGATTCACCTTCGCTATTTTTCCATATCATCCATATTATATTCTTCACTCCGCTAGTCATCCCTCTCACCCTCTTATTAACATGATTTATACTATTAGTATATTAAAATTTTTGTTTCAATCTTTCCATAACTGCTATGGGATTTCTATAGAATTCACTAGCACGTATTTTATAAAACTCCCAACCCATCCTTTCAAGACACATCTGCATTTCATAGTGCGCTTGCCAATTATAATCTTCATCTGAAGGCAATCCAATGCACTGAACTGCTATTTTCTTTTTAATTTTCGAGGATAAATCTGTTTCTACAACAAAATCTATAGTGTATTTTCCAACTTTAACTTTTGGTGTAAGCTTATATCCAATGCCACTAATACTCCTTGCTATATGCTCCTCAAAATCATTTAATAATAAATATTCTGAGGATTTAATTTCTTCCTTAAGTTCATTCTGCTCAAGGCAATATTTTAATAAAGAGTACCTAACACATTTATTATTAAGGTTTTCTAAATCCACTGAGTGAAATAACCACATTTGATTTCTTGCACGACTGGCAGCTACGTTAAATCTTCTTATATCTGATCCTTTAGTTAGAGCTGTAAATTTAGCATTATTTGCAATAACCATAGATAAGAACATTACATCTCTTTCATCACCTTGGAAGGAATAAGCGTCTCCACATATAAGTCTTCTTTGTAGCATTTCCTCCATACCAAGCCTCTCTACTAAGGCGCCCTGTATTAATTCAGCTTGTGCGTCCCCTAGAAGCGATATAACTCCCATAGTCATTCCATTATACTTCTCATTACTACAGCACTCTAATATCTTCTCTACAATGCACTCTGCCTCGAGTATATTTATTGCTTTATTTTCATCTCTGCAGCCATCTACAACCTTATAGGTTACTATAAATGGACCAACTTTTGACATAGTATCTATTCTTCTTAAAGGTATTATTTCATTAGCATAGCACAATTCATTACTAAAACCAATTATCTCTGGCACGCATCTAAAGTGTTCCTTTAATAATAGCCTATTTGGAAATACTCTTAGAGCTGTATTGTATAAACTAGTTTTTAAATCAAACCATTCCGAATGTGGAATACCTTCTAAATAGGTGTCAATTAAAGTTTCTACAACAGCATGGTCTTTTCCAATGGCTTCAGGACTTATTTGCTTTTCGTCTCCTACAATAATTGCCTTCTTAGCCCTCATTAAAACCGTAATAGCCGATATGTCACTTTGACTGCTCTCGTCCACAATTACCACATCGAATAAATTATCTGTAAGTTTCAAATTTTCCATAACTCTATTTATTGGCATAATCCACACGGGAATTACATCTTTACAATTATCCATTTCCCTTTGTGCGATTTTTCTATACTTTACCGCCTGTGTACCCGTACCTTTTCCTATCCTTTTTATCGCTTCCATCCAAGTAAATAAGCTTCTTTTTTGAGTTTCTGTAGTACGCTCTATTTGATTAAACCAACTTCTTTTAGAAACAAGTTCTCCTATAATACTTTTTTCTTTAATTTTTTCCTGTGCTATTTTTTTCTCTAATGCTTCTACATCAACTTCGTCTAATTTACACAAAAAATCATTCCAGTTTCTCCACTTCCACGCCTTGTCCCAATCTGGACACTGTAAATTCCTCATAATTTTATCTTCACCATTTGCGATATTTTTAAGTAGAAGTGGACAACATGTTTCTAATTTATTGCTTAACTCCTTTAATTCCAATACCTGAGGAGCTACTTTCATCAGGCTATCTATTTCCATATAAACAGCTTGTATACCATCAATGCATCTTTTATTTATAGCGCTGTGTAATTTCTCTAAGCAACCTACATTGTTAAAGGTCTTTTTTATTTCTTCCATTTCATAGCACAATTTATTATATTTATTTATATACTTTAAGCTCACAAATCCACTTTTAAGATAAATATATGTGTCTTTTTCATACCAAGATCTCGGCAAACTTTTGCCGATTAAATTCTTATCTGGTAAAAAATTAATTATGTTATTTTTAAAATCTTTGTCAAAATCTATAATGATTTGAATACTTTCAATATCCTTAGATAATCCATTTACATAGTTTAAATCTAAATTATCTATAAGATTCCCACCATACTCTTTTACTGTATTGTTCCAAAGATTTTTAAGTTCTCTTTCTAGGAGCTGTAACTTTATATATAAATCAACCACTACAATTTGGTCGCTATTATTTATAAACTCATAATCCACCTTAAAGTCTTCAAATAAATATTTAAGATTTCCATGAAGCAACTTGAATATTGTTCCTAGCTTCCCTTTTTCTCTAATTGTTTTTGCTATAATATCAAAATCCACTTTAAATTTTGTTAAATCAATATCTTTGGGTAGCTGTAATTTATGATTATTCAATTCTTGCTTGATTTTATTTATATTTTTTATATGTTCATTACATTTTTCTACTAATTGTTTCCAAAGGCCCTGTGACTCATTATTAGAATAGTAATATTTCATCACATTATTTAGCCAGTTATTTTCAAGCCCTTCAAGTCTTTCTATGGCATCATCTACAAGTTTTAGAAGTCTTCTATTTCCATAATCTATTAAATTAACATTATTCCAATCTTTAATATTATCCTCATGAATTTGCTTCTGCTGTTCTAACTTAAATAACTCTGAAGTTTTATTACATAGATCTTCTTCTTTAGGCAGTACTTCTATGTACTTTTTAATATTATTTATTTCATTAATTTGCTCTTTTTTAATTGTACCTGCTAATGTAACTAACTTTTTAAATTCTTCAGTGCTTATAGGCTTTTCCATATTAAACTGAAGCTTGTCTACTAGCCAAGAATGATCATCTTCATTATCTTTAACCCACCTAGCCATGTGCATTAAGGTATATTTTTGCCTTTCATATTCTATTTTCTCGTTTTCTCTATCTTCAATGCATTTTAACTCTTCATATAAATTTTTCTGCGACTCTCGGCAATTAATAAGTTTATATTTTAAGAGTTTTATTTCTTTACGTAATTCTTTAGTGTCTAATGATAGATTTTCTGTTATTTTTCTAACAGACTCGTCCAATTCTTCTAGTGATTTGGTATCATTCCCTAATATTGAGATGCATAATGCCCTAACTTCTTCTGGTATCTTATTAGACAAAACTCTTAACGCTCTATCTGTTTGGCTTGTAACTAGCACCCTTTTACCATGAGCCAATAGATGACATATTAAATTAGCTATAGTATGACTTTTACCAGTACCTGGTGGCCCCTGTACAACAATGCCATAGTTCTCAGCGAGTCTCTTAGTTATTTCCAATTGCTCCTGATTAGCAGGCAGTGGAAATAATACATCTTCTCCTACTTCCTTCCACTCATCTATCATCTGAATATCTTGCACTACTTCACTATCTGAAACCAGTGCCTCTATAGTTTTAGGAATAGGAAATCCTGCTCTTATTTGTGAAAGTACATCATTTAGTTCCATATTCCAAAGTCTTGTGTCCACCTTGCGGAGTATTATGCTAGGTGCATTATAAAATTGTATATTAGATTCAATCAGTATATCCCCTTCATCACTTAGCTCCTCAAAATAAAACCTTTCCTTGTGAGCTTTTAAAAGCATAGCTATCTCTTCAAAAATTTTTGAAGCCATTTCGATATTTCTCACGTCTATTGCCATATCTTTTGCTTTATTGCGAAGGGTTAGTAGACTATCTAAATTTACCTCTAAATATTCATTTAAAAACTCAAGCTCCACATTGGTTTGATTATTATATGGCTTTAGAGTAAAGGTTTTTTTCATGGAGTCAAATTTTATTTCCATCTTAGTTGTAAAAATGGGATGGACTATTTTTTTCTCTTCTTTCTGCCAAGTTAAAAGCCCATTTGACCAAATAATCTCTAAATCTTCACTGTTTTTTTCTAATTGTAAATATGTTTTCTGAAACTCACTATATAACTTTTCCGCTCTCTCATCTATAGTTAGCCAATAATCCTTATTTTCATCAGAATTAAATGTAATCCCACTAATGTTTTGGAGCTGCTTTTGCCAATATACTTTTTCATACTCATTGATATTTCTTATAGTTTTCTCATTCATATTTTTAACACTTAATAAATATGAAAATATTTTTTCTACTTTACTATTAATATTCAAAGTTTTGCTACCTCCAACTTCTTAATTAAATAATTAAATATCACCTCATTGTATAAGTCGTGCACTCTCGGAAACTCTTAAGGCATTGCTAACTCTTGATTCATTTTTGCTCAAAAATCAACTTCACCTCAGAATTTCTTCGTGCTATATATTGTACGGATAGCCTAGATAATTCACGCTATTCGT
>Ga0209123_1001565_pt1 | contig 22099 bp, 16 predicted proteins | sample BarGraIncu00431A_FD_184500 | JGI IMG/M metagenome (GOLD analysis project Ga0209123, IMG submission 184500) | Arctic peat soil microbial communities from Barrow, Alaska, USA - Barrow Graham LP Incubations 004-31A (SPAdes) (version 2) | ecosystem: Environmental > Terrestrial > Soil > Wetlands >... | reverse complement strand
CAGGACAATATTCCAGACAACCTGTCACGATAACGGGTGGTAATTTGTTGAACCATGACCGTATCCTCCTTATGGGGATTATGGTCAAAGTATACAACCTGTTTGGTTCCGGCTACGCCGGGTTAGGGATTACCCCAAATCCCGCAGGAACAGGGTGCTCACCCGGTCCGAAGTCCGCAAGGAGCAGACCGTTACGCCGCTCCTCGCCGCACCACGGGAGGATACCAGGGAGGCGGTTGTCCAGACGGCTCGCGAAGGTATCTACCTCTTCAGCGCCGATCCTGCGGGCGGCCGGGCAGTGCGAGCAACCTTCGTCCTCAAGGTTTTCGAGTCGGGCGCCCGGGAAAGGACAGCAGCTCTCGGCAACCGGTCCCTTTCCGGCCCGACCGTCCTGGTGAAAATCCTGATGACCGAGGCGATACTCTGGGACGACGAGTCAGCCTTCACCGGCAGCATGGAGGACTCCGAGAGCGAGACAAGATTCAACGCGACAACCGGACTTTACTGGAAAGAGTTCCGCGACTAATACGGTCAACCACCCCGACATGGAGGTCTCAGTGCTTCCCGAAACGACCATCGTCATCGCCGCTTACAACGAAGAAAAACGCCTCGCCCAGTCGCTGAAGAAAATCCAGGACTATCGGGCGGCGACAGAGCTCCCGGTGGAGATTATCGTCGTAGACGACGGCAGCACCGACAATACGGCCTTGCTCGTGGTGACTCTTTGCCTTGAAGTCGAGGGACTCAACCTGATCAGCTACCGCCAGAACAGGGGCAAAGGTTACGCTTTACGCACCGGCGTTCTGGCGTCACGGGGGAAAATGGTTCTTCTTTCGGATGCTGATTTTTCCACCCCGATTGAGGAGTTGGAAACCCTGAGGCTGCACCTCATCTCGCAGTCGCACCAGATAGCGATCGGTTCCCAGGCGCTGGCACTAAGCGAAATACTCCGGGCGCAGCCGCTCTGGCGCCGGGGCATGAGCCGGGTGTTCAACCGCATCGTGCGGATGCTGGTGCTGGACGGTTTTCAGGATACCCAGTGCGGATTCAAGCTTTTTACCGCAGAAGCCGCCAGGCAGCTCTTCGGAGCCGCGCAAATTGACCGCTTCGCCTATGACGTGGAAATTCTCGCACTCGCTCAAAGAAACGGTTTCCGCGTCGCGGAGGTGCCGGTCAGATGGACCGACTGCGCGGGTTCCAAGGTGCGACCAGTGCAGGACTCGCTGCAGATGCTCGCTGATCTGGTGAAAATGCGCCTGGCGGCTTCCTGTGTGAAAAAAACCTTCCATAGTGCCTAACTGCAGCAACTCGGTGTCGGGCCCCCGCAAGGGGTGCCCCCCATTGCCAACATCTCTTCCCCGCCCCGGTCCCCCAGGCTCTTTAAAGCCCCCGCCCCCCCACAGACCAACAATCCCCCCACTCTTATTGACAGAGTCACCTACCAAGCCTCTCACCCCTTACCCGATCCAATCCATCCTGCCCCAAGTTGGCCCCGCTGTTTCATTAAAGTTATGGGGCCCCCTATCCGAAGAGGTAGCATAATGAGAGGGTTTTTCTCAGGCCTCTCATGGGCAATAAAAATTCCCGCCGGCGCAGCGATCTACCTGGAGTCCTCATCAAGATCAGCATGCTCGGCAAGGTAGGTGGATCGTGGTGGATGTCGTCCCTGACGACAGTTACCCTTTCCGTAAAGCAGATCAGCCGGCGGGTAAGTAGGATCCATGAAAGGGATTATGTACGAAAAACAGTGCACCACACCGGGAGATTACGACCCAGAGTCCGCCGTACACACGGTGCGGATCCTTCCCGGCGAGTATTTTGCCACGGCCGACGGTACGGCGATCACCACCCTGCTCGGCTCCTGCGTCTCGGTCTGCCTTTTCGACCGCGCTAGTTCGGTGGGAGGGATGAACCATTTCATGCTGCCGCAGGTGATGCTCGGCAGTAACGCGACCCGCTGCGCCGACTCCGGCACGGCGGGCTGCACCAACGTCTGTTCCGCCCGCTACGGGGCCTGCGCCATGAGGCACCTGCTGCTGCGCCTGGAAGAGCTGGGTGCCAGCCGCTCCCGCCTGCAGGCGAAGCTCTTCGGGGCGGGACGGGTCATGGCCGGCATGACGGACATTGGCTTTAAAAACAGCGAGTTTGCCCTGGGGTACCTGCAGGAGCGGGGCATCCCCGTCGTCGCTTCGGACCTGGGCGGGTTTTGCCCGCGCAAGGTCACCTTCTTCCCTGCCACCGGGCGCGCCCTGGTGAAAAGGCTCCGGGATATCCCGGAAGGACTACCATAATGGCCATAAAAGTTCTCGTAATAGAAGATTCCGCCGTGCTACGGGCGCTGATAGCCGAAAGCATCAATGAGCAGTCCGACATGGAGGTGGTGGGGACCGCACCGGATACCCTGGCCGCCCTGGAGCGCATCAAGACGCTGAACCCCGACGTACTGACCCTGGACATGGAAATGCCCAGGATCGACGGGCTCGCCTTCCTCGAGAAGCTGATGCAACTGAACCCGATGCCGGTGATCATGATCTCCTCTCTCACCGAGAAAGGGTGCGACACGACGCTGCGCGCCCTGGATCTCGGCGCCTTCGACTATATCGCCAGGCCGAAGCTCGATAACCGCAGGGGAGTTCTGGAGTATGCCGAGGAACTGATCGGCAAGATCCGTAGCGCTTTCCAAAGCCAGCATAAAAAGTCCGGCGCAGCGTCCCGGATTGTGCACCATTCCCAGCGCAAATACAGCGCCGACGCGGTGCTTCCGCTCAAGCACCTCAGCTTCTCCACCACGGAGAAGGTCATCGTAGTCGGCGCAGCTACCGGCGGAACGGTGGCGCTCAAAACACTCCTGACGGCACTGCCGGCGGACAGCCCGGCAATGCTGATCGCACAGCACATGCCGGAGCCCTTGGTCCGCGCCTTCGCCGCGCGCCTGGACGGGCTGTGCGCCATGACGGTGAAGGAGGCGCAGCACGGCGAGCGGCTCTTGCCGGGGCACGCCTACCTCGCACCGGGGAACCGCCACCTCATCTTGTCCCGAAGCGGCGACGACTACACGGTGACCCTTTCCGACGGACCGCTGGTCAACCGGCAGCGTCCCTCAGTGGACGTCACCTTTCGTTCCGCGGCGAACTGCGCCGGAGAGAACTGCCTGGGGATCATCATGACCGGCATGGGGGACGACGGCGGCGCAGGCATGCTGGAACTTCACCAGGCCGGGGTCCGCACCCTGGCCCAGGACGAGGCAAGCTGTGCGGTGTTCGGCATGCCTAAAGAGGCGATCGCCCGGGGCGGAGTGGACCAGGCGGCGCCGCTTGGCGAGCTGGCCGGCCAGCTGACCGCCTGGGTCTCGGCCCGAGGAAAGCGCAGTTTCCAGGTGTGACGGGAAGAGTTTCGGGGGGAAGGCTGCAGCACCCGGAACGCTCCGGTACAGCTTCATAGTTGCGCGAAACGGATTTCATGGGAAGGGGTAACCAAGGTGCGGGTCGATACCAAGAAAATATCCAACAGCACCGTGCTGAGTGCAGTTTTCGTCGCGTTACTCATGCTGTTCGCCACCCATCTGGTCCTAAGCCAAGTCCGCCGGGAAGAGATAGCTAAGAGCGCAACGCTGCAGCAAAATGCCCTGAAAACCTTCCGGGAGTTATTGAGGGCAAAGGGGAGCACTTTCCAGGTCCGGGACGGACAACTGCTCGCCGGCGCCTACCCGCTCAATGGCGCAAACGAGCTCCCCGACAAATTGAGTGAAATCACCGGGGTACCTCACGCCACGATCTTCCTGGGGGACACCAGGGTCGCCACCAACATTTTGCTGGAGAACGGACGCAGGGCGCTCGGCACCAGGCTTACCGGGCCTGCCTACGACGCCGTCTTCCGGAAGGGGATTCCCTTCCGGGGCGAGGCGCTCATCCTCGGTCGCAGCTATTTCACCGCTTATGATCCGATCAGGGACCCGCGCGGCAAGATCATCGGCGCGCTCTTCGTCGGCAGCGGAAAAGACGATAACCTCGCCGCCTACAACCGGCTTAGCCTCAGGGTGCATGCCATCAGCGGCATGCTGACCTGCGTCCTGGTTGTTTGCGTCTTTTTGCTGCTGTCGGAGCGCAAGCGCTCCGAAGACGCCGTCCAGAAGCAGCTGCAATTCCTGCAGGTGGTCATAGACGCCATCCCCACGCCGGTCTTCTACAAAAATGCCCAAGGGAAGTTCCTCGGTTTCAACAGGAGCTATGAGGCAATGCGGGGACTGTCACGCGAACTGATGCTCGGCAAAACGGTTCACGACCTCTGGCACAAAAATCAGGCGGACCACTACCGGCAAAAAGACCAGGAACTGTTGGAGCAATCGGGCGTCCAGAGTTACGAGTCCTCCGTCCGCTACCCGGACGGAACGCAGCGGGACACCGTTATCAACAAGGCGGTCTTCCGGGGTCAGGACGGAGCCATCGGTGGGGTAGTCGGAGTCATCTTCGACATAACCGAGCGCAAAGCCGCCGAGGAGGAGGCAAGGGACGCCTACCGCAGGATCGCCGACATACTGGAGTTCCTCCCCGACGCCACCTTCGTGGTGGACCGCGAAGGCAAGGTAATCGCCTGGAACCGGGCCATCGAGATCATGACCGAGGTGCCGAAGGGGGAGATCCTCGGTAAAGGCGATTACGCTTATGCGATCCCTTTTTACGGAGAGTCCCGAAGCTTCCTGATAGACCTGCTTGACGAGGGTCTGGAGTTGCCAACCTCCAGTTACCCCGGTATTACCCGGAATGGCAAGACGCTTTGCGCCGAGAAAAAAGTCCTCCTGCACGGCCGGGAGGAGCGCTACCTCTGGAACGTCGCGGCGCCGCTCTATGACCGGCAGGGAAACCAGGTGGGCGGCATTCAGACCCTGCGCGACATGACCGAGCTCAGGCGGGCCGAACAGGAACGCAGCACCCTGGAGGCGCAGTTGCACAACTCCAGCATGATGGAGTCCCTCATGGTCCAGCTGGGCCATGACCTGAAAACCCCGCTCACCCCGCTTTTTGCCATGCTTCCCCTGGTCAAAAGAAAGGTCGCGGACCCGAGCCTGGAACGGATGCTGGATATCTGCCAGTGCTGCGTGAGCCAGATCCAGGGTCTGACCGACAAGGCCCTCGACCTGGTCCGGCTCTCCTCCAAGGCGGTGGCGACCGAGTTGGCCCCGGTGCGGCTCTTCTCGATCGCCGAACAGTCCATCAACGGGTGTGAAGCGCTCTTCTCCAAGCGCGGGATCGGCTGTTTCAACGGGATAGACCCGAGCCTGACGGTGCAGGGAGCGGAGGCGCAACTACTGCTGCTCTTCGACAACCTGCTCTCCAACGCCGCCCGCTTCGCGGCCGAAAACGGCGTGGTCCGCATCACGGCGCTCCCCAAGGACGGCACGGTCCTGGTCTCGGTTCAAGACGACGGCATCGGCCTGGAACCGGGGCACCAGATGCTGATCTTCGACGAATTTTTCAAGGCGGACGCCGCGCGCCACGACCCCGGCACCCAGGGGCTGGGACTGGCCATCAGCAAGAGCATCGCGCTGAACCACCTGGGGAAGATCTGGGCGGAGAGCCCGGGGAGGAACCAGGGAACCACGATTTTTTTCACACTGCAGCCGACGGAAGCGGCCTAAACACTCGTGCAGCGCCAAGGGGAAAGTATCATGAGCAGAAAGGTAATGATCGTCGATGACAACGAGTTCATCAGGGCGGCCGTTGAATTCATCTGTCAGCACGAGGAGCTGGATCTGGTGAGCGCCGCAAGCGGGGCAGAGTGCCTGCACCACCTGGAGTCGGGCTTTCGCGGAGTCATCCTGATGGACATCATGATGCCCGTCATGAACGGCTGGGAGACCATCCGGGAGATGGTCGGGCGGGACCTTTACTCCGGGAACCTGATCGTCATGCTGACCGGGATGGGGGAACCCGACTCCAGGATGGACGGTTTGCAGGAGTACGTGACCGACTACCTTACCAAGCCGTTCGGACCTGACCTGCTGACCGATGCACTGCGCTACTACCTCTGCCTGCTCGGGGACCCAAAGGGAGCACCATGAGTAGCAGGAACCTCGTCATGATCGGAGTCTCTACCGGCGGCCCCATGACCCTGAAGGAGCTGTTCAGCGCACTCCCCCCGCTGAACGCGGCCTTCGTCATCGTGCTCCACATCACCCCGGAGATGGACTACCGGATTGCCCAGGGGCTCGACGCCAGCGCCTCCATGCCGGTGGCTCTGGCCCGGGATGGAGAGTTCCTCAAGGACGGCAACGTCTACCTGGCACCAGGCGGTGTTCACCTGAAGCTGGACGGGAACCACCGGGTCTGCCTGTGCGAGGGAGCCCGGGTAAACTACGTGCAGCCCTCCATCGACGTCGCCATGCTGTCGCTCATCCGGCCGGTCAACGGGGAGCTCATCGGGATCATTATGACCGGCATGGGGAAAGACGGCGCCGAGGGATTGCGGCACGTCAAGCGGATCGGCGGCACGACACTGGCGCAGGACCAGAAATCCTCCGTCATCTACGGCATGCCAAAGGCCGCGTTGGAAACCGGAGCGGTCGATTTCGTGCTGCCGCCCAAGGGCATCGCCGCGAAACTGGTCGAGCTTTTGAAGTAAGCAGGCGCCCATCATGTCATTTTTTATTATTCTTATCCGGCGCCAGGCGTTATAGTCGTGGTTTTAGACTATTGTGTTGCGCAGGTTGGCGGTGAACAGGCTCATCGTGAACCCCAACATTGCGATGTTGGGGTTCACGATACGACCGTTCACCGCCAACCTACAGTCTGCAAAGGATACGGAAAGCCATGGGATCAGTTACCAGCGGGACCAAGAGATATCGACAGATCAACCTGGCTTTTTTTGCCGCGGGGTTCGTCACCTTCATCACCCTCTACGACGTGCAGCCGCTTTTGCCGGTCTTCTCCAAGGAGTTCGGACTGCCGGCGGCTCTCGGCAGCCTGCCGCTGTCACTTACCACCTGCGCCCTGGCCGTCACCATGCTCTTTGCCGGGACCATCTCGGAGACCTTCGGCCGCAAAAAGGTCATGGTGACCTCGCTGGTCCTCACCTCCGCGCTCGCTTTTCTCACCTCGCTGACCGGCAGCTTCCCCGCGCTCCTCGCGCTCCGACTGCTGCAGGGGGTCGCCCTGGCGGGACTGCCGGCGATCGCCATGGCCTATCTGAGCGAGGAGATCGCCCCCGCGTCCCTGGGCTCCGCAATCGGCCTCTACATAAGCGGCAACGCCATCGGCGGCATGACAGGACGGATCTTCACGGCAGCCATGACCGAGTGGATTTCCTGGCGCGCGGCGCTGGGAAGCATCGGCGTGTTCTGCCTGATCCTCAGCATCTTTTTCGCGCGCTCCCTGCCACCCTCCAGCAACTTCACCCGGCGCCCCTTCGCGGTGCGCTACCTGTTCAGCTCGCTTTTCAAGCAGCTGCGGGACCCGGCCCTGCTCTACCTTTACGGCATCTCGTTTCTCGTCATGGGAGCCTTCGTGACGCTCTACAACTACATCACCTTCCGGTTCCTCGCCCCCCCCTACTCCCTGGGGCACACCGCAGTCAGCTGGATTTTCCTGGTCTATCTGCTCGGCTCGTTCAGCTCGTCCATGGTGGGGCGCCAGGTGGAACTCTTCGGCAGGAGCCGGATGCTTTACCTGACCATGAGCTCCATGGTCCTCGGGGCGCTGGTGACACTCTCCCGGGACATCAGCACGATAGTCGTGGGAATCGCCCTCTTCACCTGCGGTTTTTTCGGTTCCCACACCATCGCCTCCAGCTGGGTCGGGAGCAGGGCGCGCACGGCGCGGGCCCAGGCAGCCTCGCTCTACCTGTTCAGCTACTATCTCGGCTCGAGCGTATCCGGAACGGCCGGCGGGCTTTTTTGGGCTTCCTTTGGCTGGATAGGGGTGGTCGGGCTGATGCTGGCGCTACTGGGGGCGGGACTTTGCTGCGTCAAACGGCTCTGCAGAATTTCGGAAAGCGACCACCCGGCCGGCGAGGCAGTGGCCGGACTGGAAGCGCTGCGCAGCTGAATTCGGATTACCCCTTTTGCCCCCACTTCCTTTGCTCCTCGAGAAACTCAAGTTTTCCGAGGAACCGCCGATACGTCTGGTAAGTGTCTGCACAAAGGAGCAAAACATGCCGGATCTGGTAAGAATAGCCGATGGAGTCGCCATACCCGTAGAAATGCTGTCCGTCTGGGATCGGCTGTCGGAATTCGCCTCGGTTTACGGACCGGTGTTCGAAGCTGACGTCAACCGGCTCGGCCTCAACATGCGTCCGATCTTTAACCTTAACACCTCCATAGGCGGAGAACAGGCGATCGCCTTCGGCTCCGCGACGTCCACCAGCATGCAATTTGTCCTGCGGCCGGATATTTACCGCGCCATGGTCGGCGGCATCTGGAACTGAAGGAAGCACCCTGCGCAGCAACCGCCGCTTGACCTTCAGACTCAAACACCTGCTTGACCCTTAAACTCAAACGCTCGTTTGAGTTTCACTTCCCGCCATCCTTTGCCGGTACCTGTCACCCACAAACTTGATATGATCCCGCAGCACGTAGAACTGCTCCGCATAGGCCAGCGGCATCTTCATCTTATTGACCTCGCCCTCGATGTCATCGATCCGCTTCAGGAGGTTGGCCCTCTCCTCCGGTGCGGGGTTGGCGATGATGGTCCGCTCCAGGGCGATGAGGGTACCGTACCAGCGGTAGATGCGCGACCTGATGCGCCAGCTGTAGAGCGCCGGCACCAGTTTCAGCCCGGGAATCAGCAGTACGACGATCGGGACGACCACGACCATCAGGCGGTCCGCCAGGCTCGCCAGCCAGAAGGGGAGGTAGCGATAGAAAAAGCTCTTGTTACCCGAGCTGTAGAAGCGCTTCGCGTCGGAGCTGATGCGGAATTCATGCTCCAGCGGCGCCGGGAACTCGCCCGCGCGTTGCATGACGGTCGCCTTACCGTGTACCTCGCGCGCCGCGGCGATCAGCATGTCGGAGAGCGCCGGGTGCAGATCGCTGCGCGCCACCAGTTCAGCCGTGGGACCGATCAGGTGCACATCCTGGGCCGGCACGTTCTTGCCGAAATCGACCACTCCCATGGGAAGGTTGAGCTTCTCCAGGTAGGAATACTTGCGCGCGTAGGCATCGGCCTGGGCGAAATCGAAGAGCCGGATTCCCGGAGTCGTCAGCAGCTTGCGCATGACCGGCGGCGTCGCGGAGTCCCCCATGAGGAACACGGCGTCGGCGCCGCCCGTCAGAACAGCCTGGGACGCCTCCTCACCGCCAATATCCAGCAAGGTCGTGGCGCCTCCCGGTTCAATGGCGTTCGCCTTCAGAAGTGCCAGGGCGAGGACATGGGTTCCGCTTCCCTGCGGCCCGATGGCGAGCCGCTTCCCGCTGAAATCTGCAATAAAGTTTGCCGGATCTGCCGAGCGATAAAAAAGGAGCAGCGGCACATGAAACACGCTTCCCAGGGAGACCAGCCGGTCCAGATTCACTCCGGCGGTGACCCCGCCCTGAACGAAACCGACGTCTACGCGAAATTTCGGATCGTTCAGCCGGGTGAGGTTGTCCAGCGACCCCGCAGAGGGGAGCACCCTGAGCTTCACCCCGTCGCGCGCCAGAATCTTCCGGTACTTCTCCGCGGTGAGCAGGAAGGTGCTTCCCGGGGGACCGCTCGTGATGGTGATGGTGTCGGGGGGCGCCGGGCGCACAAACCAGTAGGCCACCCAGATCGCAACCAGGGTGATCAGTATGATGGGAGCCGAGGTCACCATGAGGTCCCGCAAGGAGACCCCGACGAAGCGTGCCATGGGCCGGATGGAAGCGATGGAGCGAACCTTATTCTGGGTCATGGTTTATCCTTGAGTGCTGTACGCACTACTATCATTCGCTGACATTGGAAGCAATTCTATCTCTATCAGCGTCGTCTGTCACCCTCCAAACAGAAAGCCCTATTCTGTCCCCGGCCATATCTCCTTATCCTCCGTAGTGCACGGCAGTATCTCAGCCAGTAGGAGACGGGTGCAATGCGATTGTCCAGCGCGTTTCATGCTTATCAGCCACTGGTACTCAGCTCGGTTAACTTCGTAGAGACGCATTGCATGCGTCTCCTTCACCTGATCACACTGAGACCAACTAGACGGCGGCAGCGCTGAGACGCATGCAATGCGTCTCTACCCGAAGAGGTTCGTATTTTCATCGTTCCCACGCTCCCGCGTGGGAATGCATCAGGGGACGCTCCTGCGTCCCGGTTCGCCTCCGTGGGAACGTACCGGCCGCGCCGGTCTCGCCTGCGGTGTCGGACGCGGGAGCGTCCGGGGATTTCCGTTCCCACGCTGGAGCGTGGGAACGATACATATTAGACGGCGGCAGCGCTGAGACGCATGCAATGCGTCTCTACCCGATGGGTTTGCGGGGTACAGCCAACAAAAGGATAAAAAAGAGCCGAATGCACAGTTACTGCATTTTTATGACCTAGGTCAAGGCCGCGCAGACAAGTTACCAGTAAGGTGTCTTCAACGAACGGCCCGGCGCGATGTCCCGGAACCCGAACCAAAGCGACAATTACCATACCACTTCCCCAGTACCACCGGGGGTACAGGAGACCTGATGAAAAACAAGATTAAGAGCTGGCTCGGATTTTCCACCTCAACCACTAACGAGGCACCCAAGGAGACAAAAATGGAGAACATGTTTTGCTATCAGTGTGAGCAGGCAGCTAACGGCGGTTGCTCGAAAGTAGGCGTGTGCGGCAAGCAGCCGGACGTCGCGGCACTGCAGGACCTGCTGGTTTACACCATGAAAGGAATCGCCTTCTGGGCCGACAAGGCTCGTGAAAAGGGCGCCAAGGATTCCGGCATCGACCACTTCATGATTGACGGCCTCTTCACCACGGTCACCAACGTCGACTTCGACGCCGAAGAGATCGCCAAGCTGGTTCGCGACGGCGCCAAGAACCTCGTCAAGGCTCAGACACTCTTCGAAAAGGCCAACGGTGGCCCCTTCACCGGCTCCGTCCCCGAAGCGGCCCAGCCCTTCACCGCAAGCTCTACCGCTGAACTGGTTGCCCTCGGCGCCCGTCACGGCGTGAAAGACGACACCATCGACCCGGACGTGAAGTCGGTTCAGGAAATCATCATCTACGGCATCAAGGGATATGCGGCCTACGCCCACCACGCCCTGGTGATCGGACTGGAAAACGACGAAATCTACGCCTTCACCCACAAAGCCCTGGCAGCGACCCTGGACAAGAGCCTGGGGCTCATGGACTTTGTCGGCATCTCCATGGAGTGCGGCCGCATCAACCTGGTCACCATGCAGCTTCTGGACAAGGCCAACACGGACAGCTTCGGCCACCCGGTCCCGACTCCGGTGGCGCTCGGCACCAAGAAAGGCAAGGCGATCCTGGTTTCCGGCCACGACCTGCGCATGCTCGAAGAGCTCCTGAAGCAGACCGAAGGCAAAGGGATCAACATCTACACCCACGGCGAGATGCTCCCCGCCCACGGCTACCCCGGCCTGAAGAAGTTCGCACACCTGGCCGGTAACTTCGGCGGCGCATGGCAGGACCAGGCGAAGGAATTCGCAGGCTTCCCCGGCGCCATCATCTTCAACACCAACTGCATCCAGCGCCCGGCAGAAAGCTACAAAGACCGCCTCTTCACCTGGGGCCTGGTTCAGTGGCCGGACGTCAAGAACATCAACGGCTGGGATTTCTCCCCGGTTATCGAGAAGGCCCTGGCGCTGCCGGGCTTTGAAGAGAACCCCGGCAAGGACATGCTCACCGGCTTCGGGCACAACGCAGTGCTCGGCGTAGCAGACAAGGTCGTCTCGGCGGTCAAGGCCGGCCAGATCCGTCATTTCTTCCTGATCGGCGGCTGCGACGGTGCCAAGAGTGGCCGTAACTACTACACCGAGTTCGCCGAAGCAGTACCGAGCGACTGCGTCATCCTGACCCTTGCTTGCGGCAAGTTCCGCTTCAACAAGCTCGACTTCGGCGACATCGGCGGCATCCCGCGCCTGCTGGACATCGGTCAGTGCAACGACGCCTACTCCGCGATCCAGATCGCCGTGGCACTTGCCGGCGCCTTCGAGTGCGGCGTAAACGAACTGCCGCTCTCCTTCATCCTTTCCTGGTACGAGCAGAAGGCTGTTGCGATCCTGCTGACACTGCTTCACCTCGGAATCAAAGGGATCAAGCTGGGACCGACCCTGCCGGCATTCATCACGCCGAACGTGCTCAACTTCCTGGTTGAGAACTTCAACATCGCTCCGATCGGGACCGCCGAAGGCGACCTCAAGCAGATTCTTGGCTAAGAGGAACGGTCGATAAACATCAAGAAACAAAAAATGCGGCCCCGGGAATGATCCCCGGGGCCGCGTTCGTTCTTGCTGCTAATCGAATGTTGTTGCTTTAGCGATAGCACGCAGCATATCACTTCGTGGCAACTCCCTCACCCCTGCCCCTCTCCCGGCGGGCGAGGGGTTCTGATTCTCTTTCCGCCAGCCAACAAGCCTTTTACCCGACTCGTTATACTCTGGAGAAACTCCCCCTCGCCCTTCGGGCCTGCGCGCCGAAGCCTGAGGCGAAGGCGTGAGAGGGTCGGGGTGAGGGGGCTTCGGTTCAATCCTCCAGCTTCGCGACCAGGGTTATGTTCGCCTTAAGCACCTGTGACACCGGGCAGTTGGCCTTGGCATCCTGCGCGATGGTCTCAAACTGGCTCGGGGTGATCTTGGGAATCCGCGCGGTCGTTTCCAAACGAATCGTGGTAATCCTCCAGTTCCCCTCGACGTTTTCCAAATCAAGCAGGGCCTGAGTCTTGATGCGGACCGGTTCGAAGCCCGCCTTGCCGAGCCCCGCGGAAAGCGCCATGGAGAAGCATCCGGCATGCGCCGCTGCAATCAGTTCCTCCGGATTGGTGCCGCGCTCTTCGCCAAAACGCATGGCGAACGAGTAGGGGGTGTCCGCCAGCACGCCGCTTTGGCTGGAGATGACTCCCTTACCTTCCTTCAAGGTGCCGTTCCATACTGCTGATGCTGTTCTTTTCATAGCTTGAGTCTCCTTTTGGGTGGCTGGCCGCTCCGCAAACGCGAAGTGGAACCGGGACCACCAAGTTCAATTGTAACCCTGACAATAGATAATGGCAGCAATTGATCTCTTTTCCAGAGCAACCCAAAAAAAAGTCACCCATCCGCCAACGCCTCAGCCACCGACTTACTGAGGAGCTGCAACCGGTAAGGCTTGTGAATGAACCCCTTGGCACCGATTTCCAGCAATTCGTGAACCGTCCCCTCGCGATGGAAGCCCGAGGAAAACAGCACACGGACCTGGGGGTCAAGCTCCTTCAAGCGCAGGAAGGTCTCCTTGCCGCTGAGCTTCGGCATGACCATGTCCAGAATCACCAGTTCAATATTGTCGCGCTCGCGGGCGTAGAGCTCGAGCGCCTGCTCGCCGTCCTCGGCGAGATAGACCTGGTACCCGAGTTCCTCTAAAAGACAATGGCCGGAGAGCCGGAGGATCGCCTCGTCGTCCACCAGCATGATCCCCCCCCTCCCCGGCACGGTTTCCTCGCGGGGAGCGGCCTGGGCCGCCAGAGTCAGGCCGGAGGGGAGGCAGACCCGGAAAACGGTTCCCTGTCCGGGCTCGCTGCAGACTTCGATGGTTCCGTTGTGCTCCTTGACCGTTCCGTAGACCGCAGCCAGTCCCAGGCCGGTACCCTTGCCGGTCTCCTTGGTGGTGAAGAAAGGCTCGTAGATATGCTCCAGAACCTCCGCAGTCATGCCGATGCCGGTATCGGAGACCGCTATTTCCAGGTAGGCACCCGGACTCAACAGCGCCTGGTGCGGGGTGCCGCCCGAGGGCCCCAGTTCCAGGTTCGCCGTGACGAAGCTGAGGGTTCCCCCTTCGGCCATGGCGTCGCGGGCATTGATCGCCAGGTTCAACAGGGCATTTTGCAGCAGGCCCGGATCCCCGATGACGATCGGATTCTCGGCAACCAGGTTCACCTCCAGGGTGATCCGCTTGTCGATGGTGCGCTCCAGGATCGCGACAACGGCGTTGATGCAATCGTTTATCGAAATCGGGGTGGAGGTGATCTTCCCCTTGCGGGAGAACGCCAAAAGCTGCCGGGTCAGATCGGCGGAGCGGGTCGCCGCCTCGAGAATGACGCCGGTCAGCTTCGCGTTGTAAGGATCGTCGCCCAGGCGCCAGTTGAGCATTTCCGTCGCCCCGATGATCCCGGTCAGCATGTTGTTGAAGTCGTGGGCGATTCCGCCTGCCAGTTGGCCGACGACATCCATCTTCTGCGCCTGGCGCAGTTGCTCCTCGACGCTCTTTCTTTCGGTGATGTCCTCCGAGATGCCGAGCAGGTAGCGCGGCTGCCCCGCTGCATCGAAAAGAGGGACCTTCCTCGTGTGCAGGGTCCGCTCCAGCCCGCGTCTGTCGTGAATCTTTTCTTCCGCGATTTCCTGCACCGTTCCGCGCTGCAGGGCAAAGCGGTCCATCCCCATGCTGAAGTCCGCCTCAGCTTCGGGGAAAAGGTCGAGGTCGCTCTTGCCGATCAGTTCCTCGCGGGGATACCCGAGGAGCGCCTCGCCCGCCTTGTTGATACTCATGAAGCGCAACTCCAGCGCGTCCTTGACAAAGACCATCGCCGGCATGTTCTCCACGATGGCGGAAAGAAACTCCTCGCTCTTCAGCAGAGCCTCCTGGACGGCGAAGGTCTCCTCGAGCTGGTGCCGCAGTTCCTCCTCGATGACGGCGAGTTCCTCGTTTTTCCCCTGAAGTGTGTTTTCCGAGATCTGCAGCTCCCGGGTTCGGGAAGCGACCTGGCGGCGCAAAAGGACGATGAAGGTGGTGCCGAGGCAGCCGCTAAGAGCCAGTCCCAGCAGTGCATTCATGAGCCAGGCCGGTGTCACGCTGACCCTTTTCTCGTCCCGGTGCAGCCAGCGGTTCAGGGAACTGCTATAGATGGAACGGTCGTCCGCCCGCCATTCGGAAAGATAGCGGTCCGTTACCGCGAGGAGTTCCCTGTCTTTCCCCTTGGCGACGGCAAAATAAATATCGAACGGATTGAACACCACCCCGGAGGACCTGACGTGGAAATCACGGGCGCGCCCGACCCCGAAGGTGTTGTTGACGACGCCTGCATCCACGCGCCCCGCGTCTATCTCACGCAGGACCCCTTCAAAATCGGCGACTTCAACGCTCGTGCAGGGGATGCCCAATTTGTCTACCAGATTGAGGAACTGCTTTCCGTTCGCCTCCCCTCGCACCACCGCGACCTTCTTGCCGTTCACCTCCCTGATACCGTTGATCGACGACCTTTGGTGTACGAAGAGTTCGCTCCAGACTGTCATTATGGGGGTTTTGCCGTAGTCCAGAAAGCTCGCACGCTCCTTGAGCCAGGCCACGCTGGTCAGCAGGTCGACCTCACCACGCTGGATACGCTCCAACCCCTCACCCCAGGTTCCGTAGACGTAGGTAATGCGCCAGTGTTCCCTTTTGGCGATCTCCTCCAGTAAGTCGACATAAAAGCCCCGGACCTGACCTGCTTTGTCCCGAAATATAGCGGGGTAAAAGTTGAAAACGGCGACCCGGACGGTTCGTTCCGGGGACTGGGCTAGGGCGGCTCTCGGACAGTAACCGGCCAGGATCAGGACGCACAGGGAGAGGCTCAGTAGGAACTGCCTGGCGCACCGTTTTCGCGGTGACCAGGAGCTCCGGATCCGTTGAAGCTTTTTCAGGACGGGGATTCCCACGCGAAGGGTGCTTCGCGTCGTCAGCGCGGCCATCGGGTTACCGGCTCTTAGCGGTCCCCTATCCTGTTTTTTAAGAGGCATATCAGCTCCGGTTACCTGGTGCTTTGCATGATGTAGCAGGGGCTGCATTATTTCCGCTCCGCCGCAAAGCAAAGGGAGCTCTGAAACCCTAGCGAAGTGTGAAGCTTTGTTCCTTTTCGGCCGGCGTGCCAATAACTTTAATTATATTCATCACTAAATGGTCTCAATGAGTTTCACGGGAAGAGCTGAGGTACTGGCTGGCGAGTCAGAGAAAGACTTCCAGCTTGGGCTGGCGCAGACAAAAAAGGGGCCGCATCCTTTGCCGGATGCGGCCCTGCTGTTACAAGTAATCTAATGAGCGTCCTTTTCCACTCCGTGCCGGAGAGCCGTCGGGGTTAGAACATGAACCTCGATATCGTGTAGGCCACGACCGTCGAGACACCGACCCCGATGAACCCCGGGATCATGAAGCTGTGGTTCAGCAGGTACTTGCCGATCTTGGTGGTTCCCGAACGGTCCATGTTGATGGCGGCGAGGTCGCTCGGGTAGAAGGCGAAGAAGAAGTAGGCGTAGCTTGCCGGCATCAGCCCGAGCATGAGGGACATGGGCAGACCGAGTGCGAGGCCGAAAGGGAGCATGATGATGAGCGTTGCGGCCTGGCTCTTGACGAACGCGGAGACGCAGAACATCGCTATGCCGAAGGTCCAGGGTGCGATCTTGACCATCATTCCGATCTTGTCGACCAGAAAACCCTTGTTGGCGGTCACGAAGGTATCACTCATCCAGGCGATACCGAAGATGGATACCACCGCGATCATCCCGGCGATGAAGACGCTGGAGTGTGCAATTTCCTTCGCCTTGACGCCGGTTGCGAACATGATGAAGGCACCGAAGCCAAGCATGATGAACTGCACGACCGTCGTCATCGGAATGGGCTTGCCGCCCACCACCGGAAGCAGGGAGGGCCAGACGGCGAGCGCGATGATGGTCAATACGCCCGAGAAGAAGAGCACCACGGAGAGCTTGGCGCTGCCGGTGATTTTCTGGTCCAGTGTCGTGACGGAAGATCCCACGGACTTGGCGAATTCGGGGTCCTTGAGGCGCTCCTGGTATTCCGGGTCCTTGTCGAGGTCCTTGCCGCGATTAAAGCTCCAGGCGGCGGCAGCCAGCACCCCGACGACGCCGGCAGGCATGGTGACCGCGAGGATGTTGAAGAGACTCACTGGTTGCCCGGCCTTAATCGAGAAGGCGAGGAAGGTCGTCACGGCGGCCGCCACCGGGCTTGCGGTGATTCCCATTTGCGAGGCGACGGAGGAAATGGCCATGGGGCGCTCGGGGCGGATCTTGGTCTTCAGCGCGACGTCGGCGATGACCGGCAAAAGGGCGTAGACCGCGTGCCCGGTGCCGACGCAGACCGTCAGGAAGAAGGTGGAGAGCGGCGCCAGGATCGTCACGTACTTCGGATGGGCGCGCAGCATGCGCTCGGTCAGCTGCACCAGGTAGTCGAGGCCGCCCGCGACCTGCAGTGTCGCCGAAGCGGTGACGACCGCCAGGATGATCAGCATGACGGCGATGGGAGGCTCGGAGGGCTGCACCCTGAAGAGCAGCACCAAAACGGAGACGCCGAGGCCGCCAATGAGACCGAGGGCCACGCCCCCCCTGCGGACGCCGAGTAGGATCGCTCCCAAGACAAGCACGAACTGGATCCAGAACATTACCATGATGATTTACCTCTTCCAAGTGGATTGCGGTGCGATTCGCGGCAAGGCGCGAGCCAACCGGTTGGCGTATGCCATAGCCTAGCTAGAGCATGGATGGTGCCAGAATCCAGCATAAAAGATAAGAGGCTAGTATTATTGGATAAATCGAAACAAGCGGGACACCAAGCGAAGCAAACCGGCATAACGAGCGGTTATGCCGCCGTGGGAGAGGGGGAATTTCCTTCATATGTTACAGGAGTTTAGCCGGATATAACCAGCGGCTATTGTTATAACCGCAGGTTATGCCTGTTGGCCGCGCATCATCTTGAGGCGCTTGTTGAGGGCTGGCTGGGAGATGCCAAGCAGGCGGCCGGCGAGCGTCTGGTTGCCGCCGGCGCGCTCCAGAGCCTCCATGACGAGGAAGGACGCGGCCTCGCTGAAGGTGGGAAGCTCGGCAAAACCGGCAAAGGGGTTTAGCTTTCCGGTAGTTACCGGAGGTGCCGCCCCGGTCTCCTGGGAGCGCTCGACCGCTTTCACGAAACAGTCCATGGAAAGCATCCGGTCGCGGTGCACGCTGACCGCATCATAGACCATCGCCCTCAGCTCGCGGACGTTGCCGGGGAAGCTGTAGGTGGCGAGAAACTGCGCCAGCCCTTTAGGAGGGGTCGGCTTCTTCTTGCCAAGCGCGACCGCAGCCTCGGCAAGGAAATACTGCAGCAGCAAGGCAATGTCCCCCTTGCGCTCCCGAAGCGGCGGGATCTGCACCTGGTGGGTGCGCAGGCGAAAGTAGAGGTCCCGTCGGAAGGAGCCGGCCGACTCCTTGGCGCTCAGGTTCTGGTGGGTGGCGACGATGATGCGCGCCTTCAGGCGCTTGGGGAGGTCACTTCCCAGGGCGAAGTACTCCCCTTCCTGGAGCAGGCGGAGCAGTTTCACCTGGGAGGCGATGGAGAGGTCGCCGATTTCGTCCAGGAACAGGGTGCCGTCGGCCGCCTCCTCTACCATCCCCTTGCGCACCCCTTCGGCGCCGGTGAAGGCGCCGCGCAGGTGGCCGAAGAGGGTGTCGGCGAATACCGAGTCGTCCAGGCCGGCCACGTTGACGGTCACCAGCTTGCCGCGGCAGCCGCTGAGAGTGTGGGCGGCGCGCGCCAGCAGCTCCTTGCCGACGCCGCTCTCCCCGGTGATGAGCAGCGGCTGGGGGCTTTTGGCGACCGCCTCGAGGTAGGAGAAAATGGCCAGCATGCCGCGGTCGCCGGTGACGATTTCGCCAAACGCCTCGGGATGGCGCAACTCGCCGGAAACCAGGCGGCTGGACATCTCGCGGTAGTCGCGCTGCATCTCCAGCATCCGGACCGCCCGCAGCACGCCGCCCACGATGCGGTCCTCCTCGTCGGTCTTGATGAAGTAGTCGAAGGCCCCGAGCTTCATGCAGCGCACCGCGGTCTCCAGCTGGTTCAACCCGCTCACCACGATCGCCGTTATCTCCGGGTGACTTTCTCCGATCCTTTTCAGGAGCTCCTCACCGGAGAGGTGCGGCATGGTGAGGTCGAGCAGCACCAGGCCGATGCCGCCCGCGTCCAGCAGTCCCATGACCTCCCGGCTGTCCTCGCACGTGACGATATTGCTGAGCCCGGCGAGGCTTTTGAGCGTGAGCGAGAGGGACCTGAGCCAAGCCGGTTCGTCGTCCACCAAAAGGATCTGAAAGCTGGGGTAAGCGCTTGGGTTCATGAGGGGCCTCGTTGGGTCAAAAAAAACGTTTAAGTCGTTTGAGTCGTGGAGTCATCACCATCGTTCCCACGCTCCAGCGTGGGAACGGGATCCCCGGACGCTCCAGCGTCCAGCACCGGAGGCACCTCCGGGGCGTCACCAGAAAAAACACAGGTAGAGACGCATTGCATGCGTCTCAGCGCTGCCGCGCTCTAGCTTATCTAAGCAGGGCCAGGTGAAGGAGACGCATGCAATGCGTCTCTACCCAGGGACACCTCCCCAGACATGGTCAACTCTTCAGGTAACATTAAGCCACTTCCTCTTTGGCAACCGGAAAGCTGAGGGTGACCGTCGTCCCTCTTCCCGGGGTGGAATCGAAGGAAATGCTGCCCCCATGCTCCTTGACGATCCCGGCAGAGACCGACAGGCCGAGCCCGGTCCCGCCGCTATCGCGCTTGGTGGTGAAAAAAGGATCGGTCAACCGGGAAAGGTGTTCCGGAGCGATGCCGCCCCCCTGGTCCTGGACCCGGAGCTCCAGCCGCAGCGGATCGGCCGCGAGCCGCGTGGAGATCTCGATGCCATGCTCCCGGTCGGGAAGCGCCTGGCAGGCGTTCAGCACCAGGTTCACCACCACCTGTTCGACGCGCTGAGTGTTGCCGAGGAATTTGGGGAGCCCGATGCCCAGGTCGATCGCGAGACTGGAGGTCGCCTTGCGTATGGTCGGGTCAACCAGCCGCAGCGCGGTCTGCACCACGCGGTTCAGGTCGATGAGCCCCTTGTCGCCGGCGTCGTCGCGCCTGGCGAAGTCCTTCAGGTCGTGCACGATCCGCTTGATCCGCTTGGCCCCGTCCTGCATCCCCGAAAGGATGCGCGGGATCTCCTGCCGCATCTCGGAATACGGCAGACCTCCCAGGGAAAAGTCGCCGTGCTCCTCGAAGTACTCCTGGAGGATGGGTGCCGCGTCCTGGTGCGCCCTCTTGAGGACCGGGATGTCGAGCAGCAGGAGACCGGTCGGGTTGTTGATCTCATGGGCGACCCCCGAGACGAGGACGCCGAGCGCCGCCATCTTGTCCGCCTGCAGCAGTTGCTGCTGGTTCAGCAGCAGTTCCTCCTCGGCATGCCTGCGTTCGGCGATCTCGCGGGTGAGGTCCGCGGTGCGCAGCGCCACCTCGTGGTGCAGGGTCCGGGACCAGAGCGCGATGCCGCCCAAAAGCAGCACCAGCGGGACCACCACGATCGCGGCATACTTCACGATAGTCCACCAGGCGACCGGGGTGGGATCCAGCACGCCGAGCCATTTCTCGTAGATCGCCTGTTGCTGGCCGGTCTGCTTCAAAATGGCGAGCCCCTCATTGAAGCGGGAAATCAGCTCGTCGTTCCCCTTGTCAACCGCGTAGCAGTAGCGGTGGGTCGCAACGTTGCGCACCACCGGGATCAGGTTGGTAAGCTTCAGTTCGCGGATGATGTACATCCCCGGCACAATGGCGACGATGGCGTAGTCGGTCTTTCCCGCGGCAGTCTGGCGCAGGGCGTCCGCGGGGGTGTCGGTCAGGACCAGCTTCCCGGTAAACCCCTTCTTGATCAGGTAGTCGTGCATGATCCCGCCCCGATGCACCGCAACCAGTTTCCCTTCCAGATCCTCCAGGGTGTTCACGGTATGCGAATCCTTGCGGGCAAAAACGGCATGATTCACGATAGTATGCGGCAGCGAGAAATCGACCTCCGAGAGCCGGTCCTCCGAGTAGGACATCCCCTGGAGCACGTCAACCGTGCCGTTTTGCAATGCAGAGCGCATTTCGGACCAGGTGCCGAGCCGGAATTGGACCCTCATCCCCATGACGTCGGCGATCGCCTTGGTCAGTTCGACGTTATAGCCGGAAGGATGGCCGTCCTTGTCGAGGAACTCGTAGGGAGGATAGTCACGGTCCCCGCCCACCATGACCGCAGCGGGAGCCTGGCTGGTCCCTTCAGCGGCAAGAGCCGGCGTGGCGCGGACACAAGAGAGCGCCACCAAAAGGAGGGAGACGGTCATGAGCCAGAGAAGAGCGCGGGTTAAGCGACCATGTGGCAGGGAAGAACTGAGCGTTATGTCGGGTAAGGCAGAGGGCAAAGGCATCCGGAGGGCATCTCCCGAGACAGATTCAGGCGCAGAGTAATTTCACATTAGCCCGAGAATCCCCTCTCCCGGAGTGGGAGGACTAGGACCGGGAATCATCTTCCCCTCCGCTAAACGCCACCGCAGGCGGGGGCTTTGCGCTAATGAAGTACCAACACTAGGCTGTGATCATTATTAGCACGTTTCCAGTCTCAGGTCTCCCGGAAAAACCTGCTAACTTTGGCGGAGGGAGACCCCGTACTTCTTGTTACGCTTCAAATCCCGTAGAGACGCATTGCATGCGTCTCCTTCACACGAACACACTTAGAGCAACTAGAGGGCGACAGCGCTGAGACGCATGCAATGCGTCTCTCCCGCGTCTAGCACCGGAGGCAACACCTTTCCCCCTCCCTCCGGGAGAGGGAATGTTGGTCCATAGGTAGAAAAGTTAGCAGCTGGCGATGCGGGATATGCCGAACTGGAACAGTCTATGGCTGGCGGACTATTGGCGGATTATTTGTGCGGTGGATTCGGCGTACTAAATCCCTGGCAGCGACTGGTAATGGTACCTAACTCCGTCACCTTCTCCAGAAGGGAACTCCCCGGGACCAAACCAAGCTCCTTTCCAGGCTCCAAAGAGGTGATGCCCGCTACCCCGATAATTTGGGTCCTTTCTCCGCCCCTTCCAACATTTCCAACATTTCCAACATTTCCAACATTTCCAACATTTCCAACATTATCCCCTGCGCCGCCTTCCGTGAGGCGGACGGACCAGGCATTGTGGAACAGCAGGGGCCGTCCTTCGTTATC
>Ga0209123_1001564_pt1 | contig 22101 bp, 14 predicted proteins | sample BarGraIncu00431A_FD_184500 | JGI IMG/M metagenome (GOLD analysis project Ga0209123, IMG submission 184500) | Arctic peat soil microbial communities from Barrow, Alaska, USA - Barrow Graham LP Incubations 004-31A (SPAdes) (version 2) | ecosystem: Environmental > Terrestrial > Soil > Wetlands >... | reverse complement strand
ATATGTTCTCGCGTCCCCAGCTGGTCCTATTAAATTGTTATATAATTTACGCACAATTTCTGAAACCCTGACCACAAGCGGGTTCTAGCTGTGCTTGATTTGCAGACAAGTCACCGTCTCGACGTGCCCTGTCCACGGGAGCATAAATACAAAACTTTAAACGAAGTGACACCAACATTCAGCGTACAGGACCTTGCCCCTTAATTTTTTTTGAATGCCTTCAAAATTATGTCTTTCTCTGTCGAAAGTCTTCCACCGTTTCGCAGCAACTAAGAAGATATTCTTCTGTCCGTGGAAAATTCTTTACCATAGTCTTTCTATCACTATTATGATTAGCCTTTTTGGCTATAAGATTCCGAGTTATTCTTCGTGGTTTTTCCTCAAGTAATATTAAACTGACTATCTGTTTTATCTTTTGAAAAAGCTCTTCATCTTTCGGTTTCCAATCAATACATTTGCTGTAATTCTCAAATATAGATTCATTTTTAAAGGCTTTGGGGAGAATTTCTTCTAACCATTCTTCGTCTCTTCTGCGTAAAAGGAAGTATTGCTGAGGTAAAGCTCTTCTAATTTGTACTCTCGAATTATCTGGGTTGTTAATTATGTATTGATTTATTTGTTCTTTATATACGTTAAGCTCTGTATCGCTAATTTTATTCCCAATCTTTTTAGGCATTATTCTTAGTTTAGTGTTCAGTTTATCTACAATTCCAAGTATATTGGCGTACTTGATTACAGTATCTCTATAACATTTCATTTCTTGTGCAATATATTTAATGTCAGAACTTTTATCGACAAGTTCTTTTAATTTGCCTTCCCATATATGACCATATTGCATTACTTTGCCGTATCTATACCTGTCATTTTCCGTTTTATCTGGTCCTTGTCTAGAGTAGACAAAACCACAGTCACACTTAAAAACACCCACGGGATTGGCTATATAATTTGTTCTTTTTAAATCACAACTCTGGATTACATCCTTCTTGTAATGATCTGCAACTGAATTTAAACATGGATACGGACTATCTCCAAAGGGTTTATATTCCCAACTATATTTAAGAAAGTCTTTAACACCACCGAAAAGAAATCTTATAAAAAGCAAATGCCGTATAGGATGAATAGATTTCTTACTGTCATTAGTCATTATCCGTAACCAACTCTTCATGTTTTCATCCTCAAAATTAGACTCAAGACCCTCTAAAAAATCAATCGGATAAAATTGTTTAAAGTCCGAAATTAAGCGACTTTGTTTAATCCTTCCAATTGAAACATACCCTTTTTCTTGTAGTCTTTGCTTGTATCTTTGGTTTATTGTATTAACGGAAAAATTCGATAGACCCCCATTTAATACAAATTCAATGTCTTCTCCTAAAAAAAAATAATATTGAGCAGAACTCGGTTTAATTTGGTATGATTCAAATTCAGAGTCATAAAAAGAATCTATGTTGATTTCATAACTGCTTTTATCATTTTGAACTAAAAAATAGTTCAGAGGAGTATTGTGCTTAACACATAGGAAATTTCCAGGTATTTGATGAATCCTATGAAAATATGCTTCTCCATAATCTTTTCTATCGCTTTTCAAACATGATTTGCATATCTTTATAGTTTGTCCTTCTTTTAGGAAAACCTGACCAGTGTTGGGTCCAATTCCAGCATGTACTGATCCCGAGCCATCACCTACCATTCCTTCTATTACCCTATTTGCTCTTTCTATAGGCATGAAGGGCTTAAATAAAGGAAATATAGTCATTCTGTTTATTATATAATTGGGGGTTATTTCTAGTTCACTAGGTATTTGGTTACAAAAGAAATCCAACTTTTGCGCGTATAGAATATTAGGGTTATGTGTACTTATACCAAATAACTCTTGCGAGGTATGTCGCCACATTCTATCACCGCTATAAATATGGTATCTAATAAACCAGCTCATTGCTACTTCATCTGGGTAGTGGTTAAAAAGGATGCCTAACATTTTATCACCTCAATTCAAAGAGGCTATCCAAAACATAGTCCTGGTAATAGCCTCTTTGACGTCTCGAATTCTTAATCCAAAAAATATTTTCCTTAGAAATTTTAGTTACCGACTTTATTGGCACGTGACAAGCAAGTGTAGCATTGTAAAAATGTTTGAACAAAACACTCATCAATCACCCCCTAATACAGGAAAATATGATTATTTTGTTTATAAATATTTGAACAGAATTACCGTTAGCCTTATATTATTAATGGTGTTTATAATAGTTTGAACATATTCAAGTGTCTCCGAGAGAATAAAGGTTTTTGAACTCATCATATATTTCTCTAATTGTATTCATGAATTTGTTGGTGGTATCTATCCCCATCTCATGTTGCTTAATAAAGTCTTTGCATACTTCTGGAATAACTATTAATATTTCATTAGCTTCATCATCTTCCAAATATGTGATTTCATTAGGAAACTCCACTGCAAACTTATAACAATCATAATCGCCATAAATTAAAGAATGCAACATATCATAACACTTATTTATAGCTGAAAATTCAAACATAACTCGACTATTACCAATCAAATCTATCATTTGTATTCTATCTTTAGAATATGAGTGTTCTTCATATAAGAATTCAACAGTATCCATTAACTCTTGTGAAACAGTTCCTTTACATAAATCTTCAAGAAACTGATTGGCGAGGGCAACATCTAATTCTAATGGTTCGATTTCTTTTAGAAATCTAAGAAAAGAATTTTCCTCCTGCGTATTTACTAAAAAAACAATAAATTCTTTAAATGCAATCTTCTCATTCATATTTTGTTCTTGTAATGAATTCTTTCTAAATTCCGGGAGAAAGATTTTTGCAGCTTTTGATTCATGCCTGAGTTCATATGTATAAATGTTTTGTGCCCTAGATTGATTAGATATTTCGCTATAATACTTTCTTGAAATTGAACCTATTACTCTACCAAGAAATTCCTTGATTTTAGTAGTGTTTATAATACCACCTGAAAAAACATCTATTTCATTATCAACGCACTCTAGATTATTTCGAATATAATTGATAATAATTCTTTTTTCAGCACCATATTGTCCCGAAATATTAAACCTGTCATATCTACATTTTTTATAAAATTCATTTAAAACTTGCAAAAAGCCATTTTCTCTTGAGTGAAACGTAATACAACATTTACGTTTAATTCTGTCGTGCAGTTCCTGATGGCTATGAGTTATTAAACTTTCTTCAAATACAAGCATGTTAATCGCATTAATTTCTTCTAACATTACTACCAAGACCTTTTGAAGTCTTTCTATGCCAACAGCAATGTGGTATAAAAAAGAAAACACTTCACCTTCATAATTAAAGCTATCCATTTGTTCAAGCTCTTTCATACCATTAAAAATGAATGTTCCTGAAACATCAATTTCAGATCCCATTTTAAAATTTTTATATGAAATTATAGGATCATTAAATATATCATCAGCCATACTTTTTCTCCAATCGTTAATCCAAATCCTCAGGGGGGATACTACCTAGTAAGCAAAAATATCATATATTGGACTTACTCTACTACATCCGAGAGTTACTGCACTACAACCTCACAATAACCTTAAAGGTATAATCCTACTGATATATAGAATGTAAATGAAACCACTATTTTTAGGATTTTCGCTCAAATCTCATATATCACCTAATTATAAAGTCCATAATTTGATTTAAGAGCGTTTAAAATTATGGACTTTATAATTAATAAAATTTCCAATCCCTAATAATTAAATTATATAAAATTTATAAAAAAGGATACGTTCTGAAACATTTTATTCCACACATAAAGTGTTTTCGAAAATAAAACTACGATTAGATCTCGTTAGTAACGGCTACAGCTCTAGCAGCTACTGCTATATCTATTACTGCAGCAATATACTCTGTATATATAATATAGTCTTGATTCATTATTTCGCCACCCTTCTGCAATTACTTCGCCAAAAGGGATAATTATCCTCCTATGTATCTATTTGATATGTTTGTGAAGATTTTAAATTTAGTAGAAATTTTTTACCAACTTTATTACACAAAACCTCGAAAAAGTAAGACTTTTTTTACCGACTTTATTACACGCTTACCAACTTTATTACACAGTAACAACAACCTGTAGCGTTGTAAAAATGTTTGAACAAAATTCTTGAAATATTATATTATTTCTGAACCATATAGCATCATTTTGTTTATAAGTGTTTCAACAAAACATCAGTTTCCTCACATTAATTCAATTATTCTTTATAATAGTATGAAGAAAATTAAAAAAAATTTTTGAGGGGTAGTACAACATTGCTGACAAATGATGTCCTTCTCTCCTCTCGGCTAAGGGTTGAAATATCTGGGCATATGACTAATAAAAAAGATTCCGTGTGTTATCTCGTGTAATTCCACGTCCGCACCGCAAGTTAAACAACTCCGGAGGAACAGAGGAATTGTAGCGGAGCACTACTATTTGCAAATTAGTGTACCTAAGATGTCCTAGACGCTCCATTGTCGATCTAATATAAAGCCTCTTGCATCTTGCAAAACACTCAAAGCTGCTCTGTTAACATCTAACATATCTGAAAAATCTCTATTTTGCCCTCGAACTCCGAATCTATGAAACGATTTAATGAACCTATGTGCCGTTTCAAGTAATAATTCATGCGCACTTACGGTTTCATTAAACGAATTTCGTCTTGCGAATTTACACTGCTCATGTAAACAATGCATATAGTGTCTAAATGATGCTTTCTCTCCATAACTAGTCAATGATGGTTGAGCGCCAGCGAACAACACCTCAGTATAGTCAGAATTTAAAAACTTATCTGGAGCCATCTGATCCAAAATCTTTGACCTAAAGGCAATATCCAAAAATGGTATCTTGTATTCTGACAGAGACTGGGGACAATAATACCATTTTGCCCTTCTACTTATGGTGTTTTCCTCCGGATTATTAAACCGTTCCGATGAAAAATTGCGAACGTTTAACCAATTTCCTGTTGCAATTGCATCAACGTTTGCTGACGCCAAACAGAGCATTTGATGGTTACCATATCCAACAATTACTTTTCTGCCTTGTAGCTTTAACCCTGAACATAGCAGAAGTAGATTTGCCAACCACATTGGGTCATCTACAAGATATTGACCATTGGGATGTTCTGCAATTATATAATAACCATCTACGTTCCAAGATTCTGAGCGTGAAACTATGTCCTCTATCTGTTCCTCGTACCGCAGAATTTCATGGGATAGACATAAGGTTGCAAGTCGTCTCTTGTCAGACATTACTGTGACAGATTTATTAGTAATAAGTTCTTGTACATAAAACCAATCTTCATCCACTCGAGAACAAAATAATCCAGGCAGAATGTATTCACTCGTCATAGCACTGTTATTTAGATCCCGAATCTTGGTGAGTAAGTTCGTTAAACTAGAACCACCGGTAAGTAATCCAGTCGAATAATCATCTGGCCAATAATCGTGACTTGTTAAACGTTGATGATTAGCTCTAGGATAATATAATTGGGGGTCAAGCAAGGTATTTCCTTGCACGTCTAAAAATTCCCTAGCGAAATTTCGTATTTGAGCCGCAGTCAGGTCTCTCGGACTGAGAATCACCGTTCCACTTCCCCATTTTCGCATTAGTTCTTTTGTTAATTCTTTCATACCATAACCAAATTGCAGAAATAACTCCACTTACAATCCCCCCTCAATCTACCTTCACGGTAGGTAGTAGAGCATGATACCATTCCAGTGCCTGCTTAGCTGTTTTGGGACGTCTTGAATAGAATTTATCCATTAGAATGGCAATAAGACCCATCAATTGTCTTTGTGAATCCCCTAGAATAGAAAACTGTAGTGGGGTAATTGTTTCGGATTGTCGTAGAATATCTAATGGATGACTACTTCCGTTTCTAAACGGATGCTGACCAGAGAGGGCCTCATATACCACAACTCCTATAGAGAACAAATCCGCTCTTATGTCTATTTCCTTCTTTAAATTCCTGAATTGTTCTGGAGCCGCATATCCAGGAGTGTGTGGCCCAAAATGAGCATGAGTAGCGGTCAAAGAAGGTCCATCTAATTTTCTTGCAATACCAAAATCCAAAAGATAAAACTTTCCGTTTTCTTGTACCATAATATTTTCCGGCTTTATATCGCGATGTACAAGCCTATTAACTTCTAAATTCTCAGCAGTTACTAGTAGGCATTCAAGCAGGCCTAATCCGATACTTAATGAAACTTTACCATGTTCGTTCAAATATCGGCGTAGAGTAACTCCAGCAACGTACTCTTCTGTCATATACAGAACCTCATCGTCACCGTCTTTTACATATCCCCAGTCGTATACAACAGGCACGTTCGGGATTTTGTACATAGTAGAGATTTCGATTTCTCTTTTTATTCGCTCATCTGACGAAGCGTCTAATATGAATTTCAATACTACTTCTCCATATTTTGAGTGTTGTGCTCTAAAAACCAGTTTTTGCCCTCCCTGAGCAATAACCTGAACATTAGTTACTTCAGGGATAAGTTTCTCAACTGTTGACGGATCTTTCATAAACATGAATTTTATCCCTCACTAATTCTTAGGCGCCTTCCAATCCATTCGTTAAATAATAAGGACCCATAACAAGATGGAAACGGTTCAACTTTAGACGCCATTATTTTCTTTACCCCTTTAGAGTTCAAACTATAGATACCTATACCCAATTTCTCCGATTGACTCAAAATCCGATCACTTGGTCGACTTACGGGTGATAGAACATATGACTCAGACGAGAACCATTTATTTAATTGCGCTTGTTCAAATACAGTGCCCCAATTGTTAAGTTTTGCTTCAATAGCGGCTATCTTCCTAACTCCAAAGTTTTGTCGGAAATTTACTACTTTCCATTTTCGGGCGTATCTCCTTATAATTCCACAATCTAATAATTTTTCAACAGATCGAAGGACATACTTACTTTCCAGACCTAGTTGAGTTTCTATCGTTTCGGAATTAGTTCCGCCTGTATGCAAAATGTGCTGAAATATTTTTAAGTCATTTATCTGTAGTGACAATCGAGAATCCGTCCAATTATCGAACGATTTTGCGTCATACTCAACTAAAACCAAGTCAGGGAAACCAGTATCTAACATCGGTTCAATGAATATAGCAAGATTATGAATTCGTTTATTAAAACTGCTCACTTTATAATCTACAAAATTTTGAACAAGTTCCCACTCAGGCCCTTTTGTTGGTTTTCTTATTTTTAGACCAATTTGGGGAATTGGTCCTTCAAAAAGAGTTATCTTGTCCATCATATTCTCCACCTTTACACTAAGAAACTAAACTGCCTCAATAAGATCATTATATTCTACTTATGCAGTATAGGTCTACAAGTCACTCGATAAACAAAACCATAATCTGAACATAATGGATAAAGATCAGAATTGTTTATCATGTCAGTCAGGGACGTACCCCGACACAATTTCTCAGAAATTGTGATCGAGCAATTAATTAATAATATTTCAAATCTGCTTGATAATTGTTTATAATAGTTTGAACACACTAAAAGAAATCTCTTGAATAAATTCAAAGTTGCCGACACCGACACTGTGTTTACTACCGCTTGCATGTAGCCAAGATTGCTCAATCTTCTATCTACAGATACAACTAATGTAAACTCTCCATGGATTTTTGATTACATACCCACAGTTTCTTTTAAGTCGCTTTCGAAACTATCTAACTGAGTTATGTATTCAAGATATGCTTTCTCTAAAAAAGACCTTTCTTCAAATCCTCTATCTTCAATACACAATAGCTCGTCCTTAACAAAATCGCTAAAATTTAGTGAAGATTCTTTACAAATACTTCTCTTATATTTCTTTCTGAATCTCTCGTTCCAACGCTTACACGAACCGCTCATTACGCCCTTGTATCGATTAATGATATCAAATATATCAATCCATGCTTCCATCTCTTCAGATAGTTCTAACGGATAATGTAATTGAATTTCAATATGACCAGTATTATCAAAATCCATAGTTACTTTAACGTCACCTATTTTCACATTATCACTATTATTTCTATATGGGTAATATACCTTTCTTCTATTTGACCTATTATTACCTCTATAAATAATATCTTTATCCCTTTTTACCTTTGAATTGCAAATATTGCACATTGGAATAAGGTTCTTTATATTAACACTATTAAATATGTAAATGCTTCTAGGAAAAAAGTGATCATAATCATCTCGATATTTTACTCCTTGGTTAGTTAATGGAAATAATCCGCAAAAGGGGCAGAAAGCAACACTTTCATTTTCCTTTAAAAAATCTTGGTGATAATCATGGAATGAACAACACGCTGTTTCGTAGGCAACTGTACCAATTAAATCATCATAAAGATAATAGAAGAATTTTTTTAACAATTTTCTAATACTTCCAGGGATGTCTTCATAATGTACCGGCTCTACTAAACTCCCACATAATTTTTCGATAAAATTATTTCTCTTTACTCCTTTATAGATATATTTTTGCTCATCATTGCTAAGTCTTTTATAGGTATCAAATATTTCAACTAAATATTTTTCAAGACTTGAACATTCTTTAACAATTTCAACAAAGTCACTGTGGAGCATTGTAAGACTAAAAGCATCACTCTTAGTGTAGTAAATTGTTCTGAAATAATGTTTTATATATTTATTAAGTTTTTCCATGTTATTGTTTTGAATATATTTATAAGAATATAGCACAGATTACTCTAACCCCTTTGCTTTTTTTCATATTCTCTTCTCAAGCGACTTAAATGATCAAGCAATTCGAATTTCTCTGATGATTCTCCAAACTGGCGGGCTAGCCTTCTAATCTCTTCAATATGCTCAATTCCTTCAATATCATCAAGTTCAACATTTTTTAATCTTTCTATTTCGCTATTAGCTAAATCTGAAATGGTATTTTCCTGGCCAAATACTTCTTCATACAATACATCAATTGATGCTCCATATGTATTAATTCTAGGATTTGCAGTTGTTACATTTCCGTCATTTCTATCAAATTTATAAACATTATGAGTTTGACAATCAGATAGTATAAAAGGAGAGTGCGTAGTAAGAATTAATTCTTGCTGCCGTCCCAATACTTCATTTTCAGTTATCTTATTAAGAGTACTTACAAACTTCGAACGCCATTGAGGGTTGAAGTGCGTTTCAGGTTCATCCAATAAGAACAACGCCCCCGGATCCTCTATAAGCAATAAAGCGCCGATAGTTTGCATCAACTGATGTTCGCCATCTGAAAATTTTTTATAGTGTATCGGTTCCGCAACGCCATTTTTATATAAAAGGATGTTCTCAATTCTGAAAACTGAGTTATCATCTGTTGTCTTAGGAACAAGCCCTGCCAACGTTGAAGCATTTTTAGACTTCATAATCTTCTCCCGCTTATAATTAGGAATAGAATAAATATTGAGTGAATTGAGTAGATATAACACTCTGTATAGCTCTGATGCAGTTTTGAAGTAATATTTAAACGCTTCATGGGAAGCTTTGCTTGCAAAGAAATCCAATGTGATTATTTTCTTCTCAGATTGTAGCTCATCTTTATAACATGTAGCACATTTTTTTAAATTATTGATTATTTTTTCTACAGTGGCCGTTTTCTTTATCTCATCACCCAAGTAATCCGTTAAGCGTATTACAATTCTAAAAGAATGAAGTTTGTTGACATTCAGAATTTCATTTATGATATTTATCTTTTCGTCATCATGAATTAAATAATTAGAAATGAGAATAAGAGAATTAGTTTCATAATCCATATAAAACATCCGACTGTCTTCTATATCAGCCATAATGTCTTCTTCCATATTCATTTCATATTCGTGGAAATAATTGAATCGCATCATTATAAATGGACTGCTTATAAGCTCATTCATTCCGGAAGAATACCCGATAATCTTGGTTGGTAGAAGTTTCTTACGCTCATTTCTATCAGTTACCCTGAAGTATTCCCCAGTTTTAATCAGCCTATAGAAAACTGGGGAATCCCCAATCTTTCTCTCAACCCTAATTTTTTGATATGCATCAATTCTTGCTGTAATGTTTCCTTTCAGATTTCCCGTCCCCAATGGAAGTAAATACTCAAGTTCATACCCATAGGTCTCCTTCTCTTCAGTTTCCTTCTCATCGTCTTCTTCATTGTCGCTGGCATAATTAAGGTGCATCAATTCCAGCTCATAGAAGATCTCACTTAGCACTTCCATAACATTTGATTTTCCACTGCCATTCTGTCCAACAAAGCAGATAGGCTGCAGAGATTTTGCATTCAAGTCACTACTATTAAATTCAATATTGAATCCTTCCTGCAATCCACGGAAAGAAGATAACAGCTTTAATTTAAGCAATTTCATTATTTCTCCTTAAATAATCGGTTATTAGATAATTTATTTCCTTATCTTGCAGACTTAAGTCCAAATTACTAGGAATTTGTTTCAGAATCTGTGCTAAAAAGGGCTGACTCCCGTTAAATGGCTCCTCTAAAGCTTTAAAAAGATTCTTTTTAATTTCCTCATATTCTATACTTTTAAATCTTTTGTTTATAGATTCAGATAATTCTTTAAATCTAAAATGTTCTTTTCCAAATTCAACTTTTATGTGCTCTTTAAAGTTATCAAAGTTGAATTCATCTGTATGAAAAGATTCCTCGTCTATGATTTCGGTAGAGGTAAGTTCTCCTCTTAAAGTCTTTTGTAAAAGGGATTTGAATAGCATGCTCAATTCTTCGTTGCTTTGCTTCTGTTTTTGTTTAAGTTTATTAATTTTTTCAGTGATTTTTGCAAATTCGTTTTGGAGTTCAATAGGTGGAACAGGAACTTTTATTCTCTTTATATCTCTAGCATTTATATTTTTCTTTGCAGTTCTATTAACATATTTATCTAACAACTGTTGTCCCCCAAAAGATTTTAACAAATGAAACATGTATGAAGGATCCATTACACGAATATCTGCTTTAAATCGAAGCAAATTTGGACTGATATTAGCTCCTACTAAATTACTAGAATTTACATAACCTATTCTTTTTGCTGTGGATCCATCCCCCCGAACTGCCATAACAATATCACTTAATTCTAAAATAGTATGAGGATACTTGATATTAATTGCTTCATCAATGAATACATAATTATTTAAATCGGGATCTACAATGCCTGATTTAAGTATATTTCCTATTCTAACAACTGGTGTTCCACTCTTTATATAGGTAAGACCATAAAAAGTTGGATACCTGTATATTATAGAACATACACTTTCAAGTGTTTTTATACCCCATCCTTTAGTATTAGCAATCGGATCACCAAACATCTCAATAAAGACAGACTGTAAATACATATCTACCAATTCGTCCGACTCTTTACGCTTCTGAATACATTTTGCGGCTTTATCTAGCAATGAGACAATTATTTTCTGTGTTTCAATTGGAGGAATTAGTATCTCTTGATCTAGATATCTCGTTACCTGAAGATTTCTAATACCAGTAGTTTTATTCTGATAACGTTTAGTGATTCCTCTTTTATGTAAGTCTAACAAGTAATATAATATAAACTTAGGGTACGCAACAGCTTCATTTATTCTTAGGATCTGAGTAAAATTATTACAGAGATAATTTTCTTTAGTGTCAATATCAAAAAAAACAACTCTTCCAACTGGTTGGTTATCACTTCCTCCAGATTTTTCTAATATAATATCCCCATACAATAATCTTTTTTTCTGAATTATATCTTTCGATATAGCTCTATAAACTACATGTTCTAAATTAATTGTTCCATCATTTGTAAAGTTTGTAGTTTTAAGAACTTTGACTCCTCCAGGTCCTTCTGATTCCGTGCCCCATTCACCTGTAATTTTGTCAATAATAATTTCATCTAGCTTTTTTATTGTCCATCCTAATGGCAATCTATCTTTCATATTTTCATCATATCCTTCAGCTCATTAATATCTGTAAGTATTTCTGTTTCAAGAGTCGCAATTCTTTCCATAATCACTTCTGGTTTCTCATATTCAATTTCTTCATGCACAATTTCTTTATATCTATTAATTGACAAATCATAATCATTTTCTTCAATTCTTACTTTATCTACCCAAAACCATTTATCAACTTTCTCAGACTCAAGATTTGGATTTTCTCTACATTTTTTCCAACTCTCCTTAATATTTGGAATATCGTTTTTATCCGGTGTTGAAGTTCTCCTATCATCCAAACTTAATCCATCATACTGCATATCATAAAACCAAACCCGGTCTGTCTTGTCGCCTTTGGTAAAGAAGAGTATGGCTGTAGATACTCCTGCATAAGGCTTGAATACACCTGAAGGCATAGAAATCACAGCTTCTAGCTGGTTTTCATCTACTATCAACTTTCTAATTCCTCTATGTGCAGTAGAGGAGCCGAAAAGTACGCCATCAGGCACAATTACAGCACATCTACCACCTACAACAAGAATTCTATCTATTAGTGCCAGAAATAATAGCTCTGTTTTTTTAGTAGAAACAGTCTTTCTTAAAGAAGCATTTATATCACCTGCGTCGATACTGCCTTTAAACGGGGGATTCGCTAAAACCACAGTATATTTGTTCTTCTCTTCATAGTTTGATGAAAGAGAATCTGCATAATGAATGTCTGGTTCATCTACTCCATGTAGCATGAGATTCATTGCCGAAATTCTCAACATAGAACTATCGAAATCTCTGCCAAACAACAGATTTTTCTTGAATTTTTTCCATCCTTCTGGTTTCAAAAGATCTCCAATCTTATCATGCTCAACACCCTTTTCATCAGTAAATACACTTTCAGGCTTCGTATTTTTCTTTAAGATGTATTCAGCCGAAGCCATAAGAAACCCTGCAGTTCCGCACGCAGGATCGCAAATTACATCATCAATGGTAGGGTCTATCAGTTCTACTATCATCTTTATTATATGTCTGGGTGTCCTGAACTGCCCATTCATACCTGATGTTGATATTTTATTGAGCATATGTTCATAAAGGTCGCCCTTAGTATCCGTATCATCCATATTAATTTCATCAATAAGCAGGACAGCTTCCGACAGTAAATTTGGTTTATTTATCATGTAATTAGCGTCCTTCATGTAACTGCTAAAACTCGTCCCTGCTCCTATTTCTTTTAAAAACGGAAATACATTAGTAATCATATTCGCATGCATATCCTGGATGTTATATTGTTTAAAAACCGACCACCTACATTTAGTCCTGTCTATAATAGGCTCATTTCTTATAGCATCTACATCAGTTTCATTATCACTTTTATTGTTTTTATCATTCTCAAATATGGATTTATACTGTTTTTTGAGCCTTATTGCCTCTCTCTCCGCAGCCGAATCAGTTTCATCCAGTCTTTTTACAAAAAGCAGATATGAAATCTGCTCAATAACCGTAAGAGGATTTGATATTCCACCAGACCAAAAATTATCCCATAAGGAATTTATTTTACCAATTAATTCACCATTAAGCATGTTTTTCCTCCAATATTGTTTCGCTGTGGCCTGAACTCTCTTGCTAATTTGGGTGTCGGAATCCCAACCTGATCTGAGTAACCACAGAAAGTTATCAACTCCACATTATATCCTCTTATATTAATCCTCTTATATTTTCAGCCATCGTCCTCAATATAACTAGGTATTATATACTAAAAGTTAATACAAAGTTGCAGATATTTTAGAATTAGCTCTGAATTCACTCACATGCTCAACTTTGAACAACATTCAAAGAATCAAATATCCGCTTCTCTCTCTGGCTAACCGCTGCATTTGTATGTTTATACCTATATACTTCTAATTGCTCAAAGCCAAATTCCTCGATATCCGGCCAAGACCCTGATTTCTTAATTAGCCCCTTTAGTATCTTGTGGCATATCAAATTCCACATTTGAGAAGCATTGGATACAAGCATCAGTGTTGTTAGTGACAAATTTTCTCTCTCAACTTCGATTAACATAGCTTCTTGTCCGTCTTGCAATCGAAGTTTCACTGCAATATATTTACGCGAGGTAATTTCATTAGCAAGCGTGCATATAGATCTAAAGCGAAAATGACTGTTCAATTCACCGATATGATACCCAGTAGATACGACCTCTTCTCGGCATTGCATCAAGTTCAAAATCGTAAAAATCTCGTCAAATAAGCCCTCTGATTTTCCATTAAGCTGATATGCAAATTCTAGTTGCGGAACGGTATCAAGTCCTCCAAAATCAGCAGTCGTTCTTTTGCTTTTCCCGCCAAGATTTATTGGTATGGTCTTTGAAGTTATATTGGTACCGCTAGTTTCCTTACCTCTAATCCTTTTTATCTTCACAAATGAACTGTATTCTGATTGCACATCGAAATCATTGTTCAAGTCAATCGTGTCCTTTGCTGCTGTTTTGTCAGACATCAGCGCCTTATCCTTCTCTGTTCTTTCGACTGGCGTCCATTTTTTCTCTTTTCCATTAAATTCTCTTTCATACTCGACAAGGCCTGCATGATGGACAAAAATATTACTGCAGTTGATTCTCTTCCCATCAAATGAGACAATTTCTTTCACATAAACTCTATTATCTCTCAATTCAACCTTTGCCTTAAAGTGAAGCTCATCAAAAAGAAAATCAAACTTAACTCCTTCTCCATTTCTAATACTTTGATAGATTTGGTTAATCATTTCATAGATATTCGGATTGGAAAACACCCAAGCTGCATGTTTAATCTTTTGATCCATATTTACATATTTAGTCGGCACATCGGAAAGAAAAGTCATTCGAAGGTCATTTGAATCATTTTCATATATAACTCGGGTATCAATCGAATCCAACAGAGTCACTTGGTTCAGCCAGAATACATCAGGAGCAAGTGCTGCCCTTAATAATTCATGTAACGGTATAATGTAATAGGTACCTTCATTATTAATCCCAAAGGTGTAATAATCAAATTGATGTTGATGGATCTTATCTTCATTGAGATAAGGTTTAGGTCTTCTATAGCGAATTGCGTATTTTGAAATATGAATATTAATGTTTGCCCAATTCGACATATCTTGACGTCTACCATCGACGTAATCAGCACCATAAATCAGGAGATGTGAATCGCCAAAATAATGCTTATACTGTTTAGTTCGTTTTGATGTATCCGAAAGGTATACTGCATTAACGTACCATAAGCCTTCAACAGAATATGGTTTGCTGATTTTTATCAGTTTTGCTTTCTCACCTTCTTCAAAAGGCCAATTATAGAACCCTATTCTGGATTTATCCATACCGCGAATCCTGATGATTGGCGTGTAAAACCATTTCAATCTTGCCCTTAATTAACTCATAATCTTCTTTTCTCAGACCGGCTTGGCGCTGTATTTTCCACTCAAGTAATGGTAAGCCTTCTTCTTGCATTCTTACTATAATGATTTGACACCTTCGCAACTGGAACTGCTGTTTTGTCTCGGAAACCTTATCAATAAACTCTGTACAGCAAGGAAGCTTATGCAAATGTTTTTCAAGCAGTGAGAGATTGACAATCTCCTTGCCTAATGAAGTTTTGCTAATGCGAATTGGTTTTGCTCTGTTCACTAAATCCATCTGAGCTTTCTGAAGCTGCAACAATACTGCATGATCACGTTGATCCCAGTCGATATATCCTTTGCCGCCATTTTGTGGTTTCCCGGTCGGCAGCATCTCAAAAAGCCATTCCTTTTCATGACGGTAAAGGAACGCATACTCTTTTTGGCACTGACTTCGTATGTTCGTCCTAGATAGTTCTGGATACTCTTTTATCACATGAAGCATTCTTTCTCTATACTCTTCATTTAAAAGTTTTACCTGCACCTCTTGGCTCGTTCTCTCGACATCAGCCTTAATAGAAATCCTTTCTGCAAGGATCGCTTCAAATTTATGTATGGTTTTTATATCGCAACCCAGTTGGCGCGCCATTTCACGATAACTATGACAATGCTCGTCCAAAAGTGCTTTAAGTTTATCTTCCCAGACAAGTCCAAAAGCTTTGACCCTACCTTTACGATATCTGTCACTCCTTGATTTGTCTGGGCCTTTTCGCGAATAGATATAGCCACATTCACAGGCAAAAGTTCCCACAGGCTCCCGTGTTTTAGAGTCAGCGGTAACAGTCAGCTGGGTTACAGCATCTTGTTCGCAGTGATCCGAAGCCCTATTTAGACACGGCCAAGGGCCTTCTCCAAATGGATTATAGGCATTACGTATCCCCTTAAAGAAAGTATCCATATCGCCAGTCAAGAATATTATCAGAAGTATATGCCTCAACGGATGAACTGTTCTGGCTACACCACGGGTGGCTACTCTTAGCCAATTATACTCATCATTCTTGTCTATGCCTGATTCCAGAGTTTCTAATAGTTCAGCCCCGTAATAACCGACTACCATATCATGTAGTTCGTCCTGTTTGACACGAAGCCTGTTTGTGGCAAGGTCCTTTTCATAGAGCAAGTTCTTGTATCGAATCAGAATATCGGCTTTGTTGATACGACTCAGGTCATTGGAAAGCAAATAATACGCCGCGTTAGAAATCCGAAGTAGCTGCTTATGATACTTCTTCTGATGTTTTCCCTCGTCTAAGCTATCGGATAAATCAAGCAATGCACCTTCAAATCGAGTATATTCAACACGGCTGTTTTCGTGTCTTTTTACTGGATACTTTTTCAGGAATCGTTGATGATGTGGACACATCAAAACTCCTTGAAGCTGGTGTTCCCTATGGATATATGCCTCTCCAAGTGTTTGCAGTTCTTCTCTGGCGCATGCTGGACAATAGTAGATGCTGTCCTTTTTGCATATACTTCCCGCAACAATTCCAATCTTTGTATAAATGCCTCTTCCATCAGATGATGTAATGTCTTTCAGTAATTCCCTCTTGCGATTACCGGGCAAGAACGGCGCATAGAACGGAAATATAGTATGCTCCTGTATTAGACGATCTGGAGAGTAGCTTCCGCCAAGTGAGTTACAAAGGAATCTAAGATAGCTGCCTATCTCAAAGCTGGGGATAGCGGAATTCTTTCCAAATAACTCAGTCAGAGTATCCTTCAAATCAATATTTCCGGAGTAGAAATGATACCTTGCAAAAACAGAGTACAACAACTCATCCGGATATGGGTCTGTAAAGAAAGATAGCATCTTCTCACTCCGCTTTCCTAAACTCCTCAAAAGGATTCTTTATATAGCCCCTTTTTTTCAGCATATCATAGGGATGTTCCTTTTTACTGATTGCCTCATCATATATAGTCAGGAGATTACTGTTCTTGATAGGGACGACTCTTTCCGTTTTCTTTTTCTGTTGCTTTTTCTGATTCTCGGCAAAAATTCGTTCCATCACCAACATCTTCAATTCATCTTCAGGAATACTAATCTCACAGCTTTCAATGACAGTATCAAGTATCCTTCTAATCTCGTCCTGTCCTAGATTCGGGAAGAGATTAGAAGAGCAAATATTGAAATAGAGAGAATCCTGAGAGTTATGCCTTTTTTCCTTCATATCTCTCTTTTTAGCTGTTATGGCATCATTGACACGTTCTTCCATGTCAATATCATGCTGAAGGTTTTTCCAGATATCCTCTTCATCGATTCGAATGTCGTCAAATTGAGCAATTTTTAGTGGATTCCCGGATCGAAGTGCAGCAATCATTGGCTGAGTAAACTTTAAGTCATTAACAGCAGTTTCCTTGATAATTTCAGGTGTCAGCTTTTTCATCTGATTCAACAGGGTACGACTTTGAGAACACATAAATAGCATAACAGCAATAGAAATGACACCCTGGCATTCGTCATAGAACACTTCTCGCATCTTTTCATCCAGTTCGGTTTCTTCATCAAGCACATTGAATTCCCATAAAGATTCAAGAAGTGTATCCCATTCAACGCTCCCCTTTTTCAAAGATCCCATTTCAATATAACCACCCGATTGCACTCTCCGAGCCAATCTGAAATTTGTCTGGAACAGGCCTCTGGCTTTACTTGTACCGATGAAGATTATTGGAACTGAGAACATATTGGTTAGCGTGACAAAGAAGTCGAGCATGTCAACTGCCTCACCCTTCAGTTTACTAAGGTGCTGAATTTCGTCAATGACAAGCACTCCAACATTGTAATTGGTCAGAAGAGTCGTTAAATGCATCACCATTGTTGAATTTGAGCGAGTTAGATATCCATACTTTTCCAACCAGCGTTCACCAGTTAACCTATCAATTTCTTTGAAGACGGATCTGCATAAGGTCGCAAAGTTCCCGTCAAAGGGACAATCCACCTTCAACCAGACGATCTGAGTTCTTGTTAAAGGCTTCCCATTATAGGATTCATGACGTATCACCTGCGGGTACAGGTGTAACGTCCGGTTCATTGCCGTTGTTTTTCCGGCACCCGAGACACCATTGATTATGGCACATTCTGCAGTCGTACTAAAACCTTCATATGCGGTTTCAACATCGTAAACTGTACACTCGTTTAAATTCTTCATTTGATTAAGCACTTGCATTTTCCGTTTGTATTGTGCGTCTAATGGGTTTCTTGATTTATACGAATTCCGAATCAAGGTAGAAACGATAGATTCCAAGCGGATGTGAGCCGGCAAGGGCTGGAGAAAGCTTTTCACTCTCCATAATAAATGCGATTTCAGTCTTGGACTAAGCCTCTTTTCCTCATCACTAATGAAAGGAAAATTATAAAAGGCGTCTATAACTTCATCTTCACTTTCAAGAATTGGCGGAAGAGCCTCTATCAAGGGATTTCCGGCATAATCACTGATTTTTTGTTCCTTATATACCGCAATTTCATATCGATGCAGGTCGTCGTTAGGTTTCATTCTTGTCATTCTTTAATTTCTCCTTGCGCTGTCTAATTTTTACCATCATCCTAGAATTAAAGTCTGACGTTTCTGCTTCAGGTTCATTTTGTAAAGTAATTTGCGGTTTAATATCCGGGAACGAAATAATCGATGTTGGAACATCTTTTTGTTTTACTTTCAGTATGAATCCTTCTTCCTTACGATTCCTTTCTTTTTCCTCAGCTCTGTTGGGTCTTATATCCTTAAGTCTCTTTGTCTTGGATACTGATGGATCTATTGCTTTATTTGTATTTTTAGTTGATTCTTTGGCAATTTTCATAATCGTCTGGTCCAGTTCAGTTTCCTGTTGGAATTGGGATTTCCTTGCTGCTTGACGAAGCTTGCCAGCCTTATTGTTGGCAGAAATAACATCCTCTAGGAACATTCCCTTGAAATCACGGCTTCTTTCAAGAAGATTAAACGTAATATAGTTTATTCCATCTTCCTTAAGCCAGTAGATATGTTCCATGTTTCTCGTATCATAGACAATGTCAACACTCTTCAGCTTCAAGCGTTTGTAAAGATTCTCATCCAACAATTCAGAGGCCCCGTAATGAAGATTACGAAAGATAACTGCGCCTCTGCTAATAGTTGCTTTACCTCTTGGAAGAATATTCATCCTAAAACGATTTCGGTCTATCTTTCGAAGCGTTCCTTTTTTGTTCTCTATCCCCCAATTCCACAAGTCCAGAGGAGTGGGTAGTACTTCATCCCTAATCATTTCTGGAGTCAAAGGATATTTTTCGATCTCTCGAATATTGTGCAGCAAAACTGATCTGAGAACTATTTCGGTTATTTCTTTCAATGTTAGCTTGGCTTCCAATCGATAATCTGGATCTCCACGTTTTCTATAATCCTTCATGATAGCACCGGGAAGAAAGCTTTCAATCCGCTCATTCAATGTACGGAAGAACCGCTCAACAATACCTTTAAAATCTCCACGATAGGGTGAAGTATTCTCAATGGTAATGTTCAAGTTATTAATAAGGTTTTTAACACCATACCCTTCCATTTCACCACGGTCGGCGATAATCGCCTCAGGCACATATGAACAAGGCCAATCTTCTAGCTCAATGTTGATATTGTATTTTTTACACAGCTCTACCTTATCCGCTACCATTGAATCTAAGGCCATCATCGCTCCGATCCAGGATGGGGACTCAAGGCCGACATATACCCCTGTTATCATACGAGAAAATACATCAATAATAATGTAAACTGTTGGTCTCCCTATGACTTGACTGCGGTCAATTTCACTCACGATGTAGATATCGGCCATTGTCGCATCAATTTGAAATCTAAATCCCGGGCCAGGTGCTTCTAAGGTTGAACTACTAAGAAGCGGACGATGCTTTAACTCGAACTCTTTTTCTCCATAACGTGACTTGATATCTAAAGTAACATTTTCATTTTTCTTGAACCAATAATAATACTGCTGAAACGTTGGGATGGAATCAGAACCACAAATAATTTTTTCTATCTCCGTATTTTTGCGTACAGTAATAGAATAAAAATCTGCCAGCATCAGGCGGTAAACCTGCCTTAGGGATTTTTTCTGACTCGTGCGCCAATATTTATTTGTTGCGATTTCGAAATGCTTCTTGACTGCGTCAGTAACAACAATGCCTTCATACTCATCCTCACTATAAACACGGCGACGCCCCATCTTATTATCTTTAACGTTCTTCTCTTTACCTTTCCCACCCGATTTTGAATAGTCCGGCAGAAGAGCATTTCGGGTCATACCTCGCTGCCAGAAGCGACTAAAGATCCTTCTGACAGACATCAACGGAATTGTCTCGATTACTGATATTTCCTCAAAAACCCGCATTCTTGTCTTCTTACTAAGAATATCGTTCTTACGAGATTCCCAGTATTTTTCGATAATCTGCCAAGCTCTGTCTCTCTTGCGAATCTCTATTTCAGATAGATTTTCATCTGACTTTATCTGAAAATACGAATCGAGTACTTCAACAATATTATTATTATCATATTCTTTTTCAATGACTGGAATCATCTCAATTTTAGGCATGCTGAGAGTTCCTTCAATATTTACGTATGCACAAAGGTCTTGATCACCAGCAATATGAATGATACGTATTCGATCATTTGTATCTACAAATTGATAAACAGTATTGAAGCTTATCACGATACGATATCTCCTATCTCTCTTGCCTTTACCAGCAATTCGACTCGAATGTGTGTATCTAAACGCAAAGGAGAAAGCAAATCGATACCAATATATTTTTTCGCGACAACATGCTTGAATAAGCCAATTCCTGCACCCTTTCCTAAGTGAAAATCCTTCTCAAATAACGATGAAATCTGTCTGACACTTTTGTCCGAATCAATCAGCCTTTGAAGAAAGGCAATAATGATATCGTCTCTTTCCTCCAAGCTGATATCTCTAAAAGCCTCATTGTCATTCAACTCATAGTAATCAAGGATATCCGATACATTCTGGCTATAGTGCTTATCTACTTCTTCCTCAGTGACTATCCCCCAGTCAAGTCCATGCCGTTCCCAATATGTTTTTTCAATAGCAAATTTCTCAATGACTCTGCGATCCACAAGTTCCTTTTTATACTTTGTCGTTCGGATCAGATCACGTATAGAATTTCCATTTTTGAGCGTTATACAGAAATCTGATGTCATAGTGATCGATTCTTTTGTAGAGGGATTTGTCGGATGCTTTATCCCTAACTCCTCTGCAATTAGCAGAGTTTCTTCTTTTTCCAATGGAAACTGTTCTCTGATATCTACCACATCTTCTAGAAATTCCAAAATCATAAAATAATTTCGTTCTAGATCCGAAAGGAAATCATGTTGCCTTCCTGTTTTGATTCCACATGGCCTCGATGATCGTCCTAGAGAAGGAACATCCTGTATCACAATAAATGGCTGGTAGGCCTTTCCGCGAGGAATCAAAGAGTAATTGTCTTCGTAACCTCGATTTGTGTTAGTTCTTTTCCTCTTTGCCATAAAAAACCACCTCTACCAATATTATATCAGTAGAGGTGGTTTTGTTCAAACTATTTTATATCATTTTGTTCAATCTTTTTTGATCGTGTTCAAACATTTTTAATACTGTTCAAACTTTTTTACATCGCTACAGCAAGTTTATTTACCATAATTTACCTATTCTACCGTAACTGATTTGGCTAAATTTCTCGGCTTATCGACGTCGCACCCTCTGGCAACTGATACATAGTAAGACAATAGTTGCAGTGGAATGACGG
>Ga0209123_1001563_pt1 | contig 22125 bp, 21 predicted proteins | sample BarGraIncu00431A_FD_184500 | JGI IMG/M metagenome (GOLD analysis project Ga0209123, IMG submission 184500) | Arctic peat soil microbial communities from Barrow, Alaska, USA - Barrow Graham LP Incubations 004-31A (SPAdes) (version 2) | ecosystem: Environmental > Terrestrial > Soil > Wetlands >... | reverse complement strand
CGCTTCAAGTGCCACCTTTGTCTTATACTGGCTGGTGAAATTTTTGCGCTTCCTTTCGCTCATCGCCTGCTCCTTTTTGTCGCAGGCACCATCTTAAACTATTGTCCTGAAAACGGGGTCCACTATAGGGGGGATCCGTTGACCAGCGTTGGCGCAGGCCCTGGGCGTCGGCAACCTGACTTTCCCGTTCGATTGTTATACCTCGTTAAGGTGCGTAAATTTCTACCACTGCTTGCAATTACTTCTATTTAAAAATGATTTCGTGTATTTTAATGTTCGCGCTTTGGCGGATTTCTCAGTTTTCATCTTAACAGTTCATCGTAAACAACTCCCCGTAAACGCACAGATAATTCGGCGTAAATCCGGTATTCCACATGCTTCAAGCTAAACTTCTAATAAACTCGAACAATTCTTTTATGTTGATAGGCTTATGGAAAATCCTGCGGAATTTGTCCTTAACATGGCGGACATCGTGGCGGGATAACCCTGTGATTGCTATGATCGGCGTCCTATGCCTTTCAGTCTCATTATGTCGGAAGCGGATTCGCCATTCAAATCGGGCATAATCAGATCAGTGACAACCACATCAAATTTACCTGTTTTTACTATTGACAACAATTGGACTCCATCAGCGACTGATATTACGTCAAATCCTTCACGTATTGCCAGTTCTGTTAGAGCCTCTCTGGAGGAATAATCATCTTCGGCTATGAGTATCCTTTTTGTCATGGTATGTTCTTTAATTTAATGATATTAACAAAACTGTATAGTTGAAATACTTTAGCATAAATATGAATTTTTTCAATGAGCGGCTATATTTACCATAACGATATTATTTAATTGTGAATGCAATTGGGTAATATTCGTTAAAATATACGACGGTTGATCGTTGCCGTAATTACAATAAACTGCGACCCTAAACCACGACGCTATCGCCGGGGGGGAAGGAACGTTTTGCAAGAAACACCGTATTGCACGGCCGCGGTCCTCAATTATATTTGAGCGTCGGCCGGCGCCTGCTATCCCGAGCCACAAAAACTTTCTAAGTGGTGCTATCATTTTCCTCTAGTGCAACCTTGCAGGAGGTGGGCGATGACCAGACGAAAAGCAAAGGAAAATCTTAATTTGATACGGGTGCTGAGGCATGATTTGCCGGGAGGGCCGTCGCCGACGCATCTGCGTTGGCGCGTTGTGATGATGATCCTGGCGGTGCTGGTCTCTGTTCTGACGGCGATCAGGTTCTTCCACTGGCCCTTTACAGGAGGTGGGATATTTCGAATTCCCATCTAAATGATTGCATCGGTGTTCTTCATGATTGTTTCGCGTGACAAGCGGCACGCCAGCAGATCAGGACGAGGCATTTGTTTGAGATGTCTAATTGGCCCAGCTTTGACGATAAAGGTCGCCAAGCGTCCAGCACCGAGGGTTGAGAAGATGATTGGAAAGCGTTTTCCGCGAAAAATGCGGCTTGAGTGCTACTTGCGGTTAAAGAGTGATTGCTGTCCTGTCTCCCGTCAGGGTCTTTTTTTAAATCTAAAATCCATATTGCAGGATTCACTAGTGCAAATATCACCGGTACCTTGGCAACTGGGACAAATTATTTCTCCAGAACCAGTGCATCTTGCACAATCGGCATCTCCGATAGTCGACAATAGTGGAAGATTGATTGGTCTTTTTAGGTTACATGCAAGGCAAAGTATTGTGCCAACACCATCGCACCTTTGACAAATGGACATGTAGAGTCGCCCTCCTTTTATTTGTTTTGGATAGTGAACTTAGATAAACTACCAATTTTACCGAACCCATCGCAATTAGGACAATCAATTTCGCTGAGCCCTTCATGTGTATTGTTCTGTGGTGTATCACAACCTATCAATGGTAGAGGATTAATACGCCCTGTGCCACTGCATATCTGGCATTGCACGACTTCATCTCAGTGTCTTGGAATGATGGCCATAACACCTCCAGAATGAAGCATTTATTACCTATGAATTTGGTGCGGCGTTACACTGGAATTACGCATATTTCTGCAAAAACCGTCAAATCTTTGCAATTTTTAGCATCTCACCCGTCCCGTTACAGCTTGTGCAGCGAAACTCACCAGTTCCATTGCAATCAGCACAATAGAATGACATGAGGCCTAAAGTCAGGTCCAAAAACCTTTGCCCTTCACCCTTGCATTTAGGACAATCAATAGTGCCGTCACCTTCGCAGGTTGGACATGTAGGCATTTCAAGTCACCTCCCTCACGTTATTTGCCTTGCGCTGATTCCATGCCATTTTGAGCAGCTATATCGGTAGCCATGCGTATACGGTTAGCTAACTTTACCTTGTAAACAAGGTCTATGATATTGGACGCGAGGATGATTTATGGTATGGAAAAAGTTGGTGACTTTATTCGCTGGAGTAAATCTTAAAAACGACGAATCAACAGCGCTCAGGACAGGCCCCGCCGTCGTCGCAACCGTCATCCTGCGGAAACTGCACACCTTCATGCCCCCCTGCCGCCAATCGGTCGGCGTCTGTCTGCTTGGGACTCATACCTTTCTCAAACCCAAGAATCATCCCTCCGGACGATTCCGAAATTTGGAGCCTCAGGCTAATCTGGAGGGACCCCACGTCATGGGAAAACCGGCGCACTGCGATGCAACCGGCGGAAATCAAGGGGAGGAAAGGAAAGGAAATGGCTCTCAGCCTAGTTCCATTGGTGATGGCGATTTTATGGCTGCTGGTGGTGATAGTATGTGCCTCGGCTTGCTCTAAGTAGGCCGGAGAACGCGAGGTAGTCTGATTAATGAGCACGGTCAAAAGCCGTAGCGAGCGGGGAAAAACAAAGGGAGGTTACGACATGCTAAACATAAAAAGAATGATTGTAACAGCGGTCGCAGGTGCTGGATTGGTCGGAATGACCGCTGGTGCCTGCCATTGTGCCAGTTCCAGCGCGGGAGCGGGAGACAGCACCGGTATCGGTTCGGGGGCCACGGGTTCGGGGACCATCGGGACGACGGGCGGCGACAATAACAGTAGTGGCAGTTCCACCGGTTCAGGTGCCCGCGGGACCTCAGGTTCCGACAACAGTGGCGTAGGCACCGGCAGTACCACCGGTTCAGGTACGGGCGGGGCAACCGGTCCTGATTCCGGCATGGGATCAGGGACCGGCGGTGCGGTAGGGCCGGGCTCAGGTGGGAACCCTGGGGCGGATTCCGGCGCTGCAACTGGCGCCGGCAGTGGCGCTGCAGGGACTGGCGGCGGGACAGGTAAATAATCTGGTAGCGAAGGTCCAGTTGCCTGTACGAAACAAATATAGCGCCGTGATCTCGCCTCCTTGGAGTCACGGCGCTATTTAACTCTGGCTCGGCGACCTGCGGTGTAACTTCTCGGGAGCTTGCCATCGCAGAACGGGGGAGATCCCCGCTGCGCCGCAGGTAATGTTGATCGGCTCGGGCGGAGCCACCTTCAGGTGGTCCAGACCAAGGGAACTGGAAGTGAATATGTACAGAATCCCACGGTGCAGGTTGGTACGGGAATAGCGGAGGGGGGGCTCGCGCGCGGCCGCTCTGCTGGTCCGAGATATGGTAAGGGACCCCCGCGGTAAATTACCTGTCAATCCTTATCACTTGGCTCATAGTCTGGACACAAAACATTGCCTGAAGCATTGCATCGTGAACAATCTAAAGCCACCTTGTCTAATAATGCAGATTGATATATTTGTCCTGAACCATCGCATTTATTACATTTTATGATTCCGTGGCCATCGCACATTGGGCAAACAGGGACTTTCTTGCATGTTTTTAAAATAGTCATATTGTCGTCACCATTTTATCGGTTTGGATTGGCTTCAGGATCTATATAATGATAAAACCAAAACCTCCACAGCAATAAAATCTAATTTCACCGGACCCGGTACATTCTACGCAATCAGATGCTCCTAAACCCAAAAACAACGACTGCTCCAAATTTATTTTTACATCGCAAGCCATGCACTTTGTACTCCCAACGCCATTGCACCTCGGTCAAGTGGACATTTGTTACCTCCTAGAAAAATGGATTATCGTCTTTTTGTCACCAGTTTTAGGTCAGTTTGTCACTTGAGTCTGTTAATCACTGAAAAGTATTCTTATCTTGGTAGCCTATGAAATTATTTTTGAGATACTTACCTGCCCCGTTGCAAATAGGACAGTTAATGCCACCTGTCTCATTGCAATTAGTACATTTGGAGGTCCACAAACCAACTAATTGCTGCTGACATATTTGACCCTTACCCTCACATTTTGGGCATTTAGTGGTGCCATAACCATAACAATTTGGACAGATAGTCATCTTTATAACCTCCAATAGAAAAAATTATGTCGGTGTTCAATAGGATGATATAAAACGAACTAGCCATGTTGAATTTTGATCTTACAACAAGCCTCTGCCTTTACAGTCAGGACAATCAACAAAGCCGATTCCGTTACACGCAGCGCAATGGGTTGCCTTGCTAGTTGCTATTCTAATGTTATTCAAATGTTCTTGTTCCCGGCCTGGACATATTATTGATCCTGGTTCATTACATTTTGTGCAAATTGACATTTTAGTACTCCGTTTGCTCATCGTTTATCGCTGTAGATTCGCATCTGCGAGGTGAATCAAGTGTGCTCAAATTACTGTAAAATTTATCAAAAGACCGCTACGTATTAAACTAGCCGTTAGGATGGTTGGTGGTATGAAAAAAGTATGGCACTCGGTTTCAAGAAATGGTTCGTGTAAAAATCCAATGGCCTCGCCCTGACCGGCGGTTATTACGGCTGCGAGGCAGACGCCGTGATGACCGCCAATGCCTCAAGTTCTTTCTCGACTTTTTCCAGCTGTTCGTGGTTCGTCATGGCAACTTCATGGCAATTGCCTCCTGCCACCTCCTGGCGAATGGGAAGCGTTCTAAGCGGTTTTACAGTCCCCTCTAGGCGGTCTGGGCGCTTTCCCGCCCGGCACGACGCCCAAGTTTTCCTCCTCCTGGTAGTGCGTCAAACGCCTTGGCTCGGCCGCCACCTGGTCCTCAGCTTGTCCAAAGCTTGCAACTCAATCTGGCCCGCTCCCGGGTGCAGTCTCCCGCTCTTCCTCGGCGCTCAAGAGGTTATTCCTATGCACGTCGCGAAGGTAGAGTTTGATGGCGTCCTCGAAAGGCTCGTCCGCAACCGTTTTGATCCCCTCCTCAAGCTCGCCCGGCTTGATCTCCCCTATTTCCGCGAGATCCTCGGCATCGGGATCCCGTTCGGTGTCAAGGGGAAACAGGGCTTTTATCTCCAGCGATTCCATACTCGGCATTTCAAGTCTCCTTCCGGTACATCTTGGCCGGCTGCCCCAGAGCCGCTCAGGAGGCCGGGCCGGTCCTGATAATGTTATTCCCTGAATTTAGCACTTGATGTGTATTTTTAATTATATGCCAGGCGCAGGTCGTTAGGCTAAGCCCTTGGGATACGGTGTCCCACCCCCTGTTTTTTTGGAATTCAATCAAAGCTGGCGGCTTGGAGTGCGGAAGCTGCTGGGGGTATGGGGCAAGAGGTAAAACAGGTGATCGACCGGAATGGTCAGAATGAAGCCAAGGATCGCAGTACCAGGGTAGTCGCCAGCCGAAGGCGATGCCTAGCCCCATATGACTCTGGCCTATCTGTCGCTCAAAGCTTTCGGGAAGGAGATTCCCTCACTTCGTCCGGCACTATGGGTGTTACTTCTGGCATTCACCGCCGCGACGGTATACTTGGGTTGGCACTTCCTCCTGGACCGAATGGCTGGCATCGGCTTGGGTTGGGTTGTCTACGAGATAAGCGGGGTGTGGTTCCGGGACAGGCGCATCCGGCCATTCGCTCCGCTAGCAGTCGAAGCGACTAAGGCTGGGACCCCTCAAATATCCGATGAAACGCACTTACCTGTACGGTACACACACATAGGCCGGGCCCACTGGCACGCTACTGGACCGGAAACTCCCCGTAGCAACGTTTCAAATACCTTTGGCTCTCGCCCATGATGGTGGGAAAAAGGGATAAATAGAGATTAAGCCTAAAATGGTGGATAACGTCCGCCAGGCCATGGTAAACCCAATATAGGTTGATACTTATTAAGCAAAATCCGCCATCTTCGACGGAGTAACCAAAATTGTCTCCTACGCCGTGAGATCGGGGATGGACCCGGCAGACGCGGTAAAGGCCTTTTTCGGCATCCTCTGCAACAAGGGAAGGCATACCTGTCTTAATGCCGTTTCCGAAACTTTGGAAGAAGTATTGGGCAAGTATAATGCTAAAGTGCAGCGCTAATACCCCCCCACAGACCTCCTCACTCCGCTTTAAGGCCGGTTTAGCACCTTCAGCTGATGGGGGAAGTCTCCCCCTCGCTGCAACTGCCAGGACAAAATACGCCCTGGGTTTTCCGCTACCCTTTCTGCGGGGGGGGGGCCCGAAACGCCCCCCTCTGAGCCCACAATGTGGGACCAAAGCCGTTCGGAAAATCCCCGAACCGCTTTCCCGGTCCGAACCCTTCAGTGAACGTCCACCTGCGCTTCCTCTTCCGCTAACTGCCACTCCAGTTCCTGCCGCCGCTTTCGCTCCAGCTTCGGCAGCCGCCTCGCCGACCGGTTCCATGCGAAACCGCCCGACCGCTTGCTGGACCCCACGGCAAGCCGACAGACGAAAGATCTGGACGCCAGCCTGACCGACAAAAATCCGCCGAACAGGCCGGCAGAACCTGGAACAGGGTGGGATTCCCTGCTCAAGGCCTTGCACTCATTCCCATGCCGACTTGACTTTGGATTAAATCTGTCTAAAGTTTTTACTCGCAGTCCGAAGAAAACTTTAAACTGCCCTGTCCTTAAACTTACGGCTGGTAACCTCGGCATGAGGAGGTGAGAGTGCAAAAAGCCGACAAAGTAACCAAAGAGCAATACGCCGAGGCCGTAGTCAAATTCGTAGACCTGGCACAGCAACCGACATCGGGCGGGAGGGTTGCTGCCCAAGTACTGCTGAGCGCCTATAATGGCAGTGAATTCCAGCTAGATGTAGCTGATCTAGGAGCCCTTGACTGGGGAAATTTCGAAATTGCGATGATGATCATACGAGGCCGCTATGAAACAAGTTGCGAACCTCACAGCCTGATCGTGAACGGAAACAAGATTTTCCAAGGTCTCTGGGATGCCTGGTCCAATCTGCACGTCAAGGAACGCGGGAAAATTACCTGCCCCTCCTGCGACGGTCGCGGGGAACTCTTTCTCAATCCCGACGATGAAAATGACGAGCGCACCAAGCCTTGTCCCCGATGTGCCGGAAAGCGACGCATCTGTACATGTTCATTTCATTGAGACATGGGATCGATGCGTCGACCAAAGACGGCGCATTAGATGGGAAATTCCAGCCGCTAAAATGTTAAGAAGGGGCAAAGCATGATCCAATCCAAAAAACCGATTTTCCAACCATTGAGACATGATGCAGTCGCCGCACAGGCCGATGGACTTTTGAAGCAGGCACAGGCAGTCCAGGCCGAGCAAACCGCCATGCTTGAGACCTCTCCCTTGGAGTCGCTATATAGTGCCGCTTTCGCGGCCCTGGTAGAGGCAAAACACGACCAGGCCGAGCGCATCGAGGACATGCTTGAAGATCTGATAAGTCAGCAAACCTCGCGCCTGCAACAAACACAAGCCGGACAGCCCGGCCTATTTTCCCGTTTAGGTACACAGGCCAGGAAAAATCAGGTACAGCAGAAAAGAATCGTCCAGCGCCTGCAGGACCGCCTGGAAGTTGTCCGGGAAATCAAGGACGGAATGGGGGTGCATGGCCCGCGCATCGAAGAACTTGCGACTCGAAAGCTGCGCGCACAGGAACCTGGACTTACCAGGGAATGGGAGGACATGTGCGAAGCTCGACGCCTGTATCAAGCTTTACTGCGAAGACAGGAACAGGATAAAAAACGTGCTTTGGAAGGTGAACGGCACGAACACCTTGGGCGGGGGATTCATCGCGAGTTGCAGAAGTTCAAATAAGCGATAGAGGCTAGAAAATTTTTGATCCACTCCCTCTAAGCAGGACCCAAAGTGCAACCCCCGCTGCAAGCAACGTGATGCAGGCCGCCATCACATTGAACGTCGCCATGCGCCGGGCGTCCCGGATAGATTGCATGACAGCGGCCAGTTCGGTATCAAGCTCGGCTCGAACCGCTTCTGACAGGGTCCTGGCTCCCTCCTGCATTTCTCTGCCCATGGTCTCCTTGCTGGCGCTCAAGGCGGCATTCAAGATTCGCTCGGCCTTGTCCTTGGCATCTTTCCCCCAGCGCAGTGCCAAGTCTTCCAGCTCTACCTTGTACTGATCCAGTTGAATCTGCTGGGCCTTGGCACTATCCTGCATCAACCGGTTATTGATCGTCTGCATAACCAGAATCGGATCGTCGCGCGAAACAGCGATACCATGCTTCAGGGCGATTTCTTTGATGAGCTCTTCAATCTGGTCGCCCATCACAGCACCGTCGCGTTTTCAAGCTGGGCATAAAGCTGCGTTTTAACCAGCTTAAGGCGCTGCCTGGTCATGATCGACCTGGACGGCATGGCCAGCGCCTCGTCGAAGGTCAGCCGCTCCTGCAGCATTTCGGAAAAGTCCCGCCCGTAGGTTTCCTCCTTCAGGGCCGGGATCTTGATGATGGCGGTCACACGGGCCTTGTTGGCGGTGTACGACTTCATTTGCTCGAAGCTCTTACCCTCCAGTTCAATTGGACCCCAATAGGGATTGAGCCAGACGACGAACAGGCAGTCGGCCGGGAACTGGCTTACCAACTGGGTGAAGCCGTTCACGGTGTCAAGCAAGGCCTGGCTGCCGGTAATGACCGTATGAACCACGAGTTCGTGCCCCATGTCTGAAAGTAACGCCGGCACCTGGTTACTGATGAGGTAGTGCGACAGCGGGACAAAGGAGCTGGCCCCGTTGTCGATAATCACGTCGGTCTTGGCTGACACGATCATTTCGATCAAGGCGTCGAAGTTTCGGGTGTTGATTTCATCGCCGTCCAGGATGTTGAGCCGGTGCACGTCAAGTGACTTATAACCCCAAAAGGTCGCGTTGACGGGGTCGGTGTCGATGCAAAGCGGCAGGTTTCCCTTGCTGGCTTTGTACTGGGCGATTGTGGCGGCTATGACTGATTTGCCGACGCCACCTTTCCCCTGCAAAATGATATGGATCTTGGCCATTAGATCAAATCCTCTTTGTTGGGTATCGAGTTGAAGGTGAAACCACCCATGGTGGGAGTATCGGTTTTCTTCGGTTCCGTTGCTCTCGCCTCTCCGGCACCGGAAATTTTTTGTTCCGGCGTCCGGCCGACTCGCCTTGTTGTTACGGGTGCCTGATTTGCCTGGTTATCCGGTAATGTCGATATAATCAAACGGTTCGTATAGCCGAGAAAGGCGGTATAACCAAAATCAATCTTTCCTTCCTCGCATAATGTTTCCCAAATTCGCTTGACAGTCCAACCATCATCAATCGCCTGTTTTATGTCCGTACGTAAAATAATAAAGGCAGCCCTATTCTGGACACTGCGGGAAAGGGTCGGTTTCTTCTTCACAGCTGCAGCTATGCGTTCGGAAAGAGAGATGTTCTTATTCATTAGTTTTTCACCTATTCAATCTTCAGTATTTCACCGCTATTCTACCGCTATTTTATCGAAATACAGCAACAGAGGCGCAATTTATCCGCAATTGAATTCATTTACCGATTATAGATGGTAAAATTGCGATGAAATATTGGTGCGGTACAAAACCGCAACGAAAAAATGGCGACCAAATAGTGATCTAGGCAGGGCAGGATAGGTGAAGTTAGCTAACCGGCGAGGCCGGTTATCTATCTTCACCTCCCCTTATTCGCGCTGTGCGCTCAACGGGTATCCTGCTCTGCGAGGCTTTGGACGGCTGCCGCCGTCGGAACTGCCCGGCCCTTGGGCCGAAAAATCTATGAGAAAAAACGAAAGACAGCCGGCACGGGAGACCAGGAAAGCGCGTCAATTGCGCGTCCCCGTATTGCTCGACGAGGAAGCTGCCATCAAGCAGATGGCGGCTTCCTCCGGTCTTCCCGTCGCCGCTTATCTGCGAAAGCTCGGTTTGGGACACCAGGTGCGCAGCATCCTGGATAACCAGCGGGTCGAGGAGCTGGCGCGGATTAACGGCGATCTCGGCCGTCTGGGAGGTCTCCTGAAACTTTGGTTGACCGATGATCCGCGCACGGCGCACTACGGCAAGAAGATCATCCGCGCTCTCCTTGTCAAGATCGAAGCTACCCAGGACGAGATACATGAGGTCATGCGGACCGTGGTCATACCGGAAAACGAGCGTTAAGGGAAACCGGCATGATCGCCAAAAAAGTGCCTATGAAGTCGATAAAGAAGAGTAATTACGGTGGTTTGTTGAAGTACCTCACGGACATGCAGAAAAAGAACGAGCGCATCGGCTCCGTATCGGTTACCAACTGTCAATCCGAGAACTGGCAGGTTGCCGTTACCGAGGTTCACAACACCCAGGCCCAAAACACGCGGGCGACGTCGGATAAGACGTATCACCTGATCGTAAGCTTTCGTGCCGGCGAAGAGCCGGATGACGCAACCTTGAAAGCCATTGAGACGCGCATCTGCGACGGGCTCGGTTACCACGAGCATCAACGCGTCTGCATCGTACATCACGACACCGACAACCTGCACTTCCATATCGCCATCAACAAGATTCATCCGACACGCCGCACTATTCACGATCCGTATAAAGATCACTATGTATTAGGTCAATTATGCGGGAAACTGGAACGCGAATATGGTCTGGAAACCGACAACCATCAAGCGCAGAAGTCGGGAAGTGAAAACCACGCCGATGACATGGAGCACCATGCAGGGGTGCAAAGTCTTCTGGGATGGATCAAGCGCGAGTGCGCCGATCAGATCAAAGAAGCACGGAGCTGGGCAGAGCTGCACACCATTTTGGGCGATAACGGCCTGGAACTTCGTGAGAGGGGAAATGGCCTGGTCATTACCAACGGGAACGGCCTTGGCGTCAAAGCCAGTTCGGTTGCTCGGGAACTGTCCAAGACTAGACTAGAAGGGCGCTTGGGTGTTTTTCAGGCCGCGGCGCAGCTGGAAACCTTGAAAATCGGCGCCGGGCGGCGCTACGAGACGCGGCCGATGGCTTCACGGGTCGATACCGTCGAGTTGTATGCCAGGTATCAAAACGAACAGCGAAGCGGCAGCGCGATGCGCACGGCTGAATGGGCCCGGGCGGCAAAGCGCAAGGACAGCTTACTCGCATCGGTCAGACAAAAGGCGCAACTCAAACGCCGGGTAATCAAGGCCTTCAAGGGGAGGGCAGGCAAAAAGATCCTTTACGGCGCAATCAGCTTTGTAATGAAAGAGGATATGCACAGGATCCACAAGAACCACCTCGCCGAGCGCCTGGCCATCCAGGACAGGTACCCACAGCGCGCCTGGACCGACTGGCTGAGGATGAAGGCTACCGAGGGGGACCAGGAGGCGTTAGCCGCTTTGCGCGCCCGCGATATGGCCCGGGGCCTCAAGGGGGACACCGTGACGGGGCAGGCCCGACGGGCCATCAACGGCCTTGCCACGCAGGACAGTATCACTAAAAAGGGGACCATTATCTATCGCGTCGGTTCAACGGCAGTGCGCGACGACGGGGACAGGCTTAACGTTTCGCGGGGCGCCGGCCCGGACGGATTGCACATTGCCCTGTGTCTGGCTATGGAGCGCTACGGCAACCGCATCACTGTCAATGGCAGCGCAGGGTTCAAGGAACAAATTGCCCTGGCGGCCGCCATGGCAAAGCTACCGGTCAGCTTCACCGACGCCGTTTTAGAACGCCGCCGTCTGGAGCTGCTTGCTGCCCAGGGGAAAACCAATGAAAAATCAGAAATTATCAGGTCAGGAATCGCCAGAGGACAGACTGATAGCCGTGGCGCTGGCCGCGCTGGACTCGCCGCTACCGGAGTCCAGGCAATCCGAACCGGAGAGGTTGGCAAGTACCGGTTCCGGAGCTTCGGAAGTGCATTCATTCCAGAGGGCGGACTCCCCGGCAAGCCCTACATTGGCGGCACTGGACGAAAGCCGCCGCCCCAAGGCCGGAACCGTTTGCGAGAGTTGTCCGAACTCGGTGTGGTTCAGTTCTCCGACGGAGGTCAAGTGCTACTGCCGGGTGATGTACCTCATCACCTGGAGCAACCAGGAGCCCAACCAGATTACGGGGTGCGACGGGATATTCTTGGATCAGAAAGAGTAGCAGCCGGCCAGGCGGCGGCGGACCGTTACATCGCCGAACGCGAGGCCATGCGGCTGAAAGTGGCGGATATACCGAAACACACGCGGTTCGATCCGGACAAGGGTGGGGCCGTCGCCTTCGCGGGTGTGCGCCGGATCGGGGAAGAGACCCTGGCCCTTCTGAGGTGCGGCGAGGAAATCATGGTCTTGCCGGTCGATGATGCTACCGCCCGGCGTCTCAAGCGCACGCCGATTGGAGACAGCATCGCCGTGACCGCCAAGGGTTCCCTCAAAACCAAAGGACGCAGCCGATGAAAGACAAGTTCAACAACTCGGTGGGACCGCAGGTACGGGCCAAGCAGCCGGGAAGCAGCAAGGTCATTCCCATCCTGGCCATATTGTTTCTGAGTGCCGGGCTGCAGGCGGCCACGCAGTTCTTCGCGCACGATTTCAGATATCAGGCAGTCCTTGGTGCTAGCTTTCATAAGATCTACCCCCCGTGGGAAATCCTGCGCTGGGCCGGCAAATGGTATCACCGTTATCCGGACGCAGTCATGCGTGCCGGCAGCATCGGCGTGGTGACGGCCGGCTTCGGGCTGCTTATCCTGGCTATCGTCAAGATGGTGCTGGCGAATTCCACCAAGTCGAATGAATACCTGCATGGTTCGGCGCGTTGGGCGAACATCCAGGACATACGCCAGGCGGGGTTGCTGCCGCACAAAACGGGCCTCTGGCAAAAGATGCGCGGGAAAAAACAGGAAAGCTCCGGAGTATATGTCGGGGCCTGGCTGGACAAGTCCGGCAAGGTCCAGTATCTGCGGCATAACGGCCCCGAGCATGTCCTTACCTATGCTCCGACCCGTTCCGGCAAGGGGGTCGGCCTGGTGGTGCCGACCTTGTTGTCTTGGCCCCACAGTGCGGTCATCACGGATCTCAAGGGCGAGCTGTGGGCTATGACGGCGGGCTGGCGGCAAAAATACGCTAAAAACAAGGTTATCCGCTTCGAGCCGGCCACCTTGAACGGCAGCGCCTGCTGGAACCCCCTCGATGAACTGCGCGTCGGCACCGAATACGAGGTGGGTGATGTGCAGAACCTGGCGACCCTGATTGTGGACCCGGACGGCAAGGGTCTGGAAACTCATTGGCAAAAGACCAGCCAAGCCCTTTTCGTAGGCCTGATCCTGCACGTGCTCTACAAGGCCCAGAAGGAAGGAGGCAGGGCCACGCTTCCTGGCATCGACGCCATGCTCGTTGACCCGGAGGATGGCGGCGTTGGCGAACTGTGGCAGGAAATGACCAGCTACAACCATTTTAATGACCAGGTGCACCCGGTGGTCGCCTCCGCGGCGCGGGATATGATGGACCGGCCCGAAGACGAGGCGGGAAGCGTCCTTTCCACGGCCAAGTCGTACCTGGCGCTTTACCGCGACCCCGTGGTGGCGCATAACGTGGGCAAGTCCGAGTTCCGCATCCACGATCTTATGAACTTCGAAGGCGGTCCGGTAAGCCTCTATATAGTCACCCAGCCCAACGACAAGGAGCGCCTGCGCCCGCTGGTGCGCGTCATGTTGAACATGATCGTGCGCCTTTTGGCGGACAAGATGGAATTCGAGCGGGTCTCCGAGGAAAAGTCCCGGTGGCGTCGGGTGCTGGTCCGGTTCGGTCTTGCCAACCCCGCTCCTCCCCAGCTGCGCTCCAAAAAATCCTACAAGTATCGCCTGCTGGGGATGATCGACGAATTCCCCAGCCTGGGAAAACTGGAAATCCTGCAGGAGTCCCTGGCCTTCGTCGCCGGCTACGGCATCAAGTTCTATCTTATCTGCCAGGACTTAAACCAGCTCAAGAGCCGCGAAACCGGTTACGGCCCCGACGAAACCATCACTTCGAACTGCCACGTGCAAAACGCCTACCCGCCCAATCGGCTGGAGACGGCCGAACACCTTTCGAAACTGACGGGGCAAACCACCGTCATCAAGGAGCAGACCACCACCAGCGGCAAGCGCATGGCTGCACTGATGGGGCAGGTGTCGCGCACCACCCAGGAGGTGCAGCGCCCCTTATTGACGCCCGACGAGTGCCTCCGGATGCCGGGACCGAAGAAGGACGCCGAGGGCCAGATCACCGAGGCCGGCGACATGGTGGTCTACGTCGCCGGCTTCCCGGCGATCTATGGCCGGCAGCCGCTTTATTTTCAGGACGGCATCTTCACCGCGCGCGCCGCCGTCCCGGAGCCGAAGCTTACTGACAAGCTGCGCCTGGTTCATGAGATCAAGAAAGGGGAGGGCATCAGGATTTGACCGCCTCGCCATCGAGACGCTTTGCTATTGGTTCGGTCCTTATGATTGCCGGCCTCCTCTGTTTCGGGGGCCTATGTTATCTGGCCGGCGCCCGCGTCAACACTTCGCCGAGCATTGCCCTTGGGCTGTACTGGACCTGCCGCAAGCCGGCGGAAAACGGCGATTACGTCATGTTCTGTCCCCCTCGGTCCGAGCTCTTCGACACCGCCAGGGAACGCCGGTATATCGGCGCCGGGTTTTGCTCCGGCGGTTACGGATACATCATGAAACGCGTTTTAGCCGCCCAAAACGACGCGGTGACCGTCACCCAGGACGGCGTACGCGTGAACGGCAAGCTGCTACCCTTCAGCGCGGTACTCGAAGCGGACCAGGGCGGCAGGCCGCTGCCGCGCTACCGGAGCGACGGCTACACCCTGAACGAGCACCAAGTGCTGCTCATGACCGACGTGCACCCTTTCTCGTTCGACAGCCGGTATTTCGGCCCCATCGACCGTTCCCAAATAAAGAGTGTCATTTCCCCGGTCTTCACCTGGTAAGGAGGTCGCCCATGCTCTTGATCATCGCCAAAAAATCATCTTGTTGCCGATACCATTGCCGGCGAGTTGGGGATGCAGGGCCGAAACGAGCCCGATGGCTTCCTAGCCCCCGCCTGCAGGCAGACCTATCCCGACCTTAAGGGCAAGCCCGACTACGGCGCCACCCGTCCCTGAAATTCCCACCCTAAAGGAGGATATCGCCCATGATCACGGAAAACACCGGCAAGACCGGCGCCGAGGACCTGCCGGAAACCGCCCGGCAGGACGTTCCGGCGATTGACGACACCGCGGCCGCCGCGGCCGCGCTGCGCGAGAAGCTGACCGACGCCCTGACGCCGGGCTACCAGGCGGAATTCGACCCCGAAGAGGCAGTCCGTGCCGGCGCGTTTTCCGAAGACGCCCTGAGCGAGGCCGACGCCGCGGGAAGCAGCGACGACCTGGCCGCCGCCCTGACGGGGCTGGAGCTGGAACAAGGAGGCCGCCATGGAAGCTAAGAAACTTTTCCACGAGAAGGTCGCCGAAAAGCTGATCGAGAAATTAAAGGAAGGGACCGCTCCCTGGCAAAGGCCCTGGGCCGCGGGTGACCCCGGCGCCTTCATGCCCATCAACCCGACAACCGGCAAAAGGTACCGGGGCATCAACGCGATCCTCTTGATGAGCCAAAATTTCCCGGACCAGCGCTGGATGACCTACAAGCAGGCGGCCGCCGTCGAGGCCCAGGTACGTAAGGGCGAGACAGGCACCCCGATCCAGTATTGGAAGTTCACCGAAGAACAAACCAGGCACGACGCCAACGGCGCTCCGGTGCTGGATGCTAAGGGCGAGCCGGTCAAGGAAACCGTCAAGCTGGAACGCCCCCGGGTGTTCTTCGCCACGGTGTTCAACGCGGACCAGATCGACGGCCTGCCCGCTTTGCAGCCGAGGAAGGAAAAAGACTGGAACACACTGGATCGGGCGGAGCAAATTCTGCGAAGTTCCGGCGCAGTCATCCGGCACGGCGAGCAGAATCGCGCCTTTTATCGGCCGGCGACCGACAGCATTCATCTGCCGGACAAAGGCCAGTTTCCCACCGCGGATAACTATTACGCGACCGCCCTGCACGAGCTTGGTCACTGGACGGGTCACGAGTCGCGCCTGCACCGCGACCTGGTGCATCCCTTCGGGAGCGAGGAATATGCCAAGGAAGAGCTGCGGGCAGAAATCGCCAGCATGATTCTGGGCGACGAACTGGGCATCGGTCACGATCCCGGCCAGCACGCGGCATATGTCGCTTCCTGGATCAAGGCACTCGAGGAGGATCCCATGGAAATTTTCCGGGCCGCAGCAGATGCGGAGAAGATTCAGGATTACATCCTGGATCTCGAACGTAAGCAGGTTCAGGAACTGGCATCACAGCAAAGCCAGGTTGAAGAACAGAATCAGGTCGTTGCCGAGCTTTTGGAACTGCATCAATCCGCGGGGGGCGACAGCGCGCTGGAGGCCTGGGAAAACCTCGAAATGACGGCGCAGGCTCTCGGGCTGACGGCCTTCATCGGCCGGGGCGGTGGCGCCGAGAACGACCCGCCCTATGTCGTCGCCTATGCCGAACCGACCGGCCAGAGGCTTCCCGGCACCAGCGAAATTTTCAAGAACGGTAAGGCAGCCACCTTTATCAACGGACAGCACCTGCCGGGCAACGGTCTCACTTCAAGTCTCGAAAGGCAGTCCGCAGCCTTGAACAACGCCGTATCCCTGGTCTGGAGTCAGGCGCTTCCGCCGGACATTGCCAGCGTGGTCGAAGCGCGGCTCGACCTTCTTAACGGCGACGTGCTTTCGCTCGGCCGCAACCGCCAGGCGTTCGACCAGCAAGCCGAGGAGACCCTCGGGTTTACCCTGCCGCTCGACTGGACCGGTGCAGTGCGTATCTCGGGGATCATCGAGCGCGAGGGCAAGATCCTGCACGTCGGCGAGACAGAGCGGCCCGAGGCATTTCAGCTGTACGCCAGCAAAGGTGGTGCTCGGCCAGGTGAAGACCCTTTTGTCCTGCTCGCCACCCATCTGGCCGAACCGGTCGCCCGGGAACTGGCCGACTGGCTGGCCCTGATCGACGCGCATTCGCAGACAAACCAACATGACAAGGCCGCAAAACTGGCCCGTATCAATGAGGAGCGCGTCGGCCGCGACCCGAACAGCACGGTTGAGGATCTTTCGGTGGCGAAAGAATTGCGCAAGGATGCGGAGTTCAAGGCCAGCAGGCACGACGAGGGTGCATCACACCGCCAAGCCGAGGACAAGAGAGGACTGCAGCAGGGGGCAAGTCCGGAAAGAATCTATCTCAGCGTGCCCTTCAAGCAGAAGGAGGAAGCGAAGGCGCTGGGCGCCAAGTGGGACCGGCAGGGGCAATCCTGGTACGTTCCCGGCCACTTGGACGCGGCCCCCTTCGCCAGGTGGGCCAAAGCGGCCGCCGGCACCCCAGAAGCTTCCCAAGCCGTTCCCCCGGCCCAAAGCCCCAAGCCGGCCCGGGACCGACTCTATCTCGCCGTCCCCTACGGCGAGCACCTGGCCGCCAAAGCGGCCGGGGCCCTGTGGGACAAGACAGCCAAATCCTGGTACGCCGGCCCGAAGGCCGACCTGCCGAAACTGGATCACTGGAGCGCGGACAAGGACGCCGGCCAGCAAGGGCCGGCGATGAGGCCGCAGGAGGAATTCGGCGAGGCGCTGCGCGCGCTTGGCTGCGAGACCGACAGCCAGCATCCGGTGATGGACGGCGCCAAACACCGCATCGCCGTGGCGGGGGACAAAAAGGGGGAGCAATCCGGCTTCTACGTCGGGCACCTGGACGGGCACCCCGCCGGCTACATCAAAAACAACCGGACCGGCATCGACATGAGATGGAAATCCAAGGGCTACGTCTTCGACCCTGAGGAAAAGGCGCAGCTGCAGGCCGCGGCCGCGGCCAAGCTGCAGGCCCGCGAGCTTGAACACGCCAGGCTCTTGGAACAGACCGCCCAGCGGGTCGGGCGCCAGATGCTCGACCTGGTGCCGGTGACCCAACCGACCGCGTACCTGGAGGCCAAGGGGATCGAGCCGCACGCGGGCGTGATGACGGACAAGGAGGGCCGCAAGACCTATATCCCGGCGTTCGACGCCGACGGCAAGCAGTGGACTATGCAATACATCCAGGAGGACGGCACCAAGCGCTTCGCCAAGGACAGCCGCAAGGAGGGCTGCTATCACGCGGTGGGCGGACTGGACGCGTTGGCCAAGGCGCCGGTCCTGGTGATCGGCGAGGGGGACGCAACCGCGGGGAGCTTGTCTCAGACGCTGGGTTTTGCGACCGTGGCCGCGTTCGACTCGGGGAACCTGGTGCAGGTAGCCCGGAACCTGCACGAAAAATATCCGGAGAAACCCGTCATCATTGCCGGCGACGACGACAAGCACCTGGAAGCCACCCAGGGTGTGAACCCCGGACGCAGCAAGGCCGAGGAAGCCGCGAGGGCCGTCGGCGGCAAGGTCCTGCTGCCGATCTTCGCGCCGGGCGAGGGGGTTCACCCGAAGGGGCTGGCACCGGTCACGCCGCAGGCTTACCGCGAGCACCAGAGCGCAGCCAAGACCCTGGAAGCGGCCCGAAGGGAGCCGGGGCGCCTGCAGCTCACCGAGCAGCAGGCGGCCGGGCTGAAAGGAGCACTCCTGAGCCAGGAGCAACTGACGGCCATTGACACCATGAAGCAGCATACGGACTTCAACGATCTTGCGACCAGGAGCCGGCTGGGGATCGAAGGCATACGGCGCCAGGTAAACCCGATTGTCGAGGTCGTGGTCGATAAGAACCAGGTGTGGATCGAGCCGCGGGAGGAACAACAGAGGGAACAGGTGGTGGAACAGTCAAAGAAGACAGACGAGCAACAGGAACAGGGAAAACCCGTGAAACAGCCGCGCCAGCTGAAACAGCCCCGCCAGCCGAAACAGCCCCGCGCGGCGAAGCTGCGGTGAATTTATCCTGGGAGGGTGCCGGGGCCACAGGCGAGTCGCCTTTCCCTCAATTTCCCCTTACCCTATCTTGGGGTCATTTCAGGAAACGGAAAATAAAGCACGGTAAGGTGAAAAAATTCAGCAACAAACGATGGGGGCCATCATCAACTTCAGTCGCTAAAGCTGTAATACTTAAGATTCAAAAGTGCGCCGGCACAACCGTCAGATGCAAAAAAACTCCGTAACTAACTGCTCTGCAAGGAGTTACGGCGCTTTGGTGAATCTAAAGTTTTAACCAAAAGTTGAGATTCGGTTTGTCAAAGGTTTGGGGCGGTGGTGCTAATAACGGATTAGTGACGGGTGTTGACATACAAACAAAAAGTGCTTTAGTTTTACAAACTAATACACTTTCATGTGCAAAGGAGAACACAATGGGGAAAATCACACTGGTGCTGACTGCGGCGGTTTTAATGATGTCCACCGTTCCAGCTTATTCCGAGATGACCAAGACCGATAAGGACGAATGTCTGCTCGCCTCAAAGAACTGCACCGGCCAGGCCGATGACATCTATGCAAGAATGCACAAGTTGGACAAGGCGATAGCAAAAGGCACTAAGGTCTATACGCCACAAGAGCTGCAAAAGCTGAAAGACAAGCTCCAGGAGACCGACCAGCTGTTGAAAGACATGGAGGATGGCCCCAGCTAGCACCCATCCGGTTCATAGAGGTGTTGAAGACGGCTAACCACCTGACAATACGTGGTTAGCCGTCTTTTGTTATCTTCTAGGGATAAGGCGTCTTCCAATCTACACTTTTTACCAAAAGTTTAGATTGGCCTTGTCCTGTTGGGGCAGCTAAAACCCACAAGAAAATCTGTCGACTTTCTTTACACATGTCTTAACAACTTGTGGTCCTAATAGTTATTAACCATAAAACTAAGTGGTTAGTGAGTTGGCCTACTAATTGCTAACTATGAATCCAGCTTAGTTAAAAGAAAAAAGGGAGGCAGTATGAAAAAAAGGTCAGTGTTAGCATGTGCGATGTTGATGTTAGGCGTGACTGGAATGGCTCAGGCAACTACCATATACACCGAAAACTTCAACAATTCTACTTTCCAGGGGTCGACACCAATTTTATTGAATGACACCAGTGACAACTGGAGCCACACTGACTACTACAGTGTGAATTCGGCTGATGGCTGGACCTTCACCGGTGGTGGAACCTATTACGCGACCAACGGGGCAGGCAACGGAGCTATTCTTCTCAACGAGAATGGAGCAGCTACCGCCTCCACAACGATAACGGGGCTGACAGCTGGTTCAACCTATACCCTGCAGTTTAATGTCTGGGGCGATAACAGACCGGGGCAACAGTATGGCCTCAACGTCGCTGTCGACGGTAACCCTCTGCTTGCCCTGAGCGGGCTCACCGATCAGAGCGCCGGCTTTTACAACAACACGAACGGCCTGCTTGAGTCGATTACCTTCCAGGCTGCCAATTCCACCGCTCTGCTCGCCTTCAGCCAGAACACTCCGGCCGGTTCTCCAGCGTCTCCGATTATCGATAACGTTACCGTTGCTCCTGTTCCCGAACCTTCTACCATTTTCCTCCTCGGCGCTGGCCTTGCCGGTCTTGGTTTTATCCGCAGACGGGCGAAGAAGTAATCCACTTAGCATGCTGCACAATCTAGGGGTGGGGTCCTTTGTGGCTTCACCCTTTTTTTGTCTAGCAGGGGATCTAAGGAGCAATGGCACGGGGGAATCACCGTTCCGAATCTAAAGTTTATTATATTTGTTGCGATTTGAGTGGACCCTATATCGAAACCTGGCAATCCCATCCGCTATCCTTCCTGCGCCGGATCCTCCGCACCGTCCTTGCATGGCAGAGCTAATGTCAGCAGGCACCTCGCAAGGGCCCGGAAGAAGTGCCTGAAAATGACACTATTTCAAATGGCCGTATTCTTTTCAGCCTCCTTTTTGATAAGTTCATCAATGCGGTCCGTGTCGGCACCGTTCACCACGTTCCCGTTAATCAGATAGGTGGGGGTCGATCTGATCCCGGCCTGGCCGGTAATTGCTTGAAGTTGATGTAACCGACCTTTGTCATCGAAAGTCCTTCGCAGTGTTGCGTCATCCTCGTCAAGTTTACCGCTCAACACATCATGCAAAGCCTTCGCCTGGTCAGACGACGCCAGAATGTAGCGAGCCTTTTTTTCTGAATCAGGGTGCAAGGAGACAATGGGCATCAGAAAAATATACCTGGTCACACTCTCTTGGTGGGCTTTCCAGTAGTATTCCATTTTGCGGCAGTAGGGGCAATCCGGGTCTGATACTTCGATCACCTCGATAGGGCCCGTTCCGACTTTGATGGCCTTGTCTTTTTGTCCTGACAATGCCCTGATCTTATTGATCTTATCGTTGGCGCGACGCTCAAAGGATGCTTTACTTAAATTCTCGCCATCTTTGGAAAAGAGCGCGCCTGCGATGAACTGACCGGAAGCTGGCATGCAGTAGATCATGTTGTCGTCAAAGATGACCTCATAGAGCCCGGGAAGCGCGGTCCTGGTGACAGCATCCACAGTGGATCCCTGCAACTGTTGCTCTACACTCTCTTTGACGGCCATTTCTTCCTTGTCAAGGGCTATCCCCGGTACCGCCGGCAACAGCAACGCGACAACTAGCAGTAGAATTCTTTTCACTCGCATATTTATGCTCTCCCGTATTTTTGTCGTATGTGTGAGGTCTATACCCAGTCCAGCTTTTGTCTTCGGAAAGCTTTGCTGGTTAAGTATGGCACTAGTCTAGGAGTTTGTCGGACTTTCCCGACGTAATGTGCTATACTCGCGCTACTTTAATGTAATGGTTTAAAGGAGTTGCGCGATATGTCTCTCAAATTTATTGAAGTTGACCGGGAAACTCTGTATCTACTTCCGCCGTCAGTGCAAGATTGGTTGCCTGAACGGCACTTGGCTCGATTTGTTGTCGAGATAGTCGATCAACTTGATCTTCGTTCTTTAAAAAACTCATATGCTGGTCGAGGCTCTCAGCCATACAATCCTGAGATGCTGCTTGCTTTATTGTTTTATGGGT
>Ga0209123_1001562_pt1 | contig 22126 bp, 22 predicted proteins | sample BarGraIncu00431A_FD_184500 | JGI IMG/M metagenome (GOLD analysis project Ga0209123, IMG submission 184500) | Arctic peat soil microbial communities from Barrow, Alaska, USA - Barrow Graham LP Incubations 004-31A (SPAdes) (version 2) | ecosystem: Environmental > Terrestrial > Soil > Wetlands >... | reverse complement strand
TTAAATGCCAATTGATGAAATCCATAATCGTCAATGATATTACCTTTAAAATGAAATTGTCTGAAATCAATGGTATCGCGCACCTGTACCACCTTAATTTCGGGAAACAAATCAGGAACGATCTGTAACCTATAAACAAGATTGTTTTCATCTTTAAGTCTTGAATTCTTGATGAAGATTCGGTAATCCGTATTATTGACAAATGTTTTACTGACTTCAAAAGTATTTCCCTCCTTTATACCTAAAATTTTGGAACTGTCACTCAGAATGACTTCCAGATTGTCAGTATCCACAGTTTTAAATTTCCATATTACATTTGAACCGGAAGCAATCTTTAAATCGCCGATATTTTGAAGAGTCTGGTTATTTAAACCCGTATAAACCGGAGATTGAATATCCACCGTAAACTCGGAAATAAAAGGTTTATTAAGTACAGTAATTTTGTACTCCGCCGAAATATACTTTTTATCTGTAAAATATATAGGGAATGAACTATTTACATTTTCGATCGTGTATTTGAATGCCTCGCTCTCCTTAGTCATTAAAAAATTATTACCCCCAATGTTAACATACATCATTTCAGGAATTTCTTTTCCCTGGCAAATCAATCGCAGATCAATAGATTTTCCCATTACGACTTCCAAATTGGTATTTTCAAGGGTAAAGGTAAAAGGAGCAGGCCTTTCAAATTGCTGGTGATACCGAATTAATCGCACTGAGCTTTCTTTAAACACATTAGGAAAACTAATAAACCAACTGGCAAATAGTAAAGTAACTCCCAAGAAGGCAATTAACACATACTTTAAATCCTTCCATCGGATAGCGTCAGAAAATGAAAATACCTTTAAATCATTTATTTTCTGATCTATACTAGCCTGAATTAACTCCCCTGAATAATTTAGATGAGCTTCGTTGGATAGTTCAATGATATTTATTAACCGATCTTTTATTTCAGGAAACTTTTGACTTAAAAGAATTGAAACATCATAAAATGTGAGTACCTTTCCAAGACCTATCAACTTTATGAATGGCTTGACAATGAACCATGTAAATATAAAAAAAGTAAGTAAAAAAGTAAAAAGTAAAATGCTTAATTTTATCCTGGGTTCAAAATAACTGAAGTATTCAAGGAGGGCTAAACTTCCCCAATAAGCAATCAGCAGGAGTAAAAAAAGCATTAAACCCCTTAGCAACTGGTAAAGGTAAAACTTCCGGATATACGAATTAAGTTTATCAACAAACTGTTTATAATTTTTATCCATCAACACAATTCATTCATTTTTAATAAATTAAAATATCAAGTTTTAAACATTTATTTCAATTACTTGTTTATAAGTAAAAATAAAATATCTAAAACTAATTGCAAAGATATAGATTGATATTTGTATTAAATATTTTTACTTAAAAGCCTAGTAAAATTAATGAAAACTAATTGTACCAGAAATGAACAAAAAAGTACCTTACTTTATACCATTATTTATCACAAACAATCTGAACTAACAATTGTTATTAAACAAGCTATTTATTTATACTTCAAATATTTAACCTGTTCATAAAACGGTTATAAACCACGGTCAAACCACGGTATTTAAATTAGCAAGCGTTTCTTCAAAAAGATATCACAGATATGAACAGGACATATTCATTTTCATTCTTTTTAGTTAGATTTTAAAAAAATATTATAATATTGTAAAAATAAATCGATTTAGAGGGTTACCTTTTCCTGTTTTTCGGAATTAACTATATAGCCTTGTTATAAAACGTAGAAGATGGATGAAATATTAAAGATATTATTGGTGGAGGATAATCTATTAAATCAGCGTATAGTATTGTTTAGCCTGAAAAAATTTAATCATGTTGTAACCATTGCAAATAATGGTTTAGAGGCAGTTGAGAAATTCATGACAGCGGAATATGATGTTATTTTAATGGATATCATGATGCCTGTTATGGACGGACTTGAGGCAACCGTTAAAATCAGGGAAGTTGAAGAAAGCAACAATGCCTGCAAACGAACACCTATAATAGCGCTTACTGCCAATACGATGGACAATGACAGAAACAAATGTCTTTCTTATGGAATGGATGAATTTATGGCTAAGCCCTTTGATATTGAAAAACTAAAAGTGATTTTCAATAAACTTAAAATAACAAGTTAAGTTATAGAAACGATATAAAGTTCTAATTTACTTATTCCATATACTCAGGATCAATAAAATAGAATTTAAAGTTACATTTCTTAAACCCGGTCAGGATTAAATATTGATTAATCCTGACACTACGGAGAAAACATTTCACCATTATTCTATTTCAACTTCCCGAGTACTCGGGATCAATTCTACAAATGCTCACCTGACACCCACTACGAACTCTATGGTATAAGTACTCTTTCAGTACCCTATAAGTACTAAAATGCCAAATTTAGTACTCATAGGGTACTGAAAGAGTACTTATACCACAGAGTGCATAGTGGGTTCTAAGTGATTTATCACAAATAAGGGTAAATGGTAAAATTGATCCGGAAGGTAATTCTGATCCCGGGTACTATTACTTAACTCAAATGAATTTTTAATTTATAGCTTTATTTATTACTTTTGGCCTGATTAAAAGCTAGGGATGAACGAACCATTTGATTTCAGAGACGAATCTTTGCCAGAAAACGAAAAAGAGATTGATAAACAATTAAGGCCACTTGAATTTGATGATTTTAGCGGGCAGAGCAAAATTGTTGAGAATCTGAAAATATTTGTAAGGGCTGCTAAAATGCGCGGTGAAGCTTTGGATCATGTTTTACTTCATGGTCCTCCAGGACTTGGAAAAACGACCCTTTCAAACATTATAGCCAATGAATTGGGGGTATCGCTTAAACTAACCTCAGGACCTGTTTTGGATAAACCAGGCGATTTGGCTGGCTTGTTAACAAATCTTGAGCCTAATTCGGTTTTGTTTATTGATGAAATTCATCGCCTGAGTCCCATTGTCGAAGAATATCTCTATTCGGCCATGGAGGATTACAAGATTGACATCATGATTGACAAGGGACCCAGTGCAAGGTCCATACAGATCGAATTAAACCCTTTTACTTTAATTGGTGCAACTACAAGGTCCGGCTTATTAACGAGTCCTCTAAGGGCTCGTTTTGGCATCAAAGCGCATCTGGAGTACTACGATGTGAATGTACTCACCAAAATAGTGAAACGATCGGCCTATATCCTGAATGTAAAAATGGATGATGAGGCTGCAGTTTCAATCGCGTCAAGAAGCCGAGGCACCCCCAGAATTGTGAATGCCCTACTGCGCCGTGTACGTGATTTTGCCCAGGTGAAGGGTAATGGAGAGATTGACCTTGAAATTACCTTGTATGCCCTGGATGCGCTGAACATTGATAAATATGGTTTGGATGAGATGGACAATAAAATATTGACTACCATCATAGATAAATTTAAGGGTGGTCCCGTTGGTCTGTCAACAATTGCCACGGCTGTGGGTGAAGATACGGGCACGATTGAAGAAGTGTATGAACCTTTCCTGATTATGGAAGGCTTTTTAAAACGAACCCCGAGGGGAAGAGAAGTGACCGAACTGGCTTATAAACATCTGGGTAGAATACATTACGGCGACGCCCCTACCCTTTTTTAACAGGCTTAATTTCAAACAGTTTAGGATATAATTTTCCCGTTATATACATCTTTTTGGTCACCGGATCAATGGCTATTCCATTGAGTACATCCACCTGTTTACCGGGGATCGAATTCATGTTGAGAATTCCATCTACATCAATTTTTGCAACGACTTTTCCAGTTTTAGGATCAATTTTTACAATCAGATTGGTAGTCCATACATTGGCATAAATAAACCCTTCGGAATATTCAAGTTCGTTGAGATATATAACAGGGCCTTTATTATCGTAAACCTGAAGCGTTTTTACTGACTTGTATGTTTGTGGATTAAGGTAGGTTAAAATATTAGTTCCATCGCTCATGATAAGATTTTGTTCATCGTGGGTCATTCCCCATCCTTCTACAGAAGCAAAATGAAAACTATCTATCAAAGCAATATTTTCAAGATCGTAAACAAAACCAACCTTGGTTTTATAGGTGAGCTGTGAAATCCGGTTATTGAATATTGTAATTCCTTCTCCAAAATAAGCATCATTCAGTTTCACTGTTTGTATTATTTTACCAGTTTTCAGGTTGGATTTATAAATGGCAGATTGGCCGTTTTGGCCTGTACTTTCATATAAATAACCATTGTGGATTTCCAGCCCCTCAGTAAAAAATGTCTCATTGTGAGGAAAGGTCTGAATCAACTGATAGCCATATTTTTCTGGCACTATATCTGAAAATACCTCAAATGCTTTAAAATAAATACCTTCTACACCATCTGTTTTTGATGCAACTACTTTAAGAGTATGTTTTCCAAGGACTTCATATTTTTTAAGTACATAAGTAAATTCACTTTCAGCGCTTGAGGTGACTAAAACGGTATCTAAATAAATTTTAGTATCTTTGAGTGCACCATCTTTTAGTTTGACTGATATTCCAATATTGATATTGTCACCAAAAACTATTGATTTATTAACGGACTCAATATTAATCTTTACAGCTGGTTTTCTCGAACGGCTTGGTTGATTGGAACATGAAAAAGTACTGACACAAAGTGATAACACAATAAAAGTGAGCAATAGTCTGAAATTCATTCTTTAAATATTAAATAATTTAACAGGGTTCAAATATATAACAAATTAAAAGTCAAATATCACGTATTGCAAATTTTAAAACTGGCAATGAGAATTGGTTTGTATATATTTGGCCAAAATTTAAAGATTGTGGGTTCATTAAAAAAACTAGCCGGTGAGACTGCCATTTATGGAATGAGCAGTATTATTGGTCGATTCATTAATTGGTGGTTGGTACCCTACTATTCGCGTATATTTCTTCCCGAAGAGTATGGAGTTGTGACGAATTTATATTCCTATGTTGCTTTTTTTCTGGTAATTCTTACCTTTGGAATGGAAACAGGATTTTTTAGGTTTGCCAGTAAAAGCAATGGTCAAAACGACAGAATTTATTCAACCAGCGCCTTTTCACTGTTTGGAAGTTCCATTCTTTTTGTTGCCCTGACCTTTATTTTTTCAGGAAATCTGGCTGGATTTCTTGATTATCCCAATAGTCAGGATTATATCAAATGGTTGGCAGTAATTGTAGCCCTTGATGCTGCAACTTCAATCCCATTTGCTAATTTAAGGCTTGAAGGAAAGGCTGTTCGGTTTGCCACCTTGAAAATTGTCAATATTTTCTTTAATATTTTCTTTAATATATTTTTTCTTTCAATCTGTCCCTATATTCTAAAATCCAATCCTGACAGTTTTATCCAATTCATTTATTATCCTGAATTTGGCGTAGGTTATGTATTTGTTTCCAACTTGTTAGCATCCCTCATTACGCTGATCATGTTAATTCCTGAAATACGAAAGATAAAGCTATTATTTGACTGGGTGCTTTTAAGGCAAATGTTTTGGTACTCCTTCCCTATCCTACTGGTTGGAATTGCCGGGATGATTAATCAAAATATTGATAAAATTTTGATTCCTGAACTGATTCCTGCCAGCCAAAAGCCAATGGAACAGTTGGGAATTTATGGTGCAAATTATAAACTAGCCGTACTTATGAACATGTTCGTGCAAGCATTCAGGTATTCATTTGAACCCTTCTTTTTCAGTCAACAGAAGTCAGGGGATTCCAGAATAATTTATGCAAGGGTGATGAAGTATTTTATTATTTTTGGATTACTGATATTTTTGGGAATTACACTTTTTATTGATATCTTTAAATTTGTTATCGGTCCCGAATACCATTCAGGATTAAAAGTGGTTCCTGCGGTTCTAATGGCCAACTTGTTTTTAGGAATTTATTTTAACCTTTCACTTTGGTATAAACTGTCGGATAAAACCTGGATGGGTGCGCTAATTGGGGGAATTGGGGCTGTCTTGACCATTGGATTCAATATTTGGCTAATTCCAATCATGGGTTATATGGGTTCAGCTTATGCAGTGTTGATTTGCTTTGTTTTGATGACTATAATTTCGTATGTAGTTGGCCAGAAATACTATCGGGTTGATTATGACCTGAAACGAATATTATTCTATTTTGTAGCTGCCATAGCGCTCTATCTCATCTCAGATCACATCCATTTTACGGTATCATTATTGCAATATGGATTAAACTTCAGCCTGTTTTCTGCTTTTTTGGCAATGGTATTTTTTGCAGAAAAAACAGAAATTAGAAGTTTTCTTAAACGATAGTACAATAAAATACATTTAAGTATTAATTTTGAAGATTATTATTTGAAATATGAAACAATTTAAAATAGCCATTGCCAGTGATCATGCAGGATATGAACGAAAGCAAACTGTGATGAAATATCTTCAGGAACAGGGAATTGAATTCAAGGATTTCGGAGCATTTTCTAGCGAGAGCAGTGATTATGCCGACTTTGCACATCCTTTGGCAACGGCGGTGAGCAATGGTGAATTTGATTTGGGCATTACCTTGTGTGGCAGCGGAAATGGGATCAATATGACGGCCAACAAGCACCAGGGAATACGCTCAGCGATATGTTGGATGCCTGAAATTGCTGCATTGGCACGTAAACACAATGACGCCAATATTTGTGCGCTTCCAGCGAGATATATTACTGACGAACAAGCGATTGAAATTGTAAAGATATTTTTGGCTACTCAATTTGAAGGTGGCCGTCATCAAAATAGGATCAACAAGATACCTTGTTAGCAATGTCGAAAGAAAAAGAAATATTCCTGAAAAAGTCTGAAGAGATTGCCTTCGATTTGAAACACCGTGCGACCATCAAGTTTAATATGTCGAAATACGATGCCGCTGCTGATCGTGGTATGAAACGATATTCCAATCTTGAACTGGCTAAATCACGGGCTTCTTACGTCAAATCATTGGCCATCCATCATTTGTACGATTATTTAATTGAGTTCGAAAAAAATGTTACAGCCAATGGGGCTTCAGTAATTTGGGCCGAAGATGAAGTTGAGGCCATTGAAGCGATTAAAAATATATTGATTGAAAACAATTCAAAAACAGTGGTCAAGAGCAAGTCGATGACTACTGAGGAGATTGAATTGAACCATCATCTGGAAGAGATTGGAGTTGAGTCCCTTGAAACCGATTTGGGTGAATACATTGTACAGCTGGCAGGCGAAAAGCCATACCATATTGTAACGCCTTGCATGCACAAATCGAGGCAGGATATTGCCGAGCTTTTCACTGAAAAGTTCAATACCCCGGAAGGAAGTACACCTGAATACCTGGCTGAATTTGTCAGGAATAAGCTGCGCAAGAAGTTTACAGTGGCAGATGTGGGAATTACAGGCGCCAACTTTCTGGTGGCTGATGTTGGGGGAATTTGTTTAACTGAAAATGAGGGTAATGCTCTGATGACCGTTTCATTTCCTAAAATACATATTGTGATCGCCGGAATTGAGAAGGTCATTCCCCATATGAAAGACCTTGGATTGATGTGGCCTATATTGGCTGCACATGGCACTGGACAACAGATTTCGGTATATAATTCACTTATTACAGGTCCTAAAAAGGCGAATGAAGTGGATGGACCTGAAAAAATGTTTGTGATTCTTCTGGACAATAAACGATCTGCACTTTACCAGAATGATGACCAGTATGAGGCTTTGAAATGCATTCGTTGTGGAGCCTGTTTGAATGCATGTCCGATCTATAGAAATGTTGGCGGATACACTTATGATGCCACTTACAGCGGACCAATCGGTTCAATAATAACACCGTTTTTCAAAGGATTGAAAGAATACAATCACCTAAGTTCTGCCTGTTCTGTTTGTGGTAAATGTACCGAAATTTGTCCTGTTAAAATTCCGTTGCACCATATGTTACTTATTAACAGGCGTGATGCTGTGAGGGCAGGAGCGGGTGAATTTTTATGGAACAGGGGGATGAAAGCCTATGAATATGCTTTTGCAAAACGAAGCAGATTGGATTTATTGTCTGGAAAAACTAAAAATACATTGGCCCATTTAGGGGCTAATGCTCTGGGTGATAAGAAACAACTACCAAAATTGGCTGACAATTCATTTAGTAAACAATGGACCAATAAAAAATAAAATATATGCTATCCAATACATGTAAATATGCAGTCAGAGCGCTTATCTATCTGGGCAAATATTCTGAACAGGGGAAAATGATCGGAATAAAAAAGATTTCTTCTGACTTATTGATTCCAACTCCTTTTTTGGGAAAAATTCTTCAAAACCTTGTGAGACAGAAGATTTTGGTTTCAACCAAGGGACCCAATGGCGGTTTTGGATTGGGTAGAAAGATTGATGAAATTTCGCTCTACGATATTGTCAGAATTGTGGATGGCGAAGACTTTTTCAATAATTGCCTGATTGGTATGCAGCCTTGTTCCCTTCATGCTGAAAATGAAAGACCATGTCCGGTTCATAACCGTTTTGGACCCATCCGGGCACAGTTATTGTTGTTTTATCAGGAAACATCCATCGCTGATGTATTGGGTGACATGTCTGGTTTTGAAGACATTATCAAACTATAAACATTTACTGTTTTGGCAGGAATCTATATTCATATTCCCTTTTGCAGAAAGAAATGTTATTATTGCGATTTCTTTAAATCGACCGATTTGAGCCTGAAAGCCAGACTATTGGTTGGTTTGAAAAAAGAATTGGAGAGCCGTGTTGATGAATATTCATCCGAAGAAATAAATACCATTTATTTCGGTGGCGGAACTCCTTCCGTTTTATTGATAGATGAACTTAATGAACTTTTGAATGTTATTTACGAGAATTATAGAGTAAGCGGAAATGCTGAAATAACCCTTGAGGCAAACCCTGATGATTTGACTCAGGCCTCACTTTCATCATTAAAGCAGATAGGGTTCAACAGGTTAAGCATGGGAGTTCAGTCTTTTTCAGAATCCGATCTGAAACTTATGAATCGCCGTCACAGTGTTTTACAAGCCATTCAATCAGTGGGGTGGGCAAAAGAGGCCGGGTTTTCCAATATCAGCATCGACCTGATTTACGGGTTGCCAAATCAAACTCTGGATGAGTGGGAGAATAATGTCCGGAGTGCTGTTAATCTGAACGTTGAACACATATCAGCTTACAACCTCACCTATCACGAGGGAACGGTTTTTTACAGACAGCTAAAAAAAGGAATACTGAAGGAATTACCCGATGAGTTGAGCCTTCAGCAATTCGAGTCTTTGATCCGAATATTGAAAGAAGACGGATTTGAGCAGTACGAGATTTCTAATTTCTGCAAGCCGGGCTTTTATTCGCAGCATAATTCATCGTATTGGAAAAGCAAAAAGTACCTTGGTATTGGCCCCTCGGCTCATTCATACGATCTTGTAAGCCGTAGCTGGAATGTGTCTTCGATAGCGAGGTATCTTGATGGACTGGAAAACAATCAAGCTTATTTTGAGACTGAAATTTTAACGGAACAAGATAGGTACAACGACTTTATTATTACTGGTTTACGTACCATATGGGGTATTTCCGGGGAATTCATTCAAAATACATTTCCATTGCATTATTTTACTCATTTTCAGAAATATAAAGAGAAATATATACAGTCAGGTCATCTTTTAAGCACAGAGGGTAAAGTTTTCATCAGTCCTGAAGGTTTATTTATTTCAGATAAGATCATGGCTGATTTTATGATAGTTGAATCCTGCTAAATATTGTTAATTAAATAGGAATTGTGCCTTGATTTATAATTGTATCAAAGTATAAATTCTTATCTTAGCGGTTTGAATAATTTTAGAATTATTGAACCCGAATTCATATAAAATGATCGTAAAAATAGTTAATCAATCCAATAATCCTCTTCCTGAGTACAGTACTGTTCACTCAGCAGGAATGGATCTTCGTGCCAACCTGGTCGAACCAATTGTGTTAAAAACTCTTGATAGAGTATTGGTACCAACCGGTTTGTTCATTGAATTACCGGTGGGTTATGAAGCGCAAATACGCCCCAGAAGCGGTTTGGCCATAAAAAAAGGAATTACGGTGCTGAATTCTCCCGGTACCATTGATGCCGATTACCGCGGAGAGGTTGGTATTATACTGATAAATTTATCAAATGAGGAGTTTGTAATTCAACACGGTGAGAGAATTTGTCAAATGATTATTGCAAAGCATGAACATATTGCTTGGGAAATGGTTCAAGTATTGGAAGAAACTGAACGTGGGGCAGGTGGTTTTGGACATACCGGTAAAAAATAAAAAGAATGAAGAACCTATTTGTAGTATATATTGCTGTTGTATCAATTTTGATTTCATCATGTGCAACCTCGCGTAAGCAGGCGAAGTCGGCTATTAAGTACCCATCACAAACTCAGGAAACGGCTCTGTCGGATGATGATAAAAATGAGTTTGAATACACTTTTATTGAGGCATTGAAGCAAAAGATGATTGGAAATCAACAGGCTGCGGTGACCTTGCTTTCGAAATGTCTGGATATCAATCCCAATTCAACATCGGCCATGTTCGAATTGGCTAAAATACATAGCGGCAATGGTGATCAAACCAGTTCGTCGCTCTTACTCGAAAAGGCCATCAATCTAAGTCCTGAAAACAAGTGGTTTAAAATATTGCTGGCCCAGATTTACCAGCAAGGGAAACAATATCAAAAAGCAGCAGATTTGTATCATCAGCTTTATGTGCTTGAACCTGAAAATCTGGAATATCTTTACATGGATGCTGCATTGCTCAATCAAGCCCAAAAGTATGATCAATCCATTGCTGCCTATGATGAACTGGAAAAGAAAACAGGAGTCAATGACCAGATTGCCGTTGAAAAGCAACAGATCTATCAGGCTCTGGGAAAGAAAAAGGAAGCCCTTGCAGAACTTCAGAAACTCATTGATTTGAATCCCAAAGAGCCCCGCTATTATGGTTTGCTGGCTGACTTTTATCTCTCGGAAAAAGATGAGGCCAATGCACTGAAGTATTATATGAAAATTTTGGAACTAGATCCTGATAACGGTTTTGTAATGTTTTCACTGGCTTCATTTTACCGTGAAAAGGAAGACAAGGAAAAGGCCTGGGAATATGCACGTAAAGGGTTTCAGAATAAATCAGTAGAAGTGGAAACCAAAATTCAGTATTACCTTATGATGACAACAGACTCTGTGAAGCAATTTTTTACGCAGGATCAGGTCAACGAACTGGTGAATATTCTGGTGCAAACCAACGGGGATGATTACAGGGTATATACCGTTTATGCTGAATATCTGATTCATAATGGCAAGCTTTCTGAGGCACGCGATCAGCTTCGTAAAGTACTGGAAACCGAAAAAGACAACTACCTGATTTGGGAGCGGATGCTAATGATCAGCAATGATATGCTCGATTTTAACAGCGTCTATACCGATGCCGCCAAGGCCATCGAATTGTTCCCCAGTCAGCCGGTATTATATGGTCTCAGGGCCGTGGCCTGCCTTCAACTTCAGAAATATACCGAGGCTCTTGATATTCTTAAGGAAGGTGACGCCTATGTGTTGGATAATAAACCTCTGAAAATACAGTTTGATTTATATCGCGCCGAAGCAAATTATAAACTCAACAGGGTAGAGGAGGCATTTAAAACTTTTGACGAAGTGATAAGTCTCGATCCAGAGAATTGGATGGCCATGAATAATTATGCATACTATCTTTCACTTCGGAATGAAGACCTTGAAAAGGCTGAACTTATTAGCGGAAGAGCAGTGAAAGCCAATCCGGATAATCCAACTTACCTTGATACCTATGCCTGGGTTTTGTTCATGCGAAAAGATTATACGCTGGCTAAATTTTATATGGATATTGCCATTAAAAACGGCGGCGATAAGAATGGCGTGATTGTTGAACATTACGGGGATATCCTGTATATGCTTGGTCAAAAGGATTTGGCAATTGAGCAATGGAAAAAGGCGCTGGAAACGGGTGAAAGTTCGGCATTAATAAAGGAAAAAATCAAGCAGGGGCGTTACCTTGATAAATAAAGAAACGTGGAAAGAATAAGGACATTGAGGAATTCATATTTGTGGATAGTTTTAGTTGGTTTGATAGGGTTATCATCGTGTAGAACGACCCGGGTTGCAACTACATCAACAGGAAATGTTAAACCAATAACTACCGCTAAACTGATCCGAAATATTGAAAACAACGCTTTTGATTACACTCATTTATCAATCAAAAAAATTGCCTGTCAGTTCGACAATGGGAAAACTAAAACTTCGTTCAGAGCCAATATTCAGGCTGATAAGGACAAGCAAATAATTGTAATGCTCACTAAATTAAACATTCCTGTGGGTCGGATTTGGCTGACTCCTGACAGTGTAAAGTTCATTAATTTTCTTGAGGAAAATTATTTCCTGGACGATTATAGTTACCTGAGTTCCCTTCTAAACATGAAACTTGATTTTGCAATGGTGAATGCCATTATTTCCAACAATGTATTTTCGATCAGTGACCCGACACACGCTCCCGATAACAGCAATTACGAAACCTCCATTGATGGCGGAATGTACGTGCTGCAATCGTTGCGAAGCCCCAAAGCCGATAAAAATAGTCAGAACATAAATGATAAAAAGCCTCTCAGACGTTCAAAAAGGTTGGTCGATGGAGCGCCCATTAAACAGATGCTGTATGTTGATCCTGTAACATTTAAATTACGTAAAATAACACTGGAAGATACCGTCAACTCGCGAAGAATGAACATTGATTTCTCTGATTATGTAGCAGTTGGCAAGCAACTTTATCCAGGTGAAATCTCTCTTCAATTGGTTAGTTCTGACAACAATATGGAAATGAAAATCAAGCTGAGTAATTTTTCAATGGAGAAGGAGAGTGGCGTAAGTTTCAAAGTACCTGAAAAATTTACCCGCACTGGTCATGAATAATATAATCAAATACTTCATTATCATCTTGTTGGTAATCCTGAATTTGACTTCTACCGGTCAGTCTTTGGATGAATTGCGCAAAAAAAAGGAGAAGACCAACGAGCAGATCAAATATACTAACCGCCTTTTGGAGGAAGCTAAAAATAATGAAACCAAGACGCTGAACAAGTTCAAAATTCTAAACAAACAAATAGAATTACGTACCAGTCTGATCACCGGTATCAACTCTGAAGTGGGCGTTTTGGGCGAGTTTATCGACCAGAATGCATGGCTGGTAAGTTCACTGAATTCCGATTTGGAAGGTCTGAAAAAGGAATATGCCAACATGATTGTCTTCGCTCAGAGAAATCAGACCAATTACAGTAAAATATTATTCCTACTTTCATCCAATAGCTTCAATCAGGCTTACAAACGAATTATGTATTTGAGGCAATATACTGAATACCGAAAAAGGCAGGCTGAACTGATCACTTGGATTCATGATCTGGTAGAAGCGAAAGTGAGCCATTTGCAGGAGCAACGTAGCCAAAAGGAAACCCTTCTTCAAAGTAAACAAAAGGAAGCTAATCAGTTAAGCAAAGAGAAAAACCAACAGGGTCAATATCTTACTTCCTTACAACAAAAACAAAAGGAATTTAAAAAGAAATTGCAGGAACAACAACGCGTTGAGGCTCAGTTGAGTAGCGCAATTCAGCGGATTATTGAAGAAGAAGTCAAAAAGGCCAAAAAGGTGGGTAAAGAGAAGTTTGAAACCACCCACGAAGATAAACTGGTTTCTGATAAGTTTGAACAAAACAAACGTCGTATTCCTTGGCCTGTTGAGCGGGGAGTGATCACTGACCATTTTGGGGTTCACGATCATGCGGTATTAAAAAATGTTCAGGTCCGAAACAATGGAATCGACATTTCTACCGCCCAGGGAGCCATTGCACGTTCAGTGTTCGCAGGTGAAGTGAGCCGCGTATTTGAAGTAAGCGGTGGCAACAGAGCCGTAATTATCCGTCACGGCAAATACCTTACTGTGTATTCCAATCTGACCAATATACAGGTCAAATCAGGCCAGAAAGTGGGTATAAAGCAAACATTGGGCACTATTGCCACCGACAGCGATGAGGGCGATAAAACAGTACTTAAATTCCAAATCTGGAGGGAAAATGTAAAATTGGATCCCGAAGACTGGATCTCAAAATAGGCGGTCAGTTTTATACCAGAAATGCTTTGCAGAAAATAATTGATTCTGAATCAAAAGAATATTTGAATTCTATCAAGTGATTTGATATATTTGTAATATAAAATGACAGATATGGAAACGATTATTGTAACTCCTAAAAATAAGAAGGCAATCCCTTTTTTGAAACATTTACTCAGTTCTCTTGATGATGTTGATAAGGTGGAAGTAGTTAAACTTCCGCAAACCAAGGCAGAGAAGAGTCTTGAAGCCGGGTTAAAGGATATGCAGGATATCATTTCAGGGAAAATAACCGGAAAGCCTTTAAAACAGCTTTTAGATGAAGATTGAAATAATTTCAACCAGCATTTTTGATTCAATGATCTAACAAATTAATCACGAATTTAAGTTTTAACCGCAATCCATAGGGTTGATAAAGGCCGTCACAACACATGTGACGGCCTTTATTTTTGGGATACCTGCAAAGTTATTGAAAATGAACACAATCGTGGAATTTTAAAAAACCTTCAATGTTTTCACTACCTTGAAGTACGGTCAACTGGAAAAGTCAGAAAAGTTACTTCCAGACCACCGAATTCTATTTAGTTTGGGTTCCAAATGTAGCTTGAGTATACATTGTGTATACATTGTGTATATCTTGAGTATTAAATATGCCATATTAATACTCAAGATACTCTCAAACTACGCACAAGATATACACAATATAATTGTGTAACTGTGACAAAATACAACTTGATGCCTTGGTTGAATCATCACGGGGTTATATCCCGGGTACCCGGGATATAAAAAACTTTGTAACCCTTTGTAAATATGGGAAAGAGAAACAAGGTAGTACAAAAGAGGTACACGGTGTAAAGCAATTGCGCATGGTGAGTATGATATATTCGGGTGTATATTTACACTTGAATGACACAGATGGGACATTCATAACACTCAATTAATGGAACCCTCTTATGGCATGGTTACTGTAAGGGATAGGGTGCTTTCAGGAAAGGCGCCTGGAATTGTAATTGTACAATTAGAAGGTGAAACTTATATGAAAGTGGAGCCAGTAGAAATTGCAAATGTATATCGGTAATAATTAGATAGTTATCTATATATCTAACTTTATTTCTTTCAAATTGTTTTCTTTTTTTCTTATTTCGAACTCAGGTTTATAGATTCGTGGTGTCAAAAAAAAATCCCGGCTCGGGGGGAACCAGGATTGCTATTCAAAATCTGTGCTATTATTTAAAGTGATATTAAGTATTCTGTTGTTAATTGGCCGATTCGAATTGTTTGAGGAAACGGACATCGTTTTCGTAGAAATGGCGGATGTCCTTGATGCCGTATTTGAGCATAGTGATTCGTTCAATGCCCATTCCGAAGGCAAAACCGGTGTATTTCTTACTATCTATGTTGCAGGCTTCCAGAACATTGGGGTCTACCATACCGCAGCCAAGGATTTCGAGCCAGCCGGTGTATTTACAGACGTTACATCCTTCGCCACCGCATATCGAGCAGCTGACATCCATTTCAGCCGACGGTTCGGTGAAAGGGAAGTAGGAGGGACGCAGGCGGATTTGCGATTTCTCGCCGAAAAGCTCACGGGCAAAATACAGCAAGGTCTGTTTCAGATCGGCAAATGACACATTTTCATCGACATACAGTCCCTCAATCTGATGGAATATGCAATGTGAACGGGCCGAAATGGCTTCATTGCGAAATACCCGACCGGGGAAGATTGAACGGATGGGAGGCTGTGTTTTTTCCATTACCCGTATTTGTACACTCGAAGTATGGGTACGAAGCAGCACATCTGGATCTTTTTCAATAAAAAAAGTATCCTGCATATCGCGGGCAGGGTGTTCGGGAGGGAAATTCAGTGCTGAAAATACATGCCAGTCATCCTCAATTTCGGGTCCTTCAGCAATGGTAAACCCAAGACGTGTAAAAATCTCAATCATTTCATTTTTGACGATCGACAAAGGATGCCTGCTTCCCAATTTCATCGGTTCGCCGGGCATGGTCAGGTCGAGTCCTGAAGCGCTTTGATCAATGGCCTCAAAAGTATCTTTCAGTTCGTTGATTTTTTTGACAGCAAACTCTTTCAGATCGTTGATGGCCTGTCCAACTTCCTTTTTAATCTCAGCGGGTACATCTTTAAATTCATTAAAAAGCTGGCCTACCAACCCTTTTTTGCTGATATATTTTATTCGTAATTCTTCAACTTCCTCCTTGGCAGATACCGAAGCCTGTTCGATTTCAGCCTTTAACTGTTTGATTTTATCTAACATTTGAACCATGCTATTTAATTTGAACCGCAAAGATAGTGATTCAAAAATAACTAATTCAGAATAATGGATTATTTGACCCCTATGTTACTTTTCTGATTGAAATCGACTTTAATTTCAACAATTAAAATAGTCCAATAAATTCAGGCACATCAGAGTCGTTGCAATTTTGAATTGACGCTTCTGGCATTAGCAACTCAGCTTCGGAGTGTCACTTCATTGGAACGTCAGTGCGAGAGGTAAGCTATTTTTTAAATAGTCACAATGCTGAGATGACAGGATGTTAGATTGCTCTAATGGTGGGATTGCTTCGTGCCTCGCAATGACGTGCCGATCAACGCATTGCCGTCATTGCGAGGCACGAAGCAATCACACATTAAGAGTGTAAAGGCCTCACATTCTGTCATTCCGGGATTGTGGCTATTTGAAAAATAGCTTCCCTCTCGCAATGACGTTCCGATCTAGAGACGCTCCGATAGTGAGACATTACAATTGGGAGGCATTCCTATGGTGATTTGTTGGTATTAAAAATATCATTTCAAAATGGACGAGACTCTGGTATCAATTATGATTTATTTCAACAATGTAATTGAAAATTTAATGTCTTTATCTGGTCGATTGTATTGATTGACTGGTTGTTGTGTAATTTTGTCGATCACCTCCATGCCTTCGGTCACTTCACCAAAAATAGTATAGTTGTAATCCAGCGATGGATAGCCTCCAATGGTGGTATAGGCCTTTATTTGCTCTTCTGAAAACTTTAAAGAGGGTAATTTGGCATCATCGGCAGCAACCGATTCGCGCAGTGTATTTACACGAGTCATTATTTCATCCTGTTTGCCTTCACTTCTCAGCTTATTTAGTTCAGGCTCAATGGCTTTGATCCTTGTTTGCAGCATAGCCATCTTACGGGATTCTTGCATGATGGGTTGTAGTGAATCAAGTTCGGCGGGCCTGAATACCTTTCCCTGGAGAATGTAAAATTGAGAAGCGGACGATCTTTTTTCAGGATTTACCTGGTCTCCCTGACGGGCAGCAGCCAATATTCCTCTGTGATGAAAGAATTTGGGATTGATTTCTGCAGGAATGGTATACCCCAGATTGCCGTTGCCCAGCATTTTACCGGGTTCCGCATTTTTCGAATCAGGATCACCTCCCTGGACCATAAAACCCTGGATGACACGATGGAAAAGCAGATCAGTATAAACTCCATCGTTGATCAGCTTGATGAAATTGTCGCGATGCAATGGAGTTTCATCGTACAGTTTGATTTTAATGGCTCCGAATTCAGTTTCAATCTGAACCATTTGTTCCTTTTCCTTTTTCACTGCTGATCCAAAGGACGTGCTTACAAATAATCCTGTCAATACAAAAACAAAAGCTAACCTATTCATTATAAAACTATTTTGGTAATTTGGGTATATCTAATAATATCACTTCACTTCAATTTCTATTTTGATTGTCGTAAATATTTCCTAGCCATCAAGTGAAGCATTTCTAGTATTGAGGAAAATTACGAATTCAATAACCATATTTTTTCTTGATAACTTTTTGAACATCTTCCCTATCCATCACATCGTTTGGGTTGTCATGATAGTCTTTTAACCTTTGATCGATCAATTGCTTTTGCCACTCAGGTACTTCAACGGCTTGCTTTTCTTCCTGTTCTATTTCCCTGTATTTCTTTTTCAGGTCCTTCCAATCTTGAATAGGGATAAATACGCCGGTTATTTTTCCCTTATTATCAGAAATATATTGTAAGTTCATGATAGCAAATTTTATATGTAACTTTAAGCACCTGACACAAATATACAATAAAATATTGATATAGTGATTCTCTTCAGGGATGGATTTAAAATTCCACAACTATCAAAATAAATTACATGATTTGGACTGTGAATTGAATCATAATTCGTAATTTTGGCATTCTGAAATCAAGATAACAGGTTCATTTCAGACTCAGATTTATCAAGGAGATAAATTTTCAATCAAAAATAGGTAATTTACCAGATATTCAATCAAATAACCTGATTTAATTCATTCATGGACAAGCTGATTATTGATGAACATCAATTACTCGAAAGATTAAACCTTTCACATGTCGAAGCTATTTTTAAGGCCATTGACCAAAACCGTCAGTTTCTGCAGAAATGGATTCCGTTTGTCGATTTTACACACAAAGTGAATGATACTGAGCGGTTTGTGAGGTCAATTTTAGAGAAGCCAACTACCAGACGGGATGATGTATATGTAATCTGGTACAACCATGAATTTGGCGGTCTGATTGGTTTCAAGGACCAAGACCGGGTGAATGATAAGATTGAAATTGGCTACTGGCTGATTGAAAAAATGACAGGCCATGGAATTGCCTCAGCCGCTGTACGTAAACTAGTTAACCTTGCATTCCGAAATATGGAAATGAATCGTGTGCAAATCAGATGTGGGGTAGGGAACCAGAAAAGCGCCGCCATTCCACATCGGCTTGGCTTCACATTGGAAGGTATAGAGCGGGCTGGCGAGCGCCATAACCATACATATATTGATTTGGAAGTCTATAGCTTACTTAAAAAAGAATGGGTTGAAACGTTGTTTTAGACCTTTTTCAGTTAAAACCGTTATCTGTTCACGTTCTGCTACATGTTGCTGCATATGAAGTAATTAACCAAGCAATGAATTCAAACTGGAATTGAATTACCGGCTTCATTCAGTTATATTATCTGAATTGATGTTTGTTCGTTCCAATCTTGATATAGAATAGCTGATCCGACACATAGTATGCCATTTACAGGGATAGATTTATTGGGAGAAATCAGTTAGATTAACACTTATTCACAAGATTTTGGACTAAAATGAAAAAGTTGGCCCATTTTTTGTTTGAAGGTTATATACAAATCACATTAATGGGTGAGGAGTTTTAATTCAGTGGGTTAAAATTGAATAAATATTACTCAAATATCAAATCGTAGAAAGTAATATAGATACAATCAGCCTACTAATTTGGAATATTTAAAGATTTCAATCCGAATTATTTTTGAATTGGAATGATTTTGAATTAATAAAGAAGTCGATGGAAAATAAAACAATGAAACGTACTTTGTACAAGGTGCTGCGTAAAACGGGTGTTCCACGTGAACAGATTACCCTGGATGCTTCCTTTAATGAAGACCTGAATTTTGATAACACTGATTGGGCACTTTTTGTATATTACCTGGAAGGATTTTTCAACATTCATCTCGAAGACAGGGAAATAAGGGAATTGTCGCATGTGGACGATACCTTAAAAGTTGTAAGCAGAAGGGCATTTGCAGGGTGTTTGTAACAAAATTATTTGTCTAATTTCTTTTCATAAAAGGTTTTCAGTTCGCTGAAAACCTTTTTTTTTATGAATGGTTTAAAATCAATTGGTTTAGATGCAAATAGATGGTTTTTTTTTCATTAAATTTATACAAGATTTATCATTGAAATCTAAAACTGATAATCATGAAAAAAATTCTATTCATTCTGCTGATGATTCCGCTGTTCATATTTTCACAAGAAAAGACGGATACAATCAAATCATGGCATGTTGGAGGCCTGGCTTCGCTTAATTTCTCCCAGATTTCTCTTACCAATTGGTCTGCAGGAGGTCAGAGTTCTACCTCAGGAGTTGGCATTTTTAATGTATTTGGAAATTACAAAAAGGACAATTTAATTTGGGATAACAGCCTGGATATGAGATATGGATTGCTGAAGGAACAAAGCAATGACATGGTTAAATCGGATGATAAGTTTGAATTGAATTCCAAGTTCGGAGTAAAAAAAACGGAGCACCTTTACTATTCAACTCTTTTCAATTTCAAGACACAATTTGCCCCTGGTTATAAATATCCAAATACCACGGATGCCATATCCCGTTTTTTGGCTCCTGCCTATATGATTCTTTCACTGGGTGTTGACTACAAGCCCAGCAAGGCGTTGTCGTTCTTTATTTCGCCGCTCACTGGGAAAATGACCATCGTTTCTGATAATATATTATCCGCTCAGGGCGCTTTTGGTGTTGATGCAGGCAAAAAAGTCCGCTTGGATGTTGGGTCTTATTTTAGAGCAGAGATAAAAACTGATCTTATGAAGAATGTAAGCCTGAACAGTAAGGTAGATTTGTTCTCCAGTTATTTACGTAACCCAGAAAACATAGTTGTGAATTGGGATTTGCTTATTAACATGAAAATCAATGATTATCTTTCGGCTAACCTCATAACAAACCTGATTTATGACGATAATATTAAAACTCCAACTGGTAATATTATCAATGGAATTGTACAAATGAGTGGTCCAAGAGTTCAGTTTAAAGAAATGTTTGGCCTTGGATTAAACCTTAAATTCTGACTTATAATTTGATTTTTCATCTGTCTTAAAACTTTTAAACTACTTTTGCAGAAAAATACCTTATGTCAAAGTTTAAACGAATTCTGCTAAAGCTGAGTGGAGAGTCGCTCATGGGTGAACAGCAATATGGAATTGATCAGCAAAGATTGACCGATTACGCTGAACAGATTAAAGAAATTGCTGACTCAGGTGTTCAGATCGGCATTGTAATTGGGGGAGGAAATATTTTCAGGGGACTAAGTGGCGCTACCATGGGATTCGACCGCGTCAAAGGCGACCAGATGGGAATGCTGGCAACGGTCATCAATAGCCTGGCATTAAATTCAGCCCTAAGGGCGGTTGGATGTAAATCGCGTGTTCTGACAGCCATCAGGATGGAACCTATTGGTGAGTTTTATTCCAAGGACCGTGCTATTGAAGTATTGGAACAAGGCGAAGTGGCCATTTTTTCTGCAGGCACAGGAAATCCTTATTTTACAACTGATACAGGCTCTTCCTTGCGTGGTATTGAAATTGAGGCAGACGTTATGCTAAAAGGTACACGTGTCGATGGAATCTATACAGACGATCCGGAGAAAGATGCTTCGGCTATAAAATTTGAAACCATCACCTTTGATGAAATTCATCAGCGAGGTCTAAAAGTAATGGATCTTACTGCCACGGCCATGTGTAATGAAAATAATCTTCCCATTATTGTATTTAACATGGATGTAAAAGGAAATCTTAAAAAGGTAATTGAAGGTCAAAATATTGGCACCTATGTTCATCGTTGATAAAATTTATTACTTTTGATTAAAAATAATTAATAGTTCAATTTTCCAATAATTTTTATATATTTGTTGCTGGCAGTATTATTAAACGAAAAGAATTAGTAGATATGAACGAAGAAGTTCAAATGGTCCTGGATATTTTAAGGGAGAGAATGGAGGACGCCTTGGCCCATCTAGACAAAGAGTTGGTACATATAAGAGCCGGAAAATCTTCTCCCAGGATGTTGGACACCGTGATGGTAAATTATTACGGAAGCATGGTTCCAATTTCACAGGTATCAAACATAACGACCCCGGACGCCAGAACAATTGTAGTTCAGCCATGGGAAAAGCCAATGATTCACCCCATTGAGAAAGCAATTATTAATTCGAATCTAGGTTTTAATCCTGATAACAATGGGGAGATTATCCGCATCAACGTTCCGGCGCCAACGGAGCAAAGGCGTAAGGAAATGGTGAAAATTGTTAACAAAGAGGGTGAAATTGCCAAAGTAAGTTTACGAAGTGCAAGAAAAGAAGCCAATGATAATTTGAAGAAATTACTTAAGGATGGTCTTTCT
>Ga0209123_1001561_pt1 | contig 22151 bp, 20 predicted proteins | sample BarGraIncu00431A_FD_184500 | JGI IMG/M metagenome (GOLD analysis project Ga0209123, IMG submission 184500) | Arctic peat soil microbial communities from Barrow, Alaska, USA - Barrow Graham LP Incubations 004-31A (SPAdes) (version 2) | ecosystem: Environmental > Terrestrial > Soil > Wetlands >... | reverse complement strand
AGCACGACGACCTCCCGGAGCAGGCTTTCTACATGGTCGGCACCATCGAAGAAGCGATCGACAAGGCTAAGAAACTCAACGCTTAAAGTCGGTTGGCAGCACACGTTTCACGTCGGGATTTGCGTTCAGACGAGGAACTTTGATATAATTCCATAGGTTTAGTGGTAAGGGCGGGCTTTCCGGTTTCGGCCGGGAGCCCGCCCCGAAACGCGAGACTATCAGAAGGATCATATATGGCTGAGAAACTGAAGGTTGAACTGGTAACTCCGTACAAGAAAGTCCTCTCGGAAGAGGTCGACGAGATCACCGCAACAGGTGCACTCGGCGAATTCGGAGTACTTCCGGGCCATGCCCCCTTCCTCACCTCGCTTAAGATCGGGGAACTCGCCTACAAAAAGGACGGCGCCGTTTATCACATGGCACTGAACTGGGGCTACTTTGAAGTCGAAGGCGACAAGGTAACCGTGCTGGTCGAGACTGCCGAGAAGGCGGACGAGATCGATCTGGAGCGCGCCAAGCTCGCTCTGGGTAAGGCTGAGGTAGATCTCAAATCGGTCACCCCCGAGGACAAGAACTTCCGCGTTTACGAGGCAGCTCTCGAGCGCGCGCTGATCAGAGTCCAGGTTGCCGGTAAGGCTGCCAGGCGGTAACGGAACAAACTGAATAACGAGATTGATTGAGAAAGAGCGGCTTTTGCCGCTCTTTTTTTTATTTAGGGGTGCCATCTCCGGCGGTGACGATGGTTCCCGCGTCCGTCGCGGGAGGCCCCGCAATTGGTTTACTTCTTAGAACTATCCACCAAGCGAAGGTAGTCTTATTGTCCCCCTTACGAAGTAGGGGGGAAGGCTCGCGGAGCGAGACAGGGGGGCTGGCGCACGGGCAACGGACCCCCCTGCTTCACTACGTTCAGCTTCCCCCCTATTTCATAGGGGGGATACCATCTTTTGCCGCGCACCTTTCTTTGGAATATAGAATTCGGTCACTTTTTGCGTCATCTGCCAGGAACAAAATAAATGGAACTCAGGACGATGTGACCAACAAACCTGCACGATGTAGGGGCGAACCTTGTGTTCGCGCATTTTCGCATTGGGGCAACTGTCATGACCTGCAGCAAAAAAAGAGCGAACACAAGGTTCGCCCCTACCAATACGCAAATAGCTGTGAACCTGACGAAGCTGCCGCTGCGCTATCCAATTTGTTCTGCTTGCGGTGAATGCCATTCATCTTAACCCTGACACATTGACAGCCGACCAATGAGGGTGTATTAGGTAACAGCAAGATTTGCTAATACAGGAGGTTTCCCTTGTTCAAAACTTTTAATCGGTTGATGCTGTCGGCTATGCTCTTGCTGCTCCCTCTGTATGTCGCCTCCAACGCCTTTGCCGCAAAGCCACTGATCGTCGGTATGGAGCTTGCCTATCCACCTTTTGAAATGACCGACACCAGCGGCAAGCCTGACGGCGTCAGCGTCCAACTGGCAATGGAGCTAGGTAAGGCCCTGGGCAGACCCGTCGAGATCCGGAACATGGCCTTTGACGGGCTGATTCCTGCTCTTAAAACAGGTAAGATCGACATCATCATCTCCTCCATGACGGCAACTGCAGAAAGGGCCCATTCCATCGATTTCTCAGAACCCTACCTGACCACCGGGCTCTGCCTCCTGGTCGGCAAGTCGGTTCCCGTTTCAACGATCGCTGATCTGGACAAGCCCGGTCGCACTATCGCAGTTAAAAAAGGCACCACCGGACACAGCTACGCCGCTGCCCACATCAAGCAAGCGAGCGTCCTCGTTTTAGACAAGGAGGCCGCGGCAGTACTGGAGGTTGTGCAGGGGAAGGCTGATGCCTTCATCTACGACCAGATGTCCACTTTCAAGAATTATCAGAGAAATAAGGAGACGACTCGCGCAATCCTCACGCCGTTTCAGACCGAATCCTGGGCCATTGGCATCCGCAAGGGGAACGACGAATTGAAGGGGAAGATTAATCATTTCCTGGCTGATTTTAGACGCAGTGGCGGATTCGACAGGCTTGGGGACCGCTATTTGAAAGAGGAGAAGGAAGCCTTTCGGCGCCTCGGGTTCGCGTTTTTCCTTTAGGCAAGTTGGCGTCTATCCCGCCGGCTTACAAGTATCCGGTCCAGCTTAAATCTTCAGAAGGTAACTCTAGGCTAACGCTCTTCGACCCCGCTCAGGGTGCAGACGCTCACTGAGCGGAGTCGAAGCTTACTGACACCTGTAAAAAGAACCCTCAACCTCAACCTGACTTTCCCTGCCCGAGGTCCCATGTCATCCCGTTGGTCCGCCCTATTTTTCGCACGCCGCAAAGGTAACGGTGAGGTGCTTCCCCGCTACGGTCGCGCGGTCGGGTCGGTACTAGCCATCCTACTCCTTGCCGCTGTCTTCAGCTTTGCCTTCTCGCGCCTCCTGTACGGCTGGGACTGGAGTGCCGTGTACCGCTACCGCCAAAAATTCATTACCGGTTGGCTGGTAACCCTCGCCATATCCGCCGCGTCCCTGGTAGCTAGCCTGGTTACCGGACTCTGCGCTGCCCTGGCTCAGCGATCCCTTTTTCTTCCCCTGCGCTATCTCGGTAAGCTTTATATCGAGCTCATCCGCGGCACGCCGCTTCTGGTGCAAATTCTGGTCTTTTTCTACGTCGTTGCCGATGCCTTCGGCGTTAGCAACCGCTACGCCGTCGGCATCCTGACCCTCGCGCTCTTCGCCGGCGCCTATATCAGCGAGATCATCCGGGCGGGCATCGAAAGCGTTGGCGAGTCCCAGTTGGAATCTGCACGGGCCATCGGTCTCACCCGCAGGCAGACCTACCGCTACGTTATCTTGCCCCAGGTGATGCGCAGGATCCTGCCGCCCCTAGCCGGACAGTTTGCCTCCCTGATCAAGGACTCCTCGCTCCTTTCCATCATAGCTGTCAACGAGTTCACCTTGAACGCGCAGGAAGTCAACTCGTTTACCTATTCCACCATGGAAAGCTACCTGCCGCTTGCGGTTGGCTATCTTGCCCTGACGCTGCCGATCTCCATGCTGAGCCGATACCTTGAGGGGAAGTACCGTTATGAATCTTAAGCTCACCGGGGTGGTTAAACGATATAACAACGTCGCTGCTCTGGATGGCATCTCTTTGCAGGTCCCGGATGCGCGCACCCTCGTGCTGATCGGACCGTCAGGCGGGGGAAAATCGACCCTGCTGAGGGTGCTGGCCGGGTTGGTAATGCCGGACCTGGGAAGCGTGGAGATCGACGGCCAACCGCTCCCCTACAGCGAGGAGCATCTGATCCGGTACCGGCGAGGAATTGGGATCGTGTTCCAGGCGTACAATCTCTTTCCCCACCTGACGGCCTTGGAGAATGTCACCCTGCCGCTGGTTCAGGCCCACGGATATGGAAAGGCAGCCGCTCAGGAGTATGCCTTGGCGTTGCTGGGGCGCTTCCAGCTCGAGGCGCACGCACAGAAAAAGCCCTTTGAACTTTCCGGCGGCCAGCAGCAGCGTGTCGCCATCGCGCGGGCGGTGGCGGTTAAGCCTCGTTTCCTGCTGTTTGACGAACCTACCTCAGCCCTGGACCCCGAGATGACTGCCGAAGTACTCGACATCATCGCCGAGTTGCGCGAAGAGGGCAGAGAGCTGATTCTGGTTACCCACAACATGGGCTTTGCCCGCAAGGTTGCCGATCACTGTCTCTTTCTCAGCGCCGGTAAAATCGTGGAGTCGGGACCGTCCCGCCAGCTTTTTGACGAGCCGCAGACAGCTGAACTGCGGGAATTTCTGAGCCGGGTGCTGAAGTACTGAAACGAAAGCAACCAGAACACAAATTGAAAACAGACGCATGCAATGCGTCTCTACCAGGATAAGATCAAAAACGCTGAGAGACGCATTGCATGCGTCTCGCCTTTACTCCACCGTTCCCATACGCGCCCATGATCGGAACGCCCGCCCCACCTTTTGTCTCTTGCCGACTTTTCCAAAGGAGGGTAACATCTGCCGGGTATCAACTCTAGCGCTGTTTCAATAGCTGCTGCAACTGCTACTATCCACTGGCAGCGTGCTTGAGCATAGCGCAACGATCATGGTGCTATCTAGAGAACTTTAAGAGGACACCATGGACAAAGACTACAATCTGCTTACCCAGCCGATCCCCAAACTGATCAGGAAAATCGCCATCCCTACCAGCATCGGGTATTTCTTCAATACCATGTTCAACGTAGCCGACACCTATTACGGTGGCCGCATCTCCACCGAGGCGCTCGCGGCTCTATCACTTTCCTTCCCGGTTTTCTTCCTCATCATCGCGGTCGGCGCCGGCATCTCCACCGGTGCTACCGCCTTGATCGGTCACGCCCTGGGCAGCGGCAACCGCAAGGAAGCCAGCCACCTCTCCGCCCAAACCATCTCTTTTGGTATAGGCAACGGGATGCTGGTTACCCTGGTCGGTTTCTTATTGGCCCCCTGGCTTTTTTCCCTGTTGGGGGGGAAGGGTACCGTCCTCACCCTGGCGATTACCTACATTCATGCCATCTTTTCCGGAAGCCTCTTCTTCCTGGTTAACTTTGTACTGAGCGCGATACTGAACGCAACCGGTGATAGCAGGAGTTTCCGGAATTTCCTGGTGGCCGGTTGTCTGTTGAACCTGATTCTCGATCCCTGGTTTCTCTTCGGCGGTTTCGGTATTCCTCCCCTCGGCTTTGCCGGGGTAGGGTGGTCGACGGTGCTGATCCAAGCCTCAGGAAACATCTATCTCTTTACCCGGGTCAAGCGGACCGGACTCTTGAGCGGATTCGGCTGGCGTGAACTGATTCCGGAAAGCCGGGCCTACCGCGAACTTTTCAAGCAGGGTTTTCCTTCCAGCCTCAACATGATGACGGTCGGCATCGGGATTTTCGTCATCACCTGGTTCGTGGGGAGGTTTGGTAGTCACGCGGTCGCGGGCTACGGCATCGCAACCAGGATAGAGCAGATAGCCCTGCTTCCGATCATGGGATTGAACGTTGCCACCCTGGCGCTGGTGGCGCAGAATAATGGGGCGGGAAACCTGGAGCGGGTAATCGAGACGGTCGGCAAGGCGCTCAAGGCCGGCATCGTATTGATGGGAGTGGGAACTGCCGCGGTATATTTTTGCGCCGGGTCGCTCATGGGCCTTTTCACGAAGGACCAGGCGGTCATAGACATCGGGGCCTCCTATTTGAAAATCGAAGCCTTTGTTTTAATCGCGTATGTCATCCTTTACACCTGTGTGTCGGTGCTGCAGGGGTTGAAACGACCGGCTTTCCCCTTGGCCATCGGCCTGCTGAGGCAGATTATCCTGCCGCTGCCGGTTTTCTATATTCTTGCCGTCACGTTAGGCTGGGGACTCTATGGTATCTGGTGGGGGATCTTTTTAGTGACCTGGGGAGCTGCCGGCATCGCCCTGTACTATGTCGCGCGTACCATGACCCTCCTCAGGCCCCGAACAAAGACGGAGGACGCGACGGACGCCGGCCGGATTGTGCGCTAAAATATCCCCATCGAGGTACCTTGCGGCGATCGCAGACTGCTGAAAGTCTCGGGGTTACGCAGGGCGGCCAGGGGAGGAAACTACGTGGATATCCCATACCGGTGTGTAGCTCTAAGGGAAAGGGTTATTGTTGAGTTGCGGGAGGCAATCGACACTCGGGAGAGGGAAGCCATCCTGATCGCTGCGCTCTATGAACTGGCTCGAACCGTGCTCCCGGAGCTCGGCCGCCCCGGCAAATCCCAGGAATATCTCGAAAAACAAGGTGCAGTGCTGGAACTGATAAGTTTTATTGCGCTACCCTTGATAAGGAACTCCGCACATGATATCCGTTGGGTTGCAGTCCTAACCGAGATTGGAGAAGGATGTCTCGATCCGCTTCTGAATAAAAAGCTCTCGGTGTACGCCCAGGAACTGCTGGCAAAAACGCGGAAAGTAGCGCCTAAGAAGCCTGATCGGGTGGCAAGGGCTCCCTTCGTCATCGGGCTGGGTGTTGCTAGCGTCCTGGCACTGTACCCCTACTGGCCGTCACCGCTTGCCCCCAAGACGGAAGGGACGCCGCCCAAAGCGATCCTGACGGCGTCAGGTGCACCGCTTGCGTACCATGCGGCTTCGCCCCTGCCTGATTCGGTGGGAATCGAGCGTGAGGCCACCGTCGCAAGCCGCGGGGGGGCAGACCCCACGCGAGAGCAACCGCCTGCGGCCGACACTAAAGGAGCCACGCCATCGGAGCAGATCACTAAGGTAAGGATCACCAACAACCAGGTGCTGGTACCCGTGTTGCTGAAAAATGGCGGGGAAACGATCAAGGTCGTACTGGTGCTTGATACCGGCGCGACCAGGACCTCGATTCATGAGGGGCTGGCTGGACGACTCAGAATCGACCTGCGCTCAGCAAAGGTTGCCCAGTCGGAAGTTGCCGACGGCAGAATGATTCGCTCGCGCAGCGCAACCATCGACTCAATCGGAGTGGGGCCTTTCACCATGGCCTCCGCCGAGGTAAACCTTATTCCCTACGAAGGTGGCGAAGGGATGCGCGATGGTCTGCTAGGAATGGACTTCCTCGCTAAACACCGCTACCAGATCGACATGGAGCACGAGCTAATCCGGTGGTTTTGACAGGGAAGGACTTTCTGGTTGCGGATGAAGCTACCGCTCGGGTAAATTAGCCTTGGATCCGGTAACCTGAGAAAATCAGTTTAGGCGTCCCATCTGCCGGAGGGGAAGGGCTCGGGAGGGGATTGCCAGCGTCCCTTTTTCATTCAACGTTTAGCAGCAAATGGAGGCCGCGTATTAACAAGGTGTATCTGAAACTCGTACTAACGACTTTTTTCTGGGGTGGCACCTTTGTCGCCGCGCGCTTTGCGGTTGGAGAGGCTCCGCCCTTTTTTGCAGCAAGTTGCCGCTTTATCATCGCGGCGGCTTGCCTTATCCCGCTGGCAGCCTGGCAGTCGCGCAAAGAAGGGCGAGGTTTCCCGGTTCCGTCAAATCTCCGACAGTTGGCCGGACTTTTTAGTCTGGGACTGACCGGGGTGTTCCTGTACAACGCGGTCTTTTTCACCGGGCTGAAGCTTACCACCGCGAGTAACGGGGCGCTGATCGTCGCCATCAATCCGCTTTTGACGGCCGTCCTGTCCGCACTCTGGCTGCGCGAAAAGGTTAGCCCCAGCCAGGCGGCCGGGCTCCTGCTCTCACTTTTCGGGGTAGCGCTTGTGATAGCGCGGGGGTCCCTGGGGATAGTCACCTCGCTCTCCTTCAATCGTGGGGACCTCATCATGCTGGGCGCGCCCCTTTGCTGGGCACTCTACTCGATCCTTGGCAAGAAGGTGCTCGCCAGGTTCACCCCACTGGCGGCGACAGCCTATGCCGCCTGCTTCGGTGCCGCGTTGCTGGTACCGGCAGCGCTGCTGGAGCATACCGCGATTGGCGGCCCTCTGCCGGGGTTCAGTTGGCTTGGCTGGCTGGCCATCCTGCAACTGGCGCTACTTGGTACCGTGGTCGGTTTTGTCTGGTGGTACGAGGGGGTGCAAAAAATAGGCACCGCGCGCGCCGCGGCTTTTGTCAACCTGGTCCCGCTTTTTGGCGCAGTGCTCGCGGCTCTCATCCTGGGAGAGCGGCTGGTCGCCGCGCAGTTCTGGGGCGGTTTCCTCGTGATAGTGGGGGTCTACTGGGGGAGCCGGCAGCCGGTCCGGCCCGCTCTATCCGAGAATGCCGGAGTTGTCGGGGTTGTCGGGGTTGCGGCAGGGGAGAAAGGGTGAAAGGCTTTATTCTGAGGATTTTTCGAACCGTGCAACTGATGCTTTTCGCGTTGCTTCCCCCCCTGCCTGCCGGGGCTGCAGCACTGAAGGCGGAGCCTTCGGCTTCTCGCGAGGTCGAAGGCGCACGTTGCTGCGCGCCGCGCCAAATCAGGGGAGGCATGGATCGCTACTTGAACGGCCAGGGGGAATTGCGGCTCTTCTTTCCTGACTGTCTGGCGGTCGCCGCGCCGGTAGTTCTTTTCAGGCTGAAGCGCGAGGGCTTTTCGCGCTGTTCCGTGAAAGTTTCGGACCAGGGGCTCTTGGTGCGGGGAAGGCGCTAGGGTTGGTGGAGGAGGGTTATAAGACAGCCGGAGTGCCAGTCCGGCCTGAGTGGAAAATGTCCAAATGAGAGATGAGTCCGGGTTTGCCTGGTAAAGAAGCAATCAAATGAAGTGCCGAAGTCACTTGGCGCTGGAGTAGTAATTAACTGCCGATCTTGCCGATTTCGAATCCGATCTGATCCAGGGGAAGAATCACATCCGCCACCCGACCCTCGATGCAGGCGCGCGGCATGCCGTAGATGGTGGAGGTCTCTTCGTTTTGCACCAGGGTCACCCCACCCTTGCCTTTCAGGTGCTGCATCCCTTTGAAACCGTCGTTTCCCATCCCGGTCAGGATAACCCCGAGCATGGATCCGCCGCTGGCGTCGCACAGGCTGGTGAGCATCAGGTCGACCGACGGGATGTAGATGTAGTTCGGGTAATCGACCGTGGGTGCAGTGCGCAGCACGATGTTGCTGCCCTGCCTGACCAGCGTGCTGTGCCGCCCGCCCGGTGCTATCAGCACTTCACCGCCCTTGACGATGTCACCGTCCGCCCCTTCACGGATGGAAAGCGAACATTTCGCGTTGAGTCGGTCGGCGTAGGGCCCGGTGAAGGCCTTCGGCATATGTATCGCCACCACGATGCCGTGCGGGAAGTTGACCGGGATCCTGGAGAGCACTTCCTGCAGTGCGACGGGGCCGCCGGTCGAGGCGCCGATCCCGACAGCGGAGATCCTGCGATGGGCGAACCGGGAGGGTCGCACCTCGGAAGGCTTCAGGATGCGCGGCCGCTCTACTGGAATCAACTTGCGCTGCACTATCGAGTTGGAGGCCTCCATGACCTTGGCCAGGAGTGCTTCCTGGAAGGTGCGCTGGGCGTCTTTATTGTCGCTCACGTTTTTCGGGACATAATCGATCGCCCCTGCCTCGAGGGCCTCGAAGGTCGAGCGCGCGCCTTCGCAGGTGAGGGTGGAAACCATCAGTACCCGGGTCGGCTGCTTGGCCATGATCTGCTTCAGGGCGGCGATGCCATCCATGCGCGGCATCTCCACGTCCATGGTGATTAGGTCGGGCTTCAGCGCTAGCGCCTTTTCCACGCCCTCCACGCCATCGGACGCAATACCCACGACTTCAATTTGCGGTGCCCGGGACAAGATTCCCCGGATCGCCATGCGCATGAAGGACGAGTCGTCGACGATGAGTACCCTTAGTTTGCTTCCCTGTGTGCTGGTGTACATGGCTGGTATCAGGCTCCTATTCCCTGGAAGATAGATTTGACCATGTCCTGGATCTCGGGCACCCGGTCGTCGAGTTCGTAGCAGAAGCGCTCCACGTCCAGGTCCGCGAGATTGGGCGCGTACCCCTTCAGAAGCGACCACGCCTTCTCCTCGGCGAGGTTGAAAGAAACCCAGGAATGGCCGCCGTAGTCGAGCTGGCAGACCGAGCAGAACAGGTCGGCGATGTTCACAATGGCGCAGAGGGTCGGATCGATGACCGCCTCCTCCGGGGCGTGATGCAGCGCGATGACTTCACAGTAGTCAGCCGGGAAATTCCACTTCTGCGCGATGCAAAGCCCCACCTCGTTGTGCGAGGTCCCCAGGAACTCGGCTTCCTTTTGCACCAGCCGAAACGGCTGCCCCTGCACCGAGTCGAGCAGCGACTTGAAGGCCTCCTGACGGTAGAAGCTCAAAAACACCTCTCCGATGTCGTGCACGATCCCGACCAGGTAGGCCTTTTCCGTGTCGGGGTAGCGCACCCGCTGCGCGATGATCTTGGATACGATCCCGACGCCGAAGGAGTGCTCCCAGAAGCTCTTGATGTCGATGATGCCGTCTCTTCCCTGGAACACGTCGACAAAGGAGCAGGTGAAAGCGAGCTCGCGGATGTGGCGAAACCCGAGGTAGATGAGCGCGCGCTTGACCGACCTGATCTCATGCGCCGGCTTGTAGAGTGGGGAGTTCACCATCTTGATGACCCGGGCCGCCAGAACCTGGTCGGCCAGAATCATGTCGGCCACCTCGTCCAGTTCCACGCCCGGCTTGTCCAGGAGCTCGATGACCCTGGTCGCCACTTGAGGGATGGTGGGGAGATCCACGAAACTTTCCACCATCTCCTGGGCCGCCTGCATCATGGCTACTTTTTCCATACCATCATCCTCACTTGTTGTAAGTAAACCCGCCCGGAAAGTGCACGGTCTTGAATTTATCGTTGACCCCGTGCAGTGATTCGGACTGTCCCACGGAAAAATATCCGTAGGGCTGTAGGTTATTATAAAAATGCTGCACAACCTTGCTTTTCGAAGCCGCGTCAAAGTAGATCAGCACGTTGGCGCAAAAGATGAAGTCGAAGCTTTTCATGAACAGCATCTTGTTGTCGTCATAAAGATTCAGCTGGCTGAAGGTGGCGAGCTTCTTCACCTCGGGGGAGAGCACGAACTTGCCGGCCGATTCCTCCTTGAAGTACTTCTTGAGATAGAAGTCCGGAGTGTTGCGCACTGAGTAGCTGTTGTACACGGCCTCCTTGGCCTGGGCGATGACGGTCTCGTTGATGTCGGTCCCGACGATCTCGATGATCCAGTCCTTAAGGAGCGTACCGCGTTTCTCCAGGAGCAGCATCGCCATGGTATAGGCCTCCTCGCCCGAGGAGGAACCGGCGCTCCAGATGCGCAGCTTCTTGAAACCGATCTTCGACTTGAAGGCGACGATCTCCGGTAGGAACTTGTTCTCCAGAGCGGTCAGCTGCGGCATATTCCTAAAGAAGCAGGTTTCATTGGTGGTGATCTCGTCCAGCAGCTTCTTCAATTCGGCGTTTCCAGTCGTTCCGCCCCGCACGTATTGGTAGTAGTCAGCGTGGGTCTTGCTGCCGGTCGCCTCCATCCTGCGGGAGAGGCGGCTTTCCAGGAAATACTTCTTTGAGCTGTGGAAATAGATCCCACAGACATTGTAGATGTAGTCCCTAAGCTGTTCGAAATCCCGGTCCGAGATCTTCTGGGCGCCACCCTTTATTTCCAATGGTTTGCTTTCGAATGCCATTATCGTCCCCTCAGGCGGTTTTCCTAATTGCAGCCTCGCCGCCTCCGATAAGTCCCATCGGGTCTACAATCAGCGCCACCCTGCCGTCGCCCATGATGGTCGAACCGCCGATGCCGGGGAGGTTGGCGAGGAACTTGCCCAACGACTTGATGGCGACTTCCTGCTGCCCTAAGAGCCTGGTCACCACGAGTCCGACCCGTTTCTCGGCAACGCCGACGATGACCACGTAACAGGTCTTGCGGTCGGCGCCGGTCTCGGCGCAGCTGAACACACGCTGCAGCCTAAGCAGCGGAAGCACGGAGTCGCGCAGCTTGAGAACTTCCTGTCCCCCCACCATGTGGAACTCTTCCTGGTTCACCCGCATGGTCTCGATGACCGAGGCAAGCGGGATGGAGTAGACCTCGCGCTCCACCTCCACCAGCAGGGACTGTATGATGGCGAGGGTGAGCGGAAGCTTCAGGATGAACTCGCTTCCCTGGCCGATCTCGTTCTTGATTTCGATGATGCCGTTGAGCTTTCTGATGTTGGTGCGCACCACGTCCATGCCGACGCCGCGGCCCGAAAGGTCGGTTGCCTGCTCCTTGGTGGAAAAGCCGGGGAGAAAGAGCAGATCGAGGATCTCGCGGCTTCCCATGCTGGCGAGCTGCTCCTCGGTGATGAGTCCCTTCTCCAGCGCCTTTCTCGAGACCCGGTCCGGGTCGATGCCGCGGCCGTTGTCCTTGATGGAGATGACGATCTGGTTTCCCTCGTGCGCGGCGGCCAAAACGACCGTGCCGCAGCGCGGTTTTCCCGCGGCAAGCCGCTCGTCCGGCGGTTCCAGCCCGTGGTCCAGCGCGTTTCTGATCAAGTGGATCAAGGGATCCCCGATCTCGTCGACGACCGAGCGGTCCAGTTCGGTCTCCTCGCCGATAATCTGCAGGTCAACTTCCTTGCCGAGATCGCGCGCTAAGTTGCGCACGATGCGGGGGAATTTCTTGAACACCTTCTCTACCGGGAGCATCCTCATCTTGAGGACCTGCATCTGCAGCTCGGAGGTGACGAAATTCAGGCGCTTGGAAAGCTTGCCGAAGTCGTCGGAGAAGGCCGACGGGTCGAGACCGAACTGATAATCGCTGTGCAGCTGGATCATCCGGTTACGCTCTAGCACCAGTTCGCCGACCTGGTTCATCAGGTCGTCCAGTCGCTTCACGTCGACCCGGACCGTGGAGTTGTCGTTGAGTTCCTCGCCCTTGGCTGCCGGTGCCTTCTGGACCGGGGGATCTTTCAGCTTGGCCGCGGGGGGCGTAACCTGGGGCACGGCCGCCTTGGGCGCGGCTGCCTGGTGTTGCGGCTCTGCACTGGCCGGCTTGGGCTTCTCTTCCTGGAGGGAAGCGAAGACCGGCGCCAGCACGGTCGCTTCCGTGGCCGATTCCGAGAGGAAGGGGATCAGCTTGGCTATGGTGCTTTCCAGCTCCCGCTCAACGATGTCACCGGCCTTGATGTCGCTCACCAGCGTCTTTACCAGGTCGACAGCTTCCAGGATGACATCCATGATCTCGGAGTTGAGGGTCAGTTCCGACTTCCGAAGGCGGTTCAGCACATCCTCCGTTTTATGGGTCACCTTGACCAGGAGGTCGAAGCCGAGGAAACTTGAGGCTCCCTTGACGGTGTGGATGGAGCGGAAAATCCGGTTCATCAGCTCGGCGTCTTCCGGGCTCTTCTCCAGCGTTATCAGGTCGTCGTCTAGTTTTTCGAGAAGCTCGGTGGTTTCGGCCAGGAAACCTTCCAAAAGCTCCTGATCGTCGCAATCTATCATTGTCTGCTCCGGGAACTGGGGAATGGCTACCCCGTTCGTGCCGCGTTAGGCTACGCTACTGAACATGCGTCTTTCGTCGGCGGAAAACATCCTCTCCAGGTCCAGGAGCACCAGGAGGCGGTCGGCCTGATTAATGACCCCCGCCATGCACTCCTGCTCAACGCCGCTGGCAACAACCGGGGGCGGCGGTTGGATCTCCTTCTCGGAGATACGTATCACCTCCGAGACCTCGTCGACGATGAATCCCATCATCTCACCGACCACCTCCATAACCATGATACGGGTGCGCTTGTCGTACTCCGCCTCGGCCAGGTCAAACTTGCGCCTAAGCGAGATGATCGGGATCACCTTACCGCGCAGGTTGATAACACCCTCCACGTAGCTCGGGGTGTTCGGCACACGGGTGATGTTGAGCATCCGGATGATCTCACGCACCATCAGCACGTTGATGCCGTACTCCTCCTTCTCCAGGTTGAAGCTGACCAGTTGAATCAGCTCGCCCCCGTACTCTTCGCCTTTCAATTTGAGTGCGGTCTGCATGGACCCTCCGTATGCTGTTGGCTGGGGATGGCCCTGCCGGCGTCCCCTCTGAAGAACTATTCGGTTATCTCTGCTAAAGGTTGAATGATTTTTTTGCCACCGCCACGGTCGGGAAACGGTTCCCCCCCCGAAAGCCTCTTCAGGCCCCGGTGCAAAAAATTGACGATTCCGGCACGGGGGTAAGTCATTTTATTGACATTAGTTGTAAATGTCGTTATAGTTGCCACCGATACAGTCCCGTATCGGCCTAATACTGAGCAACTTTAATTGAAATCGGGGAAACGATGGAAACGCCGAGAATAATGATTGCTGATGACGATAAAAAAACTCGCGATTTTGTGGCTGCTTTTCTAAGCTACAAGGGTTATCACGTATTTCAGGCCTTTGACGGGCAGGACGCGCTGCAAAAAATCGAGCTCAACGACGTACAGATGGTGATCACCGACATCATGATGCCCCGGGTAAACGGCCTGGAGTTCATTAAGCAGCTGAAGTCGATCCGCCCCGAGATCGTTACCATCGCCTATAGCGCTTTCGCCAACCATGAAATGACCGCCAACCTGTTGAAAGCGGGAGCCTTTTTCTACCTCGAGAAACCCTTCAACCTGGAGGAGCTGGAAACCCATGTGAAGAGGGGGCTGGAGCATCAGGCACTGCAGAGTAAAAGCTTTCGGTCCAAACCGTGCATAAAGAACAGGGCGCTGCTGAACAACATCATCGGAGAAAGCGAAAAGATGCTCTCGCTCTTCGAGATGGTGGAGAAGGTGGCCACCTCGGACTCCACCGTGCTGATCCAGGGCGAGTCGGGTACCGGCAAGGAACTGGTCGCCCGTGCCATCCACGACCTTTCCAACCGTGCTTCCAAGAACTTTGTCGCGGTGAACTGCGCGGCGATTCCGGACGAACTTTTGGAGAGCGAGCTGTTCGGCCACGTCAAGGGCTCCTTCACCGGTGCGGTGGCGACCCGCATCGGCAGATTCGAAATGGCGGACAAGGGGACCCTGTTCCTCGATGAAATCGGCGACATGAAGGCGAACCTGCAGGTGAAGCTGCTGCGGGTGCTGCAGAGTAGGGAACTGGAGCCGGTCGGCGCCACCCGAAGCAAGAAGGTGGATGTCCGGATCATCGCGGCGACCAACCAGAACCTCGACCAGATGGTTGTTTCCAAGGCGTTCCGGGAGGACCTTTACTACCGGCTCTCCGTGATTCCGATCATCCTTCCTCCCCTGCGCGAGCGGGAGGCCGACATCGGTCTGCTTCTGAACAGTTTCCTCGAAAAATTCAACAAGTCAAAGCAGCGCAAGGTTCAGGGCTTTGACAAGCAGGTCATGGAGATTCTGACCAACTACGAGTGGCCGGGCAACGTCCGGGAGCTGGAAAACCTGGTGGAGCGGATGGTGATCATCAAGGGAAGCGGTCTGCTGACCTTTCAAGATCTCCCCGAAAAATATCGCGGCGGCAGGTCCGCGGTCGTCAGGAGCGAGCAGATGATGCTCCCCGAGGACGGCTTCTGCCTCAATAGCGCAGTGGAAGAATTCGAAAACAGACTGATCCTGCAGGCCCTGGAAAAAAGCGGCGGCAACAAGAAGGAAGCTGCCGAGCTCCTCAATCTGAAGCGCACCACACTGATAGAAAAGCTGAAAAAGAAGAAGCTAGTGTATGGCGAAACGCCATTTCCCCCCTGAAAAAGGTAGCGTGACATGTCTGTAAACCCGGTAGCGACCGCGCAGTGGTCGGAAGTCCCCAAAAAGGCAGGCGAGACGGATGCCGCTCCTGCCGTCCCTTTCCAGGAAATCCTTTCCGCCAAGATTAACCCTTCCGGTGCAGCAGAGCCGGTGTCAGCGGCGACCGCTGCCGAGCTACTCCACTTAAAGATGCTCAGCTCCGCGCTGAACCTCGGAAATGATCAGGGGCAACCCGCAAGTGTCCAGTCCCAGGGGGTTCAGAGCCTGCTGGATAAATTCCTGGCTCAGCTTCCCCAGGGTGCCGCATCCGGTGCGCTTCCCGTATCAGGCCAGGTCCCTGCCTCCAGCGCCCCCGAGGCGAGCGGCGCCACCGCTCCCCTTGCCGCCGCAGACGATCCCCTTCCAGTAAATGCCACGACTGGCGCCATCATTGAGAAAGCCTCGCGGCGCTACGGTGTCGACGCCGCCCTGATCAGGGCTGTCATCAAGCAGGAGAGTAACTTTAATCCGCGGGCTGTTTCCTCCGCAGGCGCGCAGGGGTTGATGCAGCTCATGCCTTCGACCGCCCGCGGACTCGGGGTGAGCGACTCCTTCGATCCCGAGCAAAACGTCATGGCCGGTACCCGGTTCCTAAAGGATATGCTCAACCGCTATCACGGGAATCTCGATGACGCCCTGGCGGCCTACAACTGGGGCCCCGGAAACGTGGATCGACACGGCAGCGGGACTCTTCCGCGCGAGACCAGGGAATACCTCGTCAAAGTGAAGGGATTTTACTCTCAGAACGTCGGCTGATTCTCGCTGGTGCGACCAACAGGCTGGAACTCGCTCTAAAATGGAAATGACCGGAAGGCCTTCAGGCCCCCGGTCATTATTTTTGAAACTCTAGCAAAGCTTTACCCTATTCCCTGACGTAGATGTCTTGGTCGGAGCGATCCACCATGGCCATGATCCGCATGTACTCATCCTCGATCATATCGTAGTGCCCCTGGGTTTCCTTGATGACCGACTCGAACACGCGGCGAACCATCGGGTCGACGATGTCCTTGACGAGCACCGTGTACAACTCGATACAGGCCTTCTCTTCCTGCAGGGCAATTTCCAGCGCCTTCTGCTCGTGGACGTCTTCTGCCAGCGCCTTTTCCAGAGCGATGTGGGTGGCAGAGAGCTTATCCACGGGGCTGTTCAGAAAGCCCGGCAGATCGCCAAGGTCAGTTCCCTTGTAGTGATCGAAAAAAGCTTTGAGGTGGCCGATCTCCTCAGTGGCCAGCAGCCCGAAGACCTTTTTGGACCTCTCGTCCGCGGTTATCGAGCCTGCCCTCTGGTAGAAGTCCATGCTCTCCTTTTCTGTCTTGATGGCGAGTTTCAGCGCCTCCTGCAGGGTGTACTCCTTTATCATGACTGCACCTCCCTCTGCTGGTTAAGATATCATGGTTAAAATGTCCTAGGGTGAAGTATAGCGAAAGGGTAGTGAAGGTCAATCACCGACGGGAAAATAATGAAGAGCGCTGGCATTGGGCTGAGTGCTCCTGGCTTAACAGGTCGGCCCCAGAGGCTCCTTAGCTACAAAATGCAGCCCCACGCGGCATGAGGTATTTCCCCAGCTGAAAAAACCGGAAGCTCTGCGACAAGGCAAGACTAATTAATTCGAAAATTGGCATGATGCAGCTGCGGCAGGCGCCGCACCGTAGAGACGCATTGCATGCGACTCCTTTTTGCCCTGCCATACTTAGACCAACAGTAGGGGATAGTGCTTGAGAGGCAGGCAATGCGTCGCTACCTGGTAGTCTTTGACAGCAATGAGCCAGACCCATGCCATACTTTCAGCTCTGCAGCACTGTCCCCTGCGCCCTTTTGGCGGAGAACAGGCGTAGCGCATTGTCCGTGGTGGCCCGGGCCAGATCTTCAAGGCTGATGCCCCTGATCTCTGCCACCCGCGCTGCAGTTTCCAGCAAAAATTCGGGAAGATTAACCCCGCCCCGATGCGGCTCCGGCGCCAAGTCAGGCGCGTCGGTCTCCAGCAGGAGGCGCTCCAGCGGTACGGCTGCGGCGACAGCGAGGGGGCGCACGGCGTTTAGGTAGGTGACCGTTCCGGCGAGCGAAATATGCAGGCCGAGGTGCAGGCAGTCGCGCGCGATCTCGGGACTGCCGGAAAAGGCGTGCATGACGCCGCCTACCTGCCCGACACCTTCCTCCGTCAAAATATCCAGAAGGTCCCGGAATGCCTTGCGGCAATGGATCAGCACGGGCAGCCCTGCCTGGACGGCAAGCTTCACTTGGGCGCGAAAGGCGTAACGCTGGCTTTCCCGGGGTGGGGCGCTAAGAGCGTAGTCGAGGCCAATCTCGCCGATAGCGGCGGCCTGGGGGGCCAAAGAAAGCAGTTGCGCTGCGGTTTCAGGTGTGAACAGGGCGGCGTGCATCGGGTGCACGCCAAAGGCGGGGAAGATTTCGGGGAAGCGGTCCGAGAGGGCGGCGATGTCGGGCCAACCGGCCGGCTCGACGCCGGGAACCAGAAAGCGGGTGACCCCAGCCGACTTAGCCGCCGTGATCAGCCGCGGGAGATCGCTGCGAAGCAGTGGATGATCAAGATGGCAGTGGCTGTCAAAAAACATGCACTATTGGTTAAGACCGGGGTGCTCCCTCAGCTCCTTGATGATCTCGACCTGGCGCTTGAAGATGTACTGGGAGATGCTCAGTTCGGTGGCGCGGGAAAGTTCGATCTCGAAGATGAGACGACAGCCGCTGAGCAGCGGCTTTGTTTTAAGGAGCGAGGCAGGGATGGTGAGGGTGCCGGTTGGCAAAGTCACACTTAGTTCCCCCTGTTCGGTCAGGGGAATGCCGGGGTTCTCGGGGACAGCAATAGAGATTCCCGTTAGGGACATGTCGTGCAGTTTACCGCTGACGCTTCCTTCGGCCCAGTTGAAGGAAGCCACGATGGGAGCACTGAGTTCGACCCGAACTGACATCCTGCGGTCCGCGCGCACCAGGGCGTAGGAAAAGCCGGAGAGCACGATCCGCGATTTCTCAACGTTTACGTAATTGGCGATGGCAATGACATCGCGCGGGAAATGGCGGCTTTTGAGGACGGTAATCTTTTCCTGCTTGATGACGACCGCCTGGATCTGGTGCACCAGGAACTCGACCGAGTCCTGCTCCACGGTCTGTATCTCAGCCACGTAACTGACCGGTATCTCACGGAAGTAGTTGACCAGCTTCAGGTCGTTGACGAGCCGCTTGTCTCGTATCTGGGCGAGGATGGCGAGGATCTGCTTGCAGTCCTCTTTTTCGCCGGCAATCTGTATCCGTTGATATATATCGTTCATGCGCCACCCGAAAAAATTTATTGCCCTTTTGCAACGGGCGTGCAATTATAATACCTTATATTCAACTCGGCGAAGATACCCTCTTCGCCTTTATTTTGTCCAGTGTTTTCTATACGGGAGTCACCAGTAGATGCGGTTCCATGAGCAGGAGATAGAGAAGCGGCGCACCTTCGCCATCATTAGTCACCCCGATGCCGGGAAGACCACCATCACTGAGAAACTGCTCCTTTTCGGCGGGGCGATACAGCAGGCGGGCGAGGTGCGGGCGAGGAAGTCGGCGCGTCACGCGACAAGCGACTGGATGGAGATGGAGAAGCAGCGCGGCATTTCCGTCACCTCCTCGGTGATGAAGTTCAGCTACCGCGACTTTGAGATCAACCTGCTGGACACCCCGGGGCACAACGATTTCTCGGAAGACACCTACCGGACCCTGACCGCGGTCGACTCGGTGCTGATGGTGATCGACTCCGTAAAAGGGGTGGAAAGCCAGACCAAGAAGCTTCTCGAAGTCTGCCGCCTGCGCCACACCCCGATCATGACCTTCATCAACAAGCTGGACCGTGAGGGGCGCGAGCCGATCGACCTGCTGGACGACATCGAGAGTTCCCTCAATATCCAGTGCGCGCCGATGACCTGGCCCATCGGGATGGGGAAGCGCTTTCGCGGTACCTACCATCTCTATTCCAAGGAAATTACCTTCTACGACCCTGAGGCCGCCCACGGGGTGGGTGAGGTAGTGACCGTCAAGGGGCTGGATGATCCGCGGCTGGACGAGCTGCTGGGGAGTCAGGTGGCCGAACTGCGTGCGGACGTGGAACTCCTGGAAGGAGCGGCGCATCCCTTCGACCTGGAGCGCTACCTCGCCGGGAAGCAGACCCCGGTATTCTTCGGCAGCGCCATCAACACCTTCGGGGTGCAGCAGCTGCTGGACTCCTTCGTCGAGCATGCCCCCTCGCCGCTGCCGCGCGAGGCTTTGACCCGGACCGTCTCTCCCTACGAGGAGCCCTTCACCGGGTTCACCTTCAAGATCCAGGCGAACATGGACCCGGCGCACCGGGACCGCATCGCCTTCTTCAGGATCTGCTCCGGCAAGTTTGTGCGTGGCATGAAGGTGAAGCACCTGAGGCTCGGGCGCGAGGTGCAGATCGCCAACGCGACCATCTTCATGGCCCAGGACCGCACCAACATCGACGAGGCCTACGCCGGCGATATCATCGGTATCCACAACCACGGCACCATCAAGATCGGCGACACCTTTACCCAGGGGGAGGATCTCAAGTACACCGGGATTCCCAACTTCGCGCCGGAGCATTTCCGCAAGGTGCGCATCCTGAACCCGCTCAAGTCCAAGGCGCTGGAAAAGGGGCTGGTGCAACTCGCCGAAGAGGGGACCACCCAGGTTTTCCGGCCTCTCATGGGAGCCGATTGGATTGTCGGGGCGGTCGGGATGCTGCAGTTCGACGTGGTCATGCACCGTCTGGAGCATGAGTATGGCGTGAAGTCGGTGTACGAGCCGGTTTCCTACGTGACGGCGCGCTGGGTGACCGGGGAAAGAAAGCGGCTGGACGAGTTCCAAAAAAGGGAGGCGATGAGCCTCTACCTGGACGGCGAAGGGAATCTCGCCTACCTGGCGGGAAGCCAGTGGCGGCTTGACAACACCATGGAAACCTGGAAAGACCTGGTCTTTCACGCAACCCGTGAACACAGCTAGCGCGCAGGCCCGACAGAGCGTGTCGTCGGGGGCGCTACTGGTGCTAGCCGCGGGTCTACTCTGGGGGACCTCAGGGACCACCCAGGCCCTCGCTCCGGCCGGAGTCTCGCCGACCAGCATCGGAGCCATGCGTCTTCTCATTGGGGGCGGGTTCCTGATGCTGTTGGCCTTGGTGCGCGGCGGGTTCGGGGCCGGTCGTTGGCCGGTCTTCGGCACCCTGATGGCCGGGAGCTGCGTCGCCACCTATCAGCTTTGCTTTTTCGCGGCTGTACACCGGACCGGAGTCGCGGTGGGAACTTTGGTTGCCATCGGAAGTTCCCCGGTCATTGCCGGTCTGCTGGGTATCGTATTCAGGGGGGAGAGGCCGGGGCGTCGCTGGATGGTCGCGACGCTCTTTGCTTTGGCGGGGTGCGGACTCTTGGTCGGTGGAGGCGGGACCCTGGCGGCCGACCCCCTTGGGATACTGCTGGCGCTGGGGGCAGGGGCTTCTTACGCGAGCTACACTATGGCGATCAAGGGGCTTTTGCCGGGGCGCACGCCCGACGCGGTCATGGCGGTAGTTTTCTGCATCGGTGCCGTGCTGCTGTCGCCGTTTCTGTTCACCTCGGACCTGCACTGGATCGCAGCGCCGCGCGGAATCGCGGTCGTACTCTACCTCGGCATCGTGGTCACGGCTTTTGCCTACTGGCTTTTTGCCCGGGGGCTCAGGAGCGTGCCGGTGGCAACTGCCGTCACCCTTTCGCTTGCCGAACCGCTCACCGCGTCAATTCTCGGCATCGTGCTGCTCGGCGAGCGGCTGAGTCCGGCGGCGTTAGGCGGCATTCCGCTGCTCTTCGCGGGGCTGGCGGTGCTGGCCGGGTCCCTGGGCGGGAAGAAAGACTAAAGAGCGCACGTCTTTAATGCGACCGATCGGTCCGATCCGACCGATCGGTCGAATAACACGCGCGACTTTTAGCCCTCACGCCCCAGAAAAGCCAGCAACCCTTCCCATGAGGCATTCAGCACCTGTTCCTCGGCCAAACCCACCTCTTTAATCAACTGCAAAGCGTCATCGAAGACACCGACCCCCTGCGAGATATGTGCGTCGCTTCCTACCAGGACCCGCGCGCCCGTCTCTGCGCAGAGTCGCACGATCTCCCTGCAATTTCCGCTACTTCCTTTCCGGCTTACTCCGAGCGAGGAATTGTTGATCTCCAGTGCGGTCCCCGTTCTGAGCGCACCCTTTACGATCTCCTCGTAGTGCAGCGGAAAGACCGGGTTTCCCGGGTGAGAAATGCACTTTACCCGCGGGTTTTCCATGGCAGCCAGCACGGCCTGCGTGTTGAGGTCGATGCCGCGCCCGCAAAATCCGCAGGCCTCATGCAATCCCGCCATGACGAAGTCAAGTTCGGCCAGCAGTTCCTGATCCAGATCGAGATCCCCCTGCTGGTTCAGGATGTTCGCCTCCACCCCGCGAAATATTCTCACTCCGGAAATGCTGGGCGGGATAAAGCGCATGGCGCAAAAGTGATAACGGTGGGGTCCGCCCGGCAGCGCCGGTCCGTGATCGGTGAGGGCAAGGCCCTGCAAGCCCTTCTGAGCGGCGGCAAGAGCTAGTTCGTTGATCGTCGAGTAGGCGTGGCCCGAGGCGATGGTGTGGGTGTGTAGATCGGCTAGTATTCTCATGCTGGGACTATTCCACAGCGTCCGGGAAAAGTCAAGATGGTGGGGGGGGAGCACACAAAGATGAAGAAGCTGACAAAACGACGCATCTCTTGGTGAAATCATACAAAAAAGGGGTGCGCCTTGCGGCACCCCCCTTTTTTCTAACTACAGACTGCAGTGAAACTTACTTTGCAACAGTTTCAGCCAGTTTCAGTGCGATATCTTTGTAGGGGTTAGCGAACAGGATGATCAGGCAGACAACCAGTGCGTAGATCGCGAGGGACTCGATCATGGCCAGACCGATCATCATGGTGGTCAGGATCTTCCCGGAAGCGCCGGGGTTACGGGAAACGCCTT
>Ga0209123_1001560_pt1 | contig 22174 bp, 12 predicted proteins | sample BarGraIncu00431A_FD_184500 | JGI IMG/M metagenome (GOLD analysis project Ga0209123, IMG submission 184500) | Arctic peat soil microbial communities from Barrow, Alaska, USA - Barrow Graham LP Incubations 004-31A (SPAdes) (version 2) | ecosystem: Environmental > Terrestrial > Soil > Wetlands >... | reverse complement strand
ATAAATCCCCCCCCCGCCGTATTCTGGAGTCTGGATACAGATTAGGTCCCAGTGAATGGCTGAAACATTACCATTAAAGGCATTTTTATAAGCCCGCCCCGGAGTCAGATGAAAACTCCCGGAAATTTTCTCATCAAATAGTATGTCCCGCATTGGCTGATTTATATAAGGATTTACCCCAAAGGCAAATTCACCAATATAGCGGGCTCCTTCATCAGTATCAAAAATTTTGTTAAGCCGATCAGTATTATTTCCAGCCGTTGCTGTTATAATCTTACCATCTTTAAATTGCAAACAAACATTTTCAAAAGTAACCCCCTGATATATGGATGGACAGTTATAGGTAATAATACCATTCACTGAGTCCCGGACTGGTGAAGTATAGATTTCACCATCGGGCACATTAATTTTCCCATCCAGTTTAATAGCTGGAATACCTTTAATTGAAAATTTTAAATCAGTACCTACCCCGATGATATGGACACTATCAGTACGCTGCATTAAATCAACAATTTTATCCATGGCCTTCGACATTTTTGCATAATCCATGTTGCAAACATTAAAATAAAAGTCTTCAAAAGCTTCTAAACTTTTTCCCGCAGACTGTGCCATGGAAAGGCTAGGATATCTGAGGACTGTCCATTTTGTATCATCAATCCGCGGCTCGTGTACTGGACGCCAGTAGTATTTTTGATAGATCGACATTTTTTCTTCAGGGACATCTGAATATTCGCTTATGTTGTCTGAGCCCCGTAGACCAATATAAGCATCCATCTGATGCATCTGTAACAAATCACGTTCCGCTAATAATTTCATCTGTTCTTCAGTACAATTGCGCAGAATTTCACGCTGCACCCCTGCAGGTTCTGCATAAACAAAAGGAATTCCACCTACCTGGTAAACTTCTTTTACTAGGGCTTTTACCAAAGTATCAGAGGACATACCTGTATACCAAATCAATATTTTTTCCCCTCGCTGCAGAGAACAAGAGTAATTAATAAGATTGCCAGCCAGTTCTTTTATCCTGTAATCCACTTACATCGCTCCTTTGCGTCAATTAACATACTCCTACTAAATTTTCCGCCAAACTCCACAAACATACAACGCCCTAGCGACTCCCCTCATAAACCAACTTAGAAATCTCTAGCACCATCAAACAAGATTTTTCAAAGGATTTGATTGGTAAAAATTCACAATTAGAATGGAAGTTATGAGCACCTGTAAAGAAATTAGGCGTAGGTATTCCTCGCGCAGACAGGGCTGAACCGTCAGTCCCTCCCCTCATTGGAATTGTTTTAGGAGAAATATTCAAATTTTCCATGGCTTTATAGATGAGTTCTATACATTGTTTGCTATCCTCTGTTAATGAATCTGCAATATTTCCGTAGGTATCGGTTATTTCATATGAAATCTGTGCTCTGGGATTCCGTGCAACAATCAGTTTCATTAAATCCGCAATATAATTTTTTCTTGCTTCATAGCGCTTTTTATCAAAATCTCGAATATTTATATTCACTGTGGCATCACTCGGACTGGCTTTGATTCCAGTTACCCAGAAATAGCCCTCTTTACCATCAGTATGTTCAGGGGTATCTTTTTTATCGAAGTGATTGATTATATCATTCGCCACTAATCCGGGATTTACTAACACACCTTTTGCCGACATCGGATGTGCCGTAATGCCTTTTATGTTGATTACCGCACTACCAGCATTAAAGGTTTCATATACGACTTCACCAATCTCACAGGAGTCGATGGTATACGCAAATTCTACCGGAAAATCTGCTAAATCCATAGCTTTAGAACCGTGCAAACCAATTTCCTCATCAGGTACAAAAGCTACAAAAATATCTCCGTGATATAGAGAAGAATTTTTTTTCAGTCTTTCCAATGCGACCATAATAACGGCAATAGCAGCTTTATTATCAGCCCCTAATACACTAGTGCCATCACCGATAATTATGTCTTGCCCTATATAATTTAACAGTTCTTTATGCTCAGCAACTCTCATCCAAATATCCTGTCCTTTGTTGAGCAGCACATCAGTACCATCATACTGCACCAGAATATGGGGATGTACAATTGGACTTATATTAACATCTACAGTATCTAAATGGGCCAAAAAACCTATAGGGGGAATTTCCCCCGTAAAACCTTTGGCTCTATTAGCAGGCAATTTAGCAGTAAGAATGGCTTGCTCTGTCAGCTTAATATTCGTCAAACCGAGTTCCGTTAAATCAGCCTTTAATAGTTTTGCCAGTTCCATCTGCCCTTGCGTACTAGGAATGGATCCCCCCCCGGCATTACTCTGACTTTCCACAGCAGCATAACGAAAAAATCTTTCTACCAGTTTAGTTTTAAAATCGTTTGTTTCCATTGTACAACTCACCCTTTCTTTAAATATAAATAATCAGCTTGATAACTGAGTGAAATATTTAATCACCAGAATAAATACAGCAGTGTTCTGGTGGAAAAATTAAGGCTATGATACATTAGGAACGTTGAGTTACTGATACAAATAATATTTCTTAGACATTTCTCCAAATTCCTTGGCATCTTGTTCCCACAGATTGAGTAAATCAGTTAACGGATATTTGCCTGTTCTGACAATATCATCGCCAATCACCAAATCAATGGCTCCTTCAGCATTATCACTGCGCTTAAAGGAAAACTTCTCCCCGCTTTGCCTCTTAATTGCATACAGTAAGCTAATACCTGTTTTCACTGCTTGAAATACTTTGCGATCAGTAATATAGAGCTGCACACCAGCGCAAGTTTCATCACTGTATAAGCCAAAACGTGGCGTAAAATAGGCGGGCCGAAATAGTACACCAGGCAATTTGTATGTCATCATTTCCCCAGCTAGCGCCTCGGCATCAAGCCAAGGTGCACCAACCAATTCAAAAGGCCTGGTTGTCCCTATACCTTCTGATATATTGGTCCCCCCAAAGACACCTGTTGCCGGATATACCAATGCCGTATCAGGAGTAGGAATATTAGGTGATGTCATAACCCAAGGTAACCCGGTGTCAATAAAGTACATATTTCGCTTCCAGCCAGTCATTGGCACAACGACCAAATCACAACCAATGCCAAATTCCTTATTAAACAATTGGGCTAACTCCCCCACCGTCATCCCATGCCTGATGGGAATGGGATACATCCCAATAAAGGACTCGAAGCCAGGCTTTACTAGACCACCTTCAATCTGTATACCACCAATGGGGTTAGGTCTATCAAAAATCACCATGGTTTTCCCTAGTTTTTTACAGCTTTGCATAGCATAGGCCATGGTGTAAATATAAGTATAATACCTGGCACCAACATCCTGGATGTCAAAAGCCACGACATCAATATTAGCCAGCATCTCAGGTGTAGGTTGCTTCGTTTGTCCATATAAACTATATACTGGCAATTTCGTTTTGCCATCAATCATCATCTTTACAATATCCCCCGCTTTAGCAGCACCCCGTATGCCGTGTTCAGGGGAAAATAAGGCTACCAAATTGGTTTTTCCATACAATACATCCACTGTACTTTCGAAATGACTGTTCATGCCGGTAGAATTAGTAATTAGACCAACACGTTTTCCTGCCAAGACAGGCATTACTTGATTAATATTATCAATGCCCAGCTTTACACTCTCTACTTGCTGTGGTTGCATTTCACTCTCTGTTTTTGGCACTACTTTCGCCTCGTAAACCCAAAAAATAGTTAATAAGCTGACAACCAAGATACCTAATATCGGCAGCAATAACCTGCGTTTATTTTCCAACTATACACCCCCATCCAATAGGCCCTTCTAATTTCGCCCTTGGCACCATGTTTGTAATAATCGAATGGCTTCCACCTCTGGCACTGGCCGGCTAAAAAAATATCCCTGAATGGAATCACAATTATTTTTGATCAAATAATCTAATTGTTGTTGATTCTCTACACCCTCGGCCACGACAGTCATCTTTAAGATATGAGCCATATCGACGATGGATCCGATGATGGCAGGTTGCCCCCCCTCCATCATAATCATATCAATGAAACTCTTATCAATTTTTAAGGTATTAACGGGGAGTCGTTGCAGATAGGTCAATGATGAATAACCCGTGCCGAAATCGTCAAGAGACAAACCCACTCCCATCTTTTGTAATTCTGCTAATTTACAGATGGTTTCTTCTAATGAGACCAACAGAACATTCTCCGTAATTTCCAGTTCCAATTGACCTGGTTTTATGCCAACCTCCTGCAAAATACTCCGAACCATATTAACAAAATCAATCTCAACCAGTTGGCGTGGTGATACATTCACCGCGATATAGATATCACCATATCCCATTTCATCTAACTTCTTCGCAAAATGACATGCCTCACGGAGTACCCACTGTCCAATGGATCGAATAAGGCCACTTTGTTCCGCTAAGGGAATAAAGCGCACTGGCGAAATTGAGCCATGCTCCACACTGTGCCAGCGGAGCAAGGCTTCAAATCCAATGACTGCCCCACTATCAATGGCCACCTGAGGCTGATAATGCAATGACAACTCTCCTTGTTCGGCAGCATGACGTAATGCATTTGTTAAAATAACATTTTCATAGGTTAAAGTCTGCATGCTTTTTTCATAAAATAACCAGCAATTTTTCCCAGCTTTCTTGGCCATATATAATGCATTGACTGCATTTTTAAGAATTTCTTCTACCGTATCCCCATCTTCAGGATAAAGAGCAGCACCAACACTGACAGAAGCACTCATACATACCCCAAATACTTGGTGCTCAGCGTGCAGGGCTATAATAATTCGCTCAGCCACATCAGAAATACGCTTACGATCACGTTCCCCAGGCAAAATAACAATAAACTCATCACCGATACTCCGCACTACAAAGGCTTTATCACCCACCGTCTGCACCAGCAATTGACTACTCTCGGTAATAATACGATCGCCAGATGTATGGCCAAAACTGTAATTTATCATTCCCAAATCATCTAAATCGATAACAAAAATGCAGCCTGCTGTCTCTCCTTTATGATCCTTCACCATTTCTTCTTCAAGATATTTATTCAAATATACCCGATTCGGCAAACCTGTTAGAGCGTCAACATAAGCTATATTTTGTATCTCTATTGTCTTTTGCGTTAGCTCTTCCTGCATGTTTTTTCCTGCGGTAATATCCCACCCTTCTGCAATCAGAAAGATCATCTGTCCTTGTGCGTTAAAAATGGGTTTAACCGAAAAATCATGGATTTGCTCCTCACCATTAGAGGAAAAGCACGTAATCTCTTGGCGAATAAAACCTCCAGCTGCAGCTCCAAACACCGCGCAACGTACAAGTTCCTGTTCTTTTTTCTCCTTATACCACCAAGGCGCTTTCCAAAGGAGTTGCCCAATAACGGCTTCTGCACAGCAATCTATAAAATTCAGTGCTGTCTGATTTACATGTTGTATTCTACCCTCTAATGTCAATAGAGCAACAAACAAAAAAGTATGATCAAAGAGTGCTTTCAGCTTTGCTTGGTTCTCTTGCAGAGCAATATCTATTTTCTCCCGTTCATCAAGTTCCTCCATTAATAAACAATAAACCATGGTCGTTATGGGATAGAGCAGGATGACTGGCAGTGTTATATCGGTTAACACCTGCCAACGAATATGAGCAGGTAGGGCAACTGTCGAGCAAAGCATCACCACATGGACAACAATTCCAAAAATATAAAAATGGGTTGCTGTCTTTTTCAAAGGATATTGGATCCGGATATAACGGTATAAAATTCCGATCAGAGCGGAAGAAACAATTGTTCCAAGCCCCATCCATATACCTACTCCCCCCTGCCAAATCCGCAAGATACTGGTCACTGCAACTGCCATCGTTGCTGGGAGGATACCGCCAAATAAGCCGATAATGGCTAATACAATTGTACGCCCATCAAAAGCAATCCCTGGGGAATATGCCACTGGTAAAAGCATACCGACACTAGCCACCCCACCGAAAAGTAGACCGGTAAAGACTTTCCCACTGAACGTGTTTAGCTTCCAATAACGAGCTATATATCTATATATAAAGCATAATGCCAATAGCAATCCAAGATTATTCAAAATGCCTGTGAAAAAAGCCAACTCCATGTTATCATCATCCCCTCATCGATCCGAAGCGTTAGTAAAATACCCTTTCTCGATGTTAGTCTATTATTATTCTAATCTGTATTATGATATTAGTCACTGGATATTTGATAAATTATCCTAAAAAGCAACAAAAAGAGTACTCTGGATGATGAGAGTACTCTTTGAATAACATTTTTTTCTTTACATGATGCAGAATTTTGCCCGACTACCATCTTTACACGCTTCAATTTCAAGCCTTGCATCGATACTACTTTTCAATTCTGGTACATGAGATATAATGCCCACGAGTCGCCCCGAATGTTGTAGCTCAATCAGACAACCGATGGCCGTATCTAGGGATTCTGGGTCGAGGGTACCAAAACCCTCGTCAACGAACATGGTCTCTAAGCTGATACCTCCTGCGTAGAACTGGACCACTTCGGCTAGCCCCAAGGCAAGAGCCAGGGATGCTTTAAAGCTTTCTCCCCCCGACAGGGTTTTGACATGCCTAGATTGTCCGGTATAATAATCGAAAACCTCAATTTCCAGTCCACTTTGTCCACCACCTTTGCCTCTTTCTGCAATACGACTCATCTGGTAGCGCCCACCTGTCATTTTTTTCAACCGCGTATTGGCGGCATCAATAATATCGTTGAAAAAAGCAGCTAACACATAACGTTCAAAACTGACTTTTTGGTCGTTATCCCCTCTAGCAATTTTAGCAAGATGACCGATTAACTGATGTTCTTCGTCTTTGATTTCCAATCTTGCGACGAGTGTGCAGATACTCGTCAACATGGTCTGATTATGAGCCTGCCTTGCTACGATGCCGGTACGTTGGTTAATAAAGTTGTTTTTTTCGGTCTGTAAGGCCAGGTAGTCAGCCTCCAGCGCTGCAACATCAATCACCAATAGTCCTTCAACATCTTGCTGAATCTGAAGATAAGAATCCGTTGCCGATCGGAGCCGCTCTTGAAAATCACTGATTTCATTCTCCAAGGAAGTGATCCTGCTTGCTGTCAGCTTAGCGTTACCATATTCTGCTTCATCCTTAAAACCAGCAAGGGTTAAGGCTGCCATAAATTGCTGTTGCGCACTGGCAAACTCGGCCTCCCCTTCTAGTAGGGTTTTTTCAATGCCCTCTTTTTGGGTCATGGCTGTGATGTGACGTAACTGATTATCATTTCTTTCTTGTTCTGCCGCTTTAAGGGCTTTCCTCATACCATCCAACTCGTTCTTTATTTTCCCTAGGGCTACGGCCAGCGCCTTCGTCGAACGCACTTCAGGCGGCACTTCTAGCTCTAGTCCCTTCATAGCATCGTTGGCGCTTTCTACCTTAGCAAAAACTTCTGTATACTGAACTTCAAGACTGTCTAACTTCCCAGCTAATGTACGAACCAGCTCTGTTGTATTGATTAATGTAACCACTAGCTGTTGTTCATCTTTTTTCTGGGCGAGCAGTTGCTGAATCTCAACGGTTAAATCTTGCTTAACCAGCTGATATTCAGGTAGCTTTGCAGCAATATACTTTGTCAGCTCCGCTGAGTTTATGTCAGCTAGAGCATCCGGGATAATCATATCAACTTCTTTGTGCAGTCTAGATAGAATTTGGTGCTGGGCATACTGATCAGCCTTGATGCCTTCGTACTTACCTTTAACCTCATCATATAATTCTCTGGCCTGCTTATCTGCTTGCATCAATTTTTTCAATTCAGCCTCAGTAGGAATGTTGCTCATCATCTTCGCTAACTGTGGGTGATGATCTGAGCCACATACAGGACAACAATCGCCTGCTTTAAGTTTTGACGCTAAGAGACCGGCCTGTCCCTCAAGAAATAGGTTCTGTGCCGCTTCGCAGTCAACCTGGGCTTGTTTATATTTCACTTTCTCTGCGGCCTCTTGCCGTTCTAATCGCAGAGTTGACTGCTGCAACGTCATGAGACGATCATTTTCGATTTGTAGCGTTTGAATTTTTTCATAGATCGTATTGATTTTCTCCAGCTCTACTACTTTGGCTGCATGTTGGGTTGCCACCACTCTAGTTTTATCTAAGCTTATTTGACAAGCCGCACTTTCAGCTCTGGTCTTTTCCAATTGTTTTTTTGTTGTATCCCGCTCCGTTTTGACCTTAGCTAGCTCCTGTGCCAAACTGATGGCTGTAGTTTGCCTAACATCCCAATCGGCAACTTTAGGTGTTAACCCCTCCAATCTCGCGTACTCACTCACTAGTTCACTACGTTTACCCTCTTTATCCATCTCTAGCTTATAATTGTTTTGACCTACAGCAGCCGCCGCCTTAGTCTTTTCCTCCTGTTGAGTGGCTTTACCCAGCTCCACCTTTGTCTTTTGCACATGCAGCCCACGGCTGTTACGATAGTCATCAACTCCTGTGATTCCCAGGGTATTACGTCCCAGCTGCAATGTTAGTTTTTTTTCATGGATCTCAGATTGACCTGCTTCTAGTGTTATTTTTTTCTGGTAGGCCCCATCCCGAGTACTCAGCTTTGCGTTAGTGGCTTTGCCTTGAAATATTTCCCCCTGTTTGGCTGTTACCCTCTGCTCTTGTGCATTGATTTGCTTCTGCAGTCCACTGGCAACTAGGTTATCTTGCTCAATGGCCTGTTTGGCTTCATCAAGCACCAGGGATATATTGAAATCTGGTAGTGCTAACACGCCTGCCAGAGGGGAATAACCACTCCCGTCTAAACTACGAATGCACTCATTGCGCTGGCTCTCCAGCCGACTGACCTCCCCAGTCAATGCCTTCGCTTGGCTATCAAACAATTCCTGGACCCGGCGAAACCCCTCAGTACCAAAAATCTTCTGTAAGATATCTTGCCGAGTTTTGCTATCAGCAGTAAGTAATTCTCTGAACTCTCCCTGAGGAATCATGATAATTTGTTTAAATTGGTCATAACTAAGGCCCATAAGCCCAACTATTTTTTCATTAACCTCTTTGACGCCACTGATGACACTACTTTTCCCATCAAAAAATTTAAATTCGGCCTCAGCATTCTGGTCAGCGTAACCTTCCCCCCGCATCCGTTTCTTACGTTGTTTGGGAATGCGTTGTACATAGTAACGTTGCCCACTCAGTTCAAACTCCATCTCAACTGAGGTGAGCAGATCAGCCGCTGCAAAATGACTGCGTAAACTTTCTCCATCTCGGTCGCGGCCGCTAGCCTTACCGTATAAAGCATAGGCGATAGCATCTAAAATTGTAGTCTTCCCCGCCCCAGTATCACCAGTGATGACAAATAAATTCCGGCCCTGAAGTTCCTCAAAATCGATAATCTGCTGGGTCGCATAAGGCCCAAAAGCTGTGATTATTAGTTTTAATGGTCTCATCTTATACCTCCCGCTCTTCGGTTTCCACCGCGCTAATGGTTTTAGCCACGATAGTGGCTTTTTCCGCGCTAAAGTCCTGACCTGTCATATCTGCATAAAAATCACCAAACAAGGCTAGCTTTGATTTATGTTTGTAGCCCTGGCTAGCTGCCGTCTTGCTCTCACCCACTTGACGTTCTTTCACTTCAATATCCAGTGATAATACATTAGGATAAACCGTCCGCAATTTGCTCATGGGCTCAATCAATTCTCCCTCATCAGTAAGGGTAACGTGCAAATAATCCTCAACATTTGTATCCTGATACACAGTTGGATCGAGGAGAGCTTTCAGTGTCCCCTTAATCCGCCGCATATCCCTGAGTGGTAGCAATGTTTTACACTCGATAATGGCATGTCCATCTTTACCAATTTGGACTAGGGTAACAGACTTTTGCTGCTTGGCTTCGGAAAAAGAGTATTTTAGTAGTGATCCTGCATAACGAACTCGCGGGGAACCAGCCTGCTGAGGACCATGCAAATGACCGAGGGCCGTATACGTAAAACCATCAAAATGTTTTATATCCACATACTCAGTACCTCCCACCGCCAACGTTACCGACAGGGGTTTTTCCGATTCACTCATCTCCAGTTCTTCTGTGCCTCTAACAAAACCATGAGTCACTACAATATTTCTTTCCGCTGCATTCCAGGTTTCACGAATTGTAGCCATGATGGCCAACATGGCACTATCATGATCCCAGACCTCTTTACATGCTAATGCATCCCGTACCACAGCAGGAGATGCGTAGGGAATCAGATAAAAATTGATAGGACCATACTCATCGGTCAAGATGACTTTTTGAATATCTTTTGTAAACCGCCCTGCAATATGTAGCCCCTTGCCTTGTAGTAATTGGTTGCCAAAACCTAGACGGTCAGGACTATCATGATTGCCCGCAATCATAATGATCGGGATCTCTAAATGCAAGAGGATTTTACTTAACACCTTATCCAGGAGTTCCACAGCTTCCACTGGCGGTACTGCCCGATCATAAATGTCGCCAGCCACCACCAATACATCTGGTTTTTCCGTCGCCAACAGCTCTACTAACACCTCTAATATATAGTCCTGATCAGGGGTCATATGCCGCTGATTAACAATTTTTCCAATATGCCAATCGCCAGTATGCATAATCTTCATTATAGTAATACCTCCTGCTATCTTTCTCAGTAACTTAAAAAGATCATCTATCATATTATTGTATATATTTCCCTAATATTATAGCCATTCCCTGCATCCTTTTACTTTTTTTACGCATCTTGTTTGCATGCAGGGGCAACAGTTATTATAAGCCAAAGCAACCAGACTACTCAACTAGCAGTCTGGTTGCTCTTTATCTCGAAGAAATATCGTTGACATCCGTCTAAAACTATATTGGCTTGGTTAGAAAACGTAGCGCTTCATCTTCTGGCATCGGACGACTGATAATATATCCTTGCAGACAGTCACATCCACACCGTGCCAAATAATCAATTTGCATTTGTGTCTCGACACCTTCAGCGACTACAGTCATCCCCATAATATGCGCCATATCGACGATCGTGCCGATGATGGCTTTCTGCACTCCATCAATCAGAATCATATCTATAAAAGCTTTATCAATCTTCAGAGTACTGACGGGTAAACGTTGAAGATAGGTTAGCGATGAGTATCCCGTACCAAAATCATCTAAGGATAGATGCACTCCAAGCCTTTTTAACTTTTTCATCGTATGGGTACTTTCCTCTAAGGAGGCTATCAACGCATTCTCGGTAATTTCAAGTTCGAGCTGATGTGACTCAATACCTGCATCCAAGAGGGTTTTGCTTACTTGGTCAACGAAATTATCTGTGCACAATTGACTGGGCGATACGTTGACGGCGACATGCAGATGATCCCATCCCATATCAGCCAACCGCCGGGCAAATTGGCAAGCCTCCCTGAGCACCCATTCTCCGATGGATTGAATAAGTCCACTTTGCTCAGCCAGCGGAATAAATCGTGCTGGTGATATCGAACCATGCTCTGGACTATTCCAGCGCAACAAAGCCTCGAACCCCATGGCACTTCCATCGATACTCACCTGTGGTTGATAATGCAGCAATAATTCGCCACCTTCAACGGCGTGTCGTAGACTGTTGATCAACAGTATCTTATCATAGGCCTCAGTCTGCATCGTTTCGTTGTAAAAGCGCCAACAATTTTTGCCTGCTTTTTTGGCTGCATACATGGCATTATCCGCATTTTTAAAGATTTCCTCCGCCGTATCCCCATTGGTCGGATATAAAGCAATACCCACGCTGGCCGACGTATGGAATTGAATCCCTAGGGCTTCCATATTCTGATTGAAGGCCCCAAGTATCCCATTGGCAATATCGACGATACTTTGCTGGTGGGATTCATTTGACAAGATGACCATAAACTCATCTCCACCAATACGCGCAACAAAAGCCCCCTCACCAGCTGCCCCCGCAATCCGCTTGCCTGCCATGGTGATAAGAGCATCCCCATATGTATGTCCGAAGGTATCATTTACCATTTTTAAATCATCCAAATCAATGAACATGAGGGCACCTGTCGATTGCCCACAGCGAGTTTTTTCCATCTCTGCGGCAAGCCTTTGGTTTAGGTGCGCACGGTTCGGGAGACCAGTGAGCACATCGAAGTAAGCGATCTGCTGAATGATTGCTACTTTTTGGCTTAAGTCTTCTTGTACCCTTTGGCGCTCCATAATCTCTTCTTCCAGGGCTGCATTCATATCTTGTAGATCGCCTGTCCGTTCGCGCACCTTATTTTCTAGCTCCCCATTCAAATTTACCAGTGCGCCCTGCGCCGCTTGCCGTTCCATCACTTCTTCTTCTAACGTCGCATTCATTTCCTGAATTTCTTGCATATTACTCTCTAGTAAAGTTTCCTTATCTTTGAGCAGACCGACGGTATTTTTAATCTTATGGCTCATCTTGACAAATGTTTGACATAGGGTATCTAACTCATAGGGTATCTTTCCCAAATATTTATCTTGATCAACCATTTCATAATTTTCTGTCGCCACCTGATGTGATTGTCCAATCAACCAGTCAATGGGGCGTTTGATCCGATTGGTCATTAGCGTGGCAAGAGGGATAATCAAAAACATTAAAACTATGGTGCCACAGGCCATCATTGCTAACTGTTTATAAATGGGAGCAAGGACTTCTCGTTCGTCAATTTTGCCGATCAGCGTCCACCCTCGCGCAGAAATATACTGATAAGCCCCTATAACTTTTATCCCCCGATAATTAACCCAAGCGGTGGTGCCAGATTGACCAATCCGAATATTGCGCAATGCATCGTCTGATAATCTAAGCTTCATTATGGCAGTGTCCTTGACCACTCCCTGATCGATTAACAAATTAACGAATCGTGGCTCCGCAATAAAAATTCCTTCCTGATTGACTAGGAATATATCTCCCGTTTGACCGATCCGGCCTTCATGTAACAGTATTTCTAATGTTCCAGTTGTAACAGACCCAAGTATCAGCCCTTGAAAGTCCCCATTATCGTCATAAACCGGCGCAGAAAAATTAATGATGGGTCGCCCACTGTTTCGACCAATAACCATATCTGAAATGTATTCTTTCCTGGCCAGAGCCGCTTCAAAATAAGGCTTACCCATTGCTGACGGGTACTGCATCCCTACACTGAGGGTAGACATCTTAACAAGACCGTCTTTATGGATGTATGATAAAGAATCAAAATTACTATCATGCTGTTGCTTCAAATAAAGAGCACGTTTCATCTGTTGTTCGTCTAAATTGCGAAAAGCCTCTGTCTGACTTAGTTCACGAATATTTCCAGCCCGCTCTTCCACCCAGTAGTCAATCATTCGTTCTTGGGCGCGTACTCGTTGCTGGATCAGTTCCATGTTTTGCTGTTTGGCTACTGAAATCTGTCCAACAGTGTAAATCGCCATAATCAGCAGGCTGGGAACAACCACAAGCAATACTGTCCATCGTCTGAATTCACGTTCTAATGTTTGTGTCTTCATCTCTCGGCTCCTTATTTTCCAGTCCCATAATGCACATAAATTATATCAAAGTATATTTTTACCAAAAATATACTAATTTTCTACTTTATCCTACACCATATTGCATATAACGTCAATTAAAACTAGGATTAAAGTCCTAGAGTACCTATTACTAACATTCTTTTCTCCATTTTCATAAAAAAAAAGCAACCAGCAAAGATTATATCTTCATCTGGTTGCCTCTATCTGACGGTTTTATTTTTTCTTCATAACTTGACCACAGCAATGAATTTCTGGGTTCCCACCTGCTTTAGTTACAGTCACTTCATTTCCACACAGTGGACAAACAAATACTTCGCCTAATTGAGCCATTGATAAAAACCTCCTTATTTTTTATTTTATTTTTAAGGAGCTTTGCTTTTAGACAAAGTTCCCAATCAATAACAACGATATCGATAAGCCCTCTGCGTCCCTTACTTCTTTACAACAATTGGCCAGAAGGTCCAATGATGGAAACTCCTACACCTTCCATGCCTTCCACCACAAAACCTTTGCTAATAATTTTACGCAACGCGATCCTGCCACGATGAAGGCGTGATTTAGCAACATTGACCCCAATGTTTAAAATACCCGCACTTTCAGGGATGGAAATGCCTTCAATATCATGCAAAATAACAACCATTCGTTGGGTTTCCGGCAATTTTAAGATTCCTTGTTGAACCAAAAATTGTTTATATTTGGTTTCACACATTTGATCAGGATCTTCATTAGGTCGCTCCACTGGCAGCATCACGGAATGTAGTAAGTTTTCGTCCCATTCGATCTGGCTATTGGTCTGACTTTTCTTTTTGCGAAAATTCAAGCATATATTGGAACTCAAACGATAAACCCAGGTATATAAACTGGACTGTTCCTTAAAACTTACTAGTGAACGATTGACTTGAATTAAAATTTCTTGCAGAGTATCCATGGCATCATCATGATTTCCCAGCATCTGATAAGCGAGTGTATAGAGTCTCGTCTGATACTCATTGACAAACAACTTCAATGCTCCCTCTCTATCCCCCTGTTTATATAACTCAATAATCTCCTGGTCAATACAACTGATGTCCTTACTCATACTCTTTATCGTCCCTTTGCTCTTTTAATGAATCATACCATTTTTTTTATAATACTGCCATAAATACAGGCAACCAGCAACACTTCTATCTTGATCTGATTGCCTGCATCTTATTTCTTATTTGGTCTTTAAGCCGCTTTGTTTTTAGATGAAGTTCCTAGTAACGAACCCAGTAAATTCCCTAAGGAAAGGGTGTTACTACCTGAAAGAACCAATGCTGCTGCCATTGCTAATAGTGACACCTCGAATTCATAGCCATTAATAAGCCCTTTACCCATTTTGACGGAAAAAACAGCTCCCAGCATAACTATAATAATTCCAGTTGCTGCCGTACGAGTAAACAGGCCAAGGATTAAGAATGCTCCACCTACCGTTTCAATAGCAGTTACCACATAGGCGAGTATGGCTGGTAATCCAATGGCGGCGAAAAATTTAACAATGCCCTCAAAGCCAGCAATTTTTTGCAATCCATGGGCCAGAAAAATGACTCCTAAAGAAACTCGAAGCACAAGCATGCTCCATTCGTAATAACGTCTTGTCATGATATAAAAACCTCCATTTTTTTGTATTTATCTAGTTAGTCAACACTTTTGTGTAAAAGGATACGGGGTAGTTACTATTTAGAATTAATTATTTGCTATTCAACAAATTTATTCTGGCGCCTTTACTTTTATTCTTGCTCTTCTTAGTGAATCATGCCCTTTTGTTTATAATACGTTACTAATTCTTCATCCTGCTCATTAAAGCCTGAGTCATTAAATTCCACTACACCTTGACCTACGCCAGGTAGCTTGTCGTAAGCTCTAACATGCCCACGAGTTTGAGAACCCATTACACCAAGTAACATACAAAGGTCACGAAAATTCCCTTCTGGTTTTGCCATCTTAATGAGTTCTTTGTCCATAGCAAGAACATCCATGCCCGTACCTTCGGAAAGCAGTGCAAGCACCTGACGATCAAACTCTTCATGTTCGCCTACCATCTTGCCCCTCATAAAAGAACTAAGGTCGTGGGAAAGTGAACCTGATGCCAAAAATAAGACCTTACCACCCCAGTTCCTCAAGGTACTGCCTAAGGTTCTACCCCAACGAAATGCACACAAAGATGAACCTGATACTGAGAGGGGAATTACGGGAATATTCTTCTCTGGGAACATGAAGTGTAAGGGAATGGCAATGGCATGATCAATACCATGTTTAAGAGCACTAGGATAGATCAAATTTTTTTCACCAGCCTGCCGGAGGAGTTCAGCTAATGCTGGCTGTCCAGCAACATCATATTCAATTTCTCTGCGAAAGCCATAGTAATCCATTACTGTTTTATGAAATGGGGAGTTATCGATAAAAAACTTTTCTTCCGTCTGCCAGTGAGTTGTCGCTGCAACGACAACCTCCACGCCCCACTCTTCCAGTCTCTTCCCAATCTCTTGTAGAGCGGTTATCACTGCCGATGTTTTCTGATCCATTTCATCTTCCAATAGTGTTGGTGCATGAGGTACAATCATTCCATGAATAGTGGAATCTAATTTTATTATGTCCATCTTTTTTCCCTCGTTTCTACTTGATTACTAATATCTCTTAACGTCCCCTAGAGCCAGTCAACTAATCAATCGCTGTATTATATAATCTTAGTCAACATAAGTTCTAAAAAGGATACGGCATAGCAGGTGAATTTTAAATTTAACTGCTTGATAAATTTAAATTATATGAAAAGCAAGGGGACGTACATCTTGCTTGGCTTCCTTTCTTCACCAATTTTGGCACCGCTGATAGTTAAAAAAAACCATGAACGAGGCCAAATAAGCGTCCCTCTGCTGCGCAAATCTCCCATTTGTATCCTTTGCTTCCAAAAACCGTACTAAAGAAGAAAATAATTGTGTGAGACAGTACCACCGTCCCCGCGTCTTGGTGTCATTGCGAGTGTAGCGAAGCAATCCCCTACTTGTTCAGAGATTGCTTCGCTACACTCGCAATGACGGAAAAAACTTATAAATTCTGATAGACTAAAAAAAGCATCTCAGACACCAGCAATACTGGTTCTCAGATGCCCTTTCATTCTTATGCCTTAACTCGAAACAGACCCTCATTTTCCCAGATAGGCAAGCAATGTTACTGTTTATCGTCAAACAATTGACTAAATTCCACTAACTTAATAAATTCAGCCCGATACCCTTCCTCATCTTTTCCTTTAGCACCCTTTGCCATTTCCACTACCTGGCCATAGGATGACTGGCCCTTAAATTCCGAATTTCGTAGTAGCATAGCATATTCGGCAACAGCCGCGGCAAATCTGAACTTTTCCGATGGACGAACATTACTCTCTGTATCACCTATACCCTTGACAAACAGCATACTTTTATCTTCTTTTGGCTGTTTGTAGCGAATCTTCACCTGCAACAATTCCTCACTAGGAATCATCTGAGACTGTTGATAAACCAAGGAATCAACAGTGCTCCTTACGTCTTTGGACCCGGCAGGGATAATTTCATAAAATGCAGTAACCGAATGACCAACGCCCATATCGCCGGCATCTTTTTTATCATTATTAAAATCACTTTTATCTAATACTCGATTCTCATAACCAATTAAGCGATAGGATTTCACCTTAGCTGGGTTGAATTCCACTTGTAGCTTAACATCCTTAGCAATGGTATATAAAGTACCTGCTAACTGACTCACCAAAACTTTTTTGCCTTCTAACACATTATCAATATAAGCATAGTTACCATTCCCTTTATCAGCCATAACCTCCATTTTATTGTCTTTTAAATTACCACTACCGAATCCAAGCACACTGAGAGAAATCCCATCATTACGTCGTTCTTCAATCAATTTCGTTAATTCGCCTTCACTACTCACACCCACGTTAAAATCACCATCAGTAGCCAAAAGCACCCGGTTATTACCGTCAGTGATCAATGCTTCTTTCGCAATCTTGTATGCTAATCGGATTCCTTCGCCACCAGCCGTAGAACCACCAGCATGAAGATTATCGATGGCAGCTATGATTTTGCTTTTTTCACTACCAGCAGTCGATTCTAATACCAGTCCCGCCTGTCCAGCGTAAACAACGATGGATACCTTATCTTGCTCTCTTAATTGTTTCACTAGCATTTTCAAAGATGTTTTTAACAGGGGCAGTTTATTAGCCTCTGCCATCGAACCCGATACATCGATCAAGAATACCAGGTTGCTTGGTGGCAACTCCTCTGTGGGAATATTTTTCCCTTGTAGACCTATCATCACCAATTTGTGATTAGGTTGCCATGGACAGTCACCCATTTCCGTTGTTACTGAAAACGGCTGTACCCCTTGTGATGGCTGATCATCATAGGTAAAATAATTAATCAGTTCCTCAGTCCTAATCGTATCCGCTGGTGGCAATTTACCACTATTAATAAAGCGGCGCAGATTACTATACGAAGCTGTATCCACATCTATAGAAAAGGTTGATAATGGCGTATCTAGTGCATTTTGAAAACTATTATCATAGATACTTTTATACTCTTCTGTTGTAAAGGGTACAGTTGGGTTATATCTATCTGGGGCTCTACTTGTGAATGGACTTGGAGCGACAAGGGACATCATGACTTGATTGCCAACTTCCATACGCGTTTTCGTCATATTATTCAAAGCCATTCCCGTTCTTATTTTCCCATAATATGTACCCTTTAGCACAACTACAATATTGTTTTTTTCATTCATTTGAAAAGTTAAACCGTAGTTTGTCGCTAAAATCTCCAGTACCTGTTCTAGCGTCTGCTGAGCAGCTACTTGCAAATCAACCTTTATATCCGCGACCTCAGGGACGGCTAGAACACGAATACCACTCTGCGCACTGAGTAAAGCCAATACATCTGCTAATGGCAATCCTGCTACAGCAATCTCATTTGTTATTTTTCCCATCTTGATCTTCTCTTCCATATTGACGGAACTTGCCCAAGTCGTTGTAATCATACTCGTGGTCATAACAAGTACTAACAAGAACATCCATACTTTTTTCATCCTAATCAACTCTCCCTATTCTGTTTCCTAATCTATTAAACGGCAATAAGTAAAAAAAGTAACGGTTATTACCAATTTTTTTTCGTAAAGCTATTAAAACTACAAACCCAATAAGAAAAACGCTAGCGCCCCCTTTATTGTCATTGCGAGCAGAGCGAAGCAATCTCTAGAAAGTAGGGGATTGCTTCCTCGTACCTCGTCGCAATGACAGAAATACAGTAAAAGAACTGGCGTGTCCTATTGAACCACAGAGAACATAGAGAACAGATTCTTATTGTAAACTCTCTGCGGTTCGTAAAAGTTATACTTTGATATAATCAAAAATGGCAGGCTAACTATTTGTTAGTCTGCCTACCTTGTGAAACGCTGTTGCTACCCCCACAATTTTCCCCACCGTTTTTTGGGGGACAGACGAAGTCCGCCAGAATATTTCTGGCGGACTTCGTCCTACGTACAACAACCCGGGTTAATTCGCTTTTTCGAGGGACTGGGCAAGAATTTCTGCAATGTCCAGCGTACGGACCTGCTCTTCGGCATTATGAGTCTTCGTACCGTCCAGAATCATTGTCAGGCAATACGGACAGGCCGTAGCGATGACCTCAGCCCCTGTTCCCAGGGCCTCTTTCGCCCGTACCTCATTAATACGTTGCTGACCATGACCAGTTTCTTCCTCTAGCCAGTTGCGTCCGCCACCGGCGCCACAGCAGAAGGCATTTTTCCTGTTTTGTCCCATCTCTGTCAGACTTACCCCAGGCACTGCCTGGAGGACAGAGCGAGGAGCCTCATACACATCGTTATGGCGTCCAAGGTAACAAGCGTCATGATAGACGACCTTAGCATTAAAGGAACCATCAACCTTGATTTTTCCGGACCCGACCAGCTCAGCGAGAAACTGGGAGTGATGGATGACTTCAAATTCACCACCAAACTCAGGATAATCATTTTTGAAGGAATTGAAGCAATGAGGACAGAGAGTAATGATTTTCTTAACGCCCAACTCCTTGAAGGATTCCACATTTTCTTCGGCTAAGGACTGGAACTCATACTCATTGCCCATCCGGCGAATGGTTTCACCGCAGCATGGTTCCTCGTTGCCGAGGACACCGAAGTTCACGCCCGCCGCTTTCAGCACCTTTACTAATGCCTCGCTAACCTTTTTGGCTCGGTCATCATAAGCGCCGGCACACCCTACATACAGCAGATATTCAGTCTCTTCCGACCAGACGGGGGCATCTAGACCCTTCATCCAATCGCCGCGACTACTACGGGGAAGCTTCCACGGATTGCCGCTCTTGAAGCAATTGAGGGCATTCTGCACATCTTTCGGCATTTTGGCCTCAGTCATCACCATATAACGGCGTAGATCAACAATTTTCTGTACATGCTCATTGGAAACAGGGCAGGCCTGTTCACAGGCGCGACAAGTCGTGCAAGCCCAGATAAATTCTTCGGAAAACACGCCATCAACAATCATCTTATCGAGGATTTCCTGTTCAGCCTCAGTTAATTCAGGTTTCTGGTCGCCGGCAGCTTTAAGTTTTTCCAGCAACGGCGCTTTCTCCTCCAAATGATCCCGTAGTTCGACATGCAGCGCGCGGGGATCCAGGGGTTTTCCAGTCCGGGAGGCCGGACATTGTTCCGTACACCGACCGCAGCGCACACAGGTATAGGTATCGACAAGTTGCTTCCAGGTAAATTCTTCTATTTTATTTACGCCAAAGGTTTCCGCCGCCTCGTCCTCGAAATCCACCTTAACCAAGGAACCTTTCGGGCGTAAAGTATGCCAGATAGCATTGGCCGGCGCAAACGCCAGATGCAGATGTTTGGAGCCGGGGATCAGCAAGCCCATCGAGCCCATGGCCAGAAAATGCATCCACCAGGCTCCGGTTGCCAATTGTTGAAGACTTGCGGAGGAATTTCCCGCCAGCAGTCCTGACACGAAGTTAGCAAAAAAGGCAGCACCACGAATGTCAGCTTTCTCGCCAAGGGCAAAATTGGCACCATAATACAAAAGATCTCCCGTGACAATCAAACTGATCAAGCCCAGAATGACAAACGCTTCAACAGAAGTCTCTATGCGGTCCGGCTTCATCACCGTGCGCCTTAGCACCGCGATGATAACACCAATATAAACCAACAGCAAAAATAGTTCTTTAAATCCAATAAAAAGAGAATTATCGCCAATGAACGGCACTGGGATACCAAATAGCCCCTCTACCGCCAGATTAAGCGCACCAAAACCGAGTACTATAAACCCCCACATGATCATAACGTGGGCCACACCAGAAATGGGATCTTGCATGACCTTGTCTTGACCCACGACATTCGTCATGAAATATTTCAGACGGTCACCCATCCGGTCAGTCCTATTTTCCGGTTTGCCATGCAGAGTATTTTGAAATCTGCGGAAGATCATATACGCCATCAAACCAAAGGTACCACACATCCAGGCTGAAAAAATTAGGATCTTTACCATATCTAACCCACTCCCTCTTCCAAGCATTTTTTACATATAACCTTTTTATAGGACGAAGTGGAAATAAGGGAATTCGTAGTTGAATTATCCTATTTCGCAATATTAATATTTTCTCAGCCGTATTTCATTGTACGAATAAATGATCTTACCCCGCTGCTTTAATCTTTTTAATTTCCCCAATTAAGGCAGGGATAACTTCCATGACATCACCAACAATTCCATAATTGGCTATTTTAAAGATTGGTGCATCTGGATCTTTGTTGATGGCAATGACGATATCAGAAGACGACATGCCAGCCACATGCTGAATGGCACCAGAAATACCGCAGGCAAAGTATACTTTAGGGCCTACTGTCTTACCAGTTTGTCCAACCTGATGGGGAGCCGGCATCCAACCAGCATCAACGGCTGCCCGTGACGAACCAACAGCTCCACCCAGGACATCGGCTAGTTCCTCAATCAGCGCAAAATTTTCAGGTTTACTCATACCACGGCCGCCTGAAACAATCACGTCAGCTTCTTCCAAATTGACCGATACCGTACCCACTTTAATAATGTCAATTAACGTCGTGCGAATATCTGCCGCTTTCACTTTACTGGCAACCTTTATAACCTCACCTGTAAGGGTATAATCCGGCTCAGTACGTTTAAATACGTTCGGACGTACAGTACCCATTTGCGGGCGATGCTCTGGGCACAAAATAGTTGCCATAATATTACCACCAAAGGCTGGACGCGTCCAGGCCACAAGACCAGTTGCTTCGTCAATACCAAGATTGGTGCAATCAGCAGTGAGCCCAGTGGTTACTCGACAGGCTACCCGTGGTCCTAAATCTCGTCCGTCAGTAGTTGCCCCCATCAGAATAACGGATGGCTTGTACGTATTGATCAGGTCCGCAAAGGTAATGGTATAAGCATCAGTACTAAAATGCTTAAATTCTGATCCTTCAACCAAATATACTTTGTTTGCGCCCCTGGCAATGGCTTCTTTGGCAAGGCCATCGACTTGATCTCCGATGATAACAGCCGCCAATTCTTGTTTCATCCCATCTGCCAGCTTACGTCCCTCACTTAACAGTTCATAACCAACATTACGGGCATGTCCTTCAAATT
>Ga0209123_1001559_pt1 | contig 22199 bp, 14 predicted proteins | sample BarGraIncu00431A_FD_184500 | JGI IMG/M metagenome (GOLD analysis project Ga0209123, IMG submission 184500) | Arctic peat soil microbial communities from Barrow, Alaska, USA - Barrow Graham LP Incubations 004-31A (SPAdes) (version 2) | ecosystem: Environmental > Terrestrial > Soil > Wetlands >... | reverse complement strand
GGGGAAGGTGCCATGTTTTGAGGCGTTGGCAACGTCCCCCCCCCCCCCGCCCCCTCCCGTCAAGGGAGGGGGAGCCTTTAACTTAACGGCAGTGAGGGACAGGGTGGGGATGGGGGCAGGACGGCAACGGCTCACACGCCGCGGCAGGCGGGATTGGCTGCTCGTCAGCTGCGAAGCGCGTCCGGGAACCGGACCGGCCTCGCGCCTTTCAGGGTTGCGGGTGCAGCAGTTCGGCAAGCTCGAAGGCGAGCTCGACACCCTGCTCGGCATTGAGGCGGGGGTCGCAGTTGGTCTGGTAGTTCAGGTGCAGGTGCTTGTCGAGCAACTGCCGGCTTCCTCCGGTGCACTCGGTCACGTTTTCTCCGGTAAGCTCCAGATGCACACCTCCCGGAATGGTTCCCTCCGCCCGGTGGATCTGGTAGAAGGAGCGGATCTCCTGGAGGATGACCTCGAAGTTGCGGGACTTCTGCCCGTAGTCGTTCTGGTAGGTGTTGCCGTGCATCGGGTCGCAGCTCCAGACGACCTTGCTCCCCTCCCTGGCGATCTCCCGCAAAAGCCGCGGCAGGTATTGCTCGATCTTGCCGACACCGAAGCGGGTGATCAGGGTGAGGCGCCCCGCTTCGTTGTCCGGGTTGAGCCGCTCGATGATCCTCTTGATGTCGTCGATGTCGTAGTTCGGGCCGATCTTCATGCCGAGCGGATTTTGCACCCCGCGCAGAAACTCCACGTGTGCCCCCTCCAACTGGCGCGTCCGGTCGCCGATCCAAAGCATGTGCCCGCTGGTGTCGTACCATCCCCCGCTTATGGAATCCATCCTGGTAAGCGCCTGCTCATAGTCGAGCAGCAGTGCCTCATGGGAGGTATAGAGCGTAACCTGGTTCAACTGGGGGACATGCTGCGGGTCGAGCCCGATGGCGGACATGAAGTTGATGGTCTTCCAGATCTGCCGGACCAGCTCTTCGTACTTTTGGCCGGCAGGAAGCGCGTCAAGCGAGGCCCGGTGCCAGGCCTGGACCCGCTCCAGTGCCGCGTAGCCGCCCAGGGTGAAGGAGCGCACCAGGTTCAGGGTGGCGGCCGACCGGAAATACCCCTCCAGCATCCTGCGCGGGTCCGGCGTGCGCGCCTCCAGGGTGGGCTCGGGGCTGTTCACCATGTCCCCCCGGTAGCTCGGCATCTCCACCCCCCCCACCATTTCGGTGTCGCTGGAGCGGGGCTTGGCGTACTGCCCGGCAATCCTGCCGATCTTGATGACCCTTTTCTCCCCCGCGAAGGCGAGCACGACCGACATCTGCAGGATGACCTTCAAAAGTTCGCGGATGTCCGGTCCGGTGCAACGCGAGAAGTCCTCGGAACAGTCGCCGCACTGGAGCACGAAAGCCTTCCCCTCCACGACCTCGGCCAACTGCTCCTTCAGCGTCTGGCACTCTCCGGCAAAGACCAGCGGTGGCAGCTGGGAAAGCGTCTTGAGCGACTCGTCACGCGCCGGGCCTTCCGGCCAGTTGGGCTGCTGCAGGGCGGGAAAGGAGTGCCAGCTTGATTTTTTCCAGGGCGGTGTCGGCATGTTTCGACCTCTCAAAAGCGTTATTTTATCTGACTAGCGTCACGTGGCGCTGGATGCTGGAAACTCGGGACTTGCTGCTTTCTGCCATGGTAACAGGATTGGGCCAATTGAAAAAGTGCTGTTATGGTTAGTTGCTGTTTTTTCACTCTGTGCAGATATTCACCAGCTCCTCGCCCTTGCCATCCGCAATTTTCTCAGGGCCAGCTTGTCGAAATGAGTTACTAATCGAAATGCCCAGATTAGACGCGGCTTTGACTCTTTCCGTCTCTTTTGAGCCTCTCTGAGAGAGTACAATTACCACGTTATTAGCAGAAATGATCAAAAATATCAATTAAGTCAGGTTAAAAGTTCGAATCCCTGCTCCCCAAACAGGCAACGCCGTGGTATGATCCTCAGATTATGGATCTAGAACAGCACAACCCGATAGCGCCCGTTGACCCTGACCTGGAACCCGGAGCGCCCCTCAACGCGGAAGAAACCGCAGCAGAGGCAACCCGGACGAAGGGGAGCGGCGCGGCTGCCGGCCTCCCGGTGCAGGGGGGGGCCTTGCGGCAGCTGCTGCGCAACCTGGGTAACGGGGTGCGCCTGTCGCTCCTCCTCAAGGTCACTCCGGAGCAGTTCTTTGCCACGCCGGGAAACCTGGCGCTGCTGGTCCTGTGCGACTTTCTGGGCAACCTCGCCGTCTCCTTTCTCCTGGTGGGGCGCAGCGGCTCCTTCGCCTACGCCGCCGTCCCCGGTTTCTTCTTTCATCTGCCGTTACTGCTTTTTTGCGGCTACCTGGCCGGAGGGGTTCTTTCCCGCCCATCCCTGGTGAGGGTTCTTCCGGTGGCGCTCGTGGCGCTCAGCATCCCCATCGAGCTTTGCCACAGTGCTCTGGAGCGGTTGGCACAACTAAGAGCCCTCGAGTGGCTGGACCGCTACCTGGAGGCCCCGCACTTTTACCGTTTCTTCGGGTGGTGGGCTGCGACAGGGCTCCTTTTCCTGCTGCGGCTCGCCTGGCCGTCGCTCGCGCGCGCCTGCGTGCTGCTGCTGTTTTTTGCCGCTCTCATTACCCCGCTTTGGATCTACCCCCGCGCCGACCTCTGGGTGAGCGCCGCTGAAAGCGGAGGCGAAAGCGGCGAACTGCAACTGACCGAAAAGGTCCTCTCGGCCCAGTCGCGGCTCCTGGAAACCCAACTCGCCGGGGTGCTGCCCGGGGTAAAAGGGGATCCGCACCTCTACTTCGTCGGCTTTGCCGGGGATGGCAGCCAGGACGTCTTTTTGAAGGAACTGCTGGCAGCCGACCGGCTTTTTGCCGGGCGCTTCGGAACGGCGGGGCGCAGCATCATCCTTGCCAACAATCCCCGGACCGCCGCCACCCTTCCCTTTGCCAGCGCGACCAACCTGTCCCAGGCGCTGACCCGGCTTGGCCAGGTGATGAACCGGGACAGCGACGTGCTGGTGCTGTTTCTCACCTCCCACGGTTCGCGGGAGCACGAGCTCTCGGTCAACAACCAGCCGCTTGATCTGGACCAGCTGACCCCGGAGATGGTGCGCAGCATGCTGAAGAAATCCGGCATCACCTGGAAGGTGGTGATCGTCTCAGCCTGCTTTGCCGGCGGGTTCATCGATCCGCTCAAGGACGAGCAGTCCCTCATCATAACAGCGGCTGATGCGACCAGCGAATCGTTTGGCTGCGGTTTCGGTGAGAATTACACCTGGTTTGGGGAGGCCTTTCTGGACCTTGCGTTGCGGCGCACCTTTTCCTTCACGAAAGCCTTCGATAAGGCACGCGGTACGATCCGGCAGTGGGAGGATGAGCAGGGTGAAACCCCCTCCAACCCGCAGATCTTTGTGGGGAAGGAGATCGATAAGCAGCTGTCGGTCCTGGAAAAGCGGCTGGCGCTGGCGCGTCAGGGGACGGCTGAGAAGTAAATACCTAAAAAGCGTATCTGTTTGCACCCTGCGTGGTCTCGGATTCCCCCTTTGCAAGGCATTGATAGCGCTTTTTTGTACCCATACTACTTTCAAAAGCTCCCCCTCGCCCTCCGGGAGAGGGTAGGGGTGAGGGAGTCGCAGACTGTTTCCTGAGCTCGGTTAGGCGCTTCCCCCCACCGTGATCCCTGAGATGAGGAGTGTCGGCTGGGCATCGGCGACCGGCACCCCCTGGCCGTCCTTGCCGCAGGTGCCGATCCCGAAACCGAGATCGCTCCCCACCATGGTGATCTTCTGCAGCACTTCGGGTCCGTTTCCGGTCAAGGTCGCTCCCCGGACCGGCTCCGCCACCTCACCGTTCTCTATCAGGTATCCCTCGGTCACCTCGAAGACGAAATCCCCGTTCACCGTGTTCACCTGCCCGCCTCCCATGCGCCGCACGAAGAGGCCGTGGTCGACACTGCTGACGATCTGGTCCGGGTTGCTTTCCCCCGGGTCGATCAGCGTGTTGGTCATCCTGACGATGGGGCGGCTCCGGTAGGACTCCCGCCTGCCGTTGCCGGTGGAGGCGCACCCCTGCTTCATGGCGCTCAGCCTGTCGTACAGGTACCCTTTGAGGACCCCGTTTTCCACCAGCACGGTATTTTGCGCGGGCGTCCCCTCGCCGTCAAAGCTGAAGGATCCCCGGCAGTTCGGAATGGTGGCATCGTCGCGAATCGTCACCAGTGGGGAGGCGACGCTCTCGCCGATTCTCCCCCGGTACACCGAACTCCCCGCCTGCACCAGGTCCGCCTCCAACCCGTGCCCGATCGCCTCGTGCACCATGGTCCCTCCAGCTTCGGAGGAGAGCACCACCGGTAGCACCCCCGCAGGCGATTTCCTCGCCCCCAGCATGAGCACTCCACGCGCGGCCGCCTTGAGTGCCAGATCCTCAGGGGAGGCCTGGTCGAAAAGCTCGAAGCCGTGCTGGGCTCCCAGTGACTCGTATCCGGTCTGGGTGACGGCGCCGTCCTGAGCCACCGCCTGCACCATGAAAAGCGTCGAGATGGCGCGGTCCTCGTGGAACTCCCCCAGCGAGTTGGCTGTCTGGGTCGTCACCCGGGAATCGCGGTAGGCTGCCATGACCTGGCGGATCCTCGTGTCGAGTCCGCGCGCCGCCCGGTCGGCCCGGTTCACCAGGGCGACCTTCTCGGCAAGCGCTATCTGGTCCGGCGGGATCGCGATCGGGAACCCCGCCCCCCTTTGCCTCCCGCAGAGGTTGATATCCCCCGCAAAGCTGCCGCCGCGCACGCCCCGGCTCACCGTGTCTGCCAGCTGCAGCAGCGAAGCGAAGCTGAGCTGGTTGGTGTAGGCGTAGCTGGTGCAAAATTGCGAGATCACCCTGAGGCCGATGCCGCGGTCCACCGCGGTGAGGACCCGTTCCACCTTGCCGTCCTCGCAGGCGATGGAGGTGAACGAGGTGTCCTCGTAGTAGATGTCGGCGAAATCGCCGCCTTGCGAGAGCGCCCGGCGCAAGATGGCCGCGACGTCTATGGTTTCAAGCACGGCTCACCCCCCTCGGTCACCTCCGTGATCGCGATCTCGGTGCCCAGCGCATCCATCAGCTGCGCGATGTCGCCGGCAAAGGGGCGGGGGTAACTTACCCGGACGATCCCCCTCTTGCCGTCAATCGTGCTCATAGTTGAGAGCCCCTCATACGCCTCGAGAATGAATTTCATGTAAACCATATCGCGGCCGGCGAGCTGGAAGTAACGGATGTCGGTTTCCATTGGGTACCCTCATGCGGACGACAGTCAAGGTCCGTGATTTGTTAGGTTGTGAGGCACAGGCGGGGCGCGGTGACACGGAACTGACCGCAAAAGTCAGCCAGTTTTGGTTAAAGCTTAAAGCCAAAGTCAGAACTTGTCCCATCATTAGTCAGATCGGTCCGATCCGACTGATCCGACAGATCGCTATGTGAACCCGGCTTGACCACCCCTGAGCTTACATACCACTCTCCCTGCCAAAAGACAAATTTTCTTTGCCAGCCTTGCCTCTGCCTGATCATCTGATATCTTTTCAGACATGAAATTAATAAAAACTAATTCACCCTTGCGCTGTTGCGGGCGTCAGACAAGCCGGGTCGCGGCAGTCTGCGGCCTCTTGCTGCTCCTCCCGCTCCTCGCGGCAGCGCAGGACCCACCCCTGTACCAGCCCGACCTCCTGGTGAGGCTGGGCTCTGAGGGTGACGCCGCCTATCTCGGCGCCGGGGTCATCGAAACCAGCGCGCAGCTCCAGTCCAAGTCCCAGGCGGCCTTTCCCGGCCTTCCTGCCAGCTTTCGGGTGAAGCTTACGAACGCCGGCAACCAGAGCGACAGGTTTCTCATCAAGGGAACCGCGAGCGGCGCCAGCTTCACGGTCAGCTATGGCGATGGGGCGAGCGACGCCGCGCTTCCGGGAGGCTTCACCACGGGTGACCTGCTCCCCGGGGAGTCGCTGAGCTTCTCGGTGCAGGTGGCCCCGGCCGCGCTCCCGCTCGGCGCGGATTACCGGGTGACGCTGGACGCTTCCTCCCTCCAGGCGACGGCAGCCGGCCAGGTGAAAGTCGACCAGGTGAAAATGGAAACGATCTCCTGCTCCAGCTCTGCCGCGGTGACGCTCTCCGCGCCTCCGGACGGTCTGGGGCCTCCCGGAAGCGTCGTCAACTACCCGTACACGGTTACCAACGTGGGAAATGCTCCCAACAGCTTTGCCCTGTCGGTGCAAAGCCCCGCCGACTGGTCCAGCGCGCTTTACGCCGATGACGGCGCGGGGGGCGGGGTCGCGGCGGACGCGCTACGCCAGGCGGGCGAGAGCGTGCCGAGTGTTTCGAGCGGAGTCCTCGCCCCGGGCGCCTCCTACCGCTTCTTCCTGGCGCAGAGCGTTCCCGCCGGGAGCGCCGACGGGACGCATGCCGACACCCGGGTCAGCGCAGTCGGGGTGGGCGCCAGCGGGGTCGACCAGGTGACGACCAGCGCCAGTGCGCCAACCATTACCCTCGCGGAAAGCGTGCGCAACCTGACCCAGGGAGGCGCCTTCTCCCCGAGCGCCAACGCGCTTCCCGGGGATACCCTGGAATACCGGATGGCCGTCACCAATAGCGGCTCGCTGCCCGCGACCATGGTCGGCATGAGCTCCGCCGTCCCGGCCAATGCGGTGACCCTGCCGGGGAGCCTCTGGATCGGGACGGTCGCCTCGGGCGAGGGGAGCGCGTGCGCTGCGGCACTCTGCGGCTTCATGCGCCTGACCGGCGGCAGCATCGTCGCACACTTAGGGATCGGGGCGAGCGAAGCGGCAGGGGGAAGCCTGCTCCCCGGCACAACCCTATACGTCTACTTCCGGGCGCAGGTAGAGTGAGGCACAGGGCGGGGAAAAAGGGCTATGGCCTCAAAGCGAAAGATGACAGGAGGTGGAGTAGCGCGCTGGCTGGCGCTCGTCCTGCTCCTGGTCCCCGGGACCGCAGCTTCGCTCACCCCGACGGGAAGCGTGATCAGGCATAGTTTCGCAGTCAATTTCGGCACCCAGACCCCTCCCCGGGAGGTCAGCTCCAACCAGACCCAGGTCACCATCAAGGATCTCGCCGACCCGGTCCTCGTCCCGGCGCGCTCCGCCAGTACCTCTCCCGGCCAGTCCTGCAACTTCCTGCACACCATAACGAACCGCGGCAATGCCCCGGACAGCTTCCTGCTCCAAGCCGGCTCCCTTCAGGCGGTCCTCCCCGACAGCGGCGCCCCTGCCCGGATGCAGTTTTTCGCGGCCGATGGAGTGACGCCGTTTCCCGGTGACGGGGCCGGGAACCAGGTTGCCGGTCCCCTCGCGCCGGGAGCCTCGCTCGACCTGGTGCTGCGGGTCACCCCCCCGCAGGGAAGCGCCGGGCGGGTCAGCACCATCACGGTCACGGCGACCTCCATGCTTGCGCCGGCCCGAAATGCCAGCCTGAGCGATCAGCTGGTGGTGCTGGCCGCGGAACTCGCCCCTCTTCTGCGGATCTCCAAGCTGGCGGGAAGCCCGGTGGCCGAGGCGGGAGACCTGGTGCCCTACACGGTTCAGCTGGAAAATATCGGAGCGAGCGCCTTAAGCCATGCGACGGTGAGTGATTTTCTGCCGCGCGGCTTTCGCTACCTGAAGGGGTCAACCCTTTTGGACGGGTCTCCCTTTCCCGACCCGGCCGGCGCCGGGCAGCAGCTGAGCTGGGACCTGGGGAGCCTCGACCCGGGGAGGCTGCGGACCCTGAGCTACCGCTGCAGCGTTTCCGCCGACGCACCGGTTGGCTCCGCCGTCAACAGCGCGACCGGGTCCGGGCTCACCCCCGGCGGCGCCTCCAGCGTGACCCCTGTCGTGACCGCCTCGGTCCGGGTGCGCCCCTCCATCCTGGGGGACCGGGCCATGATCCTCGGCCGGCTCTTCGAGGACAGGAACGGCAACGGCGTCCCCGACCCCGGCGAGCCGGGTGTGCCGGGGGTGCGCATCTACCTGGAAGACGGCTCCTTTACCTATAGCGACCCCGTGGGGCAGTACTCCTTCACCGGGCTCTTACCCGGCAACCACGTAGTGAAGATCGACCGCTCCACCCTGACGCCCCGTCTGAAGCCCTCCCCCTACAACACGGCCTTCGCCGGAGTCGGCTGGTCCCAGTTCGTGACGGTCCCCTTCGGCGGCCCGGCGCGCGGCGACTTCGCCCTGGTCGACTCCGGGCTCGCCGGGGAGCCCAGGCGCCCGCAGCAATCCCCCGACGGGCCCGCTCCGGCGCCGCGCTCGGGTGCGGTTACCGCAAAGGGCCCGGTGGCGCGCCTCAGGGTCTCCCCGGAGCGGGTCGACATGCCGGCGGACGGCGCGAGCATCCTCCCGGTGACGGTCGAACTTCTGAACGCGCAGGGGGCGCGGGTGGAGGGGGAGCGCCTGGTGACCGTCGCGCTTTCCCGGGGAGTGATAGTCGAGGCTGACCGCGACCCGGCGACCCCCGGCCACCAAATCCTGGTCCGGAACGGCGTCGGGGTGTTCCGGGTGCGCTCGCCGCTCGCCAGCGGGCCGGACCTGGTCCGGGTCAGTGGCGAGAACGGCACGCTCGGAAAGATCGACCTCTACTTCAGCTCGCAGCTACGCGACTGGATCGTGGTCGGTCTGGGAAGCCTGGAGGTCGGCGGCAAGGCGGTGAGCGGCCACCTGGAAAATATCGACAAGGATGACCGTTTCGAGAAGGGGATCTACCACGAAGAGCGGCTCGCCTTTTTTGCCCGGGGAAAGATCCTCGGCAAGTACCTTTTGACCGCCGCCTACGACTCCGGCAAAGAGCAGCGCGACGGGGTGTTCCAGGTGATCGACCCCGAAAAGTACTACCCGGTCTACGGCGACGCCTCGGAAACGGGATACGAGGCGCAGAGCAAGGGAAAAATCTACCTGAAACTGGAGGCGGGGCGCTCCTACCTTCTGGCGGGCGATTATCGCACCGACCTCTCGGAAAACGAGTTCTCCCGCTACGACCGTGCCTTAAACGGCGTCAGGGGGGAGCTCAATGAGGAGCGGGTCAGCGCCAGGGGTTTCGAGAGCCGCACCAAAGAGACCGTCACCAAGGACGAGATCCCCGGAAACGGCAGCTCGGGCTACTTCTTCCTGAGCCAAAAGCCGGTTTTTTAGAACTCCGAGCGGGTGAGGATCGAGACCCGGGACCGCTACCACTCCGAGCGGGTGATCTCGACCGTGGAGAAGATCCGCTATGCGGATTACAGCATCGACTACAACGCCGGCACGCTCCTCTTCAAGGAGCCGGTCCCCTCGCAGGACCAGAACCTCAACCCGGTGACCATCGTGGTCAATTACCAAAGCGAGGGGGGCGGGGCCGAGCACTACGTCTACGGCGGCCGGGTTCAGGTCAGGGGGGAGCGGGGCTCCTATCTCGGCGGTAGCGCGGTCGTCGAGGAGGGCTCTGCCAGGAACAACACCCTATTCGGCCTGGACGCCGGGGTAAAGCTGGGCGAGCGGGTCACCCTGAAGGGGGAGGGAGCCGTGAGCGACACTGCGGAAAAGGGGAGGGGCAGCGCCTGGAAGGCGGAGGTCTCCGCCCGTCCCCTGGAAACCCTGGAGCTGGGAGGCTATTTCCGGAAGGTCGATCTCGATTTCGTTAACTCCTCCATGACCGGGAACGAGACCGGGACCGAGAAGTATGGAGGGCGTCTTGATTACCTGGGGCTCTCCGATACGCGGCTCTTCGCCGAGAGTTTCGTGCAGAAGGAGGCCCTGCTCGGGCGCACCCTCTAGGGAAACCAGGCCGGAGTACTGAGGAAATTCTCCCTCTGGGAAGGGGAGGGGGGCTTCAAAAGGGTGGAGCAGGACCAGGGGGGTGTGAACGGCCATTCGGACCTGCTCTACGCCGGGATCAGGGGGCCGCTCACGACGCGGCTGGACGCGTCGCTCAGGCGCGACCAGCTCCTGAGTCCCTCGAGCGTTGCCGACTATCAGACCAGGACCTTCCTGAAGCTCGACTACCGGGTCACCGACGCCACCCGCGCCTTCGTCACCGAGGAGTACCAGGAGGGTTCCCCGACCCTGCGGCAGGCAACCCGGTTCGGCCTGGAGAGTAAACTCTCGGACCGGATGCGCCTCACCACGGGATACCAGTTCTCCAACGGCGCCGCGGGCTCGACCGAGCAGAGCTCCGTGGACCTCAACACGAAGCTCCTGGAGCGCGAGGGTTTCACCCTTAACTCGCGCAGTGGCTATCAGCTGGAAAACTCCCTTTCCGGGGAGCGGGGGCAGGCGGTCCTCGGCCTCAATAGCCGCCTGGAGGTCGCCCGTGGGATCTTGCTCAACTCGACCCTGGAGCGGGTGGAGACGGTCCAGGGAAGCGGCGGGACCCGAACCGCCTTCACCCTGGCGGGAGAATATCTGCGCCAGCAGGACCTGAAGCTGACCGGCCGCTACGAGATCCGGACCGGGCCTGGCGAGACCGCCGCGCTCTACGGGGCGGGGCTCGCCTACAAGGTCAGCGGCTCGCTCACCCTCCTCGGCAAGGCGAGCTTTTGGGACCGGGATGCCGACGCGGGGCACGACCTGCTGCTGGACGGCTACCTCGGGAGCTCCTATCGCCCGCTGGCGGGAAGCCCGCTGCAGCTGCTGACGCTTTTACGCTACAAGGAGGAGCACAAGGGGAGCATTCCCGGCTCGGACGACACCCGGAGCCTGATTCTTTCGGCGGAACCCACCTACCGGCTGGTGCGCAACTGGAGCGCACAGGGAAAGTACGCCGGCAAAATGAGCTGGGTGGAGGACGCGGGGGGAAACCACTACCAGAGCTATACGGACCTGCTCCTGGCCGGCTTGAGCTACGACCTCGCGGAGCGCTGGGAAATCGCCGGCTACCTGAAATTTCTGAACCAGTACGACACCGGACAGCTGAGCATCGGCGGGGTGGTGCGTGCCGGCTACCGGGTCTACAAAAATATGGTGCTCTCCGCCGGCTACAACTACGCCCGGCTGGACGACCGCGACCTGACCGGGGAGAGTTTCCAGGGGCAGGGCCCCTTCCTCGGGGTGAAGGTGAAGTTCGACGAGGATATGTTCGATACCATCCCGCACAGGACCGTGGCGCTGGGCGAGCCTCCGCCCGCGCCGCAGCCGGTGGCGCAGGCGCCGCGGCCGGCAGCTGCGCCCCCGGCTCCCAGGGCTCCGGAGGTGCCGGTCCAGCCGCTGCTTCGGGTCGCGGGCACCAGGGTGGACGAGCCGCTGCGGCTCTCCGGAAACGCCGAACTCCTGATCCTGCTGATAAACGGCGAGTGGGCGCGGCTTCCCTCGACGGAAGTCAGCATCAGCCGGGAGCGGCTTGCCGGCTCGCTGGAGCTGCGCCACGGCAGGCTCGCCCGCCCCCTGCAGTTCCTGACCTCCGTGGAGCGACCGGAGCTGGTCAAGGCCTGGAATCTGAGCGTCGTGAACGAAGCGGGAGAGCCGGTGGCGCTCCTTAAGGGGAGCGGGGCGCCGGGGCGGCGCATCGGCTGGGACGGGGCGGGCGGGAAAACCCCGCTGGTACCGGGCGGAGTGTACCAATACCGGCTCGAGGTCAGCTACCGGGACGGCTCCCGGTTCAGCACCGGTCCCGAGATGTTCGGCGTGAGCCGTCAGGAGGTGGTACTGCTCACCCTTGCGGGCGGGGCCTTCATCTTCGATTCGGCCCAGCTCACCGGTGAGGCCAAGCGCCTGCTGCACCAGGCAGCGGAGGCACTTAGGTCTCACCCGGGTGACAAGGTCGTGCTGGAGGGGCACACCGACGGGGTCGGCTCGGTGAACTACAACATGGGCCTTTCCAAAAGGCGCTGCGACGCGGCCGCGAGCTTCCTGGAGCGCGAGGAGGCCATTTCGGCTTCCCGGCTGGTTCGGCGCTGGTACGGAAAGTCCCGCCCGATCGCGGACAACCGCGACCCGCAGGGCAGGGAGCGCAACCGGCGCGTGGAGCTGAAGGCTGATTTTCAGGGTTCCGTCGCGGCCGGTCCCAAGGATAGGTACCGCGGGACCCCCTTCCTGGTGGTCAACGACACCCCGGTGCCGCTCGACGCGCTGGGGCGTTTCGAGACTTCGGTCCCGGCGGACACCGGCAGTCTCAGGGTGCAGATGGGGGACACGACCGGCAGAGTGCTCTCCACGGAGCTTCCGTTGCCGCAGTTGCGTCTGGTCGTGCCGCAAGGGGAGCAAACGGTCAGCTACGGCTCTTCCGCTGGCTGGGTGCGGGTGGACCCGAGCGGCGCGGCTCGCTGCGCGATCTCCGGGCAGACCGCCCCGGCAAATACCCTGGAACTGGACGGAAAGCAGGTGCCGCTCGACGCGGGTGGCCGGTTCTCCCTGGAGCTGCCGCTTAAGGGAGGCGAGGAGACCTTCGGTTTGGTGCTGCGGGACGGGGGGTGCCCAAGGCTCATTAACTTGCGGCTCCAGTCGGCAGTGCAGCTATCGGACCAGCCGGTGCGTCAGCCGGTGCAGCAGCCCGTGCAGCAGCCGGTGCAGGCGCCGGTGCAGGCGCCGGTGCAGGCGCCGGTGCAGGCGCCGGTGCCGGGAGAGCGCAGGTGAGGGCCCGGGTGAGGTTTAAAAGGTGGCGCTATCTCGCCATGGAGGCAGGCGGCACGCTCTTTCTGGTGCTTGCTCTCTTTTGCCTCTTCCTACTGCTCCTTTACGGACTCTTTCCCTCCGGAACGCCGCTCAGGGAGCTGATCCGGAGTTCCCTGGAACCGGCGGCGCCGCCGGCCGATAAACGTGCCGAGGCGACCCTCTCCACCCTGACGCGGGACGTCCGCTTCCGGCGCGGCAACTCGATAGCCTGGCGGGGGGCCAGCGAAGGGATGCCGCTCTATAGCCAGGACGCCGTGCAGACCTTCGACAGCTCGGGTGCCACCATCTCCTTTGATGCACGCGACCAGCTGGCGGTCGGGAGCAACTCCCTGGTCGTGGTGACCCGCCTGAACGCGAGGGACGAGGTGGGACCCCGCTCCTACCGGGTGCAGGTGGAGGGGGAGCTACGCGGAAACCTGTCCGCTGCCAGAAAACTGCAGATCGAGTTCGCCGCCGCCGGCCACTTGGCGCGGGTCAAGCCGGGCGCCGCGCGCTTCAAGATTTCCCCGAACGACGACAACTCCGCGAGTCTCTCAGTCTACTCCGGCGAGGTGCAGATCGCAGGGGGGAACGGCGTGCGGGTGCCGGCAAACTACGGGGTGACGCTCAGGCAGGGGGGGCGGGTGGGGGCAGCAGTCCCCCTGCCGCCGGCGCCGCGCCTCTCCGGACCGCAGCCGGCAATCTACCGCTACCGGCTCCTGCCGCCCCGCATTCACTTTACCTGGCAGGGGGGGGCCGGCGCCTACCGTTTCCAGCTCTCCCGCGATGCCCGGTTCGAGCACACCCTGGTCGACGAGAGGCTCGGCGCGCCGGAATTCGTCACCGGCAAGCTCACCCTCGGGAATTACTTTTGGCGGGTGAGCGGGATCGAACAAGGGGCGGAGGGGATTTTCAGCAGTACCGGGCGCTGCGAACTGCGCCAACTCCTGGACTCGCCGGCGTTGTCGGTGCAGTTCCCGCCCGAGAGCGCCCCCGCGGGCCCGTACACCCTGTCGGGCCGGACTGCGCCGGGGGCCAGGGTGTTCGTTGACGGGGTCGAGACCGCGGCGCAGGACACCGGGGGGTTCGCGCACCAGGGGATCATCAAACCCGGGGTCAATCTGATCCGGGTCGAGGCGATCGATCCCGCCGGTAACGCGAGCTACGCCTCCCGGATCGTCTACGGCAGGTTGCCGGCAGTGCAAGAACCCAAAGGAGTACCTCCTGTATGCGAAAAAAACTGAAGTTCCCTCTCAGGTTCAAGATCTTGCTGGCGCAGCTTTTGGGGGTAACGGTCGTATTGAGCCTGATCACCTTCACCATGGCGCGCCTTTTTCACGCCGATAAAACGGCCTATATCCACGATCTCACCTCGACGGTCGTGCTGCACACCGCGCAGGAGGCCGACGCTCTTTTGACAGGCTACCGGGAAAGGCTCAGGGTTTTCTCGAGGACCATGGCGCAGGACGAGTTGGGCGGACGTCAGCAGGTTCTTAACGGTCTTTTCGAGGAGTTCGGCGAGTTTCTCCTGGTAACCCGCAGTAGCGCGGGTGGCGAGGAGACGGTTTACGACCAGGCGGCCCTCGCGGCAAGCGGGCTTACCAAGGGTGATATCCTCAGCTTTCGGACTTCTCATCCCCTTCCCGCCCTCCACCCGGGAGGAGAGCCCTACCTGGAGAATTCCACGGTTTCGGCCAAGCTTCCCACCCTAACCCTCACCATCTCGGAAACCTTTCCGGATGACGGCGGGGAGGTGACTACCTCCGGCGTCATCCGGCTCGAAAAGCTCCTGAACCTGGCGCGCCGCTCACGGGTCTTCGAGATTTTTCTGCTCGATGCCGGGGGGCGTTTCCTGGCGCACTCGGACCGCTCCCGGATCGGCCAAGCCGCGGCGGTCGACTGGTGGGGGAGGGCCAGCCACATGCGCAGCTCCGGCATGACCATGGAATACCGGGATGGCGGGAAAGGGATGGTCGGAGGCTTCTCCAGGGTTCCCTGCGGGGGGCTCACGGCTGGAGTGCAGATCCCGAAAAGCGCCGCTTACCTGACCTCGCGGGAACTCCTCGGGGATCTCCTGGCGCTCTCCCTGACTCTTTTGGGAGGCGCGGCGCTACTGAGCATCTACTGGTCGCACCGGCTCACCCGCCCCATAGAGGAGCTTTCCAAGGCGACCCGCCTGGTGGCGCAAGGGCGTTTCGAGATCGAGGTGAAGTCGGACTCGGGTGACGAGATCGGCGCCCTCGCCGGATCCTTCAACCAGATGGCGACCGAGCTGCAAAACCGCGAGCGGGCGCTCAAGGATCTCTACGGGCAGTTGGTCCAGTCCGAGAAAATGGCGGCTTTCGGCTCTCTCGGGGCGGGGATCGCCCACGAGGTGAAAAACCCCCTGGCCGGCATCCTCGGCATCACCCAGCTCTCGCTGAGGGGGGTGGACGGTGGGCACCCGCTGCAAAAAAACCTGCTGATCATAGAGAAGGAGACCAAGCGCTGCAAGACCATCATCGAGAACCTGCTGAAATTCGCCCGCCAGGAAAAGGTGGAATTCGAGGCGGTCGATATCCCGCAGGTGGTAGCCGACGCGGTCGCCATCGTGGACCACCAGCTCGGGATCCACAACATCAGGGTGGAGCAGGAACTCGAGGCGGGGCTCCCCGGCTGCCTGGGAAACGCCAATCAACTGCAGCAGGTGCTGATGAACCTGATGATCAACGCACAGCAGGCAATGGCAGGGTCCAGCGGTACGTTGAAGGTCTCGGCAAAGCAGGGTGACAGTGGTGCGGTTGAGCTGCGGGTGAGCGACACCGGCCCGGGCATCGCGCAGGAGATTCAGGGGAAGATTTTCGATCCCTTCTTCACGACCAAGCCGGCAGGGCAGGGGACCGGCCTCGGCCTGTCGGTCAGCTACGGAATCGTGAAGGAGCATGGCGGCGAGATCCGCCTGGAAAGCGGGCCGGGAGTGGGGACGACTTTTATCATCACCCTTCCCTCCGCTGCAGGGGCAGCTTAAACGAAAGACTTTAGGTGAGGAGGCTTTATGCATCTTTTGGTGGTTGACGACGAGGAAACCCTGAGAAGCGTCGTTTCGCAGGTATTGAGTGCCGACGGATTTCTGGTGGCAGAGGCGGCTAGCGGCGAGGAGGCTTTGGAAGCCTTCCGGGAAGAGATGCACCCGCTGGTCATCACGGACATCCGGATGGGGGGGATGAGCGGCCTCGAGCTTTTAACCGAGATCAAGCGGCATAACCCGGACACCCAGGTGGTGATCATGACCAGCCACGCCTCGCTCGACAGCGCCCTGAGCGCCATGCGGGCCGGCGCCTATGACTATCTCATCAAACCGTTCGAGAGCCTGGACCTGATCTCCGCGGTCGCCGGCCGGGCGGCCGAGAAGGCGCGCCTGGTGGCGCAGAACCGTGAGCTCCTGGAGCAACTGCAGCGTGCCAACGGGGAGCTGCAGGAGGTGAACAGCGCTCTGAAGGAGATGTCGGTCCGGGACGGGCTTACCGCCCTTTACAACCACCGCCACTTTCAGGAGGCCTTCGCGGTGGAAGTTGCCAGGTCGCAGAGATCCGGCAAGTCGTGCTCGGTTGCCTTCATGGACGTTGACAATTTCAAGGCATACAACGACACCCACGGTCATCCGGACGGGGACCGGCTGCTGAAGACCCTCGCGGAGATACTGCTGTCGCATCTGAGGTGTTCCGACCTGGCGGCGCGTTATGGCGGGGAGGAGTTCGTGCTGCTGCTTCCGGAGACCCCGAAGCTAGCGGCGCTGCGGATTGCGGAGGGGCTGCGCGTCAAGGTCGAGCAGGAGCATTTCCCCGGCCGGGAGCAGCAGCCGCTCGGGCGCGTCACCATCAGCATCGGGGTCGCGAGCTACCCCGAGGACGGCGGCGACGCCCCGGGGGTACTGGCCTGCGCCGACCAGCGGCTGTACCAGGCGAAGCACGCTGGCCGGAACAGGGTGGTCGGTTAGCCCTGCAGCGCGACCAGTCCGGCCCTGCCGGGGAGCTCACCCATGGTGAGCGTCGCCTCTGGCGCGCTCAGCCTATGGGCGGCGGCCGCCTCGCCCAGGGTGACGAAACGGGCTCCGGCTCCCTGGAGCCGCTCCAGAAGGGTCACGAAGGATTGCGACAGGACGCCCCCCTCCATTTCGGCATGGACGGTATGGACGTTCAGGCCGTCCTTGAGCTGCGACAGGTAGAAATCGTTGATGGAAACCGGGTCCAGTCCGTTGGAGCCGAGGATCTCGTCCATGGTGGGCCAGGTACTCGGTATCTGGAGGGTGGCGAAGCGCTTGCCGCCGAACACGGGGTAGAAAGGTGCGTACCCCCTGCCGTCGCTGCAGAAGCTGAGCCCCATCGCATCCTGCTGCTCCAGTGACGCCGCCGAAACGGTCCAACCGGGGGCCGCCGTTGTGATTGTGCTCTTTCCCATGATGCGCTGGAAAAGTTCGCCGGCACGGGTCAGTTCCGCCGCCACCTGGCCCCGCGACATGCGGGGAAGGTAATCGTGCCAGCGGACGTGATCCCAGCAGTGGACCCCGGTCTCGTGGCCGCGTGCGGCGGTCTGCTGCAGGATCTCCGGGAAGGAGGCGGCAATCTGCGGAGCGGGGAGCAGGGTGCCGTACAGCATGGTCCTGATCCCGTAGACTCCGGGCGCGCCGGTGCGCAGCATCTTCTGCAGGAACCCCTTGCGGGTGAAGATGCGGCGGATTGCCTTGCCGGAGTTGTCCGGGCCCATGGAGAAGTAGAAGGTCGCCCGGATCCCGGCGCGCTCCATGATGTCGAGCAGGCGCGGCACCCCGTCGCGGGTCCCGGCGTAGGTGTCAACGTCGACCTTGATGGCAACCAGGGGGCCCGACGAGCCGTCGAGACTGGGATAGGTTGACGCAGGGGGCGCGGGAGCCGGACCGCCATGGGGGGCGGAAGCCTTTTCATGAGTCTCATTCACGTTCTGGATCATTGAGTAAATTCCCAAGTGGAAAGGGGACGGGCGCCGCAGGTGCCTGTCCCCTTTTGTGTGAGAGCTGAAAGTATTAGATGATCACCGGAGCTATCTTTTGCCAGGACCATACCTGCGGCCGAGCGGGTAGAGACGCATTGCATGCGTCTCTTTTGCCAGATCGAGATTCCGGCGGTTTTCGGCAGTGCTGAGACGCATGCAATGCGTCTCTACACAAAATTGTCCTAGCTCTGGTAGAGACGCATTGCATGCGTCTCCCTAACTTGATCACGCTTAGACAAACTAGATCGCGGCAGCGCCGAGACGCATGCAATGCGTCTCTACACACCTGACAGTCGGTACAAGGATCCTGGCAGCCGGTACCATGAGGACCAAATAGTCGGGTTCCATGAACACCGGATATCTTTACCCTACAGCAGGTGCTCGATCTTCTCGCGCTGCTCGATGAGGTAGAAATCGAGGGTGTGCTTCAGCGCCTCGTCTATTCCCGTCGTCGGCTCCCAGCCCAGCTTCTTTTTCGCGTTCTGGACCGAGGGGACCCGGGTCATCATGTCCTGATATCCCTTGCCGTAAAAGATGTCCGAGGTGGTTTCTGCGATGACGCAGTTCTCGGCCTTTTCCGCGTAGTCCGGGTACTGCTTCACCATCTCGCGCAGCTTCAGGGCGAGCTCCTTCACGGAGAGGTCGTTCACCGGGTTGCCGATGTTGAAGATGCCGCTGTCGGCGCAGCCGTTCTTGTTCTCGATGATCTTCATCAGGCAGCTGATACCGTCTTCGATGTAGGTGAAGGAGCGGCGCTGATTGCCGCCGTCGACGAGCGAAATCTGCTCGCCGGCCAGGATGTTGTAGAGGAACTGGGTCAACACGCGGGAGCTTCCCTCTTTGGCGGTCGAGATGGAGTCGAGCTTGGGTCCGATCCAGTTGAAGGGGCGGAACAGGGTGTAGCGCAGTCCCTCGTGCTCGCCGTAGGCGTAGATAACGCGGTCCAGCATCTGCTTGGCGCAGGAATAGATCCAGCGCTCCTTGTTGATCGGACCGAGCATGAGCGGCGAGGTCTCCTCGTCGAACTCCTGGTCCGGGCTCATGCCGTACACCTCGGAGGTGGAGGGGAAGATGACCCTCTTCTTGTACTTGGCGCAGAGGCGGATGATCTTCAGGTTCTCCTCGAAGTCGAGCTCGAAGACGCGCAGGGGATCCTTCACGTAGGTGACCGGCGTGGCGATCGCCACCAGCGGCAGCACAACATCGCACTTCTTGATGTTGTACTCGATCCACTCCTTGTTGATGGTGATGTCTCCCTCGAGGAAGTTGAAGCGGGGGTGGCCCATGGAATGCTCGAGCTTGTCGCAGCTCATGTCCAGGCCGTAGACGTCCCAGTCGGTCGTGTCGAGGATCCTTTTGGTGAGTGCGTTGCCGATGAAGCCGTTGACGCCGAGAATCAGAACTTTCATTTCAATCTCCATTGTTTAAGCCCATTGGGCGTTGAGTCGTTAAGTCGTTAAGTCGTTGATTCGTTTGCGCTTCGACTCCGCTCAGCGGACGCCCGCTCCCTGAGCGGAGTCGAAGGGCGGCAAAGCTTGAAGCTCCACAGAAGTCATCCGACAACAGTGAGTACTAGGGAGCCGGGACGCAAAAGCTGCTTCCGGCGAGCTCGGCCTGCCGCGCGTAGGCAGCGGCTTCCAGTTCGGCGTCCTCGTCCTCCTGCAGTCTCCGGATCTCCAGAAGGCCTGAACCGGTCCCGACCAGCAGCGGGGCGAGGCTCACGATCTTACCCGGTTCCCCCTCGCCCTCGGCCGGAGTGGCGCTCCAGATGACGATCTTCTTGCCGTTTAGCATGGTGAAGGCCCCGGGGTAGGGATGGGTCACCCCGCGGATCAGGTTATAGATTTCCAGCGCGCTCCGGCGCCAGTCGATCCGGCCGTCGGCGGGACGCCTGCCACCGAAGTAGCTGCCGCGGGAAAGGTCCATCGGGATGCGCTGGGCCCGTCCCTCCAAAAGCGGCGCAAGCGAGCGGGAAAGCACCGTGACCGCCGCCTGGGTCACCTTGTTGAAGACGTCCAGGGCGGTATCGGTGAAGCTGATGGCGACCTTCTCCTGGTCGACGATGTCGCCCGCGTCGGGCTTCTCCACCATGTAGTGCAGGGTGGCGCCGGTCTCGCTCTCGCCATTGATGACTGCCCAGTTCACCGGCACCCGGCCGCGGTACTTGGGGAGGTAGGAGCCGTGCAGGTTGAGGGCGCCCAGTCTCGGAATCTCCAGCACTTCCTGCCGGATCATGATGCGGTAGTAGAAGGAGAGCAGCAGGTCGGGGGCAAGCTCGCGCAGGAGCTCCACGTTTTCCTTCAGGTTGATGTCCGAGGTCATGACCGGAATCCCCTGCCTCTCGGCGAGTTCCCGGACCGAGGCGAACCAGATCTCTTCGCTCGGGGAGTCGTCGTGGGTGAAGACGAGCGCGATATCGGCGTCCTGGCGGATCAGCTCCTCCAGGCAGCGGTAGCCGACGTTATGGTAGGCGCAAACCACGATGCTCTTTTTCTTGTTCAAGATATCACCTCGGCTTTTCCCGATTTTTCCTGGTAACCGTGCACCCGTCGCACCACGTAGCGCGGCCGTTTGCGCACCTCCTGGTAGATCCTGCCGACGTACTCGCCGACCAGCCCTATCCCGAAGATGACGATGCCGATGAAGAAAAAGAGAATGGCGAACAGGGTGAAGACCCCTTCCACCTCGGCACCTATGATGAAGCGCCGTATCATCAGGAAAAGGGCGAAGCCGACGGAGGCGAGCGAGGTGAAGACCCCCATCAGGGCGAAGAGCTGCAGCGGCACCACGGAGAACCCGGTCATCAGGTCGAAGTTCAGGCGGATCAGGCTGTACAGGGAATACTTGCTCTCCCCTTCGCTGCGCTCGGCGTGGGCCACCTCGATCTCGGTCGGGTTGGCGGCGAAGGTCTGCGCCAGGGCCGGGATGAAGGTGGTGCTTTCCTGGCAATGGTTGATGTTCTCGATCACGTCGCGGTGGTAGGCGCGCAGCATGCAGCCGTAGTCGCTCATCTTCATGCCGGTCATCTTGTTGGTGGTGATGTTGACGATCCGGGAGGCCGCCTTGCGAAAGAGGGTGTCCTGCCTCTTGCGCCGGATGGTCCCCACCACGTCAAACCCTTTCTCCACCTCGGCGACCAGGCGCGGAATCTCCTCCGGCGGGTTTTGCAGGTCGGCGTCCAGGGTGATGACGATCTCGCCAAGGCTCCTCTCGAAGGCCGCCAGGATCGCCATGTGCTGGCCGAAGTTGCCGTTGAACTCGATCAGGCGCAGCTCCGGGATGCTCGGGATCATCCCCTTCAGGATGGCGAGGGTGCGGTCGCGCGAGCCGTCATCGGTGAAGATGATCTCGAACGGGCGGCCGAGCCCGCGCATGACGGGAAGCAGCCTGTCCATGAGCGGAACAAGGTTCCCCTCCTCGTTAAAGGCCGGGACTACGATCGTTACGTACGGTTTTTCCATTGCATTTGCCACGATATCCTTCATCCTCCGGCGCCGGGTTTAACGGTGCCTTTAGCGCCTGTTGCGGGAGATAACGGTTTTCACCGTCTGCACCACGTCGCGCGCGTCAGCCAGCGTCATCAGGGGAAAGAGCGGCAGCGACAGTATGCGCTCGGAAGCGTAATCCGCGTTGGGAAGCTCTCCCGGGGCGATGCCGAGGGTGTCCCGGTAGTAGGGGTGGTGGTGGATCGCCTTGAAGTGGAGGCCGGTCCCGATGTTCTCACCCTTGAGCTGTGCCATGAAGGCGTCACGGTCTATCGTGAGGTCTTCGATCTTGATCAGCGGGGTGTAGAGGTGCCAGGCGTGGCGGTGCTCATAGGGTACCGGTTCCGGGCAGACCACTTCGGGAACGTCGTCGAAGGCGTGGTTATAGAACTCGGCCAAAATGGTCCGCATCTCGATGAAGCTGTCCAGTTTCACCAGCTGGTGCAGGCCGAGCGCCGCCTGCAGGTCCATCATGTTGTACTTGAACCCGGGCATGACGATGTCGTAGTTGGGGGTGCCGCTTGCCTCGTAGCGCTTCCAGGCCTCGCGGTTCATGCCGTGAAACTTCATGAGCGAGATTTCTTCAGCCATGCGCTCGTCGCGGGTGGCAACCATGCCCCCCTCGCCGGTGGTGATGTTCTTGATCGGGTGGAAGGAGAACACCGAGGTGCTGTCCAGCGATCCGATGCGCGCCCCCTTGTATTCGGTCCCGATGGCGTGCGCCGCATCCTCGATGACGGCGAGGTCGAACTCTCGGGCGAGGGCGAAGATCTCGTCCATGTCGCAGGGCTGCCCGGCGAAGTGGACCGGCACGATGGCGCGGGTGCGCGGGGTGATCTTCTTGCGGATCTCGTTAACGTCGATGTTCAGGGTTCCGGCGGCTTCGATGTCGGCGAGCACCGGCGTGCCGCCACCCTGCACGATCATGCTGACCGTCGCGGCGAAGGTCATCGGCGTGGTAATGACCTCGTCCCCGGGCTTGAGCTGAAGTGCGAGCATGGCGAGGTGCAGGCCGGCGGTCGCCGAGGAGAGTGCCACCGCATAGGGGGCTCCTACATACTCTTTAAAGGATTCCTCGAAGCGCTTCACCTTGGGGCCGGTGGTGATCCAGCCGCTTTTGAGGGAATCGACCACTTCGTTGATCTCTT